>Ga0247760_1002727_pt1 | contig 12768 bp, 9 predicted proteins | sample UWRJL171409R4_FD_179936 | JGI IMG/M metagenome (GOLD analysis project Ga0247760, IMG submission 179936) | Plant litter microbial communities from Arlington Agricultural Research Station in Wisconsin, United States - UWRJ-L171-409R-4 | ecosystem: Environmental > Terrestrial > Plant litter >...
CCCATCCGTCACCCCCGGTATCTCATTCCACGTCCACTCATGGCCCCCACAGCCATTAGCCAACGCCCTCCCAAAACCCCCCTTCGGCACCTCCCCACCGCTCTCCTCCCAGCCCTCCCCAAACAAATACAGCGGATCAACCGTCCCAATGGCAATATTGATATTCGGCCCCGCCTCCCGCCGCCAGTACAGGAATGTCCCGCAGCCAGAGCAGAAGCCGCGCGCGTTGCCGGGCGAGCAGTAGTAGTTCCGCAGGGTTGTGGTCGGTGTTGTCCATGTGAAGAGGGAGGAGGGGGCTTTTTGCCACATGAAGAAGAGGTGCGAGGTCGAGCGGCGGCATTGTGTGCATTGGCATGTTCCGGACTAGGGGAGTGGGGGTTGGTGTTAGCATGTTCATAGTCAATCAAGGAACTAAAGTGGGGGAGGAGGGGAGGGGAGACGGACATTATCTTTGAAGTCGTGGTTTGAGGGGAAGTGGGCTTCGTATTTGAGGCTTCCGCAGAGGCAGCCCCCGGTGATTTTTGAGGGGAGGGGGCCGAGGTCGTATGCTGCGGCGGCGTCCATGGTGGGGGGCTGGATGTATTTTCGGGGAAAGAAGTAGGTGCTGTTAACAGGTTGGATGTGGTGAGGAGGATATGGACCAAACTTTGAAACCTAGGTAAGGTAAGGTAGGTAGAGTCATCTTGTGCTTGTTTTATATTGACGGTGAGAAATCCCGGTTACATCATTCATGTCAGACGGTGAAACTTTGGCCCGGCCGTGATGCATCGCCAGAAGTTATTTTAGGGAGGTGGTTATGATTGCACAGCTTGGTGTCCGAATAATGAGGGCGATACTGGAAGGTTGGTGACTTCAGGATTAAGCAATAGAAGAGGTAAGAGAGAGTTTGTAGGAGTGTTGGTGGGACAAGATGTAGCTAGGTTGGCTGGCATAATTCGGGCATCGATGTAGCTCCCCCAATGGTGACATCCCATGCACCATGGTACACTTCGCTGAATCAAAGGCGATAATATTTTTATGTTGTAGAAACAACAACACTACCTAGGTAACGCCCTTCTCCTCCGTCCACACCCCACCGGCGTCACCGGCACACTCGTCGGGCTTGGCAACATCACCGCCGACGTCGTCACCACCGGCAGCGTTCCACAAATCCCCGACCCGCTCGAATCCGTCGCCTTGGCCGCCCACTCGCTATACAAAGGCTTCTCCATATCCTCAGTGACCTCCGCGCCGAACATGCCCTGCGACGAGTGGATCCCCACCCTCGCCGTGTCCGCACACGCACCGTTGGACGGCGCAGTGTTCGAGTGCGCCCAGCCTAGAACGAGGAATCCTACGCTGGTAGGTGCCGCGCCGGTCTCCCCGCCTTGGCTCCAGGACAGGCAGTTCTGGCAGCGGAAGAGGACGGAGTAATGCGTCGAATTAACGGTCGAAGAGACCTGCGTGAGCTTTGCATCCCCGGTGTAAACCGCCGGAGGCGCGTAGTCGGTTGCCCAGCGGAAGGAAGTCAGGACTTTATTGCCACTGGGGTAGGCAAGCAGCAGAAGTGAGCTGGTCATGCCGCCGCCGAGGGAGATGCCGCAGTATCCGGTGCCTTGGCACGTGAGGAGGCCGAGGAATTCGGTGGCGTCTGAAGAGAGGGATTTGGGCGGAAGGGCTATGCCCCAGGTTACGTCGCCGCGGGGCCAGGTGTTGAGGCTGATGCCGGAGGGGGCGTCGGTGTAGGGGACTGCTGCATCTTGGGCGAGAATGGGGGTGAGTACTGGGGAGTGTTAGTGCTGCGGGTCATTGGAGCGGATGGAGATGTTTAAGGTGGTGGGTGACTTACATGGCAATGCTGCCACGAGCAGTGATGTGAAGGACTTCATGGTGACGGATTCCAAGTGAATGGGTATTGCTGACGACCTGAAAATGTAAGCAGCGAGAGAAGGAGAGGTTGGTGGTATGCCCTTTTTAACGAAAAAGGGCACCCCGCGAAATGGCACTCTGTGAGGCGCATGTTACGGTCGCTTTCGGATGCATGATGAAGAAGCTGGGACAGTTAGATCGAGCACTTTACGGCATCATGGCTCCGAAGCGGAAAATGGTAATGGCGGGCGGATGATTGGACGCCGGGAGTTGAGTTCGCGCGATAGGCTCCGCATGCGGGTATTTAGATTGCGCGCGCCACAGCCGTTCCCCAGAGTTTTTAGCATTGCAGGGCGGTAATCTCGGCAGCTGCCCGTTTTGCGATTCCCATGGCTCCTTTGATTGACTGCCCGCTGTGGCGTGTGCTGCCCCGGTTTTGGAAGCTGTCCGGATTTCGGTGTAATTCTTCGATTCCCTGCTTTTCGTTTTCGTCAACACAAAACAGCTGTAGCTAATTCGTCCTAAGCTTTCCCTGATTCTTCCCTGAGTTAGCGTGATCCGACATGTAGCTGCTGTACAGCCTCTTATTTTCAGTCCCCCGGCTGGAGTTGCCTTTTGATGGAACACATGGTGTCTAGCCCGCAGGAATGGTTCCCAGGCAAAAAGTCCAGTTCCAAGTTCACGCTCATATAGAGGCGGTTCGGCTAGCAATCATGGCACAAGGCGGGTGACCATGTTACTTTCCAGCTTGCAGAGGGCAAGACATTACCACACGCTCTTTTCGAACACACAAGCTTCCAATTTAGAATACAGTCTAACCTGCACATAACGATTGGCTCAGTTCTAGAAATTCTATCGTTATAGTAAGGATATCGCTACACCCAGACTGACACCATGCCCATCCACCCACCAATAACCCTAACCCTTACCCGAAGAACAAGGATTTTCCCATGCTTCAGGCAGTGATCAGGGTCCGTCACCCTCTGAGCATGGCGATATTAGTGGGTGACTAAGCAGTCCAAATAACGATTATTCCAAAAGCCAGATTATCGCTATTGCTCACCAAAAATTGCCGGGCGCGACGATTCCTACCGTTATACCCAGAAAATCGTTATGTCTATAATCGTTATGTGCAGGTTAGACTGTAAGAATGCAAAACTTTGCATAATAAGATCTGAACTACGCCGTTCTTTTAAACTCACATGGGTCAACGGCAAGACGCACTATGATGTGTAAAACGTTCGTCGGAAACCCCCCCTTAGCCATCCCAAGATCGCGAATTGTTATGCATCGCCATCTATCTCCGTCACATATCCCCAGCGCTAGAAAGATTTGAGCCTCTGCTGACATCCAGAATTGGACTTGTTAATCTAGAAAGACGCAGTTCAACTATTTGTCTTACGAAAGGGCTTGCATGGGGCTGGGACCCAACCGTTGGCGAAGAAGAACCAAAGAACCATACACCACGAGTTTTGGTTGACTACTTTCAAGGCTGCATGAAGGTTGCAGCCCGAAAAAAACGGGATTAAGGCTGGCGCCTCCCAATGCAGTATATCCCGGCAAAAAATGTGAAGGAGATTGCAGGTTCAGGGGCGCAGGGTGCAAGGCGGTGTCGCGCTAATCAACTACCCATGATATTGTGCCAGAAGGAGACGAAAGAGACCGTGCGGGCCACCCCTGTTGTAAGACGGCAACACCAGATCGCCGCCATATAATTACCTACAGTATGCAACGACCGCCCAGCAATATTCCTCAAGTGCCGGATCATCTCGTTCCTACCTTCAAAGAACAGGCAGAGATGTCTCTCGGCGCCTTGACAACGACTTTTACTCCGGCATCAACATGCATCCAGTCGTTCAGCCACCTTTACATCAATCAAACCCGGACTCTTACAGGACCGGCCATTGCTGGACCTCTCAGCGCAGGCGGCTGCTTCCCAGACAATTATGATATCCATATCGCCGACCGCTACTACTCCCCGGGCGTATGTCCGGTGGGTTATACACCGGCCTGCAGCTCTAGCAACACCATCGACGGCACTCTGACCGAAACCGTCGTCACCTGCTGTCCATCGTGGGTTAACACCAAGCATGAAACCTGCACTGCAAGAGCAATGCTAACTCGCCCCGGATACGGGTAGACTCATGAGCTGCGTAACCCCACAGTGGAGCTGGGAGTCAACGCTGCCCTGCTCCCGCATTCTCGAGGATGCGGACAAGATGACCGAGCTGACATACCTTAACCCCAAAAACGGCGGGCTGAGCATGCTCGTGCCCTGGACGCCCCTGTGGTACTACGGCCTCGGCATTCAGATTCGCCTTCAATCCACCAATACCGAGGCCCAGCCGGGACCCACTGGACCAACCAACATTGGCAACTCGGGTGGAGGCAGTCAGGGGCTCAGCTCCGGTGCTGTTGCCGGCATCGCCATCGGCGTGACTTTGCTCGTGCTCCTGGTGATAGGCGGGGCCATTGGAGTCTGTGTTTTTCAGCGCAGAGCCCGCAAGCGCCAACAAGCACTCGCATCACCGCCGCCTTACAGCACCGCTCCCTACGAAACGGAGGGGCAGGGTCTCCCCGCCTCGGCCGTGTACAAGACCGAAATCGCAGGACACCAGCGCCCAGCCGAGCTGTATCCTCTGCACCACGAGGCCGCGTACGGGAGCCAGGTGCATCTTGCGCTGCAGGAGCTCGAGCAACCAACAAAGATTTACGAGGCCGGAAACGGTATGAACATGCCACATGGTGCACCTACGTGGTCACCACCACCGACTCATCAGGCGTATGAGCTGAGCCCGCACCCGCAAAACTCCGCACCGCCAACGCCAGTTTATCACGGCGGCCTGGAACAGCAGCAGCGGCAGCAGCGGCAGCAGCAGACCCATATGATGGCCCAGGGCTGGGCGGCACCCCATTCTCCGGGGACATGGGACTCGAGGTGGGCGAGGTGATGATGGTTGTCATTGTAATGCTCGTTTTCTGGCATGAGGTTCTGAGGAACAAGGGTCTAATGGTGACAAATTCGAGGGATTAGTAATATCGCAGGAGAAAACCAGGTCGCGCTTTCCATAGAATCCAGATTTAGACGTGCGTCCGGCATATGAGCGCCCGCTGTTCCCCGTTGGAAGTCACATCATGATCCCTTAGAGCCGCCATTGCTTGGCTGTCTTGGCAGTCGTACCAACCAACAGGGCAACTTGGGGACGCTGAGTCAAGGCCAGTTGGATTGAGAATGCTTCTCCGTCCTGTGCAACCAGGACTCCGCTTGCCTTTGTAGGATGTTGATAGATGGAGACGGCAGATAGTCCCCGGGCCGGATACCGGTAGCAGTACATTATCACAATAAAGGTGTTCTACCAAAAGCTGTACAGAAAATGCAATAAAGATTGTTGTTACAAATTACCACTGCATTAGAAAGCGCGAAACGTCCATTAAGTTGGGTGACCAGCTTTTTGACCGCCCCCCCTTTCGACCACAAAACCTACCAAAACCACTAGATTCCACAACATCACCATTCAACCACCACTACACCAAAACTAATGCAACTTCATGTATGGTTTTATAACACTGTTATAAACATACTGTGAGCTTTTCAACTTTACGGTATTTTTATTACAGCTGTTATAAAAATAATACGTTTTTACATACTAATTTAACCCTTTTATATCTTTACTATCTTACGTAATAAAAATTTAATATAAATTAAGTAAGTAATTTACTTATATAAGATGCTAGAATTAAATACTAAAAATACACATCTCATTAAGTGGTTATAATAATTAGGATTGGAAAAGGTAGAAGAAACTCCTATTATAACCCTAAGGGTTATAGCTGTAAAAAAAGATCGGAAATTAAAACAGTTATTATTTAACCACTTTATAAAAAATATTTTTTATAAATTTAGCTTCAAGTTATATTATATCTATATTATGTATTAAATTAATATTAAAACTTTATATAATAAAATGGTAGAGATATAAAAGGGTTAAATTAATATGTAAAAGCGTATTATTTTTATTACAGCTGTAATAAAAATACCGTAAAGTTGAAAAGCTCACAGTATGTTTATAACAGTGTTATAAAACGATACGTGAAGTTGCATTAGTTTTGGTGTAGTGGTGGTTGAATGGTGATGTTGTGGAATCTAGTGGTTTTGGTAGGTTTTGTGGTCGAAAGGGGGGGCGGTCAAAAAGCTGGTCACCCAACTTACTCTAACAAGTGGTAATTGCTACCCTAACATCAACCACCATCGATGCTGATAATTAGGTAATTCCGTCAACTTTGATCAGCTTAGATCAATCCCGGTTCAGCTCCGGCTAATATCTGCCCCCTGGGCAGCTAGCCTTGATATGAAGGGGCAGCTGAAGCCGAAGAGCCCACAACAAATTAAAAAAAAACAGTCCCCGTGTAATGATTAAGGTTGTCAGTTTAATTCTGGCAGTGGGCATTTCTTTTTGCTGTTCTTCCAGTTAGTCAAAGTGACAATCTCCCGTGGACTGCCTTGAGTTTATGTTTCGGCAAGGTGAACTTCAACTCCATCTACGATGTATATGAAGTATGAGAACTTGATCTGGTCGGAGAGAAAAGGAACGGACATCAGTGCCTTAAGATCTTATGATGAGAAATATCCTGTCGAGCCATTCGTTAAAATCAGGTCCGACCCGTCCAAATAGCATCGCCTTGGTTGGTAGCGCATGAGAGGTGATTATCGCTTGACTGGATGAAAGATCGTCGTGTCGTCGTGATATGGGGGGAGTGGACGGATGTCTGGTAATGAGAGCGAAACGTACTGCAGCTGCAAATAGGGCTGAAGACGGAGGCAATTATGTTGTAGTTCTGGCAAAGTGCTCATTTCGTTATTGAGAACTTCCAACTACCGTGGGAAATAACTTTCAGTGACATACTAAACCACCATAAAGGGCTCACACTTCTCCTCATCAAACGCCTCGCCCTGCATAATTCCACCAACATAGCAGTCGCCAACAAGTTCATACCGTCCGAGCTTTCCATGTCGAAACACCAAAGGCGTGCGTGAGCCACGGACTAGAAATACCTGATCCTCCGATTGCATTTGCGGTGGGCCGAGGCCCATGTAACCACCCTTTGTCACAAACAGTCTTCTGTACAGCGACCGTAGGCGTACGAAGCCCGCCTGCCTACCTTGTGCATGCTCAGTCTTGTCCGCATTGTCAAACTGGGATGCGTATCTTATGCCGCTGCGAAAACTCACAGGGCGCTTATCTTCGATCTTCTTTGCTGTTTTAGCGAGCCATTGCAATCCTCCCGGACCTAAGAGCCGCAGCAGCGCACCGCCGCAGAGAAAGCCGAGTTTGCCAATGACGGTAATTTTTTCCCTGCCGATCCATTGTTGCTTGATGAACTGGGATGGGAAAAAAAGAAGCCGAATCGCGGTGGCTCCCTTCATTGTCATGTCGTCGGGGATGTCGTCAAGGAAGATGGTTTTTATGAATGCTTCCAGCATGTCTTGGCCGTCTGGGTACTTGCGTCCGTGCTCAAGGCTACCTGACTGCCGAAGCCAGCTTAAGAGCAAGGCTGCTGTCTGAGGGATCACTGCAGCTATCGAGACCGCGGTGCTTTCTTTTCTGAGCAACAGTTCGGCGACATCTCCGACCGTGACAGCTTGGTCGAAGCAAAAACCATTCAGCTGTATTAGGTCGCCCTGGAATATGGCGGGACAGGAGATGGCTGGAGTGTTGCCAGCGGCGTTGAAATTGTAGAGATAGGCACCATCGATAGTTTTGTAGCTCAGCGCGCTGGTGAGATCGCTCGTAGACCAGTCTGGTACCCAGGACGGCAGCTTGTCTATGGCATTGTCCCTGTGTCCTGCCATCCCAAGGACGTCCAGGCTGTTGGCGTGTTGTATGATCCTCATCGCAGCATCAATATAGACCTCCCTCACCGGAGAGAGATAGTTAGGAAGTATCCCATGAGCCCGATCTCCAGCTAGCTCGTCGTGTATCCCCAGGAAGGCATAGATCTTATCCCGCGGCTCCGTTGCCTGCGCAACACGATGGTTCTCGAGAAATGCAAGGATGTTGAGGCTGGTTGAGGCAGCCCTCGCTTTGTGATACGAGAGAATTAACTCAAATACCTGAGCACAGGCGGTCAGGTTTGGTATCATGTCAACTCGCATGGCAAGCATGTCGGGAATTAGTGCGAGGAAGCCAATGCAGAACTCAATCCATGGAAGCGAAGTGCTGCTAGAGTGGAGGTATGCCTCGCGAGACAAGACCACCTCTTGTATGATCCATGATCGGCTGAACCAGGGCATTTGGATGAGGTATTTGACAGATCTCCAAGCGTTGTCGGCGAGGTCGGGGAGGCCGGATTCCTTCCGAAGTCGGTCGTCGAACAAGAGGATGAAGGCGAAGTTCAAGTCCCAGCCAAATCTCACGCACAGGCGATAAACGTTCCTCAGGATATCCAGTGCTTCTGTGATCGGCTGGCTGGGTGTGTCGTTCCCCAGCCATATCCGGACGGCGGAGGCGCCACGGTAGATGCGACCCATGAGGGGAACTTGGTGTCCCTTTTCTGACAGATCTTCCTGGTTGATGCACAGGGCGTCCACCCAAAGAAGTCGCGGTGAGCCCGGCAACCGGAATGCCCTGAGCGCCTCGGCGAGGTTGGACATGACTGAAACGGAAAAACCGTTGCAGTGCAGCGTGTGTTCGGGAGTTGGTGGACCCCAGCGGTATGAGACTGCGTCGTATTCCCCAGGACTGGCGAGCGGGACATGAATCAACTCGCATCTTAGTGGTTCTGCACCTTTTCCTGGGAGAAGCCGAAGGATGCGAATCTCGTCATTATCGGCGCCGGTTGCAAGTCGCGAGTAGTTCAATCTGGTTCCGTCTGTGGCGCAGGGGGATGGTGATGGTGGCGGTGTCTTGTCCGAGTCCAGTTGTACGGCGGCGGCGTCCTGGGGTTGAGGGTCTGGGGGGTTTAGGGTCAGTCGAAAGAGACGCGTTTGCACTCGACGCTGTTCGTCGGGACTGAGAGGCTCCGCCCAAGGAGGCACTTCGGTTGGTGCCTCGGGCGGTAACTGAATGCCTCCATCACTTCGCCTAACTTCGTCAACGACGTACAGTATGTCCAGCATCGCTGTACCTGTCGTTTCTGAGCTTGCGTTCGCGAAGTGGTGACGGAAATGAAAGACCAGGTGAGCTGTTGCGGGGGAAATGTCGGGTCAAGTATCAGGCACTCAGCGTGAGAGCGTCGCACTTTCCGCTTTTTTAACCGCGCTGCCGAGAAAGAGTGTTACTGACTGGCTCCGCCAGCACCAGCGGCAACTGAAACATCACCCCTGCATAACCTCAAGTCGAGCAACTGCATACCACCCGCTCGGTCATGAAATGCTATGACTTGCTGATAATCAATTTATCGGGATGGCTCGAGGTTGGTCGGGTTTTGCTTCAGGACGGCCTGACCATCTAGGTACCTACACAGCAGAGACAGCATCGGACGCAGAAAAAATACAGCTCAATTCGGGTGTTGCGCGGTATGAACTGAAGCAATGAACCACCGTCCGTAGCAATACCTGAAAGATGAAGGTTACCTTGCTGAGAGCGACAAACAACAAGTGCTCTCATTCCGGGAGAACTGACAAGGGACTGGCTCGCTCGGGTGCCGTGCCAAGATTGGGCAACAGAGGGTTTGGGAAGAACGAAAAGACTCAACGCTGAGGATATGGCTTGCCAAGCCAAAGCAGCCGACCAGTATTCGGGCTTTCGGGCGGTTGGTTGATGGTGAGATCTTCCGTTGTTGTGCCATGTTTGTGCATGAATGACTACTGTCGGCTGGTGGGGTTGTGTGGAACTGGGGAGGCAGTTTTGGGCCAGTGACGACTAGCGCAGCGGCGATCTTGGCACCCATGCATGCACAGGATCAGGGCCGGATCTTCAGCTAAGGTACCTAATGACGTAGAGTAGGGACGGACGGACGTAACTGCCGTGTTCCAAACCGCCACGCTCCAAACAAGTCTTTGACCCTCTTCTCTTTTTCATCCCCCTCGCCAAGCAACCGTTTTCATCACTTGTTCCTCAAATAATCCTCTCAAAATGTCTCCTCCACAACACCAGCCGCTTCACGACCAGGCCGCCAAGAGCCTTCAGCAGCCAGAGTCCGTTCAACTTCGGGCGCTGCAGACAACGCAGCCGCCAGCGCTCCAGGCGATGGGTACGTGATTACCACGCGGGTCCATCAGTGTCTCACAATTTCTTTTCATCAGAGATTTCTCTTGGATTGATCTTACGGCTCGCAATATCCAGTCTAAGCCCATGCTGACGCCCAGACAGACCCACAAAGACCACATCCTGAGACTGATCTCTCCCTCCGTGGTGGCTACCATGAGCACCGTGGGCCCTGTCCAGGCCGTATCTGTTTCTGCATTCCATGCCCCTTCCGCGGCAGTTTATGCATTATCTGAGCTTAGGTCTTCTTCGACGGTGACAGCTTGCCGGAATGTATTGCGTTGAGTTTACGCCCTGAGTTTTGTTGGATTAAATGAGGAGATGGTTCTTGATGAGCTGTGTATTGCTTTGCTATCAGAATATATCACTGTTTGCCCTCCCGCTTTCCCCACGGCCCTCCTACCTAGTCATCGCGAAGTTGTACAAGGAGCATCTTCTACCAGCTTGAAGTCTGCCTGCGCGTTGTGATGCATCGCATAGACAAGCAGCAGGTGCCCCCGATTCAACACAACTGCATGCTGGATTCGCAAAATCGGCCATACTGAGGGCGACACGTGGATGACGTGCACCCATTGTCAGGACGTATCGCGAGGTGGCAGTTGCGTCATGCGCCAAGTTCACAACCATTATGAAATTCATGTTTGTGAGGGGTGACATGCCACTGAGTCACATATGGAGACGGGGGAGTGGAGCAAGTTTAATATCATGCACTTGGCCAAGCTTCGCTTGAGGATGAGTACCTGTAGATATATCGGAATCTGATTAGGACCGGCATCATCTGTCTTCCTCCACAGAGGCTGGGGACTCTAACGAAGATCAACCAGGTGCGGAGAGTTAGTATCAAGCCGGTTGCTAGGATAGGTTCGCATGTGTTAATGATCCTCCTTCAAAGATACCATGTGGGTGGAATCATTCCACGACATGCCAAGATCCTAACAGTCAGCCCAGCCGACAAAAGTGGTCCAGCCCTGCAGGTCAAATGCCTCGCCTAAACCAAACGCTAACAGTTAATTCATATTTTGATTGAGCGAATGGATAAATAGATTTACTTATTCATACCCAGGATCTCGCCGGTATCATGATCCGTGCACTGACTGGCAATAGCTCTAGCAGCACCCCCAATCAACCTACAAGGCTCCCAAATCTCGACGTCACCCTCTGTTGAGAGTTAGTACGTCAGAACTGAAGCTTGTAACACCCAGAATCTAATTTTCTTTTATTGTATGACTTACCATTGCAGTAATAGACGGCAGACTGCCAGGCGCAGCTTACACGCCCACAAGACAAAAGTAAGGGGCCGGCGGGGCCGTGGCAGTTGCCAGCGACACGCCGAAGATACTTGACGCCGTCCCAGATTGCCCAGGCAGGCGCCGAGATCGCGGGCCACCCACATTTAATATCTTGCTAGTTGGCAGGGGTGAGCCGTCAGTAGCTATATATCTAACTGACATCAGCATCGACGTACAGTCTGGCGGGCGCACAAGCGAATGTCATTCGTGGCAGAAGAGTCTTCGGTAGCAAAGATTGTGTAGTTCGGGTGGAGAGCTTTCGCTTGCTTCTCGATATCTAACATGCAGATAATCGTCAACAAGTGCTCCAAGTTATAGAAAGCCATGCTATTGAAAGCATACCTCAAAAGAGTTGTCGCTTAGGTAGACAAGCGGCTTTCCTTTCTCTAAATGGCCTCTCCATTGTATCGGGCCGATCGTATAACCATTGAGTGCCACGCGCCGCCCCAATACAGGACCTTGTGTCTCAACCAGTGAGCCGGAAACGAAGCTTGAGAGGAAGCTTGAAGAAAAGAGCAAACACCGTAAAGCTGCGAACATGGGAAATGCCTGAACCATAATGGCCAGAAGTAATTGGTGTAGTGCTGCAGGAATGACGGAAGTATTAGATCCATATTCGATGAGCTGAAACCTTTATCTGTCGAAAGAAAGCCCTGGTCTTATATAAACGGTACCTTCCATTGTCAGTTACCTAAGGTATATTTGTTCTGGCATGCCTCAGCCTGTGGTACTTGAGGCTCTGGTCAGCTATTGTGGACCCAGCTTGTTTGCACGGCAGGAACCGCCCACTGTTCACCAGGGAGGGCTACCGTGGCCCTACAACCCGCTTCCCCGTCACCTGAAATTCTCTAGTTTCTGGCCACGTGCCTCACGGTTTTGCAATCTGTTCGGATTACGTATCTCTTTGCCAAGTATGTACAAACTGCACAAACCTAGTCGTGAATGCAGGCGCGGATGTGAGAGCTGAGTGAGGTAGACTGGAGTCAGAGGATCTGTGCCGTGTGATCTTGAGCAAGGCGAACGTACCACCGAGCTAAACTTCGAGTAACAAGTCATCCAAGATTTTGGCTTCCTCCAACGCTTCCTTCTCCGCAATCGTAGCCTTCTCGGCCGGCGCAACCACCACAGCGTCTGGCCTGGCCGACTCGTCCTCATCAACAACAGCCTGCACTTTGACCAGCGCAATCCTCGACCCGAAGATCCTCCTCTTCTCCAACGTTACCTCTCCTCCTGCCGCATTCTCACCGCCATCACTGCCAGCCAAAACCGCGGTCGCAGTTGCCGCCCCATTCTGCTCCTCCTCCTCACAGACCCACTCCCCCGCCCCTCCCTCCTGTGGAAACGGCTCCAAAGCCCCCCAAACCCTCCCCTCCGCATCCCGCCCCACCCCCCTCACAAGAAACCCCATCGACCTAAACTCGTGC
>Ga0247760_1002729_pt1 | contig 12757 bp, 17 predicted proteins | sample UWRJL171409R4_FD_179936 | JGI IMG/M metagenome (GOLD analysis project Ga0247760, IMG submission 179936) | Plant litter microbial communities from Arlington Agricultural Research Station in Wisconsin, United States - UWRJ-L171-409R-4 | ecosystem: Environmental > Terrestrial > Plant litter >...
CCCCGAATACGCCTAGCTAAATAGCGACCCTCGATCAATTTAGAGACGAAGTTCACTTCCTATTCGATCGCCGCGCCGTTGCCGATCTACCATGTTGCTTTTTCTCCTATACTCCACAGTCGCCTTCCCAGCCAAAACCGCTAGCGCAGCTAGGCTACCTCGATCTATCCAATACGGAGTCTTATCGACGAAGCAAGCTCTCCGGCCCCCCACCACCCCTTGGCACTCCACGCCGTGCCAGTTGGACAACATCCTGCTCTTGGCTGTCTATGAGCGTCAGGTACTCTCCTAGGGTGATGCCATTCTCGTTGATGTAGGCAGCTGCTTGCGCGATGGCTAGCGGGAGATGGGCGAGCCACGTGAGCATCGCTTTTGTATCTGCTAGTCGGGAATCGACGAGGTCCTTGCGGATTAGGAAATTCCGCAGCATTTGTGTGGCTATCTCTCCTGTCATCTCCCCCCACCTCAATCACATTCTGATGGGCAAGTTTCACGGCGACCTTCCTGTTGCGCGTTGTGAAAATGACCCGGCCATTCTTGCTCCGGGGGACGTAGTCGATTAGCCGCTTGAATGACGGCTGCGTCGATAAAGGTTCATCCATCCACATGTCAATGTCGTCGGCATTGTCAAAGACCAGGATCCAATGACCTGCGCTATCCTCGCTCAAGAATTTCTGCACGAGCTCTTGCATATTCACATCCTCGGCCCCAGCGCCTCGAATTCCGAGTCGCTGAGCCAGAGCATGATAACCTTGGTTCAAGCTTTCGATGGTCGTGGCTTGTATCCAAATGGCCGAGTACTGCTTGTTGTTCTCCCTCAGTCGGTAGAGGAGCTCCAGCACGAGCTGGGTCTTGCCCACCCCTCCGAGCCCAGACACGGCCACCTTGGTGAACTGGTCATGGGCGAAGAGCATGCTTCGAAGCCGGGCAAGCTCGAGCTCACGATCTGTGAAACGGGTATTTCTGTCAAAGGGTACAACCCACTGGCCGGCGAGGGGCTGATCGTCCGAGTTCTGGTCGGCGTACGACCCTCGCGGATGCATCTCGATCTCGGATTGCAGGCGACGCATCGCATGGGCTGGTCCTTCGCCATATATTGCCGGTAGGTAAACGTCGGAGAGGCCAAGCAATGAGTAGACAGTATCCTCGTCGCGCGTCGTTTGTCGACCGGCTGCCCACGACATTCTTTCAGCAACAGTGAAGAAGGTGAGATACGTTCCTCGAAGAGCGGAGAGGGGGATTCCCGTGATTTCGGAGAGCAGCTTTTCTAGCGATTTTTTGGAACCAAGTAGGTGCCCTTCCCGAGAAAAGAATTCAACGATTGGGGGGGCCAGAAGCTCTTGTAGCGTCCAGCCTCGGGTAAACCACCGGCTTCGCCGTAGCTGCGAGTCTCTGACGGTCAAATCGTCGTTTTCGTGGTGCGTGTAAACATCGCTTAGGAGGACGTAGCATTTGCTCGAGCGCCGATACCATTTAAACATGGAATTGATGGCCTCGCTCAGTTCCGCGCTGCTGGACTTATCGATGCAGCATGTGTCAACCCAAAAGTATTGCAGTCGGCCTTTCTTGGCCTGTTCTCCGCAAAAGTGGAGTTTGTCGAATGAGGGAGAATTGTCCGTAATGAATCCAGGCGTTGTTGAATTAATGACGTCTTGGAACGTCGGCTCCTAATCGTCTCGCCAGGTATGAGGCAGGGCTGCAAAATTGGGAACGTTGCGATCGAGGAAGTTGATGAAGCTTAGGCTTCCATCGTGGTTGAATCGCAATAGACGCATGGTTGCGTGATGGAGGGGGGGTCGATGGGAGGGGCGGGGTATGAACAACCAGCGTTTGATTAAGAGAGAGAGGGGTCGATGGGATGCCCGATCGAAACTTACCCCTCCGCGGCGAGCGCTGCCAACCAAAAAAAAAAACACAGTATCTAAATGTTGCGAGTTGGTATGATTTGGAAATCAATTTTAAAATATATCCATTCATTCAGAAGTATGGCCCATTATCAGATCCAGGTTATTCTGGCCCCTTCAGAAGAGACGCCCCGAGGCGTAAAGTCTGTCTTCCTTGCCGGCACAACGACTAAAGTTGACGCGATTGACTGGCGAGTGGCTCTCGCTGCTTCGCTATCCGAGACAAACATCACCGTTTACAACCCCTATCGCGTAGATTGGGATAATACGTGGCGTGAAGACGTCAACTTTCCTCCCTACCGTCGGCAGGTTGAGTGGGAGCTTGACAAGCAGGAAAAGGCCGATATGGTGGTCATTTACTTCCATCCAGCCACCCAGGCTCCTATTAGCTTGCTCGAGCTCGGTTTATATGCGAGCAATGGACGAGGACGATCGTGTCAAGCGGAAGTGTGATTGCGACGAGATTGTCTTGACTCGGTTGTCCACAGCGTGGATTGTCACAACGGAAGAATTGTGCCCGAACGGTTTGTCTTCTTGACTCCGTTGTAAGATTGAGTCAAGCGATCGATGCTCATTGGATCGCTTCCTCATTCTGCTTCCTCGTTCCGCTTCCTCATCGTCCACCATCCCATCCCATTCGATCCTCACATTGAGATACAGCTGATATATCGTGTTGATCGTCAGTCCTTAAAAGATGGTGTAAATCTCGAAGCGTCCTGGCTCTGCGTTCACCGGCTGCGGCCGAATGCTCGTATCCAGGCAGTGGGCGGGCAGGGTGTTGAAAATTTCGGCTGTATCTCATCGACCGCTCCATCGCTCGTCTCCCATCTTCCCGTTGCGGTCTGCTCGTCCTGCCCGCCACAAGCCGTATGACGATCGTCTCATCTCGCAAAGACACGGACCCAGTCGCTCATCTTGACCCGACCGATGTGCTCGGACCGCCGAAGACCGGCACGAACAGCTCTTTGTTCAACTTTTCCACAGACAAAGACGTCCTTTGTTCATTGGGGCGTGCTCCGTCTCACCTCTGTTCTTTCACCACCGCGTCTTACGCCTACTTGGTTCTTCACCCACATCTCACCACGCTATCTCTCTGTCCTTGACAAAGCCTCTTTGTTCACTCACCAGCGGCGGAGACGTCTCACCTCTGTTGTTTCACCGACCACGTCCCCCACTTCATCGTTCTTCACCGACCACACCGTATCACCAACCGCACATCATCACCAACCATAACGGTTCTTCCCACGTCTCCCTGACATAATGTCCTAAGCCATGCCAGTCACAAACTCGCTATCAGATTCAGCCACGGCCGACAGGCCCGTTAACAGAGCCATGGACAGACCCGACAGAGTCAGCATGGACAACGTGCCCGGCTCAAATACGCTTCTCACCCGCAAGAACTTGGCTCGCCTCAACGCTCTGAACGGCACCGAGGACAGCACCAAGGACGACAGCAAGCATAGCGTCTACCTTTTTGACGACACAGACACTAACGACACTATGAAGCATACCTCCACCACCGATTCCAGCTTCGAAAAACGTGCCTACGAGAACGGCTTCTGGGAGGTCCCCTCCACTCAAGACGTCAGCACCGCCAGAACCCGTTTCGCCCAGCACCGTACCAGCCCCCAACCCTCCGAGCAAGCCCATCAACGATACCGCAACGATATATCCGAGTCGTATAACGAGGCAGCAGTGTCGTATCTTGTCCAGTCGGATATTATGCGAGATTACAGATACGACTGCAACTATGGCAGACACCTTAATCGAGCCATCACCGAGATTCCCACCCAGGATTTCAACGACGGCTTGTCAAACGCTGAGCCCGACGTCCTCGAAGGCCTTAAAACAAGGGTTTTGCCCGAGCACCTGCACGATAACGCCCTCCACAAAAAGAACTCGCTCTCGTTCTGTCACTTTGCGGCTGAATTCAAGCGCACTGATGGCAATCTCCACCAGGCGAGACTGCAGGCTGCGTACGATGGCGCCATTTTGGTCAACGCCCGGGAGCGGGCGCTGGAACGGGCCAGAGCCAACCCATCGGCAGACATAGCTGCCCTCGACAAGGCTGCCAACGAAGTTGCTGTCTCCACCTGCGTCACCGACGGTAAGGTAGCCGAAGTATACGCACACTATTACGACGGCAAGTACCACCAAGACATGGTAGGGTGCGAGAGCTTGCTGGACTCTAGCCGAGGCCGCGAGCTTATCCGCAATACTCAAGACTACGCACGGGGCAAGTCGTACGAGCTGGCCAACTTGCTAGGTGCTGACTTGGAGGAGGAGGAGGAGAATGTGGTCGTGAAAGCCATGAAGGCCGTGGTGAGATGGTTTTGGTGATTAATGGTACCAGTAGAGATTGGCGCAGGCGCCGTCTTGCAGGTCAAGATGAATTGACTTTGTTTCCTGCATCTGTCCGTCTTTGTTACTGTGCATACCCCCAAGTGCTGCTACGACCGATCTTCGTTCTTCCGTCTCGATCAAGCTCGCTCAGACGTCACTGGTCGCGTCAGAGGCCAGGGGCAACGTCAGAGGTCAGGGGGGGGGGGGCCAGGGGCATGGTCAGGGAGGTCAGGGAGGTCAGGGAGATCAGGGGCAGTGTGACTCCTCGACTCCTCGCTGACGACGACTGATATCGCTGTCTGTCATACCCTCGACTCATCGCCCTCGCATCGCCCTCGACTTCCAAGACCGGCCCTCGAATCCTCCTCGACCCATCGCTCCTCCTCCTCACCCATCGCTTCCTCCTTAACCCATCGCTCCTCCATCGCCCTCTGACCATCGCTAACGATCACATGTCGGAGCTAGCACTCGAATCCAGATCGAGGGCTAGCACCATCGGCCAACTGCTCTCGACTCATCCTCGAATTCGTCCATCGCTTGACTTCGCATTCCATTCTTACCCAGAGGACTGAGGTGTCATTCTCACCCAGACTATAGAATCAGTGTAATTATTATTAGTCTACAGAGTGCAATAAGGAATCTCCTGCTTATCGAAGGCTCTAATTAAGGCACTGGTTAGGTTATAGGCTTTAAGTTTATCATGAAGCCCACGAGCTTCTTGAACTGCTGCCGGAGCAGCGAGAGTATCATCATGACGCGGTAGTCGCTGAAACGGCCGAGGTGGGTGAGCCCGAAGACGCTGACCAGCCGCTTATCATAGAGCGACTTGGTCGTCGCCACGTCCTCGAGGAAGCCGTACTTCTCGCGTGTACTTCTTGTAGTCCTCGGTGCCGAACAGCGCGTGCCGCATCCCGAACATGGGGCGGAAACCGAACAGCATGTCGAAGTACGACGCGTCCTAGATGTGCCCCTCGTTGGGGGTGAGCCGGATGATGGGGTCGTACCGCGCGTGCAGGGAGGGGAGTTGGGCCCATAGGCGGCCTTGGCGGAGGATGTAGAGGGCGGTGTTGCCCCAGTTGGAGGGGAGGAGATTTGAGATGGTCTCTGTGATCCCCATTGTCTGTTGACGACAGGTATACAATAGATTGTTGCATTGGCAGTTGTAGTAGTGTGGTCTCTTTCACCTATGTCAGATGGGCAGGGAGTTGACTCTTTATCGGTAGCTCTTTGTATGATTGGAAATCATATATCAAGATGTGGCCTTCCCGCTCGATGGAATGCTGACACGTATGAGAGGCCATGAGTGTGGCGTAGGTGTCGGTTGCTCAAGAACTTTGACAGGACATGCTCGGGAGGGTTGTGTCGTGGGAATGGAGCCTTGGCCAGCTCCTCGGCCTCCAGCTCATACATCTTGCGCAAGACGTCTCGGAAAACCTGGAATGCCCCACCCCCCCCAAGCATCCGCGGGTGCTGGGTGCAGTATGTTCAACTCATCGGATTCTATGATATGTTGTGCCCACGTATTGCCAATTAAGGTTCTCCAGAGTACTTGTTCGGCCGCCTCTCCGGTCAAGGGGTACTGCGGTGGAAGCTGGCTGGCAAGGATTTCAGCCTCCTCGATGACAGAGTGGAAATATGTTCCGAAGCCGTCGGGCAGTGCTGGTGAAGAGAGCGCGCTGAGTGTTGAAATGCTGAACCCTGATAAGTAGAGGACTGTCCCTGCCGTGGCGATGCACTTGGGCATGCCTTCAAGCCTCAGCCCAGCGCTGTATTTGAACAGGCCGTTCGCCAATGCCTCATATGCAAGGTGTGTAACTTGCATGAACCCAAGAGTCCGAGAACGGCGTAAATTTTATCTTCGGCTTGCGTTGTGACAAACGTGCTCGAGAGAAGGAGCAAGTCGGAGAGCTGAAAGCCGACGCGTTTTCGAAGGGAACGACGTAGAGTCAACAAGACTCCAAAATTAAGCTAGACCAAAAGTCACAGTGTTCAGTTTCCCCTTTAGTTCTGCTTCGGCAACCACATCATGTCTTTGCACCATCATCTGCTCGCTCATGTCGAGGCCACCGGCGCTCAACACGGTAAAGTTCGGGATCATTGGTTGGCCGCCGAAAACAATGATAGGATTGTTCGATAAGACAAACTCTTGGATGATCCAGCCACGGTACCAATAGCGGTGTTGTATCATTTTTTGCACTGGTATCCCATGCGTCCTGCAGAAATTGTCCTCCAAGTCCAAGACCCCCGGAAGAATGGGGGATGCAGATTCTGATCCGAGATGTGTCGGTGCAACAAATGCATCCCGATGAGCGACCTGGACGAAATATATTCGCTGAATAGCCAGGCCAAGACTCGGCTTGCTGTTTTATAGATTTCCTCCATCATTCTGATCTGAGACCTTTCTCTTTGGCCTCTTCTTGGTTGATGCAAATAGAATCGATCTAGAGCCACTGGGTCCTCAGCACGGATGCCTTGCTCTCGAGAACTCTTTTCACGTTCGGCATGACGTTGATTGTTTCTGTACCAAATCGAACTGGCTGATCCATGGTCTGTCCATCCCAGGTGTAGGAGAGAGCGTCGTAAGGAGGTGCCCGGGATAGTTGAAATGTAGCCAGCTCGCAGATGGGACCACGTCCGAGGAAGCTCTTCTTAAGCTTCAGAAGTCGAAACTCCCTTGCTTCGGCGTTTAATTCCGTATACTTGTACCGCCCTGATCTCTTGACAAGTGGGTTAATGGAGTGCGGCGTAAACAGTGATGGAAATCCAAGAAGTGATACCAAAGCGCTGATGAGATGTTTCTTCAGGAAAAAGAAAAGACCCAGTAGAAACCACGACACTCTCCATATGACCTTCCCTAGTGCTTTCACAAAACCCCACATACGAGGGAGCCATCGGACTGCCGATAGTCCTAGCTGGGGATGAATGGCCAAGACGGGGACGATCAATAGATCACAGCTAGCGCCAAAAACCACACAGTAGAACAAACTCCAGAAAAAAAGGCCGGCCCAGACCCTGGATGTGAGAATTAGGATGAATGAAGTCAAGAATGAAAACACCCAGAGCGTGTCCCTGATAACCATCTCGAGGGATGCAAGCGGATCCGGCCCGTGAATTCCATCGCTGGTGAAATACTGAAAAACACGAAAAATGCAGAACCAGTCACGGCCGCGAAGAGCCGTGTGCGTGCCTAGAACCCACTGCCACAGATTTAGCTCGAATAAATTGGAAAGTAGAAGAAAGAGAGTCCACCAAACTAGACCAGCCAAAAAGCTGTCGGTGCCGATCTTGACGAGCTCCCAAACTGGCTTTTTGAACCACAGGTACAGCGTCGGCAAATTCTGAAATGTAGCGACGATCGATGTCGTGAACCGGTCTGCCGGGATGGAGGAGACCGTCAAGTTGTAATGACCATGTTGAGAGATATGTGTGCCGAAAATAGAGCTCAACCCAGCGGAGAGACGGACTCGATTGATCTGACACCTTCTGGGACTCGGATACAGATCGTGTGGAGCGGCGATGATCAAATCATTGGGTAATGGAGGGAAGAAATAGGAAGCTGCCACCCGAGGCCATTGTGCTTTTTCGGATTGCAACGACACCATGGCCTGGGGACTAAACACCCGCCGTTGCCCTCCGCTAACCGGGGCCATGGCCAACGACGCTCTTTCTAAGATTATTGGCCTTTTGTCCGAGCCATCGGACCGCAGAGCAAGAAACCCCTCACCAAATCCTGTCCTCTCCTGTGAAATAAATCCAACGACTCTCATTGCGCGATATGTGTGAGGGGAGCTGGACACCCTCCCGTGCCGCACATCTTCGACACCAATAAGATGTGTGTTCTTTAAAGGTAAGTTTCCTGTCAAGCCAGACACCTAGCCACTTAACAGTACCTAGCTCGGCCACAGCCCACAGGGTGGCTAGTGCCTGGGTCCCGGGGTTCCTACTGCGGTCGAACAGTTAGAAGTCGACTTTAAGGGGGTCGACTATTAAGTTAAGGCCCTGGAGTCGTTTAGCCATAACGGCCGCCTTAGCGGCGAGGGCCTGTCGGGTTCCAGCAGGGGTTCAGCTAGTGGCTGTGATAGCAAGGTCGTCCACGTAGCCCAAGTAATCACGTTACCCTGGGAGTCCCAGAGCTGGGCTGATATAAAGGGCCCATAGTATAGGGGACAGGGGGGATCCTTGAGGGAGGCCTTAGGCAGGGGCGGTGCGCTGGTTAAGTGTGACTGTTCTGTTGGACAGGAAGGTCTCAACCCAGGTTGCAAGGCCGAGGGGGTACCCGGCCTGTGCTACCCTCTGGGCCATGCGCCGCGGCTGGACGGGCGGGAAGGCTTGTTTAACGTCTAGTGTGAGGAGGCCGAGCACGAGCTTGTTAGCTCGGGCCGCCTGGGCATCCAGCGTCACGGCTTGGACGAGGTCGACTGCAGATCTGCCCGGACCTCAGAGAAAGCCCCTCCGTAGAGCCTAACGGGCCTATGATTTGCTAGATAAGCAGCCACATCGGGCGTTGAGAACATCGGCAGTCGCATTGTTATCGAGCAGGGACCACACGTGTCTGGCGCTCGGCGAACCGCCTCAGCGCTGGAGTGAAAAACTCCCATGGCTCGCCAACGCGAAGCGGGCTGCATTTTCCGTCCTCATCTTTCCTTGGTCTTGTCTGTCCTCACATTGTCTGTCTTTTTTTGCTTTTTTGTATTCTTATTTGCGTCATTGTTTCCTTGCTGCCTCAGGCCGCGGCTGGCAATTTGCCAACCGCCCAATTTAGTGAACTGTAAGTCCTATCGAGATGTTGTCGAGAAACAGCCCCGGACTAACGAGAGCAAAGCATATGGTGCTGGGGGACAATATGGCGGCGTCTATTCCAGTCGGAGACATTGTTCGCCTGTCTCAGCTGGGGTGGCAGATATACGAAATGGCGTGGGGCGACTCGGGGGCGCTGAGCAAGAGAGGTTCAGCACTCCAATACGCCGCTTTCAGGAGCGAGTTAGAAGCGCTAGACGACTCGCTACAGCTCCTGAAGACCAAACCGGAGATTGAAGATCAGGTCTCGCCGCGCAGCGAGTTTCAGGCGATTGGGTCCCCCCTGGCAGATTTCGAGACGGAGAACGTAGCACCGAAGGAAGCACTGGCACCACCACTGGCACGTGCAGCGGCGCCAGCAGCACCAACAGTGCGCTTGGCGTGTCCCTACATGTCAACCCCAGGCCTGTGCCACGCAGGGAGCCGTTTAACAAACATAACAGAACACGTCAGACAGCAACACGCGAGACAGCGTCACTCCCGGGAGCAGCCGCTGGCTCTCGCGGATAACCTGCTTCCCAAGCTCTCATAGCTTTTGGAGAGAGCCTTGGAGAGATATTGCGACATCGACATCGACACTACTCACAACCTCTTATGCATAAACAACCGGCTGGAGAAGCCGACCTTGGAAACTTGGAGAGATGGGTGCATACAGTCTCCATTGATAATACTCAACCCTACGCTAAACCCTAGGTATCCGAAGAACGCCTCTCGCATCTGATCTACCCAGAACTACCAAGAAATAACCCCACAACTCTATTTCAGTCTTCGAACTAGTTCCCAACGATATCCTCTTGCATTCCATCCACTTCAAGGCTGTGTCCTACTTGATCCCCAGGGCTGCAGTCGAACTAAGCGAAAGAGATTAGCACCTTATGCTCTATTCCTCGCCATCTCGCTCCGTACAAGATATGTCTTGCTTCTCCAGGAATGTACGACTTACCCGCAGAAGATCCAACAGACTGAAATTCCACACCAATGTAACACTCAGGCGTACCGATAGGATAAGGTTGCAACAGATCAGGCTGGTGCCAAAAACCATGAGACCAAATATGGAGTATCCCGGACGTGATGCTTGGAAAGTACGAATATTCTGGGCCGGCGCCGAACCATGAGACCGAAGATGGGGTGGCCATCCGGCATTCCGTTTATGCATTCGTGCAGTGGCTCGGCAGTGTATCAATACCAGGCTGTTGATAGGCCGTTTGGGTATTAGGCTGGTGACGAAATGTGAGACCGAAGATGGGGTGGTCGACTCGAAGGTGCATTGCTCCCAGGTCCGCTCTAGACTGTGAGAGGGAAGATGGCGTGGCTGAGTTGGAGGTGTACAACTGCTAGGCCGGTAACAGAGACCGTGAGAGCAAAGATGGGGTGGCCGATTCGGAGGTGTATTAATAATGCCAGACTGTTGACAGGCCGCTTGTGAGCCAGGCCGGCTCCGGACCGTTAGAACGAAGATGGGGTGTCTGATTCGGAGGTGTACTGATGCCGGGCCGGTATTAGAGACCATGAGACCGAAGACGGGGTGGTCTGGATGTGCTACTTGGACGTGCCAGTCGTGCTAATACCACACCGGTGCCGGACGATGAGACCGAAGATGGGGTGTCCCAGTGGTGACGATATGTCAGACAGGGACTAGAGCTTGAGTCTAGACGGGAGCGGCTGAGGGGTGTTGTTTCGGTTGAGACCAGTGTCTGAGAGCGTGACGATGCCGGGACTGGCGAGCTGACTGAGGAATATGGCTGGCTGGTGGTCGGAACCTTAGGTGTCCGAAGAGCTCCGATGGCGCCAGCGAGCGCCTAATGAGACCGAAGATGGCGTGCCTGTCCAGGCTCCTCCGAGGACCGGGAGGAGGGCAGGCTTGTCAAAAGGGCGGCCCCGAGATCTTTTAGGCCATCAAGCAACTTGAATGCGCGAACTCACGAAGAACTGTGGAACTGGTACTCCCCTAGATGTACATACCGGCAGGGACCGGACGCAAAGAAGGATCGTCGTAGCCAGAGACACCGAGCTCGAGATCCGGCTCGGGCGAGGGAAGATAGCGGTTGGCGAAAAGGTGATACAGCCAGCAGAGCTGCTCGCTGGTGTAGACCGCGGCCGCTAGGGTCGCAGCCGGGCATTTCCAGCGCTGCGCGAAGCAGAGGCAACGTAGGAAGTGCCGTCCTCGACTGGAACTCGGGAAGGTCCTCTGGTCTGAGATCAAGCCGATACGACGGGAGGATGGGCTGTCGCGCGCTTCAACGAGAAAAGTACGGCCCAAATAAACGCCCCAAAAAACTATCCAAGAGCGGCTTCAAGATCACCTTCGTGGCGATGTAGCCAGGCACGAAGGGAAAGGTCATGTTGTATAGTACGGCGAAGGACAGGCCGGTTGATGAGAAACAGGCAGTCCAAATTATCTGGATAATGACGCCCATGACGGCCTCGATCCAGATTGGTTTGTCGGTCAGTCCTTGCCAGATTCGATGACGGTCGAGCGGCCAGGCCGATGTCGTTTGGCGGGCAGCCACCCCAGGCTGCTTTTTGTTCATTGTGCGGCTGCCGTGACTATGGCGGGCGAAACGGACGGGTGTTGCTTCGGAGGGAGCGCGGCGATGAACGAAGCTCCCATTGTACCTCGCAGCCTCCACCGAGGTACCCGATCAAATGGTGCAACCTAGGGCATCTCCCCTTATAAAATCTGGACTGAAAGCTTGGATCTTCATTCCGACTTCTCAATTTCGATTCTCCATCCCATAGACCGCGCTACACCACAAGCTAAAATGGCTCCTGCACCCGCTTCTTCACCTTGCCAAAGGAGGCTTCCACTTGGTTTGCATCAGACCCCTTAGCAAATCGCACTCTCCCAATAGGTCGGCGTTCGTTCGAGAGTGTTGATTATTCGGTTGCTTCTTCCTCGCCCAGTGACGATGACGATCTATTCGACATGCACCAGACCCAGTGGGACAACTTCACTGAAGCGACAGAGCTCGACTAGGATGACCTAGATCTGTGTGAAGAGTCAGACTTAGGTGACGAAGATGCCGACTTGAGTGGTGAGGACTCGGGTCCGGGTGATGAAGGCTCAGAATTGGATGACAAGGACTCCTTTGATGTTGACAACTTCAACATCGACGGCCAAGTCCCGCTCTACGGTGGCAATGTGCACCGTAGTTATTCCTACCATCATTCTAACGGGTGTGATTTGTAGGTTTTATGCACATGTCGGCTTGGGTGATCCTCACAAGGTCTTCGGGTCTATCTCGGTACGTCTCATGACAACTTCGCGGCGAAAGGGTTCGCCCCTGAGCCGGTTGACACGCACCGCCTTCCTCAGCACCCGGCCCAGAAGTGAATGGTGTTGCAATCAAAAGAGCGAAAGTCGCTAAAGCTTCGCCAAAATTCCCCACCAAAATTCCCCCACCAAAACACACAGGCTGCTGCTGTACTGCTGTAGCTGCTGCTGCCTCGCCCTGTGGCGAGCCTGGAAGGGTCGGCTTCGGCCTCAGCCTTCCGCGCACTTGCCGTCGTCGTCATCGTCGTCATCGTTGTCACACCAGCGACCCACCCCTTGTCTAGCATGCTGACCAGCCCGAGCCCAGGCTACGGCACCGCGCGCTCGCCGTCCTGCACCTGCCGCGCCTCGCGCGGGAGAGGAGCAATCCGCACAGGACGCTGACCGACGAGGACCGATGGAACATGTGCCGGTACCACGAGTCGCACCAGACCGAGAT
>Ga0247760_1002731_pt1 | contig 12739 bp, 7 predicted proteins | sample UWRJL171409R4_FD_179936 | JGI IMG/M metagenome (GOLD analysis project Ga0247760, IMG submission 179936) | Plant litter microbial communities from Arlington Agricultural Research Station in Wisconsin, United States - UWRJ-L171-409R-4 | ecosystem: Environmental > Terrestrial > Plant litter >...
GGTTTTGGGTGTGTGGGGGGGGGGGGGGGGGGGGGAAGAAGGATGGGAGCATCCTGCCAACTCAACACCGCTGCACCGCCGACAGATTATGTGCAGCCGAGATCCCACGGGACATATTCCGCGGCTGCTTCGGAAGTAAGCTGCGCCGCCGACGGACCTCGTGCAAACACGCCACTGGATTCCTTGGCAATGGCTGTCTCAGTCTAGCGGCAGCTTTTCCTATTCCGGTATGACTATTTGATTTCATTGAATGGGATTGTTCCATCATGCATGCATAGGTATGTGAGCTGCGCCATACACTACATCACCTGCCTCTGATATGTCAGCAAAGGATCGGGATGAACTTCCGTATATCCCCGACGACTAGATAGATGGCCGAGATAGGTATATACACCAGAGAAGGGAGGTGGTTCGGGTTGTGGGTAGTTGATAATAACGCTTATAAAATCGAAGCGCAGTACAGCATCACCAATGGCGCCGCACGCACGCCGTCGATCCATACCTATCTACCTTACCTCGGGTACCCACTGTACACGTACACGTGTCTAACATATCCCCCTATTCTCTCTCTCGACCATCCTCCGCGGAAAACCTGCCAACAATGTCTGCAGTGCCGGAAATGTTCACGGGCTTTCAGACGCCCAGCGCTGAGAACTGGCTCGACTTCCAGAAGGGATCCTGGAAGCCCCGTCCTTTTGGTGACTACGATGTCGATGTCAAGATTGAATGCTGTGGCGTGTGTGCTACTGATGTGCACGTTGCGCGCCAAGACTGGGGCGAAACACCTTATCCGCTGGTCGTCGGCCACGAGATCGTTGGGAGGGTGATCCGCACAGGTCCCAAAGTCACCCTTGTTCACGACGGCCAACGTGTTGGGATTGGCGCCCAGGTCTACTCGTGTGGAGACTGTCGTCACTGCAAAAACAACAACGAGACGTACTGCAAGACGCAGATCTGCACGTATGGCGCACCATATCCTGGAGTCGACCACATCACCCAAGGAGGCTACGCCTCTCACGCCCGCGTTCACGAATACTGGGTGTTTCCCATTCCCGACAGCATCGCCAGCAGCGATGCGGCTCCCATGATGTGTGCTGGTGCTACTGTCTTTAGCCCGCTGAAACGCTTTGGAGCGGATACCCCCGGCGCCAAGGTCGGTGTCATCGGCATCGGGGGATTAGGTCATTACGCCATCCAGTTTGCCAAAGCCCTCGGCGCTGAAGTCTGGGCCATTTCTCGCACCCGCGCCAAAGAAGCCGACGCGCTGGCCATGGGCGCCGACGGCTTTCTCTCCACTAGCGAAAAAGACTGGAACGAACTACACAAAATGACATTCAACCTCATCATCAGCACGGCTAGCTCCTTTGACGACTTCCAGCTATCACAGTACCTGAGCCTCCTCGACATCCACGGGCGCTTCAACCTGGTCGGCTTGCCTGCCGAGAGCATCAAGGTGTCCACGTTTGACTTTATCGAGAATAGCTGCTTCATGGGCGCCACCAATGTGGCCAGTCGCCGCGAGGTGTTGGAGATGCTCGACGTGGCGGCCGCCCATGGCGTCAAGTCCTGGGTCAAGGAGATACCCATATCGACGCAGGGTATTCAGCAGGCCATAAGTCAGATTGAGGATGGTAGCGTGCGTTATAGGTCTTGCCTGGTGAATTACGACGAAGCCTTTGGGTCGTGAAAGGGAGTCCTGTTCCCATGTTAGGCCCGAGACTAGGTAGATTAGTATTTGATGATGAAAAATCAGCGTTCAACAGTTGTCTCCAAGACACAAATCCGATGCGTCTTTTGTGTTTTGTAATCACATGCGTATAGTGTCGTGTAGAATTACAAATTCCTTGCGTAGTGCGTCATTTTTAAGTTGATGGTCTCATCAATTTGATGGTCACGCGAGAAATATAAAAGAAGGTTGGGATACACAAACAAAATCTGCATACCACCCACTCGTCCACTTTCTAGGGCTTCTTGGTTGTAACTTTATTCTCTACCTACCTACCTAACTGTGTGCATGCCAGTACCCCCACTCAAAGCCGAACCCCCCAACGCGTATATGCTTAGAGCTGACTTGGGCAATGAGGCATGCATGAATACGACAGAGCGACTCGGCCACTTCTACAGGTGCGCGGTTTGCCTCTTGGTATATCCGCATACTCTGGCGAATACGCAAAAATAACAGCAATGAGGTTAGGTTTTTACCTATAGGTACACATATCACTCTGTAGATTTCCCGTTTAAATGATAGCGACAAACATTTACCAAAGACGAAAAAAAAAATCTTGGTTAACGATTGAAGCTTCCGCCATTTGTCATGTCCATTTTATTGTGCTCAGACATACTTGTCTACCTAATTACCGTGATGCATACCTAGGTAATATCTACTCCGTCCCCCCGACGAGACTCTCGGTTCCCGTCTCAGTCGGCCTGTCATCTGTTCGATGAATAAAAAAGAACCAAAAGATAACCGTAGTCACCGCCATGGCGCCCGCAATGCAGGCGTACAGAGTCACCAGCAGTGGATCCCGCGATACCGGCCCAATAGCAACACCGAGGATGGCGGCGACGGCGCCAAAACTCTGCGCTACCGCCTGCATGGTGGATTTCATATTCACGGGAGCCTGGCTGAATGCGTATTCGGTAGCGGCGATTTGGCTGAAAATCTCGGCGACCGACTGTAGCACATAAACGGGAATCTGAGCAAAGGCCGAAATATCGTTGGGTCGGGTGCCGTTTTCGGAATCGGGACAGGCCAACGGGTGGTCATAACAAGGGCCGCGGCTGTAGATCAGGGCCTGCAGCCCAGAGACGTAGACCATAGACGCGGTGAGGATGATGAAGCCGATGAAAATGCGTGTCAGAGGATCCATCTTGATGCCCCGGGCCCGCAGGAATGGGAACAACATCTCCTCAAAGATGGGAATGAAAATGATGAGCACAATGGGATTCAAAAAGTAGAGCATGTCGTTGGGGACTCCTGTCGTGTTCATTTGTCCGGCCTGAGAGATGAAATTGTTGGCGGCTTGGTCCCAGCAGAGCCAGGCGATGGTGAACGTGGAACTGTTCTCTGGTTAGACCCAATGTTTCGGAACATTGCAGTAGAAGTGGGAGTTTGTTCCAAGTAACTCACAAAATACGACAACCTCTCCAGGTATCCGACATGGCTTTCAGAAACTCCTCGTCGTCGTCTTCAGGTGCCCGCAAGTTGTCACTGGCAAACCCTACTTTTTCCAGTCGCAATCTTGATCGTGAATATGCCCATGCAAATGCAACAGTGCGAGTTAGATTACCCCTGGTCGGGCCATGCTTGACTGTCGACATACCACATCGTTAGAAAAGAATCCATCAACAAAGACAAGACGGGATTCCAGACAGAGAGACTCACCGAATCCTTTGCTTGAGGCAACGAACATGGCCATGCCCACAGCAATAAAAGCGAGGGGCACGGTAAATGCTACACCGAAACCTATCGAGGCTTCGATATAAGTAGTGCCGATGCCAGTCAAAGATCCGACGTTGATCATCCTAGTACATAATCAGAGACTTTTGCTCACGGCATGAATGTGGCGGAGAGGGAAGGGAGATATCATACCAGTAATACGCGCTGTAAATGTACTGCAGCGTGAGAGCTTCGTCCGCCTTGACGGTTCTCCCCCGTCTATCCTGGCTTGTCTCCGATGAGCCAGCCACGTATTGATCTCCAATGAACGCGTTCATGCTGATGCGAATTGCGCCCGACCCGATAGCAATGAGGGTCAAACACACCAGCAAGGTACCGAGGCCGGCTCTCTGCGCAACTTCGACATTGTAGGACAAACCACATAGCAGAGCAAGGCCAAACAGGTAGACGGGAAAAGCATACAGAATGGTGCGGTATCGCCCCAGTCGGCTATCCGCCACCAGGGCACCAATAAAGGGCGTTACCGAATTCACTAGGTTGAAGGCAAACTGGATCTGAGTGGCTTTGGCCTGGCCCAAACCGAGCATGCCCGGTCGTGATTTGTCTCCAGCGGGGTTTTGCACGTAGTTTTCTGTGCGGCATTAGCATGGCATTGTTATTGTCTTCCCGCGCCCACTAACGTATCATGATCATGGACCCATAGTAGGCAGCGCGTTCCATCATACCGGCTCCGGTAGCCAGCCATAATCGCATGGGGATTTTGTCTCTGACCAAAATGGGCTTGATGCCATCGGTGGGGATTGGCGCTGAAGTGGCGTCCATTTTTTTTGTGTTGAATGGATTTACAACGTGTCAAATTCTCTGTACCTCTATAGATAGATACTAATAAAGCACCGCAGAGAAAGAATTGGTGAAACGCACGAGAAGCCAAATCGTAATATTCTAGGTAACTTAAAATCCCCCTTCTACTGCAACACCCCCCCTCAAAGTCCTGCTTTCCCCTGAAGGAGCATCTCTCGCCGGAACTCGGGTACTAACTCCCTGCCGACCGAGGCACGGTCAGTCTTGCAGGCAATCGGACGTTGATCTCACTCAACGGGCATTCATGATAACAGTGCGCAACCGGTTAAGGAAGGTAAAGGGGTTCAACCCCTGAGCAACTACGGATTGGGTTCCAGGGTGAGGGGTGAAGCAAGGTGGCAATGGTTACAGTGAAGAGTGGGACAGCGACGACATCCGGCCGACCCGACTCCAAAAAGCCCCGGGTTACTCTCGGTACTATATTGGCGGGGTCCATATTTTTCTTGTTTACCAACTCGAGACTCTGGTTGCCGTTTACGGCTTCTTACCTCATTTGGACGAATTACCTAATTCGGCCATGTACATATACAGGACAACGGAAGAAGCCGCCCCCACTGTAGATCATCCCCACAGGAATTGGAGCGAAACTACCCCTCACTTTCCATATCACGTTGGATTTCTTAGTGGGAAGTCGTGAAATGTAGGTGACTAGATACTGCCTGGTAGCATTATAACCGTAATTTGATTGCCTTTGACAGAAACATATGCTTCATCGCTTGTATTGACATTACTCTTCAACGACGTTTGTTTCATCATGGATACGCAAACAACCGACTTGGCTGCTCGCAAGAGCATAGTAGTTTGTGACGCTCTAGCGCTGCCGGCTGGAGAATGGCCACAGGCAGCTTTGATCTGTGGTGGGCTTGGCATCATCCTCGGTCTCTACGATCAAAGTCCCGAGGTTGAAGTCACAGTGCACGGCAGCGGAGACCAAGAAGGGGGATTCTCCATCAGCCTGGTAGTCGACCGTGCATCTTCAGTTAATGGCTACGTCGGGAAAATCACAGAGTCTTTAGGATCGAAACTTCCAAATGGCAACGACCCATGGTCCCTGGAACTCAAGGCTGTGTTGGATCAAGAAGAGCGAGGCAACTCTACGCCCGTTTCGGTTTGGTTTCGATGTATCTTTGAAGAAGCATCTCCAGCCTCGCTTTCCGCCACGTTCGAAAAGAGCCCGTCGTATGATCCGACGGCTTTTGTCAAGAGGCTGCTGAGCCAGATTTCACACGCTACGGAGCAACTAGCTCAGTATCAGTACGGTGCATGTGGCAGCACCAACACCCTAATTCGAGATGTCCATCTCCTCAGCAACACGGATGAGCGGGACATTCGTCGGTGGACACCATTTCCTCCCGCCCCCGTCACCCCTTCATCTTCATGCGTCCATGCTCTTGTCGAAAAACAAGTCGCCAAAACCCCCGACGCGACGGCCATCCACTCATGGGATGGAAAACTCACTTATCGAGAGCTGAATGAGCTATCATCCCATCTGGCCGCACGACTCATATCCATGCCGGAACTCTCGAAAAGAAAAAGTGTCATTCCGCTACTGTTTGAAAAGTCCCGCTGGGCTGTGGTGGCCATGTTAGCGGTTTTAAAGAGCGGACATGCTTTTTTACTACTGGATGCTTCTCATCCTACGGGTCGTCTGGAGTTATTGGTGCAGCAAGTTCAGGGGTCTGTCATCTTGGCTTCGGAGACGCAGGAGGAGCGAGCGGCGGTTTTGGTACCAGCGGTTCTGGTGGTTTCTGAGGCTTCTACAACAGAGAATCCAGCTGCGTTGCAAGTGGAAGATGACATTGAAGTCGCTACTGGCACTGGGCCACACGACCTCGCCCTCATAGTCTTCACATCCGGAACCACAGGCCGACCGAAAGCCACGGCGATTGAACACCACTCCATCTGCTGGGGCCTGATGGGTCTGGCCGCACAGATTGGGGTTTCCGAGACGTGTCGGTATTACCAGTTTTCGTCGTATGCATGGGACGCGGCCTTTGGCGAGATGCTCATGACGCTGTTCTGCGGTGGCTGTATCTGCATTCCCTCGGAAGAGGATAGAATGGACCGTCTCGCGCAGTCCATGACGGAATTGGACGCCAACTTTGTGCTGCTGACCCCGACGGTTTTACGGCTTCTCTCGCCAGAAGACGTTCCCACCATGAAGAACATAATCATGGGCGGCGAAAAGGTGACGAGGAGTCTTGTTGAGACGTGGGCGAGTCGCGTCAACTTGACGACGGTGTATGCGCCGGCGGAATGCACCGTGGCTTGCATGGTCAACCAGCAGTTCGGCCGAGAGTTCGACCCAGCTCTGATCGGCTCGGCTTTTGGCTGTCGTGTTTGGATTGCTATGGCTGATGATATTGATCGACTTGCCCCTGTGGGCGTAGCGGGGGAGCTTCTGATTGAAGGACCCAATGTCGCTCAAGGCTACCTCAACGACGCCGAGAGAACGGCGAAGTGTTTCCTCACCGCGGCACCGCGTTGGATGAGAGAGTTGCAACTCGATCCGATTCCTTACTCGCGCATCTACCGTACCGGCGACCTCGCAAGGTACAATCCCGATGGTAAAATTGTTTTCATCGGCCGCAGAGACCTGCAGGTGAAGCTCCGGGGCCAGAGAATTGAGCTGCATGAGATTCAGACCCAGATACAGATGAGGATGCAGATGCCCGGTGCTCAGGTTTTTGTTGACGTTGTTGACCTGGGAGGTAATCAACAATTGCCGAGTTTGGCCGCGTTTGTTCATGTGCCGGGACATCAACAGCAGTCGGAAAACAAAGAGCATCAGCAGGCATGGTTGGCCTCAGAATTCGACAAGATTCGACTCGAAATTGCAAAAGTCCTTCCCGGATTCATGGTGCCCACGCTTTGGATCCCCACGCCGGTGGTGCAGTTGTCTTCATCTGGAAAGCTCGATCGCCGTGCGTTGGTGCAGTTTGGCAAAGATTACCTGTCCAAACTACAGACTTCGCCACGAGAGACGGAGGACATGACGGAAACGCAACAGCAGCTAAGTCAACTGTGGGCACAGCTTTTGTCTCCACCGCAACATCCAGGATTGCGGGATGACTTTTTTCTCCTCGGTGGAGACTCGGTCAAGGCGATGCAACTCGTGTCTCTGGCTCGGCAACAGGCCAAGTTGAAACTCTCGGTCAAGGATATTTTTCAGCATTCCACATTGGCGGCCATGTCGTTGGTAGCTGAAAAGGAGATTGCCCAGAGCAACGGAACTCATGAGAAAACGTCCCAGACTTTGACCATTTTGTCAAGGGACGACATCTCGGTATCCTTAGCCTATCTCTCCAAGAAGGGCTACCAGTCGGATGATGTCGTTGACATTTTCCCGTGCACGCAGCTACAGGAAGCCATGTTTTCCTCGTCACAGGGCGTTTCTGGGTCGTATATCAGCCAATATGTCTTTTCCCTTGGTCCCGACCTCAACATGACGGAAAAAGTTAAAAAAGCCTGGGAAAACACCATCGCCGCCATACCCATCCTCAGAGCGATATTCTTGCCCAGCCGAACGGGTCACAACCAAGCCATCTTGAGAGAGCCTTCGCTGCAGTGGAATACTGCTTTCCAAACCATCGATACATATCTAGAGTCAGACCGCCAGCGACCTTTTGGACTTGGAGAGCCTCTGGCGAGATATTGTGTCGTAGAGGACTCAGCGCTGTCATCAGGCCAGTCTCAGCTTCACCTGGTTTGGACCCTGCATCATTCCATCTTTGACGGATGGAGTCTCGACAAAATTCTAGAACAACTTCAGAGGCAAATGCAAGGGGTTGTTATTGATCACGGATCTGAGGGCAAGGAACTGGATGGGGACTTTTCCAAGTTTGTCGACTTTACCCAACGAGTGGACACACCAGAGGCTCGCACGTTCTGGCAACAGCAGCTTCTCGATGCACCAGCCCCCTCGTTTCCAGCGATTCTCGCGAAATTTGGAGAGACGCATCATATCATCGCCGACAGGTCATGTGTGGAACAGGTTGTGGATGCTTCGCACGTGCAGGTCACGAAGCCGGGCGTCACCATCACCATTCTCGCCCGCGCCGCGCTAGCCATTCTTCTCTCTCATTATGAAAACTCCGAAGATGTCATATTCGGCAACACGGTTCACGGCCGAAATTCTCTCCCGTCAGAACTTCATAACGTCATTGGCCCGACTCTCGCAACGCTTCCGGTTCGGATCAAGGTGAATCGTCGACAGGCCGTCAAGTATTTTCTCGGAGATCTGCAAGAGCAATTTATTGCTGCCATGCCGCATGAACAATTTGGTCTGATGCGCATTCGCGATATGGACACCACTAATCGATCGTCATCTTCGTTCCGTGTCCTCCTCATTGTGCAGAATCCAGACTCGACAGTTCTGAATGGCTTGCAAGGACGAGAAGCTTTTCGATGTCTTCATGAATACCCACTGGTTATCACCATCACGCCAGACTCAAACCAGTCACAGATGAACATGTCGTGGACGTTTGATGATACATTGCTAGGTGAAGACCAAGTCCGGGCTTTTGGTATACAATGCGCGCAGACACTATCTCAGCTCTGCTCGGTAGGGTCGGAGGACGCATCCACGAGGATTTGCGATCTCGATCTGGCGAGCCAACTCGACAAGACGCGTTTTCTTGAATGGAATTCTGTGCATCATCAACCGGTTAGGACTTCGGCTCTTGAACTGCTCCGTGGACAAATCCGACAAAACCCTCTTGCCTTGGCTATCGATGCCTGGGATGGAGTTCTTTCCTACGAAGCTTTGGATCACGTTTCGGATGTCTTTGCCGCAGAACTGGTTCGGCTAGGGGTTGGACCCAACACGCTGGTTGGTCACTGTTTTGAAAAGAGCCTGTGGGCGGCCGTGGCGTTGGTTGCCATCATCAAAGCAGGTGGAGCATTTGCCCCTTTTTCACCAGGCTACCCGAGGGAACGATTACACATGTTTACGCACGATGCCGGGATCAAAATCATCCTGTGCTCGAGTCAGCAACGACAAATCCTGTCTGAACAAGGGCCGTGGAAGATCCTCGTGGTTGATGACGGCGCTGTTGATCAACTACGTCCTTTGGAGGGATCGGGAGTTCTGCCGGCGTCGGTGAGTCCGGACAGTCTGATTTATGCGCTGCAGACATCGGGAACCACCGGACAGCCAAAAACCTTTACTGTGACACACACGGCCTTTGCCACTGGTATGGTCACGCGTGACGCTGTGATTTCCCGGGGATCTGGCCAGCGTGTTCTGCAGTTTGGCCCGTATACTTTCCGTTTGGGAATTGAGAATATCCTAGCGACCCTCGCCACGGGTGGTTGTATCTGCATCCCTTCGGAGAATACCATCATGAATGACTTATCCGGATACATGGGCGAAGCTAGGGTGACCTTTGCCAACGCCACTCCGTCGGTGGCACGCACACTGGAACCAAACAAGATGCCTGACCTACGGGTTCTGCTTGTTTCCGGTGAGCCGCCAGATCGACATCTCATCGCCACCTGGGCCAATACCCACGTCCAACTCGTGAATGGTTACGGACCCAGCGAATTCACAGCAAAACAGACGCTCAACCCAGCCATGACGGAGAATGACCCGCAGAATCTCGGTCGTGCACTCGGGGCCAGGTTATGGGTTGTCGACCCGGAAAACCACCAACGTCTGACCCCCCTCGGAGCTGTCGGGGAGCTGTTGATTGAAAGTCCCACGCTCGCAGAGGGATATATCAACCGGCCTGCTGAGACGGAAAAGAGATTCATCTCGCCGCCCGAATGGCATGACGGGTTTCGCAGCGAGGTGCAAATAACGCTCTTCAAGTCGGGTGATTTGGTTCGGTATAACTTGGACGGAACTCTCACGAGTGTTGGCCGGGCTGATGGGCAGGTCAAACTCCATGGCCAGAGATTTGAAGCGAAGGAGGTGGAGCATCATATTAAGAATTTTTACATGGGCTTTGTCAGCGACAGCACACAACTTGCCGTCAACGCGGATGACAGACATCTTGACACCGAGAACAACACACCTCTCGCTATCAACGGCAACATGAACCTTGATGGCGACGAGGGATACATGGAGCTCGCTGTCAAGGCGAACGGCGACATACACATTGTCAATGAGAATAACATGGATCCTGCTATCAACGGCAACGACACACACCTTGATAACAAAAAAAACATGGAACTCGATGTTCTCGTCGACATTTTGGACCTTCAGTCCGACCAAGTTGTCGTTGCTTTCCTCGCTCCCAAGAAACACAAGCTACAAAGCGCCACTTCCATCGAACTTGATACTGTCCTGGGGGAGCGCATCCAGAGTGAAAAACGCCAAATGACCGAATATTTATCGCGGTTTCTCCCAGGATACATGATCCCGCGGACTTTTCTCGCAGTTTCCCTCGTGCCTGTAACCATGAACGGGAAAGTCGATCGACGTGCTCTCAAAGCATTTTTTGCTTCACTTTCACCGGAGATAATTTATCATCATCGCAATAACACCAGAGATGGAGAGAGTGACTTGAAGGCTGCGGTCAGACCACCCCGCTCAAATGCCGAAAAGACGCTCCATGCTCTCTGGCAACAAGTACTGCGTTTGCAACCTGACCAGTTCGGAATTGATGACCACTTTTTCGAACTCGGTGGCAGTTCCATGACGGCGATTCGACTGGTAGCGAAGGCGCGCGACGAGGCTCAAGTCTTGCTGGTGGCTCAGTCGATTTTTCGGTTTCCCGTGTTGAGGGACATGGCTTTGCAGTTGGGAAGCTTGGCCGACAAGGACACGTCACACTCTCAATGTGGAGTAGCGTCGTCGATGAACACGCCCAGGTTCCATCTCGTGCAAGACATGACGGGCTGTAGTAGCAAAGAGCTCATCGACCAGCTTTCTGTCCACGGACTGTCTGAGAAAGACATTGAAGACGCATACCCTTGCGTTGATCTGCAGGCTTTTTACATGAGAAAGGCGATCGCGTTTCCTGGCTCTACTACCTATCAGCATGTTTACCAGTTACCTGACGGTGTAGATATAAATCGACTGGAACGAGCACTAGAACGTGTTTGGAAGGCCACGCCCATTCTCCGGACTCGCGTGATTTCGGTACCTTGTTCAAACACGCTCGTCCAAGTTGTCTGCAAGGACAAGTTTGTCTGCCGTCACTTTGCAAGCTTAGAGTCGTGTTTTGAGCAAGATCAAAAACTCTCGTGGGCTCTCGGGGCGCCGTTAAGCCGCTTTAGTATTGTCTCTGGGAATCACTTGGTATGGTCAAGCAACCATGTGGTCTGGGATCAATGGAGTCGCAATCTCGTCTGCGACGACGTCGACTACGTCTACCAGCACGGCTCTCTACCGCCTACGACACGACCATCCATGCGGGATTTCATTGCCCATGTTTGTCGCCAACAAGGCGGTCGGGATCTTGCTGACCTCCACAGCAACAATTTCTTGTCACAGCAGTATTTGGGTCGGGGATTTGATTCCCTCTCTCGTCTGGACTGGAGTCAACACCAACTCCGAGGAAGCCGACGCATGACCATGACAGTGGACCTACCTGTCCCCGAAGAACGGTCGAGTCGTCTCCCGTACTCCCACTCCTGCCTTTTACTTACCTGTTGGACTCTTGCCGCCGCCATGTTCGACAAGACGGAAAAGAAAATCCTCACGGTGAACGAAATCAACGGTCGAAGTAGTTCTTTTCCCGGGGTAGAACATCTCGCCGCCCCTGTGGTTGGCGCCGTCCCTCTGTATATCCATCTCGATTCCACCCGAACCATTGGCGAACACGCTGCGCTTGTCCAGCAACATACGGTGGAAGGTCTAGCCATGCAGCATACCATCGGTTTTGACCAGACGATATTATCACAAATGGAATCCTCCGCATACTGGGTCCTCGTCAACGACCAAACCGGCTACCATGAAGCAGTGACGGATTTCTCACTGCAACTAAAAAGAAGCCGATTCGAGAAGCTAGCTGTGGGGATCTGGCCATTTTATCTGACCTTTAATGTGCATCCGGGAAACACTGGCGTGGAAATCGAAGCCATCTTCACTTTGGAAGTCATGACCGTGCAAAAAGCCACAAGGCTATTCGCTTGTCTCAAGATCTTGCTGGAAAAAGTTTTTTCCGAAGGGGGAATGGGTTTGCAGACAGAAGAAGTAAAATCGGTGGTGGATGAAGCCCTCACGCGGGGAGAGATTCTTGATCAAGTGCAGGGGATGGCGGCGGTGGAGAATCGCTTTCGCATTGCGAGATACAATCCGTATTCTTTGTCATGGTGATCTTCGAGTACCTATCTAGATAGCTTAGATACATGGGAACTAACTTTATTATCGTCATATAAGAAACCTGGTGCCGCAACTCCCAGCTTAATCACCACTGGCGCTGGGCATGGCATCTTACTTTGTTTGTTTGTTATAAAGAGTATGTCTATTCGCAGAGTGGAAAGTGCCACCCCGCAGAGTAAAAAAAAAAAGTGCCCCACTTTGACAGC
>Ga0247760_1002732_pt1 | contig 12737 bp, 13 predicted proteins | sample UWRJL171409R4_FD_179936 | JGI IMG/M metagenome (GOLD analysis project Ga0247760, IMG submission 179936) | Plant litter microbial communities from Arlington Agricultural Research Station in Wisconsin, United States - UWRJ-L171-409R-4 | ecosystem: Environmental > Terrestrial > Plant litter >...
CGTACATCTCCAGAATATCTCCTGCTCGCCGTCGGTCTCGGGGTAGTGGGTTAAGCATGCACTCTTCAACCCAGTTGAGAACTGCGGGGGTAACATCATCATGGGAGGCCTTGCAGTGTTCCCTGAATTCGTTGTGTTGCTGGTGGATGAGGGGGAGTGGATTGGTGCCGTCGTGGAAGCAGCCTTCGTAACCACTGTTGGTAAATCGGGGTAGCTTCGCCCTATGGTAAGCTATACGTGACTCGAGCTAGGCTCGTTGCTCGTCGAGCCCGCCGATTATCCAAGCGGCAGCATGGCTCAGGACAGCACCCATGGAGAAGATATCAGCCGCGGTGGTAATTATATTAGGGTTATCCTGGAGTATAGTACGGCAGTACTCAGGCGAGCCTGGACACATTGTTAGAATTACGACAGGAACGAGCGTGATATGGAGATTTTACTAAAACTCCGAATCGCGTCCAGATCGAGGGCCATTGAATCGTCAGCCCTCGCCTTCGCGGTTCTGACTCGGCTGTATAAGCCGAAATCGGTAATCTTTGGCGTGAAGTCGTAGAAAGATCCCGATGAGCCCCTCATGAGAAGGATGTTTCCCGGCTCAATGTCTTCGTGGATGACCTTGGTCACCTCATCATCGTCATATGCTATGGGCTGATGAATTCTGTGCAACCCTGAGAAAGTTTGGAAGAGGCTCTTCCAAAATAGCGCCACGTCCTCGGGTGTTGATGGTGCTGGGGAGTTGTCGAAGAACTCGCCTAGGCTACCGCCATCGACATACTCCAATATCAGGCAGTACGAGCCGAGTTGCCGAAAGGAACCGTAGAACTTCACAATGTTGTCTGATGCATATGTGCTGAGTCGCCGCAACGCCCGGAGCTCGTACTCGTAGTCTTCTTGGTATCGTTTATTGTGATAGACTTTAAAGACAAACGTCTTCTTGACCGGTTCGCCATCCCCGTCCTGGTCTGATATTAGCACCAGCAGTCAAGGGAGCAGGTGGAGGTAGAGAAGCAGAATTAAGATGGAAGAAAGGGGAGGGGACATACCTGAGGTTCAAGATGGTTGAAGTCAGCATGGATGTCGAAGCGTTCAATGACAGTCGTACTGCTGTGGGCAATCTGGTCGGGGTCGTCGATGGGCAAGATACAGGCATCATCCAGCTGGGAAGTCTTGAAGTCGATCGGGAGAAAAGCGGAGTGGAAAGAACTGCCACTGATTTGCAGCGATCAGCCGGAAAAAGTCACGGAAGAACTTCTCGTCCGGCCATGCACTTGGACGGGAGCTCCATGGCAAGCTATCGTCCGTGAGATTGCGGCTGATGAACAATGGCTGGAGGTTTCGAACGGCGTCATAGTCGGAGTACACAAGCATCGAAAATATTTGCAGGTATCGCGTTCTGATGAGGTGAACATCGAGATCGAGAGGCACTGGGAATGAGTGGAGTACGCGCGACACGCGTCTTGCGGTCCAATATTCGCGAAGAATACCCAGTGGCACGTAGCTCGTCGGGTTCCCAGCGATGTCTCGACCAATATACTTGGACTTCACCTCGGCAACGAGCTTGACGAATACTAGGAGCGGCTCGTGCTGAGCCATGGTCACTGGTGCACCGCAACCCACTGGTCACAACGCCGAGGGCTGGGAAAGTTTTGGCCTTCATAGCGCGGGGTCGAGGTTTGGGGGATTGGAAAGCTCCCCCGCAACACGTGAGCACACCCATCTCTGCACCAATTGTGCACCTTTTTGCCAGAGCCTCATCTGATGATCGAGGGCGCCGCAGCCGAGAGGCCGCGGCGATGAAGGCACCAGCAAACAGGGAGGGCAGCAGCTCACCAAGGTAGTTGCACAAGGAGGCCAGCGTGTAGTTTTGGGCCAACGGCGTCCCAAAACCGGGACCTCCTGAAGAGTTACTACAGGTATTTAAACTGCATATTAAGGCCTGCTCATCCAAAGCATTTTCGGCACGTTCTGCGACCATTTCCCAAACAGTTCCTAGGAAACGCCTGAGCAATGGGAGGATACAAGAATATGAAGGGGAAACAACATCCCATGCCATGCTCCATGCATCATGATCCATGCACTCCTACCCCACCCAGACAAGTTACACAACCGACAAACACAAACAGAAACCAACCCTCATACATAACTATACACACATTACCACCCTGTCGGAAAAAAAACACCCGAGAGAAAACCGAGCATATAGTCGTACAAATATCACCTCTCCTCCGCCGTCGCAAACTTCACGCTTTTCCTCCTCTCCCTCTCAGACCGCTCGCCACTCCGTCCCGGACTCGAGCTGAGAATCCCCGCTGTCGGCCCCATGCCTATTCTCGCCGTTGATCTCGCTGAACCAGGCCCGTCACCTACATGATGGTGCGTGATACCCAGTGCCTCCCTCACACTCTCGACAGCTCTGCTTTGCGGAACGTCATGCCCGTCACTCCGGACACCGCTTCCAGAGGGTTCTACCCCGTTGGATGCGTGCGGGAAAGGATGGTGTACATCCCCGGCGAGTCGGTCGATGCCTCCGCCCGTGGGGACAAGGGAGTCAATGCCCGCACTGATCCCCGTGCCTAGTCTTCCCGCAGCACGCGCCGCTTCTCGGACGACACGGGTGACCTCCTCGGAGCGGGCAGCTATGGTTTCGTTGCGGCCGCGCCCGGGGAGACAGGCGTGGCCGCAGCCATCGAGAGGACAGCATCCGTCACTAGACTCCAGGGGACTGGAGCCATCGAGCGGGTAGTCGGCGGGATGGTGTTCCGATTCGAAGGCGGCGTGCCACGCTTGGAGACAGGAAGAGTGACCACCGTGACCGCAGCCGGGACAGAGCCACCACGTGTTCAGGAGGGGGGCGTCATTTTCTGCCTTGGCGTGTTTAGGGTTATGGAGCGAGTCGGTGGGTTGAGGTGGCAGGGGAATGTCTGGCGGGGAATCGTGGTACCCACAGATAGCGCAAGGCGACATATAAGACTGGCATCTCTCACACCGCCAGATGGTGTCTGTCGAAGACGGAGTACGATCGAGCTCACGAGGCTTGCGGCAGCTTGAGCAAAAGAAGCCGACCTTGACACCTTGATGGGCTGGGTTGAAGATGGCGGGGTAGTCCTCTCCCCAGGAGGACAGAGCGCCGCCTGGCCAGCCTTTCATGCAGAGTTTGCGCAGCAGGGAGGCTTCAACAAACAGTTTCATGCTCATCAGGCGCGAGTGGTGCTGGCGGAGTATTGCCGCTGCTTGAAAAGGGTCGATTATATCCTCTGGAACTAGAGGTTTGAGGAGAAGCACGATGGCTGACGCGTTGAGTGCCGACGACTTCGCCTCGAATGCGAGAGCTCGGGAGATGAGGGAGTAGGGCTGAAGCGGCGGCGATGACACCCGAAAAGACCCCGTCAATGACTGGAGTGGCTGTGGATAGGGTGGGTCGCCAGGCCAGTGGAGGTAGTCCGTCTCGATGATGAACGGGGAGCGGTGGTCTTCTTCTACCGCTTCAATCTGGACTGACGGTGGCTCCCGCTGCGGAGATTCCATGATTAAATCCGTGTCGGTCTGTGAGCGATATGGCGAGTCAAAGCTATCGCTCGTGGTTTGGGTGATCATGTGGTGCTCATCTGTGAAACTTGTCATGTTCGTGTCACTCCTCTCCAGCATCTTGCGGATGAAACCGCTCTGCACACTGGGCGAACCTGCGAGTTGTCTACCACGGATCCTGCTTGCAAATTCGCCATCATCACTCACGCTGGCATTGCCGTCCTTCACCACTAGACCGGCCTTGAGGGGTGCCTGGTTCGTGAGGCTCCCATCTGAAACGTTTGTTAGGTTTGTGGCTCGACGGCTTCCGTCTGAGATGGAGAAAACTTGACTGAAGCTGTCGTCTGAGTCCTGTCTGAGCACGGGTTTGCGTATCTTGCTTGGGGAGATAGCTCCCGCGTAGTTAAGCACTGGAGGCGCCTTCGGCTTGAAGTTGGGTACGTCGATTGCTTTACTGAGGGCCTCAGCATCGTAAAAGTCGTAACCTTCGGTGCTCGCCTGTGTGTTCTCGCTATCTTGACTCAGAACAGACAGCGGTTCTGAATCCAGACGCTTGCGCTTCTCCGAGGCCTCAGCGTGAGCGTGTATCGAAGGGGGCAAGGTAAAACTCTCCGGCTCGATGATGGGCGTCAGCTTCTTACCCCGCTCGGACTCGCGTGATTCAACAACGGCGCGCTCATCCGAAACAGGCCGAGCCAATGGTGTCGGCACATTGGAGGTGCTCTCTAGCTCTCTGGCGAGAAGAGACATTGCGTGTGATGACCTGCTGTTGTCAAGGCTGCTTGTAGACATGGGCTTTCGTGGTGTCACCTCGCCATCGATGCTGAGGTCTACGGACATGTCAAGGAGTTGGGTTGTCAATTTCGCCTTGGAGTCGGTTTTTTTCTTCGAGTAGGATGACTTGAGATTCTCCATGCGAGTTTCAAAGTGATACTGTGCTCGCCGATGAAGAACCAGCCCTATGCCGTAGGCAAGGATTCGCCAGGTCTGCGCAAGTCGGAACTGGCTGACCTTTTCGGCGGCGCTCGCAAAATGTTCCAATATCGCGGCAACACGCTCTGGCAGAGGTTTCGAATCTGGCGTGTATCGAAGAAGCCGGTGAAGCGTGTCCAAGTAGTTGGTGGACAAGTATTCATAGACCTCGACTCGTGTAGCGGCTGGTACGTGGCCAATGGCCATGGCCTGATGTGGCTTGTATATCCCCGTCACTTTAATTGTCTGTTCGAGCGACAACACGTCTTCCATTCCCGAGCCGGGGGGTGTTGTGCTGAGCGCGGTAGCTGATCTCGTGCTTGGGCGACGCCTACGGCTGCCTCGCCGTCGTGGCCCCAAGAAGCTGCCAATAACATCGTCCTCGGAATCGCTGCGACTCACGCTCAAGACTGGGGTTGCAGGGCTGGAGCTGTATGAGGCCGAGGGCAGGCTCTGCGGGTGGACAATATGTGGGCGTGGTCGATGCGAAGGAGGACGTTCATCCAGGAGCATCAGGACGTCACCCCTTGAGGAAAAAGACATTGTTGAAACGGCCTGGCGGTCAATCACCTTTGGGGCAAACGCTACATCGCACTGATTGAATATGCCGTCCTGTCCGACGGTCCAGAGCAAGTACTGATCACACCAGAGGATTGCGCTTGGTGGATTGTCAAACCTCTGGATTTCACGATAGGGCATGGTGGGCCGCGCCAGATCCCATATATGGACCGCGTTGATGCCGAATCTTTTTTGACTTGAGTCGTCGTAGGACACGGCGATTTGGGAAGCCCTCTTGGCCTGGGCAGTCGCCGACCATTGACCTGGACGCCACGAGACGGTAGCAAGGGGTGCGGGTGTCGAGATGGTCCATTTTGGCTTTTGTTTCTTGTCGGCCGTCTTGGACATGTCCCAGACATGGCACCTGCTATCCCAGCCAGCGCTGACCAGATGATCGCCATCAGGATGCCAGGCAATGGAGGAGCATGTCTTGTCGTGGGCTTTGATCCTGAGAGCCGGCGCATTGGGCTTCCGAATGTCCCACTTCAAGACCACGCCCTGCTCGGTGCAGCAGGCAAAGTAGAAGCCATCTTTGGGCGACCACTGGACGTGACGAACGCCATCGGCATTGCACTTGAACGCTTGGATGGACCGGAAGCTGAGACCGGTCCGGGTTTGAGTCGGGGTGCGGATATCGAAGCAGCGCACAATGCCATCCTGACTTCCCGAAAGCAACCAGGTGCCGCGGTGGGGATTGATGTCGAGGGTGTTGACCTGACGGGAGTCCTCGCGCATCTGGATCGAGTCGATGCCGCGGCCGAGAGAGGCGCCAGTGCCGGTACGTGCCAGATCATACTGGAAGATCTTGCCGCCAGCGCAGGCCGTGAAGATGGAGGTGCTGCCCGTTCCCGTGCCCCATTTCACATCCCGTATCGACAGCTGGTCCGAGTTTCTAGCAAGGAGGGCACGCACGTCGATGCCTTCTTTGATGCTGAGACCGTCAAAGTGCACCGTCTTGAGAATGTGACGGCCGGCTAGCACGGCAGAGCTGAAGCTGGGGGAGTGGTCCAGGCACGCTATGGGCACGCCGGCAGCATAGGTTGTGTTCTGGGAAACGGCGGGGCGGTACTCGGCGACGAGGGGCGAGCTCGTGATCGCGGATTCATGCGACGAGTCGACTGTTGGCCGGCCAAGCAGCCGCCGCATAATACGGCCCTGGCTGCCGATGCTATACACGGCCTCCATCCTGCGCGATCATATTCCCCCGCTGTATGCCTTCATTTTGGATGCGACGAGCTCGGCGTTGGCGTTGCGATGGCCGAGTCTCAATTAGATTTCGCGCGTGATTGACCAAAGGCCCACTTCCAACACCGCGCGACTGATAAGGCCTTGGCATTGAGGTCATGGCAGTTTGGCAGTTTTGCCCCATCTCACCGCCCTTTTTGTTCAGGCTGCCCCACGCAGATTGCGGCTCTCCCGAGTCCCCAGCCAGTGAGATCCTTGATCCATCCCGAAACCTCACCTCAACACCATCACTGCACCGCATCGTAGTCGGCAACCATGAACCCAGACAGGCAGGCCATGATCAACGGCTGGAAGTCGCCGCGGCGGTCGGAAAGCAGAGATATTACAGGCCCGCGCCACGATCCCAGCAGTCGCATCACCAAAGGCGGCCGCCAATTCGCCCCCAAAGCTACTAGCGCTACGGCCACGGTAGTTGCAAAATACCTCACCCAGGACGAGCAATCGGAGCAGTTTGTCGCCGAAGAGGACAAGTTTGTTCTAAAACAGGCAAAGAAGAAAGCCGACATTCGCGTGCGCGAGCACCGCGCCAAGCCCATTGATTTCCTCGCATTCAACTTGCGCTTCATCGACGACGACCGAGATGTTTTCGACGACGACGATGGCGATGTTGATATCCCTCTGCCAGCGCCCGAAGCTTTGCTCGAAAATCTAAATGAGGCGCAGTTGAAAGAGCTGGACGAAGACATCACTTCGTATGACACGCTCGAGACCAACGCCACGAATAAAGAATACTGGTCAGCATTATCATACCTCTGTGGCCACCGCCGCCGAAAGCTGAAGCCGAGCGGTCCCGAAGGCAGAGCGCTGGCCCCGGTGGAGTCAGACGTCGAAAAGGTCCTGAAACCCAAGACGCTAGAGCAGCTGCGAGCGCTAGAGAAGCAAATCCTGGCGAAGCTCTCATCGGGCGAACCAATCGACACCGACTACTGGGAGGAGCTCCTCAAGAACTTGCGGGTTTACAAGGCGAGGGCGAAGCTGAGCAAGGTGTGCGAGGCCATCAAGGCGGCCAAAATCGAGCTGCTCAAGACGCGAGACCCCGAGAAGGCCCGGGCTTTGGAAGCGTCGGACGGCCTGCCCGGTGCAGCCCCCAACTTTAACTCTGGACCCAGCAAGTCTGCGACACGGCCTGCTGTATCAGGACCCTCTGACGGTAGCTCGTCGGCTCCGCCCCCAGGGACCGCAAGATTTGCGTCAACGGGTGGGGATGACTTCTCCCAAGCCACCAAGGCACTGTACGACCGCGAAGTGGCACGCGGTGTCGGGGAAGGGGAGGAGATCTTTGCAGGCGAAGAGGCAGTCCCCGGTGTCACGAAACCTCTCTGGGCCGACAAATACCGGCCTCGCAAGCCGCGCTACTTCAACCGCGTGCAAATGGGGTATGAATGGAACAAGTACAACCAGACACACTACGACCACGACAACCCGCCGCCCAAGGTGGTCCAGGGGTACCGCTTCAACATCTTCTACCCTGACCTCATTGACAAGACCAAAGCGCCCACGTTCAAAATCATTCGCGAGCACGGCCGCCGCAGGGGCGAGTCGTTTGCGCCGGCGGGTAAGGAGGACACCTGTCTGATCCGGTTCACGGCAGGGCCCCCCTACGAAGACATTGCATTCCGCATCGTCGACAGGGAGTGGGACTACAGCGCTAAGAAGGAGCGCGGATTTAAGAGTAGTTTTGACAAGGTAAGGCGCATATCACCCGAGACTCGGAGACAATGCACTGCTGCGCGACGTGGGCCTAGTCTTGGCGGCCAGGCCGGAGACTTAGCAAGTCGGCACCTCCTCGTCTGCTCAACCCCGACGGACGCCGCAGGACCTGCGCCCCCACCGCCTCACGGCCGCTGTCTGGGCCGGCCTCAAGCTTGAGTTTTTGAGCGTTTTTAATTCGTTTCCGTATCCTCGGGTCAGGCTGACCAGTCTGAGCAGGGAATTCTCCAACTCCACTTCCAGTTCAAGAAGGTACATCAGCACCCCAACCCTTAGCCGCCGCTCGGCATCGTGGCTAATATGTTGCAGATTTGGTACAGGAAGTAGGGTTCACCCCCCCCTTCGTTCTCCTCCGAAAATGGACCACAATCACCACGGGAACTGTCGTGTTGGACGTGTAATTCGGTTCGGGCTGAGCTGCGCAGGCTGAGCAGGACAGATCCGGCCCGTCTAAGAAGGCCCGCGCATGAAGTGACGGCTGCGACCGCTCCCGACCGATCACAGAAGAGTTTTATGCGAGCGAAACTTGGTTTTGCCTGCCCCGGGTCACTGTGCGACGGGTTGCCGGCCGGGTGATGCTGTCGGTAATATTTTTTTTTTCCCAGGCGGGCGGTATCGCGGCCAACATACTCCGGGCCCGGAGTGTGGAACGTGATCGTGCGTGTGCTCGTGATTTCGGTAGTTGACTGGCCGTTTACTAGGGAGCCAGCAGCAGAGAGAAGGAAGTTTTTAGAGCAGCAGGAAATTGACGAGATTCTCGCTTCCATTCCTCGCAGGATCAATGTGCAGCAAAGCTTGTCGCAGTGACTTTGGTTCGGGGCTGGCAGATGGGCAAGGGATAGGTTCCAACGACAGCAGTTCTAGAATGAAACACCGACTGCATGCGCCTCTGGGATATTATTGCAATTCGTATGTCGTTGTTGGTGCGTGACAATTGGCCCCCGAGAACCAACGACAGTTGCGTATTTTGCGTATTTACCAGACACCACTGATTGGGTCGTTTCAGAATTAGGCCCTGCGCGGCAGCTTGCAGTTCGACTTTTATCCCGCCTTTCCTCGCCGAGCGGCCGAATGTAAGTTACGTTGGGGTAGGCAGCGAAGGCGGTCAATCAGCCAGGCTGGGGCGGAGAACAATGGGCAGTTGGCAAAGCAAGGGAGCGTGATGGTTGCTGAGAGATCCAGCATGGAGAGAACAAACACCCTTGGAAGATGCAGCAGCAAATAGCAACAATGGCCTTGTTAAAGACCAAATGTCGTCACCACCATCGTCTTCCAGCCCGGTTACCCGCGTTTCCGCCCAGCACCGCCATAGGTAGTTGCATGTTGGCGTCGGTTTTTTTTATTTTTTTTTGGACTTGTTTCTCTTTGGCGGTGCTGGCCTGAGGTTGTGGTCATCTTCGCTGGGCAGGTATTCCAGACACCCCCTGTCACTGCGATTGTGCTGTGGTGGGCCTCATTCTCTGTGGCGCTGGGGGTGGTCAGTTAATGTGGGGCCGTCTCCATGTCGAATGTTGCACACTGTGCCAGGCCACGGCTCAGCAAAAACGGTCGCGGGCTCTGCCACCGACCTCCCCAACACCCGGACTTCCATTCTCAATTCTTCCGGATGCACACCGTCCATGGGATGTACGTGTGCGCCGTACTGTACGCCAGGTCAACTAACTTTTTTTTTTGCACTTCCCTTTGCTCTCGTGGAATGAGATGCTGCTATTTCCAGTGCTCTGGATTTCTCTCTTGGCTCGTTTGCTTCCACTGGCCTGTCCTCTCTCCTCACACAAGCTGCGCAACGGGCACTGCTAAGCTGCACAAAAAGGGCCCGCTCATGGATGGCCTGCTCCCCACGTATCTGCAGTGTACCTGAGGTAGTGCAGACGCTGGAGGTACCCCATCTGCCGCGGCTCTTCTCAGTGAAGACCATGTAGACAATACGCCGTAGACGCTGCCAAACATGGCAGTCAAATGTGCTTGGCAAAGATTGCCCACCTCCCATCGTGCATCCGCGGCCGTCACTACTCACAGTAAGTGACTGGTCACCTCTCCCCTCCCGCACCCCTACCCCTGGTTTCTGTCTCTCCGTTTCTCATGCTCTCTCGGGCCTAGTTAGCTCTCATCACGGCTCCCTGGATTCTTGAGGTCAGGCCGCGGGGCTGGCCTGGGGGCACAGAGTACTGCGGCACTGTGCTGTAGGGCAGACCAGGGTGTATGTTCTCTCCGTCTCTCTTCTCTCTCCCGTGCTGCCCCATGTCCCATCACCCATGTTCCATGTCCTCCTCGTCTTCATGTGCCTCGCACATCTGCCATCTGCCCTGCAGCACCTTGTACCCTCCCGCATCTCTATCCCCGGTCACCATCGATCTCGCACCGTTTCCTCCCCCCTTCTCTTTTCTGGCAAGGTATGCCAACGACCAATCACGGCTCGGCAACTTAAGCGCAGCCAGACCAACAGGCGCCTACTTCTTATTCAAGGCACCACCGCCTGCTTTTGCAGACTTTCTTTTTCGTCTTTCGTCCCATCCGCACCTCGTTGCTCGGTCATTTGAACATTAGACTCACACGTTGTCTTGACTCTACCCCACAGGTCTCGGTCCCCTGACATACAGGTGACCCCGTCCCTCCATTGTCTTGTCCCGGGAGCGGTACCAGAGCATCTCGCAACAAGTGGATATGGCTTCAGACCTCCCTTACAGTTATTCACCACCCGTCCGTCGCAATTCAGCACTGGAGCACGCACAAAACAACAACATGCTCCAATCGCCGGCCCATCTCAAGACTGAGCTCGACTATGCCATGTCACCCGAGCAGTCTCTGCAAGCGACGCCCGATTATACGACCGGTTTCTGCACGGCAGATACACCCTTTGACAGTCCGGCGTCCATGACGAGCCCCAACGACTCTGGACAAGCAGCTTACATGACACCACAAAGTCAGTCCGGCTCCCTCTGGAGTGTCGCGGTCAAGCCGCAGCCCAGCGGCGACGAGCTCGACAATTACGCAGCGCACAGTTCTCCTCCATCTACCGCCGGCTTTCCGTCCCATGTCGGCTCAAATCAGTCCTCTCCCCGCCACTGGGGCTCACAGCACCAGTTCCGCCCCGTGTCTTGGGATTCGGCCCCAACACCATCACATCACGTCAGCTTTGTTCACCAGAGCCCGTCTCCTCTCCCTAGTACCAGCAATCCATCGTATGCCCCGGCCAATGTGTATCTTACAAACCCCTTTGACATGTACCAGCCTCTGCCGGGTGAATATGATCCGGGCTCTCCCCACGGCTCGTCGCTTACATACGACCAAGAGCCAGAAGACAACATGGGAGACGACAGCGCTGCTGGATATGAGAACGAGGACCTGTACCAGGAAGACGATGTCAAGGCAGAGTCTCCAGCCGACAGTCATGTTCTTGTCAGCTACTCGCCGGATTCCAACGACAGTGTCAGCCCCAGCCCTGACCCAGACACATGTGCCAGGTCCAGTGCGGCTGCGGCAAAGCAAAACGACCTCTCCTACGCAAAGCTTCTCCACCAAGCCTTTATGAGCACTGAGCGGCATGCCATGACGCTCCAAGAAATTTACCAGTGGTTCATGGACAACTATCCAGAAAAGGCCAAGCCTGGTGTCAAGGCATGGCAGAATAGCATTCGGCATAACTTGAGCATGAACGATGTGAGTTGCCTGTGGGACAGACAACAAGGAAGGAAAACAAAGTGCTGACATTTCATGCAGGCCTTCCAAACACGCGAAATCCTGCCTTCGGAAGGTCCCGATGACCAAGGCGCCGACTCGCCGCAAGCTGGTACGCCGGGCGCCTCGGGCGCCTCCGCACGGACGAGTGGACGAACTTCTACGTCCAGGAAGCGCAATTCAGAGTGGTCTATGGAGCCTTGGGCGGTCCGCGATGGGGTGCAGAGCACGACGCGCTACCGTAAGGGCCCGGCCCGGAGACGCGGTACATCGACAGCAAACGGCGGAGGAGTCTCTAAGAAACCACCCAGCCGCATTGGGTCAGCGATTTCCTCGAGAACAATGAGAAGTTCCCGTTCTCGGCATAGGAATTACACGACAACGGGAAACTTGTACCGCGGTGCTGCGGCTATATCTGTGTCAGGAGCAGCATTTCCGTCGCATTACCTCCCGCAGAACTATCACCTGCTTACCTCGTCTCCTCCCCCTCCGTCTCATAATTTAGTGAGCTTCCCAGCAACGAGCAGTGCACCTGCGGTTACCTCGGCCCCCACCTACCTCGACTACGCGCCGTACTCTCACACACATGACCCCTCTGAACATCATTACACGCATAGGTCTAGCCAGTCCCAGGCTATGGCCCGCACCCACAGTCTCAGTAGCGAGTCGGGTATTGACGAGCCCAATACCCCCGAGCCTTACGGGGAGTCTCTAAGCCTCTCAATCCGCGAGATGCGCCTGGGAGTGTCTGCACCTACCCATGGTTTGGGCGGATACCTCACTGCAGCGGCTGGGGCCGGCATAGATGCGGATCTCTATGGACTCCCGCGTCAACACCAGTCGGTAACGGAGACTGTGCCACCTGCACAGGCCATGGGTTTGGGCTACCACGGCCTGGTTCAAAGTTATGGTGACGGGTGGGTTGAAACGACAGCTCAGCGACCAGGTCCGGGTTGTGGTCAAGACCGGGGTCAGAGTCAGGCCCCTGGTCAGCCGGGCGGACAGTTTCATGGACGGTATTAGAACTAATCCTCCCTTTTTTTTTTTTT
>Ga0247760_1002733_pt1 | contig 12729 bp, 14 predicted proteins | sample UWRJL171409R4_FD_179936 | JGI IMG/M metagenome (GOLD analysis project Ga0247760, IMG submission 179936) | Plant litter microbial communities from Arlington Agricultural Research Station in Wisconsin, United States - UWRJ-L171-409R-4 | ecosystem: Environmental > Terrestrial > Plant litter >...
GTTCGTTCCCTCCCCCACCGCTGGAAATTCCAACTAGCAGGCGGCACTCCCGACCTCAAAATGCTCTGTGTCCTGCTGGCGTACCTCAGCGGGACGCGCAGCGCAGAGGAGTGTGACTTTTGCAGGGAGGTTTCGGGCGTTGCGGCGGGGCCGGCGGTGCCAGGGGTGAAGGAGAGGAGGAAGGACTTTGAGGAGTGTGTGGGGTTGCATGAGGGGGCTTCGGGGGGGTTGAGGGGGTGGTGGGGCGGTAGGTGTTGTAATGGGTTTTATAATAGTCGGGGGGTTGTGCTAGAGAGGGAAAGGGGAAGGGAAGTTGAAAGGGATAGGCTAAGGGGAAGGGAAAGAGAGGCGGAGGGGAGGGTAGAAGGGGATGTGGATGTCGTTGTGAATGGCGTCGACAGCAGGATTGCGAGTGGAAGAGAGCGTGGAGATTACGGTGTTAATGGGACTGGAAAGGGGCGTCAGGACCGGAGAGTTGTCAAGTTTGGCCGAGATTTGGTTATCACCTCTGGGTCTGAGTTTGAAGACGAAGGGCAGTCGTCTTCTGAGTCTCCTGTCGAGGAGGAGATCTCCCCTGTACCGGCGACGTCCCGGAGGCGTGCAGCTGGCAAGGCCAATGGCGGCGCGACACCCAAGACAATACCAACCGTTCCGGAGACACGATCAGCGGTTCACCCGGCAGCGAAGAAGGAAACTCAACCAAAGACGCCAAAACAGGCGCGGCCGAGAGCGAGCAAGAAACCCCCAGCGCAAACACAGGCGACGCTGAGGGAAAGGTCATCGAAGCAGACGCAGTTGGCGTCAGACGCACCTCCCACACAACCCGCAGTGGATGAGCAGAAAACATCCCCCTTGGTCGACGCGGCCAAGAGTGTCCAGCCGGAAACAACTGTCCGCCGCAAGGCAGCAGGGGAGAAACAGGACGTTCCTCCTCCTCCGAAGAAGCCTCGACTTGGTGGCTCCGTATCAACCGTTCTCCGAACTCCAAAGAAGTCTCAACTGTCACGGCTGAACCTTATAACTCTCCCATCGACAGGGCCAACATCAGCAGATAACAACCCCGAATCGTCTCCCGGTTCGGAACCAAAATCAGACACCAACGCAACAACAACAACAACAACAACCTCCTCATCAACAACACCAAAAACAACAGTCTCACCCTTTAAGAGCCTCCAATCTCAACCACAATCCCCTCCCCAGAACTACCTCTCCACCCTCGCCGCATCCTCTCCCCCCCTCGTAATGTCCCAATGGGAAATCGCCCCCGGCCGCATCACCACACCAACCAAACCCTCCACCTCCACCTCCACCTCCACCACCCCCCAAACCCAAACCCAAACCCAGCAAACGCTAGCCTACTCTTCCGCCTACCTCGCCCAAAACCAAACCATCTCCCTCTCCCCAACCACAGGGTGTAGCTTCCGGCTCTTGACGCTCGCACCCGGGACGACGGCGGCGTTTCCGGCGGAGAAGGAAGTGTTGCGGGTGTGTTCTGTTGCGCAGGGGATTGTGGTTGTTAGGGTTAGATTTGTGGAGGAGGGGTGGAAGGATGGGGGGAAGGAGAGGGGTGCAGGTGGGGGAGGAAGGGGAGTACATGGGGGAGGCGAGGATGGAAATGGGCTGGAATTTCAGGTTGGGCCGAATGGCATGTGGAAGGTCCAGCGGGGGTGGGCGTTTACCGTGGTGAATCCTTTTCACTTGGGGGCGGCGGTGCATGTCACGGGTATTTTGGAGGGGGAGGATGAGCTGTAGATGGGAGGTATATGGAGAAGGGGTGTTACGGGTACCTGTTGGAAGGGTATGTCTTGGAATTGTCATCGAGAAGAGCGCAGGGGTTCTTTTGGCATTATGGCGGTGGTCTACTGGTGTCCGGTTGAGGTATTCCTGAGTAGCACAGCTGCAAGAGTCGAGTTCACCGTCGGACTTGAAGCGAGCATCGCTGTTAATATTATGATATTGTTATAATGCTTCGCAAAACGAAAGCTAAATATTACCATGACGAGCACTGTCCTTCTGCTATCGCCACGGCGGTTTTAAACATGCGCCTTGTTCATCCCCTTCCTGTTCGCCGCGTGCTCCTAGCACTCCTGGATCGCGGGTATCGAATAACCTGATATGTACCTTGCGCTTTCCTGCGCCCGAGTCTATGCTCACCAAAACGCCAATGCAAATATGATATAACCCACCCGTTCTGTTGCTTCAACGGAAGATCCGCCGTCCGCCCGTACGCGGGGGAAACCTCTCCGAGCCGTTCTGCTGCTGCTGGTGCCACACCCTCTGCATCCCCACGCCGCCGCCCTCAAACGACCGCTTGTATCTCCGCACAGCCTCGCGTAGATGCTCTGGCCGCAGCGGGCCTCGTCGGTCGTCCTTAGGTGGTGTGGTTGCCTCCTGACCATCTGCCCCTTCGCCGGCCTCATTGGGAGACGCAACGGCAGAAGCAGGTGGCGTTGGCAAGTCGGTCTGCTTCTCGCCAGTGTTCTCAACCCACTCGTTCTGGACCCTCCGCGCCGCCTCGATGATATCGCCAATGTAAACCTTGGCCACGGCACGCATGCCGATGACGACGTTCTCCGTGACGGACTGGGAAATAGTCGCGTTGACGAGCTGTGACACCCCAAAGTTAGCCCAATCCCACCAAACAATACCAGACCAAACCTACCCTGCGAACTCCCGCTTTGCTGAAATTGGCAGCACGCCAGTTCTCGAACCGCTCAAACTGATCCGGCGAGAACGCGTTGATGAGCATTCCCCTTGCGCGGTGCTCCTCCTCCTTCTGCTCCTTAGTCATGGTGGTAGCCGTCGCCGCAACCTCAGTAGGGCCGTCGTCGTCGCCATCACCCTCCTCGCCGCCTCCCGCCGCACCAGCCGCGCTCTTGCCGCCTCGGCCGCCGACGTCACTAGCGCCGCTGGCCGTGAGCGCCCGCCCGCCCGCCGCCGAGGGCGTCTGCTCGCGCTGCAGCGCCTTTTCGGCCTTGGACTTGCGGCCACGCTTCTTCTTAACAGGCGCGGCGGCTGCGCTGACCTGGCTGCCGCTAACAAAACTCATGGCGTCAAGGTCGGCCGATGGGGATCGCGCGTCGGTCGGCGTGCCGATGCCGCCAAACTCGTCGGGGGGGAATGAGGTCTGTCGCAGGGGATGGGCGGAGCCGGCGGCGGAATTGACCGACATGGTCGACGCCTTTCGGCGCTTGAGCGCGGGCCCGCCAGCGCCGTCGATTTTTCTCTTGCCGGTCATCGTGTTGATGGGTGGGAGTTGGGAGCGCGACGAAGCCGGTGGAGAAAGGGCCGTCGGGGAATGGTTGTAGGGTGGCGAGGCCATGGTGAATGCGGTTGGTTTGGTTTGGTAGGGTCGTGCCGAGGATGGAGCCTGGGCCTTGAGCTGGGACCACAGTGGAGGAGGAGCACTGCTGAGAGTTCTGGATTGGTTGCTGGGGCTGCACGGCCACGGAAGGCGCGAACTCAGCAGCTGGGATGCCCCAAATTGTTGGAAAAGCGCTGGCAGTTTTTCGATTGACTAGGCGTGCCGCCAACGTCGTGTTGAACCGGAAAGCAGCGCACAAGTAAGCCGAAGTTAGAAATTTGTCGCGACGTTTCGTGGCGCCTGAGGCTCAACCCGCAGCAAGCTTTGGGGGACGTGCGCACCCTGCAGCCACACCGAGGACGGTCTGGACAAGGTGTGGAGGGCCCGCTTTTGGTTCTTGGAGAAAATGTGGAGGAACGGATCGCTCAGGCAATTAGGTTCGAGGCCCGGGGCAAGGAGAGAAAGGAGGAACAGAGTTCCTTTCGTGCTCTCTGATGTGCTGAACTTTACACTAAAGCAATTTGTACGGCTGATCAGGAACTGCTCATTCTGTATCTGTAGACGCGCCAGAGCTCAAAGGACCACCCTTCCTGACGTCAGGCGATAAGATAAGCAGCCTTCAACGGTCACCGTCCGAGTCCGGGGCTTAAAATTTCACATTCGTCAGGGACCAGGGGGCGTCCATTGAAAGTTGCGCAATTGCCACGCCCCTTCACCACCCGTCTCCTGGGCTTCCTCTCGGCGTCCGGTGTTCTCGCAGGAACGAATCAGTCACCAAATACCCGACCGAGTTACACAATGGTTCAATTCGAGACACCCGCTAGGCCCGAGAGCCCCTCCGGGTCATCCGCAAACGACGAGACCAAGAACCGCAGCAGCAGCAGATCCTCCAAGCACCGCGACAAGAGCAGCAAGAAGCGCGCCTACGCAGACGACAGCAAGCCCCTCCTGCTGAACGGTCCCCTTGCGAAGGCGGAGCGGCGGTCTAGCGTCAGCAAACCCGCGCGCGACTTCCGTGACCAGCCCGAGCCAGCCCACAAGAAGAAGAAGAAGAGCAAGACCGTCGCAACACTCCCGCCAGTTGACGCCGAAAGCGAGCCCCCGACCCGCTCTCCCAGCCCGGTCATCGATTTCGATGGCCTCAGCCGCCCGAGCCTCGGCACGCGCGAGCGTCTCGACGAGAGCACCGAGCAGAAGGAGGAGCGCATGGCGCGGATGAAGGGTGCCGTCCGGACGCTGCTGGAGTGCGTTGGCGAGGATCCTGACCGCGAGGGGTTGCTGGCGACACCGGAGCGCTATGCCAAGGCCATGCTCTTCTTCACCAAGGGCTACCAGGAGAATGTGCGTGATATTGTCAACGGCGCAATCTTCCAGGAGGGCCATAACGAGATGGTCATCGTCAAGGACATCGAGATATTTAGGTGAGTTTATTGGGTGTACCACAGCGTATCGGCTTACTGACATTGACTGAAACAGCATGTGCGAACACCATCTCGTCCCGTTTACCGGCAAGATGCACATTGGATACATCCCCAAAAATGCCGTCATTGGCATCTCCAAGCTGCCGCGCATCGCGGAGCTTTTTGCGCGCCGTCTACAAATCCAAGAGCGCCTCACCAGGGAGGTCGCCAACGCGGTCATGGAGGTCCTACAGCCGCAGGGTGTGGCTGTCGTCATGGAGTCTAGCCACTTGTGCATGGTCATGCGCGGCGTGGAGAAGACGGGCAGCAGCACCATCACGAGCTGTGTGCTTGGGTGTTTCGAGCGGAAGGAGAAGACGAGGAACGAGTTCCTGAGTCTCATCGGCGTCAACCGTCGATGAGTGATGACCTAGCAAGAGCTGGACGTTACATTGTTCAACAAGAGCGAGGCGGTTCATCTCATTCAACAAAGACAGAGACGGCGGGTTTATCTCTGATGGCAGCAATGCCAGGCCGGCATTTCCGGATTGTTTTACTTTGACTGGTGGCAATTTTGGCATTATTTGGCGTTTTTAACGGGGAGAAAAGATGAATGGCATAGAATCACCGAAGGCGGATCTCAACATCGAGACTATGGTCGGCGCGGGTTGGTTTGGCTATCTGGCTTTAGGCGTTGCTTCAACACAGCATCACACATACTAGCGCGCGGGATATCTGTCTTATATAGCGCAGGAAGCTGCCCTGTATACACGAGCGAGGGCCAGTCTTGGTGGTCTGCTCACCCACAAAAGACGGCAGATTCAACCGCCGCCCTATCGTCCCTCTTCTGTGTCTGTCCTCCACCCCTCCCATCACGAAACCCTCCTCACCACCGCACCAACCTCCCCCCTCTCAACCGCCTCCACCCTCGCCTTGACAACCCTCCACACCTCCTCCGCAACCTCCTCCACCGACGGACTCGCATCAATAACATGCAAATCCTCCTCCTCCTCCCGAAACCTCCTCTCCAACCCCGTCACCCTCTCCGGCGTCGGCGGCCCCACCGCAACCTCCCCCTCCCCCCCCCCCCCCGTCCCCATCTTCCCCATACTCAGCCCCCAAAACAACTCCCGCACCCTCTTCTGCATCTCTCCCCGCTCATACACCTCCACACCCCAACCCCCCCTCTGCTTCGCCTGCTCCTCATCCAAGTCCAGAAACAGCACCAAATCCGGCCGCGGCAGCCCCACCTCCGGCGCCCGCGCCCACGCCAAATCCAGCCCCGGGTTCCGCTTCGCGGCCGAGTACACAATCCCGCTGTAGTAATACCGATCACACACAACTGTCGTCCCTGCCGCGAGGAGGGACGTGATTTTCGCGGCGGCCTCCCATCGGTTGGCGGAGAAGAGGAGGTGGATTGCGTGGTCAGACATGGTGGTTTGCGAGGTCAGGTAGGAGTTTATCAGGCCGCCGATGGGCGTGGTGCGGTCCGGGAAGGTGAGGGTCTTGGTTGCGCGGGAGAGGGAGGTTAGGCGGGAGGAGAGGAGGGAGACTTGGGTGGTTTTGCCGGCGCGGTCGAGGCCTTCGAGGACGATGAGGGCGCCGCGGGTTATGCCGGGGGGAGGGGCGGGAGAGGGGAACGGGGGGGAGGGGGTTGACATGTTGGTGGTGGGTGTCGTTTGTTGTTTGTTGGTGGTTGCTGTTTGTTGGTGAGGGAAGGTTGAGGTTGAGGTTGAGGTAGTCAATTGGGAGCGGTCGATTGAGAGAGAGTCTGATTAGAAAAGGTGGGTAGTTTGGGAGGAATTAAAGGTCATGGGTTTGTTGTTGTGTGCGCGAGGAAGGGAGATGTTGCTTGCGCCTTGCCTGCCGCGAAGGAAGAGAGCTCAGCTGAGAATCTCAAAGTGGTATGACCTCAGGGGAAAAGCGACCCCGCCTTGCGCGGGGTGCAGGTCGTTCGGCCGTTGCACGGCTTCTCCTCCCACCTGCTGGGTTGCTGGGAGGCATCCGCTTTGGTTGGGACATTGCGCAGTAATAGCCAAGGAGGAAGATGGAAAATTAATGGTATATTTTTACAAGTACATATGTATTCATGGTGGCTTGGAGAGTGTCCGGGCAGGCTGGCTGCCCCGCACTTCGGTTGAGCTTCTTCGAGTGATGGGTGTTAGCCGGCTTTGAAACCTCCCTCGACACGAGAGTGGCGTACTCAATTCCTCCGCCGCATCATCAATGGAATCGTGACCCCGAGGACGATCCCAAGGATGAAGCAAAGCACTATTGCTACAGCCAAGATGATGCGATTGCGCCGTTGATGCTGGTGCCTCGAATGTGCCGGAAGCATGGACCACTGCGGTGGGTTCGCCGGAGGTGGGGCGCCGTTAGCCCCAGTCCGCTCCGTGTCGACATACCACTGAGACATCGGGGTGGCTTTTGGATCGTGTATTTGTACGTGGTTGGCGCTGTCTGTGTTCAGGGATCGCTATGGTGTGAGTGCAGCTTGCCGGGACGAAGTTTTGCTGTCGAGGTGCGCAACGGATCACCATACACAGCGGATGCAGCTCGGGGACACTACGACGAGCGAGCAACAACCTATATATTCCTTGGCGAGTCGGTCCCCTACTATATGAGCTATCATCAATTCATGGAAGGAAGTCAGCCTTGAGCATCCGTCTCCCGGGCCAATCGCATTGCTCTGCGCCGCTTTCGGTGCAGATACGCGTGTCTGCAGTTCTCTAACAGCACCACGGGCCGATTCTTACTGCCGAAGATAGCAGGAGCTGTCCGCCGAGATACCGAGCAGGATATATCGTACGAAGCCTTAGTGGTCGGTAGAAAATCCCGGTGTCGAACCCAGCGAGAGTAGAAGAAGGAAGGGACACGCTGCAGTTCTATGGCTGAGGCAGCCTGCCATTAATGCCGCCACTCGCTCCCGGTGGGGTTGTATCGCTGAAGAGCCGACGCCGTTGCGTGTTCGGGGATCGATCTGGAGGAAACAGACATATGCTGTTAGATTTGCTCCGAGAAACACCACACGATGAATGGTGTGAAATACCGAGGAGAATGAGCTTCATGGTCGCCAGGAAGAAAGCAGGAGAGTCGAGGGCAGGCTGGCTCGAGGGTTAGGGTATTTAGATACATCTGAGGGCAGCTCGCGATGTTGGATACCGTCTGGCACTGGGAGACGTTAAGCTGGCAAGCGGCTATCGAAACCGCCCCATCAATGCTCGCAGCCGCGATAGAACTCAGCAACTATGGGCGACCATGCTGCCAAACTATAGCAATGTTAGCGACGTAATGGTGCAAGCCCCCAAGGCTCATCCTGTTTGCTGCGTCCAACGCAAGTGGGGGTTTGAGCAGAGAGTCAACCACAGCCAACGGACCTGCACACAGCAGACCCAGGCATTGACGGGTTGACGACCTGACCAAAGGCCGCCGCCGACATGACCTGCTACGTCGCAAATTGAACCCGCGGCATTCTCTCTGGAGATTGAGGCTTCGACCCAACTGTTTCGTCCGCGAGGCCGCAGTGTTCCAAGCTGCGACCTTGCAATGTATGGTACTTTTATGGGCGACTGAGCAAACTGAGGTGCACTCCACTGACGTGCCTTTGCGTCGAACCCAACCGAGCAGCTGGTTCCCGTTAGGATGCCTGTGGACGTGGGTTCAGGGAATGAACTTGTGCTTCAGACAGTGGCGGGGATTCAGGAATTCCAGAATGTCTTGATGCCTCTCGGCGTTGCAATAATGAATCCACCGTTTCGTCATACCGAGGGCCCGCCTGGCGATCAGCCGAAGCGAGGCCTCAAGGCGGAGCTTTTGTGAGAGGAGCGAAACTGAAGGCCGCAGTTTGGCGAGATTCCGGGTTGGTGTGCAACACGCCAGGTGGGGCTTCCGCCTGTGGCCTGTGGGACGCGGTTGTGCACAGGGCGCTGGTAGGCGCGACGCGTTGATTTGCTCAGGTTATTAACGCGGTCTCGGGTGGCCACTCAGCGCCCGGCTGACCGTCCAATTTGTGGGCACACCGCGTTGAGTGCCTCCACGATCATGCAGCTGTCGCGGGCGGTGCTCGAGTCTTGATTTGCTCGTTGGCAGCGCCAATCGCTGCCCTTGCGACTGTCTCGCCAGCTCCGTCGAATCAGCACGTAGGGAGCTCCGTTTGCATGAAAAAGAGACTCGGATCTACTGCACGGCGCTGCAGGCTCTCCAGGTTCTGCTCTCTGAGGTTGCCCTCCGCCCAGCACGGACTCGCCAGACGCCGTAGGATCCCCGCTCGTGATCGTGTCCTCGGGCCTCCCCCTTTCCCCATTGGAATGAGCAGGCTCCCCGTTTTTCACGCGTAGAGTTTTACCACGAAAACGCACGTCAAGCAGCTCACCAATATCGGCCCGCAGCTCCTCATCCAAGAACGAGCCACGCCCGCCAGTCGTCAGAGCTCCGAGCGAGTGAGTTCCATTCAATCCCTTGCAGCACCCACCTTTGCACCTTCGCACCTTCCCCTCCTCCTCCCACCGTCTCACGAATCTCTTTGGTCTGCCATCTCTGCCAGCCCATTTCCCTCGGCCATCTGTCCGCTGCCACTGCTGCCTCAATCTGACCGCCGAACCAGTCGCACCCACACGCCTGCGGCTGACAGCGCTTCACCATCTCAGATACCGCCTCGCAAATTTATGCGAACACCTTCTTTTGCCCACCAGATAATTGCGTCGCTTTGATTGCTCTTCTGCCCGCTCGTTGCTCCATTCCCCACCACTCGCCACCCACTCGTGCGCGCAGCTCAACTTCGCATTACCCACATCTGGAGAGCAGGCCTCGCCGAGCGCGACCGACCTTCTCTGCCGACCAATCCGGCCAGTTCCAGGACCGCTTGTGCAATAAGAAAGGCACACATCCCTCGACCCGCCGCTACATTGCCACCTTGCTTGCTCTCCCTTCCATTCTCGCTCCTCTTTGGCAGTCCGTCTGCACATCTGAAGCGAGCCATCTGACACGGGGAGGACAACAAACAAACACGCCTGTACGATTGCACACAGGTTTCTGTGACGCTCTGTTTCCCCTGGGAAGGGCTGTTGGCCTCGTTGGGCTCAGCAACACCCGCGCGGGGAGCAATTGGAAGCTGCAGTTCACCGTTCGTTGCTTTACACGGGGCGATTCTTGCACTTCTCCACCATGACTACCGTCATCCGCCAGCCGTTCGCGCCCCTTGATGGGGCGAGGTTGCAGAACTTGACGAGTCTGAAGAACCGTCAGAATGGTATGTAGCTTCTTGCCATTGACCTGGTGGACGTTCCGGCCCGTTGCGCTGTGACTTTTGTGGACGCCCAACTGACTGACCTGGACAGCCATCTCCACCGCTCCTGTTAAGAGGAAAGCTTCCGAGGTGGAAGTCGACGACTCCGAGAACGTCGATCCGGCGCTTTTTTCCAAGCGGTCTAAGGGCGCGGGCGCCGGCGCCGAGAATGACTTCAAGGACTTCTTCAAGCCGTCCAAGTTTGTGCTCACCAAGGCCAGTTCGACACCAAGCCTTCCCTCGGCCAAGAATGTGCTCAGCGACCTGCCCGTCAAGGCCCAGTCATCAAAGCGACAGCTCCTCAAGGCCAAGTCTCCCGCATCCCGCCTGAACACTACTATTACCTCGTCGTCGCTCACCGCCCCGGCTGGTCGTTCGCCGACCCGTGGCTCCAAGCGGATCGGTATTCTATCTCGTCGCCGCACCCAACGAGTTGATCCTCCGTCCTTCGGACTCGCCTCTTCCGCCCCCTTCTCTCTCGATGCTGCGCTCAAGGGAACGATCCCGAGCTACTCAGGCAGCTTCCGCAACGCCGCCCCCTCCAACTCGCTGCTCCAACCCGACATGAAGTCGGACTGGTTCTTCGACATCCATGAGGACACACCCGAGCAGGAGATGACCAACCTTCTGCAGCACAGCACCTGTACACTCGACATTAGCAGCGACGAGGAGTCGGAGCTGCGCGCCCGCCGCGAGCAGGCCGAGGGCCGCAACAAGGAGAACATCGCCCCAGCTGACGATATCAGCCAGACCACGTCGGCCCGCGCGGCCCGCGCTGCAGGTATCTTTGACGACATGGTCATCGAGAAGCAGCGCGGCCCGCTTGCTGACCTCAAGGTGGAAGACTATTATGCCGAGGGTTGCGACGGTACCAGCGTGATCATCGTTCCCGGGGACGAAGAGGAGGCCGAGACAGTTATCGATGAGACGGAGCAACCGCTTCGAGACACGGAGCCCCAGGAAGATATCCCTGTATTTGAGGAGTCGACACGCCTAGCCGAGGTTGAGGCTATCAGTGTCGACGAGTTGATGGGCAAGGATGAGCCTGCGCTGAAGGCGGCAGCGCTGCAGCCTATCGAGGGTACGGGCGAGTCTTTTGAGCTGTGGGAGAGCGGTAGTTTCAGGGACGAGAACGAGGTGCCTGCCTCGCCTGCCCCGGTAGTGCAGGATGTTCAGGATGTTTCCGAGACGTCAGTTTCTATTTCGTGCTGAGTGATCCAGTGATGGATGTTTGAGTCGGCCTAGTGTGCGGACACGTTTAGTTGGCTTTTTGCTTTTGGTTTGACATGCTTTGAGACTATATGTCCTGTCCTGTTTGGGACAGTCTGGGAAAAGGACGGAGTATGCTGGCGTTGTTGGAATACCTGTTTTGCTCGGCTGGTAATAGGACGCATTGATTGGGTACGGACGGGTGAGCGCGGAGTGCGGAGTGTGTGGAGTTGTGTGTAGGTATACACGGACGGTTGCCGTTGTTGGTTTGCGATTAGGCCGTGCTTGAATCTAGACCGTTTGTCTGTCTTGATCTGGTCTGTCTATCTGTCTGTGTTTTGATGTCGTCTGTCCTGATGTCAATATGTGTCTTGATGTAAGGCGCAAGGGTTGGTATGTGCTCATCATGTTGTCCTGAAAGGTTCTGTCCTTCCGTACCGCGCTGCTTACTCGTGGCAGGGTTTTGACACAGCCATGATGTGTAGGTATATAAATTTTCGATATATTCCCACGTCCTTGTGCGTTTACAACCACCAACTGCCAATATTATCGTAGTGATGCTAACGTATCCCCAGGAGGCCTTGGCTACCTGAGATTGGACGTATTCTCGAGATCCCTACCTAGCCAGCTGAAGCCCGTGTACGTAAGTCTGGTACATTCTCAAGCTCATCTCCCTTCCAGATGACACCCCGAGCCAAGGAAACCCAACCAACCCAAAGAAACCTCTAGGCACAAAGGAGCCCATCACTCCGTCTCTGCATCCCCGCCGTCCAAATCCCGCTCAAACGCCATCTGAATCTCCATCACCTGCGCCAGCTGCGCATAATCCAGCCTCCGCTTCTTATACCCCGCCAAACTCTTCGCCGTCCTCACCACATTCTTAATCTGCCGCCCGTTCAGCCTCCCCTCTGCCAGCTGTCTCATCTCCCCCTCGTCCACCGCCGTGCCCTCCACCTTGCCCAGGAAATTCCGCCACACCGTCAGCCGCGACTCAGCTGGTAAGTCCTCGTACTTGAGCGGGACGTGGATGCGCGACTTGAACGCGTCGTCAAACGTCCTTACCCGATTCGTAGTCATGAAGAGTATACCCGAGTAATACTCCAGCACCCTCAGAAATATGGACACAAGCCCGTTCCGCTCCATGTCATGCAACGACCGCCGCTCAAGAAACACGTCCGCTTCGTCGATCAGCAGCACCGCCTTCCATGTCGACGCGAGGTCGAGCGTCAGGGAGAGACGTGTGTCGAGCGTGCTGGAGGTGGTGCCCAGGTCGCCGGAGGAGACGGAGTAGAGCGGGCGCTGAGAGAATTCGGCGACGCATTCGGCGGTAAGGGTTTTGCCGACGCCGGGGGGGCCGTGGAGCACGAGGATGAGGCCGAGGCCTTTGGATTTGATGATGTCGTCGAACTTTTTGGGAGGGACATCATCATCGTCGTCATGGTTGATGGTGGTAGAGGTCGTGTGGGAGGGGAACGGGGGGGAGGAGGAGGTGTGTTCAGCGACGAGGGCTTGTACGAGTTCTTTTTGGGAGG
>Ga0247760_1002734_pt1 | contig 12724 bp, 15 predicted proteins | sample UWRJL171409R4_FD_179936 | JGI IMG/M metagenome (GOLD analysis project Ga0247760, IMG submission 179936) | Plant litter microbial communities from Arlington Agricultural Research Station in Wisconsin, United States - UWRJ-L171-409R-4 | ecosystem: Environmental > Terrestrial > Plant litter >...
CCAAAGTAGCTCTCCAACCTCGATATTAACTGCTATAAACCAATTAGCGAAAGGTACGATAGTTGTAATGCACGAGGTGGCTCTTCTACGCGCGGAGGTCTCAGCACTACGTAAGGCCAATAAGGGACTTAGCAAGCGACGGAGAGCTAAAAAAACACGTATACAGCTTGGAGGGTCACTTACTGTACAAAATACACGGGATCTACTGGATGGTAAGGCTGTAGGTGAGCAGCTGGCTCAGGAAGAACGTCAAAATCGTAGTAGTGCAGGGGGGTCTCGTACGAAGATTCAGTATTATGGCGTATACGGCAAGCCTGGTCATAATGCACGTACATGTAAGGAGGCTGCAGAATCATCTGATTCATCTATTTCCAATTCAGTTATTGCTATTTCCTAGTATTGTGGTTATATAATTAAGGATAGATGTGATAAAGCAGTGGAAAAGTGCTCACTCGCTTAGAATGCTCACTCGCTTATCATGCACGTTACCCGAAAGTCACCGTCGAGTATCTCACCTCGCAACCGAACTGAATGCACAAGGGAAATCGTGGTGTTATTTTCGGTAATACCGGCATTTATTGAGATGGAGAAACGACTCTATCTAATCCGTTCAAGATTTGCGCACTTGAGGAATTCAAACGCGCGCAACGGTACCAAAAACCCAGACCAGAATTGCCTCTCATCCAGACCTAGACATATGAGACCATCACAACGGAAACCATTCAAAGCCATCCCAAGTAAACAAGCATTAGACTCTTGCACTACATGAAGAATACCGCGCTTTTAGAGCCCTACCATATAAAGAAAAACCCAACAGCAAAATGAATTCATAGCCTGCCCAACTTGTCGTGATAGTTCCCAACCCAAGAGATATTAACGACCCATTCGCTGTACACCTGACAGTCCTCTGTTCTGGGAGAAAGGGGTGAGAGCACCGCACACCTTGCACTGTAGTGTATCAGGTTTCTTGTGGATGGTCCTGTTGCCTGTTAGAGTTGGTCCATACGGAAGAAGGAAGGGTTGAATCTTACAGGCAGTTGCAAATCCACTTGGCCTCCTTGCTCTCCTTATCATCCCTCCTGCCCTTGACACCCCTTCCTGGCTTATCGCTGCGCAATTCGATGAGTGAGCCCGGCTGATAGTAGCCTTTCTTGACGCCGCACTCGATACAGAACCGGCGGATTCCCCAAGTCTCCTTGACTCTCGGAGAAGATTGGTCGGCAAAGCCTGGACCACACGCCATAGTCCTCGCAAGACTGCTCCTCGTGAGGGTGGGATCGTAATGTGGGTTGCTGCTCGGGACTGCTGCGGGTGTCTGACGTGGAGATGATGCGTCCGTGTCGCTCTCCTCAGGCTGCTCTGTACCGTTGTACCTGAAGAGCTCGAATTCAGCGGGCCCCTTGATCTTAAAACAATGATAGCAGCTGAGCCAACCGCTGTCTCGCCCTGCCTGGCCTCCTCCCGGCCCTGACGAAGAGCCTGCTCGTAGAGAGTAGCGCTCGTACTCCCGTTCCGCCATTAGGATAAAGCAGACTCTTTCCTGCTCTGAGACTGTAAGCGGGTCCACATGGGCATTAAGATATCTATTGACTCGAGACAGCCGGATAACATCCAAATAGCTGAGGTTTCTTGTAATCTGTTGCAGGAGTTCCAGAGGCAGGGTGGAAGTTCCAAAGATGGATGGGGTAGCTTGCTGAAGCGGAGGTGGGGGAAGTCGAGTTGACGGAAGCTGCTGGAAGGGCGGTATCAATTTCGAGGGAGGATGGTAGGCGGCGGTTCCGTAGGGAGTGTACGAGGATGGATAGACAGGAAACGACATTGGCGATGGTTGTGGTTGCATCGTCTGTTGCCGGAAACCGAACGCCGGGGATGAAGCCTGTGGGAATGCCCGGGAAGCTGGAACTGATGTGCCGCGTGGATATAGTGACGATGGCTGCGAAGGCAAGTACTGAGAAGGACTGTTGAACAGATATGATGTAGATCGCAGTTGATAGAGAGGCCGATGGGCGAGCTGCTGGGCTTGTTGGCCTCTCGCCGTGACACTGGGCCCGACCGAGGCCGATTCCATGGTGGGTAGTGCCGGAGAAAGAGCCCGCGAGTTGGCCGTGTTGTACGAGGCTGAAGACGAAGTTGAAGAAACCGAGGATGATCGACCACCGACAGACGACCTCGAAGGGCTCAGATACGAGTCGTTCTGTGGTGGAGAGAATGACATCGTCTGCAAAGAATTGGGAACAAAGAATGACGGGACTGGTGGAGTTGGAGCTGGGGCGAGAGTCCGATGAAGAGGACCTCCGAGGTAGTGATGGCGTTGCGGGTAGCTGGTCACTTCGATCATCTTCTGGTGGGTGCGGAGAGGTTTCTGCTTGGGTTCTGAGATTGCGCCTGGTAGGTTCGATCCAAAGAGGGGGAAAGCTGGCTGGCCGTCTCCCTTTATCAATCAAATGGCAAGTCCCAGAGACAATGCCCTAGCTGGAGATGACGCTAAGGGGCGACGACTGGCCTCTGCCTGGGTGTGCCGGAGCCCTGAGGGCACTGGGTGTACAGGAACGCTGGCCGAGGATGGGGAGAGACGCCGGAACACTGGGTACTTCGAGAGACTTGCGGTCGATACCGCCTGCGAGTGTCGCCTATCAACGGGTGCAGCAGCCGCCAACTTTCATGCCTCTGAGCAAGCTATCCAACCCGTCGGGACCCCTCAGCAATGCACGATTGGCACCGCACAGGACAGTTGGGAGCCAACGTCGGCGTCGGGCGCCCACAGGTGCCACGTTTGGGGCTCGAGGTTTGCACACCCGCGCGCGATCAGGGAGTGAGATGCGGCGTGTCCTGGGTCCGGGGTTTCTGGGAGATCAAGGGTGGCCCAGACGTCCTGGTTGTGTTGGTGCAGAAATTCAGACCTGATCGAGCGCTCATCTGACGGGTACGAATACCGAGGGGTGAGCGCAGTCCCCCAAGCCCACTGCTCTGTCTCTTGGGATTGCAGGCCCAGATCTCAACGCGGCACTGCCCTGCTCGCACTGTTTTGGCACTGATCAAACCCCCCTGGCCCTCTCAACAGAATTGGCACATTACTGGCAGGGCATGCAGAAGCAGACTAGTCGTTATGGGCGTAGCTTGTCGCAGACCATACGGTGAGCAAGACGATGCAGGAGCGAGCGAACAGGAATGAAGAGTTGTGTTCACGAGACCCCCGAGGGCTGCATCGCGCCGTTTTCAATGCCCGGGAAGGAGCAACTTGGGAGAGACGTAAGAGGGCTGAAAGCCCCAATGTTGCAGGCCGCAGGATGCAGGAGGGTATGATAGCGGTATCCGGAGGCACGATGGGACATCCTTGACAAAACCATGCAGCGTGCCAGATGGGTGGGGTGGAAATGCAAACAAAAGGCACGGTCGACATAGCTTCCCTGTCTTCTCGATCAAAGTTCTGATTGCACCGGGTCAACCAGCGCCTTCTGCCCGGAGCTGACTCCAGATCGCCCCATCTTCTTTTCTCTAGAGTCGTAGCCCCGCTGCCCCTTTGAATTCAGAACGACAGGACTCCGAATGACCGCCGCTATGGTCGCTCGCCCGGTCGCTGCAGCGATTCTTTGACGGGTGTTCATCCCTGTCCAAAGCTGTTGTTTCGGGTGAGCCACGATCTCGAACCGAGAGATGAGGACAGCAAATCTGGAGTCGTCGACTAAGGTAATGCACCTTCTTGGGACACACTCTTGCGACCGGAGTCCTAAAACACGCAAAGAGGCTGGCTTTTGGGTACTCCGCCTGTCGCCTAATGGGCGAGTAAGCGTAAGCCAACATCTGGCCCTCCCGAGCCTTCCCTTCTTCTCTGCTAGAATCGGAGCGAGAGCAGCCAACAGGGCTCAGACACTTGACGCCCGCGCACAGTGCAGCCGACGCGCCGGTACCGAGATGACTTGGAATGCCAGCCAGTGATTGGCCGCTTAGCGGGGCTTGAACCAAGCTGTCGGGTCCAGATATGCGGTCTGATTGGCCAGCTGGTGAGGGACCTTTCCCCTTCCAACCGCAGCTCACGGGCAGTTGCAACCTGAGCAACCTGCCACCTTTTCTCCGAGGGCTGTCCGTCGCGTCTGGATGCCCTCGGTCTCCACTGAGACGTGACCCCAGGTATTTGAATTCTTTCCTTGCCGTTATTAAATGGGTTGGCTGAGAAGGAAGACAATTTAGAATGTCCCAAGCGAGGACTGTGTGCGTGGATGGCGCGGCTGTTGGTCCAGTTTCAACGGTAGCAGGTAGCTGGAAGCGCCGTCCAGCGGCCAGAAAGGCCGAATATACGTGGCGCGGTAGAATACCTTTCCTCCGCTGCCTTGCATCGTCTTCTCTCCTAGGCTCGAGGGAATTGATCGCAGCCGGGACCCGCAAAACTCGATTTTCTGATGATCGGGGAGCTCGGAAGGATCGTGTGTGGGACGACCCGTCCCACACTTGACTCCTCTTTAAGAAACCCCGGAGAATGTTCGCCGCATTTTTTTGGCAATATTTGGCTCGTTTCCTGCAGCCGACGTCCCATTTAGCTTCCTGCACATCTTGCGCCGATGGGGCGGGGCCTTCACAGAGCAGCCATTCAGTCAACTCGGGTTTCTGAGGTGGACCCCCTTCCTCTTACAGAAGCTCGATTCTTACTCGTTGACGACGCGGTTGTCCCAAAACAGCGCGGCGCAAGGTGTGACTGAAACGGGACGTGACATGGGGTGGAGTGCATGGTATTCACCCAGGCAGGCTCTGATGAGAAGGACGGTAAGTCCGTGATGCTACTCTGCCGCGCAGATTCCGAGGCAGCCGCCAAGATTGAATTTCGTGAAAAGAGTGCGACATGATTTGGGCTGGGTTGGACCGAATTCCCCGAGCTTACGTCGACTCGAAATCGGCCCGGGGCAAGCACCCCATCTCGAGTCTCTTGCTAACACTTCTGGGTGCTCCCAACGCTCTTTCGCTTCGGGAAAATTCAAATTGCCTTCTGCTCAGAAAGCAAAGGTCCTGTCTGGCCATGCAAATTAGTGGACGTTACGTTGCTACAGCGGCAGTTGAGTGTCTCATTCTCAACAATGTATTGCTAGGGGTGAGTGGCAGAGGCGCTAGATCACCCGGTGGCAGAATTAGCAGCCGCGCCAACAAGCGCGAGTGGTCTAAGTCCAAGGTGAGCAAGGGACCTTCACCAGAAGTCGATTGCCGGTGGATCATAGTGTTTCGGGGTGGTAATTCTACCATTGGTAAGTCATTTGCCACGGGCAAGTTCCTTACTGTCCTAGATGCTAGATGATGCTAGATGCTAGATGTTCTGGGGCAAGGGATCAATCAGCACTCAACGGCCCCGGGCCCACCACACCTCGGTTCAGACTCCCTCCCCCGTAAGGGGCCCATCCATGGCGTTCACCGTGAAGCTAGTCTGGCAAAAGGTGGAGGGTACATTCGTGGCGTTCTGTTCTCGCCTCCTTGATCTCTTTGATTGCTTCCACCATCTCCACTTCATTTCCTGCACTGCGTGCCTCTCCGTCTGGACACACTGGCCTGGCAACCGCGGCAAACTTGTATCCGCTCGACACTCACATGCAGTCACCCTTCTTCAGATTACGGGGTTCGATTGGTCGAAGACAGATGGGAATGCCGTCCAATGTGAGTTCGCAATCCGCCAGCGCCCCATCACCACCACTACCGACACCGCAATCACGCTCTCGAGCGGCCATCACCTCCAGTCATTGTCAACGACGCGGACACTATGCAACAAGCGAAGAAGACGAGAAAACTATTCAGCGAGTCAGCCAGCCACCATCTGGAGCCACACGCTAAAACAAGCGGCCAGCGAGGCAGTTATGGAAAGGTAGGTAGGTACCTTAGGTAGGTAGATAGCTTTTGGGGCTTCTCTGGCGCCTGAAGCAGAGAAATAACGCCCCAAAATTAGCGCATAACTAACACCTTAGCCCTATCATTTCAGAGCCACCCATCTCAGATCCCTCACCGAGCAAAACCTCACTGCCCAACAGCACACCCAACACCAACGCCTCGCCGACAGCAGCGGAACCTAGCTAAGGCACGGCATCCTTACATGTAAGTGCAGCAGAGATGCCAGCTTCCAACCGATGCCAGGCACAGCCTGAACTGCAATCTACACGTCCCAGCGCCAACACCATGACAGCATAGAGCACAGCGCCACTGGTGGACACACTACTGAACAGTGCCCCCAACGAAACGCCCTTGCAAGCAAAGCCCATTTCCTTCGCGCTCAACAACATACCAGCCGCCATTTCGCGCGCCAGAGACCTCCCCACGCCGGTGAGATACCGATTCGTACCTCAGTAGACAGTTTCCTCAGGGGGACACGAGACAATGGGCGGGCGCTGTAGAGCCCAAGCCCGGAGTAGCTGGAGACGGACAGAGCAAGCAAACAAGCTTGGACGCCACTCACAGCTAATCCTATTCTCCACAGACAAAACGTCTTGATGAAAAGGGGCGGGGGGGAGGGAACTGCGCAGATGATGGTGTTTGCCCTACGCTTGTGCCTATCTCCCTGCCGAAGTGATCCATCACATCTCGCTTTTTTTTTGCTGTTCTCCATCTTGCTTACCTTCACCGCATGCTTGATGATCAAAACGAGGGCGGGATGTTGATGGTAAGCGGGCTAGGCTTGCGAGATTGGCTGGGTTAGGCGGCGGGCGGGCGCTGAGGGGTTTGACCCGGGGTTCACTGCCCTCATGCCTGGTCCATCTTGAGGTTTGTGTGCACGCAATCCGTGTTGGACAGCAAGAGTTAAGGCGTCATGCTTGTTGTAGGTATTGCTACATGTCCCCGGCCTCCACCGACTCGACACTGCCCAAAAGTAGGCTGTAGCTCGCAGGCACGCATGCCAGATTGCTGGCTCAACTCCAAGCCAGTTACTAAAATGTAGCGAGACCAGCCTCCCCCTGAGACGCATGCATCAGGTCTTCCGCGCGCCAACAGTGCTCTTCTTGCAGGATCAACTGCATTATACACGCTCAAGCTTTGGCAACATACACAGATCCCATCGGCTTGTCTCATCCACGAAGCTCGTCATCTGAAACCATTCTGAATCCCCACTGTCCATCATCCGCCCGCGACAAGGCCACACGGAGGTCTCCCACGCGCTCCTCGATCCCGTCCGGCTCATCCATGGCATCGCCCGCCCTCTCGCGAAGCTTCTCATCGACTCGGCAAAACAGCATGGGCAGCGCACTAGTTTTCCAGGCTGACACGCCGTTACGTACACTGGAAATGATGGTGTGGAAGAGAAAGTAAATACTCAGAATGATCAGGATGAGAGGATACAGAGTCCAAAGCCATTGGACCTTCATGAACATGGAAAGCTGAGTTGCGTAGCCATTGTAGCGCCTACTCATGTCTGAAGAGGAGCTGATCTGGCCATGCTCGCGGAACTCGGCTGTCATGCTCTCAGTCAGAGTTGAAATCCAGTCGGGGAGCCGATCGGTTGCGTTCCACATTGCCTCAGCCCAGTCTGACGACGAGGAGAGAGTTTTGATGCCAGCGTTGACTGTGCCCGTGGTGATGCTTGTCATGAAGTAGCGCAGAGCCGTCATCGCTTCGTGAGTAATGGTGTAGCGTGCTCCGTTATCCACGTTCAGCTTTTCGGTTGGGATATCGACAAAGACGTAGTCCGCAGACTTTTCATCATCGGCCGCTATCACCATCGTGTCTGACCAGCTCCCCACAAGCCTCTCGCTTTGCGTGCCACCTTCAACCGAGATGTGGTAACCCTTGATGCAGAACCAAAGTGCACACTCGTTGGCCTCCACAACGACGTCCTCGCTCTCGACGCGACTCGCCGACAGCATCTCAAAGACAGAGAAGTATGCCACTTTTGTCTCAGCAAGTGGATGGATTGATCCGTTCGACGGCGTCACAGTGAAGCTGCTGTATCCTTCCACGTCCATTGACACATTCAGCGAGCTCAATGACGTCGAATACTCACACATCCTCGACGTTTTGTTACAGCTCTCTTCGACCGAAATCGCCACACACTCCCCGCAAGCCGCCAACGTCGGCACGACGGGCCATGTGCAATTCGCCGTCTGACACTCCGCGTTCAATAACTTCACCTCTGCCGATAACACGCCGCTGTAAACTGCTGCCTTGGTCGACAACACCGGCATCCAATCCCCTCTCCACCCCCTCGTCAAATAAGTATCCCACACCTCTGCCCTGGCGGGGCTCCTCGGGCTATACTCCCCCCAAGTCATCTCTCTCGGCCTCTGCTCAAACAGCACCATCTGTCCCGAGAAGCTTTCAAACCCATTCGCCAATACCACAATCGCCGCGCCCAAACACCCCACATGCCTAACCCCCAGCCTCCACAACAACCACAACGCACCCCAGACCCCTCTCGAGGCCTCATCCCAAACCTTCCAATCCTGCAACCTCGCCTCTCTTCCTTTCCGCCGTTGCGCCTCCTCCGAAACCCAAAGCCACCCTCTTTGCCCCACCACCGATTCCACCACCCCTTTTAATGAGACGCGGATCAATGTAACCAGCGCGATGATGAGCGTGTCAAGCTGGAAACCCACCGCCAACTCCGGAAGGGGCTGGCCGTCGTAGGTTTGCAGCAGCAAGGCAAGACACGCGGTGGTGGTAATACAGAGGAGAGCGGACCAGTATTCTTGGTTCTACCATTGAAAGGAGGAAAAGAGTTTTCGGGTGCGGTGTTGGGGCGGTCGGGGGTTTTCGCGCTTGGAGTCTCGGAGAAAGGGGGACGAGGGCGGTGGGTTTAATTTAGAGCCAGATTTGGATTTGGATATGGAGGTAGACTTCGAGGTCGGAGAGGAGGCGGCGGTTTCTTCGTTTTTGGGACCGAGGTCGATGGATTCAAAGGTGGTTTGGATCGCGGGTTTGGTCTCGTCGGTGGTGGTGTTGAGTGTAGTGTACGTGCCGTCAGTGTTGCTGATGGTATTACGGGCGGTGACATGAGGGATGTTGCGAGGGGCGTCTCGAGCAGTGCAATCACCAGGATGAGATGATGGGCGCGGCTTAATTCGGGGAGATGATTCTTTGCGTCGACCGGTGAGGTTGCGTGGCTGTTCGACCCACGAGGACATGGTGACCACCGAATCGAGCGCACGAGGCGGAAATCTAGGGCTTAGAAATGCTGGCTAGGGAAGACGCGAGGACGTAGGGATGTCGAGGTGGTCACGGGAGAACAAAAATCTCAAATGCCTGACGGCAAATATTGATGACATTTATAGCTGATGCCATCCCGGGCAAGAATGCTCAGCCTTTCAAGGCAAGAACGCCCGGAGGTGCGTCAGAAGCCATCCATCGCACCTGGTAACTAGGTATCTCCCTATAGATATATTCTCTTTGCATCTGAATCACCAACAACCCATTGCACCATTCTCAATTCTAGTGATATGGAATGCAAAAGTCAATCCACGTCCCGAGGTAATCCAGTCGGCTTCCATTATTCTCCTCAAATTTGTAGATCGCCGCAAACTCGTCGTAGCTGAGCTTTCCCCAGCCCCCACGAGCTTTTGCTTCCTCTTCGGCCTTGTCCAGCCGCTTCCACTTTATCAGCGTATCGCGTGGTATCGGTGTACCCGAGGAAGATGATACATCATCCTTGGCACCTGTAGCTGTTCCGTTGGCCACTTTCACTGTCTTGCCCTTTGATGGGCTTGTCTCGCTTCTCTTGTCTTCGTGTGGCTTGGTCGCTTTGTTTGGAGTGGACGCAATGTTTTCCGAGGAGCTCGTCTCAGCCGTTGGCGTCGGCATCGGCACTGACGTTGTCGAGTTGGGGCGGAATTGCGGCATAGTGGGATCGCGGTAAACGGTGTCATGGCTAGGCAACGGCTCGTCGTTGCTGTCGGCTTGTGTAGCTGGAGCAGCGCGGTGTCCTCCCACAGGGCCCTCTTCAGACTCCTCACTCGTGTCACTGGCACTGCTACTCGTGTTTGACTCGTGCCCTCCAGTAGCCAAGGGCTCTGCAACTGAGTACCCACTCATAGCAAGCAACTCGGGCAGTGAACTCTCGCTCACGGGTTGATCAGACTCCACCGCGATACCCGGGCTCGTTGTCGCCGTCTGGAGGAGGCTCTCTTCCTCCTTTACATTGATCGACTCAAATAGCGGCCGGTATTTGTCCCGGACCTCCTTCGTTTCCGCAGCCTCAATTGCCAAGTCTTCTTTGGCCTTGAAGAGGATGTCTAACAACTCGTTGAAGGCTTGTTGTATTACTTGATAAAAAACCTCCTTGCCTGCGTCTCTCTCGGCATCGGGAATGTCCATGCCACCCCACCTTTCTGGAACGCTCCGTGAGGACGTCGAGGGATTAGATCTGATCTCATAGTCGTCCGTGTCCTCGGCAAACCTAACCTTGGAGGATGATCGTGATCGTGGGGAAACCGGAGGATGGTGGGCAAACTCAAAGTTCTCAGTGTTTCCATCCAAATGGGTCAAAATGTCATTGTCGTCTTTCCACCCATCCGGGGGAAGGGCGCCTTCCTCCTCATCGAGATAGAACCGCCGTCTCCTCCAGCGGTCAATTAGCCTTCTCCTGGCGTTGACCCTCGCCCGACGAGTGGAGCTTGCCCTTTGCGAGTAGTTTTGCGAGTTCCCGTATCCCATGTCGTCTAGATTGTATCTTCTCGAGCCATCTTGCCGCTGGTCCGTCGTAGCAGCATTTCCGACTCGGCCCTCGGCGCCGCTGCTGGCCGACGCACCGCTAACATCCTCTTGACCCGAACGATTGCCATCTCCACCGAAGTCATCTTCCTGTCCATTACTATCCCTATTCCGCCTTGCGGCCTCATTCAGGACAAGGACAATTTCGTCACCAGAGCGGTCACCGAATATGATAGCCGGCAACTCACCAATGTTGGTTGGTGGGTTGAGAATGGCATCCAGGAACCGAAAATTGCCCGGGTTGTCTGGTGCGTCCGAAAAGATGTTGCCTGAAGACCGGGGCCTGTTGAAGAGGCTCGACAGCAAATCCCCTCGGTCGGCTGTGTCGGCACTGTCGTCCTTGACAGCCCCGGTGGATGCACCGGTAATGACGACATCTCCGGTAGTAGCATTGGTGAACTTGGACTCAAGCGGCCGGTCAGGATCGGCAGGGGGGAAACCTCCCTCTCGTCCGAAAAGACTGCTCAATGGCTGTCTACTAGTTATGAGCTGTTGTACCTCGGTCGAATTCATGACCTGATCGTCAAGGCCCTCAACGATATCGCGGTGCATCTGCTTGAAAAGAACATAATATGCTCGGAACAGGCGGAGAAAATCACGCCGGCTGACGAACCCATCCTTATCGACATCGTAGCCGTCAAAGATCTTGCGAAGCCTATCCTTTCTCTTGCGGTACGAAGTGCCGTAGAGAAACTCGGAAAATCCAATGAGGTCATCGTTGTTGGTGTCGTAAAAGGAGAAGATACGGTCGTACAAGAGATTCGGGGCGGCGTGCCTATAGCCTCCCGAAGGTACTAAATACCTCTCAAATGTCTTGCGGTCCATGGCCAGGCCGAGATCATCGGGGTCTTCCCTCCATTCTGTGTTCGCCATGAAAGTCCACTGCTCCCAGAGAGCCTCGAGCTCGGGCCGCTCGAAACCAGTTTCCTTTGACAAACGAGCGATTAGGGCCCTCGGCAGATTCCGGACGGAGCTTTCCGGGTCACCAGGATACCAAACTGGCTGCATCTGTCGGGGCCCCAAGCGCGGGGCGGGAACCTTGATCTTGTAGAATATGTGCGTCTTGAAGTGGAGACCCTGTGATTCGCATGTCTCGCAGAGGTCGAAGTCGGCGCAGTTGGCACAGCGATAGCGGATGCCGCGAATGGGTACGATACCGCAAGCATTGCACTGGCATCCGCGATGGACGTAGGCGTTCCGACGGGCGTTATCCTCTGAGACCCTAAACAGCAGACTGACAATGTTCTGACCAGCGCGCTGGTTGGGCATATTGAGCGGCTCATTGAACCAGTCGTCCTCCACCGTCTGTTCCTCAGCGACCGTTTCACCGTCGGTAACAGGTCTAACCGTGTTGTGGTCAACATTCTCGTCGGCATGGGCATCTTCCTGCGAGGTCCAGGAGCCGTCGCTATCGTGGCGCTCGTGGTGGTGATCGTGGTGATGCTGGATGTCCGGGAGAGAACGGCGGCGGTGGCGTACGGCGTTGCTCCTCCGTAGTTGGTTTGTGGGTTGGGGCTCGGCGTGGGCGGTTGAGCGGGCGTGCCAGATGAAGCCAATCGACGCAGCGGCCGCGGCAAGGGACACGAGGGCGACACCCACGCGATGTCTCGTCAGCGTCGACGTCGTGATGTTTGAATTTTCCATGCTGGCTGAGATACTGTCATTGTGGTCTGTAAGGCGAAGGCGGTCTCATATGGTATTGCACCCTCTGGAGGTGCCGCAGTTGGGGGAGGGGATCATCAACTGCAAGTGGGTGTGGTGACAGCTGGTGTGGAGTGTGTAGGTGAGCTCAAGCTGGCTGTGGCTGACTTGATGAGACGCGGAATTTTACAGTGGGTCCGGAGGTGCCAAGACGATTGCATCACAGGGCGCACATCGACCCTAACCCTAGGACCCCTCAACCACCCCTCAAGCTCCCGAGTTGAGGCTATCGTCACTCATGAGATCAGGAATTGCTGAGCGCAAAATATCCAAAGAAGCTTTGCGTTTTCTTGCCAGTCTGCATCTATCTCCCTGCCCTGTGCACCCAGCTTGATCCCCCCCCCCACCCCACCCCCCG
>Ga0247760_1002736_pt1 | contig 12719 bp, 11 predicted proteins | sample UWRJL171409R4_FD_179936 | JGI IMG/M metagenome (GOLD analysis project Ga0247760, IMG submission 179936) | Plant litter microbial communities from Arlington Agricultural Research Station in Wisconsin, United States - UWRJ-L171-409R-4 | ecosystem: Environmental > Terrestrial > Plant litter >...
TGGATACCGTTACTTGGTGACTGAATCGATTATGGTTTCTATGAAGAAGAAGATCAAGAGTAGATACAGGAGCTGCGCGGAGCGCAGCTATATAGGCGGAGACCCGCCTCCATGGGAGCGGTGGTCTAGGCTCTCAGCCCAGACCCACTTTGGGGCCTTAGCCCCGTGACACTGATGTCTTTGAGAGCTGTCCAGAGCATCGACGGCTCACCGACCCCTGCGATTGGGTATGGTAGGAGCCGAGTGTTCCAGGGAGCTGTAGGTGTGAACTTCTACTTCGTCCAAGTCTTTCCACCGCAGAAGATGGGCCGCCATTTCCCTGAAGCCAATAAAGCATTCGGGCAGGGTAGGATGACAGACCCATTTTACTCCGCTTCCCTCAAACGGGACGGATTGGGCCAGACCACGCGAAGTAAGATCAATCTTGTGCAACGCCATCTCCGTTGCGGCCAGCACCTCGCCTCCTGACGGGTCAAACAGAAGTTGGCAGATCTGACCCTCGTGTGGTGGGATTACTACATGGAATTCGTGTTTTGTCTCCCAAGCTTCTCTGTCTAGGCTCGACTTGGAGATCTTCTTGATTGAAACCTTGCCGTTGAGGTCAGAAACCGCAACATAGCGTCCGTCCTCAATCTATGTCAACTGTTCAATCGACATGAAACTCTGGAGTCTTTCGACCTCCCCAGCTTTGCCCTTTCCTGCTTCACACAAAACGGCGACCCCGTCCTCTGTGCCGTAACAGTATAATGGCCCAACAGACCGACCAGCAAGGGCAATCACTTTGTCCATCCTGACAGAATGATATTCTGTCTGGATCGACAGCATTGTGCTTGGGCTCTTCACATCACCCCCTGCATTACTGTTATGATCCGGATAGTCCGACTTCGCGAGGCGTGCAAGAGTGTTTGTCTTCCACACATTACCATATGCTCCCCAGATGTCGTATATCCTCCTCGAATCCGTGCTGAAGGAGAGATATAAAACCGGATCCTGAGACGATAGGTGATAGAGGAGTGCCAAGTCGGAGGACTGGAAAATCTTGAGCGAGCCCATCCCGTCTGGCGTTGCGAGCAACGAACCATCTCTGTTGACCGTGAGTCGATGAGCACCAGCATTAGGTGCTTTGACACTGGCTTCATCACCATAAAACGGTTCCCACTTGAATAGAATGCCAACTTGCGTGATACCGAACAACGTTCCATCAAAGGGATGCCAGGCGAGCCCAAAGACCTCACCCCACGTAGAGTCTTGGATCGTCATATCGGTCGCATCCAGGGCCATATTGCACTGGTTAACAAGCATCTGTGGCTCTATACCCCAGACAGTGACAGGGTGGGTGCGATAGCCAAAGGCAATCATCGTTCCGTCTGGACTGATGGTTGAGCAAATGGGAAAGTTAACCGTGGTGTCCTCAGTGATTTCTTCTTCAATCTGGGCTCGCAGTTCCCAGTTATTCGACGTGTCGTCCAGGGAGAAGAACCGAATGTACCTATCTTCGCCACCAACAAGAGTCATTTCATCTTCATCAACGAACGCGATATTATGTGGCCGTGGCCGTTTCGGTGGGGTTTTCACAACCTTGATGCAATCCCCAGTAGCTACGTCCCAGACTCTTGTGGTGAGATAGCCATAACTCACAACAAGGCTGCCGAGCTTGTTTGCCTCAATGCTGAGCACTCGCTCAGGATGTGTGATGCGTCTCTGCTCTTCAAATGTGGCAGCGTCATAGATGATAATCTAACTCGATCGCTTGACATTTGCGACAATGGCAATCCGACTGCCAACGGGTATAATGACCGAGGCCCGGGCGCCACTCTCTAGGGAAAAGCGCGCTAAGCAATCATCCCAAGTGTTGTTTATTGGCCCCGAGATGCTGAGGGCTCTTGCCTCCTTGCGACCGAATTGTTGATACGTAATCGACTCCTTGGGGCAAACTGAATCCACAAGAGGAACTGAGGCCCCTGGAGAAACTTCAGCACGGCGCCAGCAATGTTGGGGTCGCTGTAAGAACCAAGGGCAAGATGCCGGTACCACGAAGTGACAGCATAGTCTAGCAACGCCGGGGCTGACTTCGGCGACACACGCTTTCAATTTCGGGTCCGTGAGGCGTTGGATGCATCTAAGTAACAACTTGTCGTTCATGGACTTCTTATCGATCGTGAAGGGCCGGTCAGACTGCCTGTGATTCTCCCTGATCAGGTATTCCCGTGCCGTCTCATGAATCATGGCTACATGTCCCTCGACATCCACCACAACGAACCCGCCGCAAAGGTCGCCGATAGTCCGGTGAATCCCCAGGAGCCCGCTGTTGTCCAAAGCATTGCGTAGCTCCTCTACACTCAACGCCCGCCTTGCACACACAGCCCAACCGAGGATGCTCAGGCCAAGACGGCGGTCGCCTACATTGGGCTGTAGCTGGATAGACGCGGCCATTCTATCGTAGAGAGCTTCCATTCCTGCTGGAAGGTCATCAAGCGCTCTCGAAACATCAACCTTCGTGTGGCAGCCGTTTATTCTCTGAACTGCGAGGCGGACCCAGAGAAAGTTTCCTCTCGCACGTTCAAGCAGCTGGTTGGTAATTAACCTGTTCTCGGTATTCTTCTTCGCTGGAAATATCCATTTCGTGCTCGATGTGCGCTCGAAGGTCATGTAAATTACCGTGAGTGCAGATCGATTCCATATGAACCTGCTTTGCAAGTTTCTGGAACGCTGTTGAGATTTCGTGTGTTTTTCGGCTCACAATTAGAATGCGCAGGGGAACCGTTGTTAGATGCAAGTCAGAGAGAAGTTTGACTGCTGAGCCAGGGCTCTCCGCCTCGTCAATGCCATCAATGACGCAATATATCGGCTCGTCAACACTCAAGCGGAAAAGAGTTTGCCTGAACAGCCATTGCCAAAGATTTCGGGCATCTGCCGTTTTCAGGTCGGTTGCGGCGGATTCCAGTTGGCGGAGCTTCTCGGCATAGGATAGAATCATGTACGCCAGCTGGCTGGCAAGAGACCGCAACATCATGCTCAACCCCCTCTTCTTTTGATCGGTAAAACGAATAAAGAAGTAGCAGCTCGATGTACCAAACTGGACAATATGGTCGATAACGAATGACGAGAGGATAGATTTCCCACTTGCCGCATTGCCGTGTACCCAGAGGGTTCGGGGCTTCTGATGTGAGTCCTCGACCCAACTGGTGAATGCCTCGTGTGCCAGAATCCACTGGCACGTCCCAGGGGTCCATCGGTCTCGAAAGAAGTTGTAGTCGACTTCAGGTAACTCGGGAACCGAGAGATAGTCTTCAATCCTACAGATGTAGAGATAATTCACATACTAATAGATTAATGAAACACAGTGGCTTAGCATAATAACTGAACAGAAAATATTACAAACTGACAGGACAGCCAGCTGTAAAAGCCTTTTATCACACTATAACTATAAGCAACATCAGACGCTTTCTCCGCAATCCACCGTCAGAAAGAAAGGGGTTGAGGGACCCTGGACATCTAGTCAGCTCCGCTGACAGCATGCCTGGCACTGCCAGAACACCAGTGAGCCTCAGCCACTCAAGTGACAAAGCCTGAATCCTGCGGAATAGTTTATAAAGAAGGCTCTGGCTCAAGCCAGAGCTATAAGAACAGAGTTCACAACAGCAATACAGTCACACCGTTGCAAGCTAAGAGTGCCGTGCTATCTAACATCCACTTAACAAATATCATACGTTTAATCAGACCATCGTCGCTCTCACGTAGAAATGGGGCCTTACCGATAAGTACCGAGAGGGATTTTACAGAACCTTAGGCTGAAGAAGCCGAAATACGTCAATGCTGTCCCGTCGATAATACATTAGTTACCTGTCATCTCAGCATCGGGAACTAATATTAATCGCCGGGTAGTCAGAGCGCGGACTGGGGTCAAATTACGTAATCATTCCTTAGTCAGCCGCTCTGCGAGCGGTTAGGCCGCGGTTTAGGGGCTCGCGGTCGCGCGGACCGCTTCTTGAATGGAACACACTTCACGACTTCCAATTACTGCGTTTCTGGTTGGCTGCGTAGAATTCAACAACTGGGTATCTGGGGCTTATACCTATGCACTCGAGAAATGGGGACAAAATTGGTCTTTTCAGAGAGGGTACGCTGCCTTTTATTATCCAAGAGGTGTAAGATAGGTGTTAGCGCGTGGTTGGGGATACCTACGTGTACGGTGTAATGATGGGAGAGGTTTATAATAGTTGCTACCATGTGTTTTTGTTTGTTTAAGCGCTTTAGATTTTCACTTCAGGATGTTTATTTACACCAACTTGCAAGGAAGATGTCTTCTTACCTTAATAGTCTCACCCGACCATTTTTTATGGCCGAGTCCGTATTTATCGCAGATCTTGAGCAAGGGGTGAGCCGCACTGAGGGTCGCCTAAGGTGAGTCGTTGTTAGCAAATAGAATTGGAAGCTTGAAAAGTTGCTGGGGTTTAGTGCGCAGCAATAGGGCTGAAAGGGAAGGACCTCAGACGAAAAGGCATGTTCGAGAAAGAAATGTAGCAGATATTTCGATTCGACACGTCTCAATTTCTAGACGACTTCGCCTCTAAAGGATTCCGGTGAGCATATTGGAGCAGAATTGATGAAGCAGGAACCGCTAGCTGCCTTCTTGGGGCGTCAACTTCCTTCTTGGTAAGAGTAACCCAAGACCTAAACTTCCAATCAATTCTTCACATCCGCAAACAACAACCCTAGCCCCTCCGACTTCCCCACCCTCCTTGTCGCCTCCCTCCCCTCCACCGCCTTCACCACCCTCGTCCACTTCGGATACGCCCCCTCATCCATCGCAATCCCAATCGACTTCCCCCAGTGCCAAAACAGATACAAATACCAATCTACCGCCGTAGGCTGGCCGTCCCTTACCGCAAACTCGCTTTTGCCGCCCTCTGCTAATCGCCTCTCAACCTGACCATACAACCTACCGAGATTCCTCCTCCCCGCCTCCTGCACTGCTTGTTCCCCGCCAGGGAATTTCTCCCCGTCAATGAATCGTGCGGGACGCCACAGCGCCCCGTAGCCTTGGCCGTGGATGGTCCCTGATAGGAAGGCGAGCCAAGAGAGGATGGTGGCGCGCTCGAGGGGGGTGGTTCCTGCGAATTGGCATTCGTGCTCGGGGACAAGGTCGGCGAGGTAAGTGAGGATGGCGAGGTTTTCGGTTAGGATGGTTATCGTGTTGTTGCCATCTTCAATTTTGAGGGCGGGAATGAGGCCGCTGGGATGGATGGTTTGGGTGTAGTCATCGTGAGTAAAGGAGCCATCGGCGGCGGCAAGCTTGTGGTTGGCGCCGAAGATGAGTTTGACTTCGGTGTAGGGGAGACGGAGTTCTTCGAGGAGGATGTGGGTTACGAGGCTGCAGCCGCTGTCGAGGCGGTAGAGTGTCAATTTGGGTAGGGAAGGGGGTGTCATTTGGAATGTGTGTATTTAGCAGCTTTGAGATGATGGAGATGGTTGTTCCTCACATGCTGTAAGCCAGGAAAGTGAGTTGTCCATATTTATGCTGAGGATCAAGGGACGCTGTTCACGCGGATGTCCGAAACACGGACGAAAGGCACAAGCGCGTATACAGATACGCAGTCAGCGTTACATTACGGCGTAACCTAACGCCCGCTTATCAGAAGATGCGAAATGCAGGGGTACGGGTGGTTGGGGACTGTTATCTTCATGGTATGATGCGCGGTCCCGGGGAGCAGGGGAGTAATTGGAGGTTGAGGGGGATTGTGCTGTTTTGACACAGCCACGCGGTTTGGGACATAATGGGTGTATAGGAGGTAGCGACTGGTACCTGCGGTAGGCACCTACACGAGGATAGCGGTTTCTATTTAGCAGCCCTTGAACAGTCTTGCACATCCCAGTGTAGATCGTTCCGCTTTTTCCTACGCCAGGGTCGATGCCTTACAGTCACCATAACTCACACATTGTATGCGGTCGCCGTTGCCAAAGTGCTCCCAAGTTATAACCAGCAGATCCAGATGCCTATATCAGCATAATCCCTCGATTTGTGGGGTGCTGAGAGAAACTAGGACAGCACTGATGCCCCGTCGCCGAAGGCGACGGGGAAGCACCAGACCTCTTTGATGCTCAAACTGTTCGTGGGTGTCCAGGAATACCCAACCCATTTCCATGATGCCACTTCCCAGGCACTCAGCGGTGATGACCTCGCGCGGGTGGCGGTGTTGACGGCAATGGCGGTCGTCTAGTGTGAATGACTTCAACGAGACGGTCGGGGTGAGATTACACGGCCCTACGGCACTAAACAAACGAGTCGCGCTTGTTCTCCAGCTGGAACTCCCATGCCTCGATTGCGAGCGGAAACATGTCTGACTTGGATATAAACATATGCTGCTCCAGTTTTCGATGTCCGTTTAACTGATATACAGAAAAAAGAGTTAATATACTAGCGTTAAAAAGTGGGGAGAATATAAGAGGAAGTAAAAAGCTAATATGCGCACTTAAATTACTTAACATAACCCTAATTCCTTAAGTATCTATAACCCTAACCTTATGTAAAAGATTTTTAAATGGTTTAATCTAAATCTTACTCTTAATCTACACTGCTTTAAGCCCTATTTTAGTAGATTTAATTTATATTATTTAAATGGTATTTAAAACGCTAGTCCTGTCTGAGATCCCGTTTTTTAACTTAAAATTTAGTTTTACTTTAGAAATTTCCAAAAATCAAATAAGGCCGTAACAGTTTATTTTTTGTTTATATACTGCTTAAAGGGTTATGTAATTATAACCTTACAGGGCTGCGATTTATAAAAGATGTACTTAGTGAACTGGTGCAATGGCGTAATAGGGAAGAAACCATAAAGAGAACTACACCTATAGAAGGTTGCTGCTGGCTTAAAAGGCCTACTCCCAGATTACTGGTCTTCTAATCGGAGGTACACAAATGCAACTAATGCAGAAAAACAGATACGTACTTAATATAGAACAAAACCTAGTATATAACAGTGCCTAGCATAGAACGGAGCCTAGCATGGAACAATAAAGGAAACGTAACCGTGGAATAGGTCATCTTCCTTCGATCGAAGGGCCAAAATGTCACTGAGCTTTTAATGGGAGGTCTTCGTAGTGAAAATCGTCGCATTGTTAATTGCAAGATGCACGGTTCAAAGAACCGCGCGGCGCAGCCCTGTTTGACGGTGGCACGCGCCAGAGAACGCATCGCTATGTACAAAAGCGGTTATAGTAATATTACATACAGGGCCCAAAAAGAACGACAGGGTCGGCCTGAACAAACGCCCCGAGTCAATATATAAGAATGTTATCTTGGGTAAAGTAGTAGCAGTAGTAATCGACTAGGTTAACAAGCTAGTGGTAGTCCTAAATCTCAAAGTCGGATCTGAGGTAGGAGTGGAGGGCAGTTGAGAATTGCCTAGAGGAGTCTACGTTCATCAGCTTCCGACTGCTGCATTTTGTAACGCGCACGAAGCGACAAGAACCTAAAGACATAAAAAGAATGGATTAAGTAAAGACTAGATAAGACTTATCATAATTAACGAATCCGAGTTGCCCGCGCGGATCTGGTTTGAAAGGGTAATAGCTGAAGAAGAGCGACTAGCCCAATTTTAAAGGTTTGGGATTTGGGTGTGGTGATGGACGATAAAAAGCAGTGCACTAAGAAAATAAAAAAATAAAACTTGAAAGGCACAGCCCACCCTCCTTCACTTATGCTGATCACTAATTATCACGGGGTGAAACACCCAGGCGAAGAGAAAAGATGGGACGAAAAAGAGCCCTGGAAATGTACTGAGCAGGCACACGAGATCTCGCTTTGATAAGGGAGACAGTCTCCTGTACGACGCACCATTTTGTTGTTCACACGCAGCCTACTCTAGAACCTTGAAGATGTAGCTGTTGCAAGGTGAAGAATTGAGCGTGTCGTAGCTAGGTTTTTCGCGCCTGGGGGGACACGACGCGCCGCGATACTGTATCAAGGCAGTCTTATCACCAAGGCCGTGATCGGCAGCCGCCTGGGCCAGGCAAAAGTCAGCAAACAATACAAGTAGTGGGTCTGGCTAGTCAAAGCTAAACTGGATGTATTGCAGGAAGGCCCACAACAAGCGTTATTACAGTTTGGCTTGTGATGTGCTTGATGCTGTAATCGGCAGCGGACTGGCCCAGTCTGAGATTCCCAAAACTGTACAAATTGAAGGGCCCACTTGTCCAGATGTACTGCTGCAGGGCGTTTTCAGGGCGCCATCACCACATGGCTGAATAATAGAGGTCTGGTATTTAGGTAGGAATGCAGGATGTGATAATCGGCAGTCAAGTCGATCGGTTGTGGGGTCGCGCCTTCTAGTCTATTGGTCGCACGCATCAGGCAGCAGCAAGCTCAATTAGCCAATCACGAAGACGAGGAGCCGCCCCCGCTAGGTCTCGGGCATTAAACTTGAGGAATTTCGAAGGATTTTCATTTTGCCCGACGTGAAACACGAAGGACTCGCCCCACTCCCGCAACCGGCGACAACAACAACCGCCGCCATGGCAGTCGCATTGAGGAATTGGATGTTCACAGGGTCAGCAAACAAATTTGTCTGTCCGAGTTGGCCTGTCGCGTTTGGATGCGACCCTCCGGGCTCCGCCTGCGCCAGCGACAATGCAACGGGGAGGCAATACTGCTGCGAAAACAACCTTGGGGGAGTGTGTTGGATTCACTCGGCCCCATGTACCACTGATGGAAGCACCTTCAACTGCACACGGGGAAGCAGCACATGGTGCTGTGTGACGGACAAGTGGGCATCCCCGCTCTTCACTGTCAGGCTGTGCTAATGGACACTCACGCAGAGAGATCTGCACCGAGACCTCTGGGCAGATCAACATCTGCTGGGCCAGCAACCCCAAAAACGCCCTCCTCGACCTCCCTGTCAACTCCGTCCGAAGCGCCTACTCCTCTCTCACCTCGGCCCAACCGTCCGCCAGCTCCTACACCTTCGATCCCCAAAATCTCGTCGCCGCGAAGACCAGTTCCTCTGGCAGCTCGCGCACAACCGATGCCTCCAACACATCCTCTCCCACCGGCACTTCCAATGGCGGACAGCCTTCGAGTAGCACCGCCTCCAGACCCACGAACAGCACCGATGTCGCTCAGAACAGCAACGACTCGTCATCCAGCAGCACTCTTGGTGGCAGCGCTATTGCGGGTGTCGTGGTGGGCATTATAGCCGCGATCGCTATTGGTGCGGGGCTGGCGTGGTTCCTGATATGGCGGTCGCAAAAGAAAAAGCAGGACGACATGGGCGTCGGCGTATCAGAAGCCCCTCTACCTCCGTCAGAGCAGAAAAATATATACACCGGCGTGCCCATGCCTGGGGAACTGCCGACTCCGCAGCAGGAATACCAATACCCACAGCAGGGATACGTACACCCATATACCACCCAGGCTGGAGAGTTGCCTGCGGAGCAACGGCATGTCGCTGAGTTGCCGTCGGGGCAAACTTATCCACCTGGGGAGCAGCGGTAGAGATTGCCGTGAGAGAACAGAGATTGGTGTTGGCGACGATAAACACTACAGAGCATGTGATTTATGTGGCATATGGTTTTGGATATACAACATCTTCGGGCTAATCGTATTTATTTCTTGTTCTTTTTTAGTGCCTTTCGGCCTTGGCCGAGGGCCTGTTACATAGGTAGATGCGGATGGTGGCAAGTTGTGTGACAATAGCCTCCTGGCAGACCAGCTGAGCTGCTATTCATCCTGGATGCTCACATCAGGGAGCTCTCCTCTCTGGCTATGGCCACCTATGACGCTACCCAAACCAGATATAACCTCTGTCTTAGAACTCGACCTTGCTCGGGGATCTTGAAGCCTTCAACGGCAAAGGAGCCCATAACAGTTATATAGAGGAGTCGCAGGTAATCTGTGGCCGGATTCTCGGTCGTGGTCTGCGATGAGGTGTCTGGGAGATCGAGATGCATGTCTGCGTTTAAGGTGCGAAGGAATTTTCGTCCATGGAATGAAACTTGGTCAGATCAGCGGGAAGGAAAGAGCACATGACGTGCTCTCATAACACTATCCAACCCCTCCTTAATCTACGCGGATAGTTAGTTGGAAATTAGTAATCCGTGTGGTGGAGAAAAAGGGGCTGATGGCCTTGTAGCGCATGTAATGCCGGTTGTGGTTGATCAATGGTGGAGAAGCTGTCCCTGGCCCCGCCGACGTAGTTGGTAAAGTACGGGTATTTATTGCGGTGACTGGAGGAGTGGGAGTAGATGGTATCGAAGGAGGTGAGATTAGAGATGTGTAACTTGGTGGGGATGATGAGGATGTGGGGCCGCATTGCTTGTGGGGGTGTTAGATGTGTGTTGTGAATTGACCTTGGAAGAGGATGTTGTGGTAGAATTAGTATCAGTTGGTTAGGGTGGCGAGGCGAAGGCCGGGGAATGTGGAGCGGGGGGAGAGGAATAGGTGGTGGATGGATTAGATTGAGTAGCCGTTCTTAGTCGTTGTGATGCTGCGCTACCCGCCCGCCGTGCATGTGGCCGGGCGTGTCACCGTGGGTCTCCATCAATCTAGACGACTGATTTCTCTGCAGTGGTAAATGATTGCTTTGCGATGGTGGTGACAGATTTTCGACAGGGGAGAGAGTGATGGCGAGAATGGAGCCGATCGAACACGCGGTGCGGTTGAGATAGGGAGGGTCCTCCCGACGTTAAATCCGGCGAGCCACCCCCATTCCCGGAGCTGGCGACATCGGCTTATTTGGGGCCGAAACAAGCATCAGACCTAGATAAGCCCCATGCAGCAGCAACGAATGACAGCTTATCGGGCACTACCATCGGCTTACCCACCCCTCATCGACGTTGTGGAGTCGCCACGCCGTAGCCCCTTAGCGCGATCCTTCTCGGTGGACACCGAGCTCAGGCTGTTATCATTGATTCCGAGTCCAGATCCCCGGGATCAAAGCGGGTATGACACCCATGCTCAGCTTCCAATCGGCAAGGCCCACAGAACCCATGATAGGCACGATAACAAGCCAACCCGGGATACCAAGGAAGCCATTGAGTCGTAGAGAGGTGAAATATCTGCCTTTATGAAGCCAATCATTTCCCCAGCTTTTCTGAACAGAGAGCAAGCAACATCAAAAGACTCACATCATCACCCTTCCACCAGACCCGTCTCAGGATGGTGCAACTCCCCAGCACCGCAGCCATGACTGCACCGTTCCGGTCCCGGGAGGCCTTCCTCGACAGGCCGACATCCATCAAGCACATCGAGTCGTTAAAGAGCTGGGGTATTTCCCACTCTCAGTGTGTCTTGCGGGTAGCTACATTCGTGTAGTTGGGGGTCTAGACCAATATCTTGGCTATTACGACAAGATGAAGCGGGAGCTCCTCAAGAAGACGTTACAAGGCTCCGCAGACATTCTCGAAGCATTTCCAGAGTCTGTTTTCGTTGCCTGGAAAGGAATTTTGGACTATCTACCAAAGTCTGCCCAGCACCTTTACTTTATGTTTTGTACCATGGACAAAACCTGTATCTCACTCGACCTCCTGCGGAGAGCCTGTTCCCCAAAGTACCGCTGGGGATCAAACGGCGCGATCAGCGAGGCTAAACCACGCGACGCGGGTGTCCCCAGCTGGCTTTTTGACATGGTTGTGTCGCAGTCTGGTCAGATAAACGAGCTAGCCCTTGTCGAAGACATCTACCGTCTGGAATATCTCTTTCTCGTCCGACGAGAGAGCGTCACGGGTGACTGGTCATTTCAAGGCCAGGTTGCTAAGAATTTCGGAAGCGAACAATCTGCCATCCTTGTCAAGATGGAACATTATGTTCAGGAAATCGGCAAGCTGATGTTGGAGGATGAGAAACTACATCACTACGCTGCCGCCGCCATATGTGCCGCCGTCCACGCCTTAGAGGATGATGTAACCAGCTCGGTCAGGATGAAGGGCGCAGAAGCGAAATTTGACGACTGCTTTGTTGTACTTACTCCAACAGGCGGTATGACCAACAACGTCTTTCGTCTGACACTCACCCTGACGGAATACTTCGGTCATATCCGTAACGCTTGCGAGTGCCTCCCAGATCTCATGGAGAAGCTAAAGAAAGGGAAATTGATGTGTATGCTGGACCTTTCGCTCTATTCTGCTCCGGTATCCTGCTGGTTCATCCTCAGTGGCATACATCTCGGTGGACGCAACCCTGCGGCTGCTTGTGCAACGTCTGCGGATCTGGCGTCCGCAATCGCGTTTGGGGCGGTCGCACTGCAGAAGTCCACGCTTAGGCATGGTCTCCATAGCGAAGATACACTGCTGTTCTGGGCACTAGCCTCTATGATAACTCGCGTGACGGAATGGCTTTTGTGGGCGAGGGAATGCTGGGAGAATGGCACGCAGATTGCGTCTGGACCCATCGATGATGCCCCGGGCTACGCCCTTATCAGTAGGAACAACGCTGACTTTAATCCCGATTTCTTCTTGATTGCGTCGGCAATAATGGAATACCATATTGCACAAGCGCAGCGAGAAAGCCCGTTTGGAGAGCTTCGGGATTTGTCGACCGCTCATTATGTGAGTATTTACTGGGAAGTATTACTAGGGCAGGCCAAGCGTATTTTCGGCCACGAGTGTCAGACACCTAGAGGGGAATTGTGGAACGTTTTGACTGAGGAACGAGGGGCTCAGGAGCAGCGGAAGTGCAGTTGCAAAGTGACTTGATTTGGTAGAAAAGGGGAGTGCGAAGCACT
>Ga0247760_1002737_pt1 | contig 12719 bp, 14 predicted proteins | sample UWRJL171409R4_FD_179936 | JGI IMG/M metagenome (GOLD analysis project Ga0247760, IMG submission 179936) | Plant litter microbial communities from Arlington Agricultural Research Station in Wisconsin, United States - UWRJ-L171-409R-4 | ecosystem: Environmental > Terrestrial > Plant litter >...
TGCCCGCACACACAGTCTGGGGACTTATTTTCGGCAGATAGGCCGGGTTATGTTCGGTGCAGATCATGTCATGTCAGGGTAAAAATGCTCAACAGAGAAACAGCTAATCGCGCATATTGACCCGTTAGGGTGACCGTTCTCAGCCTACCTTACCTACACGAGTCAGCTACGAGCCGTTAACAACGAACCGGTTTCGGATCGGCGCCGGACTTTTCAGCACATGTATATATCTAGACCGTGCCTCCCTGGTCCTTGAAGTTTATATCCACACTCCAAGATCACCCCTTCGATATGGGATCACCCCCATCATGACCTCAATCAGATTCATCACCACGGCTCTCGCCGCTTTCGTCGTTACTGTTTTCGCACATGCACATACCGCAGACGAAGAGGAATGGTCAGGCTGGGCAGGTAACATTTACAACAACCGATGGGCCTCGACCAACACGCATATCAACTCACACAGCATCCGCTCCCTTACTCCCCACTGCAAGAAATACTACGACAAAGGCGTCAGCGCGACTCCCGTTTTAAAAGATAATATCGTCTACTACCCCACCTGGAACGGCCTATTTGTTGCTCTCGATTTCGTAACCTGCCGCATGCAATGGCAGATCAACGTGACCGAGATTATCCTGGATTACAAACCCCTTTCGACATCGCAGGAGGGAAACGTACGACCGGTTTCACGCACTAGCCCGCAAATTGACGGAAAGACGCTCTATTTCGGTACTCTCGCGCACGCGCTAATCATCGCCGTCGACCGTTTCTCCGGAGAGGTTTTGGGAAAAGTGCAGATCAACACGCACCCGTTTGCCGTGGTGACCATGTCGCCGACTTTTTTTGACGGGAAACTCTTTGTCGGCGTCGCCAGCGTGGAGGAAAACCTCACGCTCGATCCGGATTACAAATGCTGTACTTTTGTCGGAAACGTCCTCGCCCTGCGATTTGATCCTTCGGCCAAAAAACCTTTTTCAATCGTTTGGAATCTCCCCATGATCCCCCCCGCTAGCGCCGCGATGGGGTGGTCCGGCGTGGGCATGTGGGGGAGCCAACCGGCGATTGACGTGTCAAGACGACAAGTTTTTTTCGCGTCTGGCAACACGTATTCGCTTCCCGACGTTATCATTGCGTGTCAAAACGCCACGGTGAACCTCACTGCCGTGGTACAAGGTCTCGTCCCCGACCCGTGTTTGCCGAGAGGTATTCTCCAAAATTCCGTCATTGCCGTGGATATTGATTACGGAATCCTCAACTGGGTTCATCAATTGGAAGGGCTCGATGCGTTTACCGCAGCCTGTGGCTATCCCGGATTCGCTCCGCAGAATACCGTGCTCTGTCCGGAGATTCCGGGACCGGATTATGACTTCGGCATGGCGCCGGCTTTTGTCTCTGCATCTCATTTCACTCCTTATAAGAAGGATATTGTCGTCGTGGGCCAAAAATCCGGAATCCTCTATGGAATCTCCGCGCAAACCGGCACGCTCTTCTGGTCAACGCAGACCAGCCCCGGCGGATTAGCAGGTGGATTAAGCTGGGGTGTTGCGGCCGATAACGAACGCGCATATTTCACGGCGATAAACTGGGCAGAGGAAAACTGGGTTCTACAGCCACAGGGGACAGAGACGGTGAATCGCAGTGGCTATGGCGCGGTGAGTTTATCAGATGGGAAAATCGTCTGGGAAGTACCCGTTCCACAAAACGGATCGAGTTTTGCTCCGCCTTCGGTGGTGGGGGATTTGGTTTTGGTGGGGAAAACGGGGGTGGACGTGAATGGGTCGAAAGACGGATATGATGCGACGAATGGGAGTTTGGTGGCGCTGGACAGGGCGACGGGGCGGTTGGTGTTGGATTATGTGCTGGATACAAATACCCATGGGGGCGTCGCGGTACGGGGGGATTATGTGTTGTTGGGCTTGGGGTATGATGGGTTTGGGTTGAAGGCGCTAGTGCCGGGGTCTATGACGGTGTGGAGGGTGAATTCTCATGGAAGTTAGGCTGTTTTTGCAGTTGATCGCCGTAAAAGAAGGATATTTACCAAGTAATGACAAAAATGAGATTTAATCTGCGTGGGTATAAGGCAACTTGATGTGGTACGTGAATCTCACTAAGCGTCTATCAACACAATCATGCCTGACGACAGGTCCTTGCTCTTGACTACCGCGTCTCATTTCTATATCTTGAGCGCGGCAGACTAAAAGAGAGTTTTCTAGGAACACAATAAAACCGCCCAAAGAACCCCACATGACCCCCTGCAACCCAAAAAGTACAAACTCTTCTCCTAGATACGTGCAGTCTACTCACCGATTATCCACCGCTTAGCCAATCTCCCTATCATCCGTACACCGGAATACAACAAGATGCCATCCAAAGTCCACATGGCCAACGATCTGTTCCAGCGAAAGCGCCGCTCCCGACGACGCCGTCTACCACCAACACCTCCACGTCGCCCTCTTTCACCGTCTCCATGTCGTCCTCTACGTCTATAATCACGATGGCGTCGTCTATCTATCCCTTCGTCAAAGTCAAAACCATCATCTGAGTCCCCGAAATCCCTCGGTCGACGGTGGCGACGACGGATACGGTGATGACGCCCTGCTTCTTGTCTGATTTCCATGGGGTCGGCGATCAAATAATCTGGAGGTAGTTGTGATGCTGCCTCTTCCCCTTCCCCTACTGCACCCGCTGCCTCTGCTGCTGCAGGTGCATTTTCATGGTTTTCCTGAGTGCCCGATGGACTTGCTTCTGTACTGCCCGCGGGACGACCTACGCGACGACGCGGTCGATTAGTGGATGTACCGTCTGCTGTGCCACCTGCACCCGCACCTGCTGCACCTGCTGCACTTGCACCTGCCCCTGCACCTGTACCTGTGCCTGCACCCGCTGCGGCGCCTCCTGGAGTTCTGTCCGGGGGAGTTGGTAACCATCCGGGGGCATTTATATTGGGCAGTTGAGGAGGCGGAGGAGGTGGAGCGGGGGGACGAGGTACTTTTGGCGGCGACCGAAAAAGCGTTGGTGGCGAAAGAGGAGAAGGAGAACGTGATGCTGGTGGTCGAGGACGTGCAGGTGGTCGAGCAGGAGGAGGTCGGGGAGATCGAGGAGGAACAGAAGCAGTAGCAGTAACAGTAGCAGGAGGAGGTCGAGGAGGAGAAACAAGAGCAGGAAGAGGAGGAAGTGAAGGTGGAGGAATAATAGGAGGAGGAGGAGGTGGAGGAGGTAGTGGCGGAGCACGAAAACGCCGCATCCACCGCGCTAGATCTACATCGATAAATCGGCGCCACCTTCTCTCGCTGCGTGGTTTCCAATCGTTGTGCAAGGCTGCGTGGCGTTCGTCGGGGTGCCCGAGTCTTGTTCGTGTCGTTCGCGCCCAGTGAAGTATCTCGGGAGTAATGTCGCGTAGATGGGGATGCGGTGGCCCCGGGTGCGATAGTAGGTGGGCATGGTATACGAGAACCCTCTCGGCATACGCGTTGTAGGGTGTTTGATCAAGTCCATGGTACATTTTGGTAGCCGGTACGCTTGTGTTCCTCGTGCTGCCTCAGGTAGGTAGGTAGGTTGGTTTGACCGTCTGGGTAAGGTAGGTAATTCTCGTGTTTTCGATCCGCCCATGTAAAATGTCAACAGGCCATGTTTTGGAACTTTTTCTTGGTGCAAGAGATAGAAGCTAGGCCTTTGAAGGGTATTTGCTAGACCCTGTGTTTGTTAAAGTGTGTGGGCAAGGCTTTGTCTCGCCGCTTTCGGCTCCTTTGCCACATTAACTCCAGAGGTCAAGGGATTTTGGTAGTGCTTTGCACAAAGAAACAAAGCCCGGATTATATTCGAATGAAAGGTCAAGATCCGTTGTGGGGTTCGCACAACATTGCAGGCAAAAACTCTTGTTTCAACTCTGGGTATGGTAATTGTGTACTTACCTTGGGCAGGTACAGTCACTAGCGAAATCGGCTTCCGCTTTAACATTCAGTGTTTTATTATTTAGGGGCCCGCTTTTAGGTCTCTTGGTGCTTACACCGTGCCAGTTCCCACGGCCCTATGTACAACCCACACCAGTGCCTTTTTTTGTACTGGCGAGCCTCGTATAGTGGCCGCCCAGGAAAGAGGATTAAGCCACAAAAAACTGGCTTCAGGGATACAGCTCAACTCGAACGGGATTCGAAAGACTGTACTTTCCATAGGATTTAATATGTGGGAATAAGAATCATATATAGTTGTTCCCAAGCTTCCTGCTACTACCGAGAACAAAACTACCCTGATGAGCAATGGCTCTCTTCACCCGCCTGAACAGTTCTCACGGACTCCGTCAGTGCTGCGTTTCTACCCATGACAGCGCCTGCCCGGAGAGCGGCGAGGAAAACATAGTCTCACCCCCTATTCTCTCCCTATGCACCTTGTCTGTCTACTAATGGCCACAGATGGCTATCGACGTCAAAGAATAGCTCCCGTCGATAATAATATTAGGTTAGATCGACACTACACAACATTGCCAGCCGTATTGAGCGATTCCAGTGCCGAAGTCACTTTGCGGTATCGATCGTGCTGAACGCCAAACACTACTTTAAGTCCAGCTTGGCAACGCAGGTACAGTGCCCTGGCTTCGGATACTCTGCCTCGCTCAGCACGTAAAAATAGCAAAATTCTGAATAGTGTTGAGTGCTGGTATGTAAGTATCAACCTGATCATGACCCATAGCCTTCTCGTAACCTTGAAGTGCCCGCTCGTACATAGCCTCGGCGTCGCTAAGCCGGCCCTGGTCCGCATAGAGGAGGCCGAGATTATTGATCGTATCTAGTGTCGATGTGTGTTCTGGTCCCCATGCCTTCTCTTTGCCTCGAAGTGCCCGCTCGTATATAGCCTTGGCATCGCTAAGCCAGCCCTGGTCCTTATAGAGAATGCCGAGATTATTAATTGTATTTAGTGTCGATGTGTGTTCTAGTCCCCATACCTTCTCTTTGCCTTGAAGTGCCCGCTTGTATATAGCCTCGGTGTCGCTAAGCCGGCCCTGGTTTTTATAAAGGTTGCCGAGATTATTAACTGTATTTAATATTGATATGTATTTTAGTTCCTATGCCTTCTCGTAGCTTTAAAATACCCGCTTGTACATAGCCTCGGCGTCGCTAAGCCGGCCCTGGTCCGTATAAAGGAGGCCGAGATTATTAACCGTATTTAGTATCGACGTATATTTTGGTCCCTATACCTTCTCTTTACCTTAAAGTACCCGCTCGTATATAGCCTTAGCATCGCTAAGCCGGCCCTGGTTTTTATAAAGGTTGCCGAGATTATTAACTGTATTTAGTATTAATATATGTTCTAGTCCCCATACCTTTTCGTAGCCTTGAAGTACCCGCTTGTATATAGCCTTAGTATCGCTAAGCCGGCCCTAGTCCGCATAGAAAAGGCCGAGATTATTAACCGTATTTAGTGTCGACGTGTATTCTGGTCCCCATGCCTTCTCTTTGCCTTAAAATGCCCGCTTGTATATAGCCTCGGCGTCGTTAAGCTGGCCCTAATCCGTATAAAGGAGGCCGAGATTATTGACTGTATCTAATATCGACGTATGTTCTAGTCCCCATGCCTTCTCGTAGCCTTGAAGTACCCGCTCGTACATAGCCTCGGCGTCGCTAAGCCAGCCCTGGTCCGCATAAAGGAAGCCAAGATTATTAACCGTATCTAGTATCGACGTGTGTTCTGGTCCCCATGCCTTCTCTTTGCCTCGAAGTACCCGCTCGTACATAGCCTTGGCGTCGCTAAGCCGGCCCTGGTCCTTATAGAGAATGCCGAGATTATTGACCGTATCTAGTGTTGACGTGTGTTCTAGTCCCCATGCCTTCTCGTAGCCTTGAAGTGCCCGCTCGTACATGGCCTCGGCGTCGCTGTGCCAGCCCTGATCCAAGAAGAGGTCGCCGAGGTGATGTAGAATCAACTCGTCTCCTTCTACAGTCGACAGCCTGTCTACAATCATCGTCCGGCAACGGGCAGCATGCTGTATAAGCCGGCGTTCCACCAGCCAGTATCCCCGCTCCGTGTCGTGTGGCACATGCAACCCCACGCATCTCATCGCCAGCCGCGCCATATTAATATCCAGCACCTCATTCAACACATGCCTCGTCCACGAGTGTACACAGCCGTGCATACTATAACCCCGTGACCCGGCCTCACCTTCCCTCGAAGTAGTGTTTACATCAACTAGCCCGTAGTCGCTTAGTACTCGCACCACCGTGTTAAACCTAATCATGTCCTCTGTCAATTCTCGAAACCATTGCGGGCCACCCGAATGACCTTCTCTTAATAACTCAAACCACAAGTCGTCATTATCGAAATACGCCCAGAGCCGCAGCAATATCGCTGACGTTGGGCTCTGACGCTGGACTTGTGTGTACGAAATGGCCCACGTCGAGTATAGAGTCCGATCATAGGAGAGTAGCGCTGGAGTTGTCTTCTGCAAGCGGGCCCACGACTCTCGGTACATCCGCAAGTATTCAATAAATGACGTCGCAACGTTATTAAGATAGGCGCCGGCAGTCGAGAGCGCAAGCGGAAGGCCATCTAGTTCTTTCGCAAGCTCGACTGCATCCGCATCTATAGAGTGGTTAGTCATGATCATCTCGTCTCCTATGCTCTCACATACCCTCGCGTCGGGCCTCTCGGCCAGATGTGCACGACAGAATTTTTAGGCCATCTTCTATATTTGTTAGCTTGCCGAGCGGAATCAACTTTCCTCTGACCGCGGATGAACGTGTCGTAATCAGAATGGCTCCGTGATGGGTGTCGGGAAGAAACGATTTGATCTCATAGGCTTTGGTAGTAATCGCATCCTCATCGCTTTCCTCCTCTCCTTCGTCAAGCCCTCCGCTCTGCTTAGCCCTTCCATCCCCCTCTAGCTTCGGGTTGTCGTGGTTGTCGTAGATTAACAGCCAGCTGTCGTTCTTCGGCTGGTCGAGCCACCGCTTGACGGCTCCCACCGCCTCATCAAGGTCGCAGCTCTCTACTGCGGTCTTCATGTATACGACTGACGGGTGCTCACGCAGGATCCGCTTGGCCACTCTCGCAAAACTCTGCTTCAACGAGGTCTCGTCTTGAGCGTTCAGCCATAACACCGCCGAGTAGTTATTTCGATGGCGCTTTGCGTATGCTGCAGCCAGCTGCGTCTTTCCCATTCCTCCTAGCCCATGCACCACGGCAGTCCGCCGTCCGGTGCCTTCGCCTAGCACGTCGTGTATCTTGGTGAGCTCCTCACCCCTAGCGACGAAGTGGTCGACTTCGGAAACTTCACTCAGGCTAAAGCTAATCGTAAAGGTAATAGCGGGACCACCGAGAAGAGCTGGAAAAAAGTCAATTCCTAGAATGGTTACAAGAATGTTTGTTCTAAGATCGCATACCCTCGCCTGCGCGCCTCTCTACCTCCCAGCGCCGCCGTGTTTCATCAGGCGCCGCGCGCCTCAAAAGCTGAAGATATTCCATCACCATTTTGTATCCGACATCTTGGTTTGACGCGTACTTGACCATATTGCGATGGTCTGCGGGAATAGCAAACTGCTCGGCGTTCACCTGGCCGGGCACCACAGCGGACGCTCGGGGCACCACCTGCTTTACATGAGCTACTACCTACGTAAGGGGAAACTGGAGAACGTACCATGATGGAGCGACCCAGAGCTGTTGGTGTCTTGTATTCCTCGAACGCAAACCTGGTCACGAAATCCCCGCTAATCGGCCCGAACTGGCCTAGTTGCTGCTGAAGCCACTCCGAATCGCTCTCCAAGTGCTTCAGGATACGATCGTCGGCGGCCACAAATATAGACGCAATATTCACCAGCAGCTTCCCCAGCTGGACGCCGTTGCCGCCTTGGTGCGGCGTACCCATAAAAATGATGCCGTACGTCGACACTTTGATCGACCGATGCTCCTCCAGCGCACCTCGGCGCGCAGCATCCGAATGAATAAGCGCCTAGAATGGTGAGAACGGTACGGAACAGGATGGCACGTTAGCACCTACGCTCTTAACGATAATGCCGCCCAAGCTGTGCGCGACAAAGATAATCGGCCGCTCCATCGTCTGCATCCAATCAGCCAGCCGCCAAGGTATTCGTTATAGCTTCCCGCACATTCGTAAGCTGTCGTTTCCGACATAGGTCGGCCACGAGGGCCAGTGCATGGTCGTAGAGGTATTTGCAGCTGACGCGCGAGCCGGCATGGGTGTTGGCGTCGTAGCCCCAGCTGAAGATGCGGGCCTGAGGGATATCGTGTGGCAGGAGATCGCGGAGCCAGTGGACGCCGTTGCTTGCAGTCCAGGTCTTTTCGCGGTGGCCGTTGAGACCATGCACGGCGACGATACTGTAAGGGAAAAGCGGTTAGCCAAAGCGGCGAGACTGGCGATGCAATCCGTGATACGTGCGGAGCGCCGGTAGGGCTTCCGGAAGTAGTAGAGGAGACCTAAGACTAACTCGACCACAGGATCAGTATCCTCCGCGACGACCTCCAGGCCTCGGGGGCACGGGTCGGCGACTACGCCCGCCGCAGCGGATGCCGTCCTGGTCGGTAGGACAGACGTCTCGGTGGATGCGGATGCCAGTAGAGACGAGCGGGGTTCTGCCGAGGACGACCCGCTAATTCTGCCGAGCAACAGCCGCGCCAAGCGCGACCGGCGTGACGAGGACATAATAACGTCACAAACCAAGTATTACAACGGCCACCGTCCAAGGTTTCGATGGAGAATGACGCGGAGGTGCGCTGATGGCGCTCTGCCGCTGGCGCCTCGGGGAAAGAGGACCATCGGAATATGGGCTGGGCCGCGATGGACGCGCAGTTAGGCTGGGACGTGGTTGCCCTTGATTGGCGAACAGCTCAGCCAAGGTGTAGCCGCCAAGGCACCAAGGCCACAGTCCAGCGACCCTCTATCATCCCACAATTTCGATATTCCCGTCGCAGCCTGCGCCGGTCCAGGGCGGATCTTGCAGCATTTTGGGCGGGCGCAGGGAGCAAGCTCTCGGCCGAAGTCGAAATCGGCACCGTAAGCAATGTCTGCTTAGTCGTGTCGCCGCTGTTCCGGAAGCAAGATGGCTAACTAGCTTGTACATTAGAATGTGGGAACTGACACGGTGTAAGCCCCAAGGGACCCAAAACTGCGCCCCCCCGACAATAAAACATTAAGTGAAAAGCGGAAGCCGATTTCGCTAGTGACTGTAGGTCGTTGTGTTTTTGCCTTTAAGTAATACTGCATTGTACGATGAAAGGTCTCTGTAAAGTCAGAAACAGAAAAAAGACAACGAAGAATTGTAGACGACAGTGTCCACCACTAAATACCAATACTCTATGAGTCTTACTTCCCCTCCTCCCGCAACCGCTCCTCGTTCATGTCCTGCCATTTCGCCATCAACGGATCCCCGCTTCTCTCCTGCAAATCCCATGGTTTCGGGGTAAAGCCATAGTGAATATTCTTGACCTCTTCATCTCGCCAGATGATATCATGAACCCCCTTCCACTGCAGAAACTTGAGGGCATTATAAATATACGGCAGCGGCACCCATCTGTTGGAAAAAACATCACCCAGCAAAGCCTGATCGGGGAAGATATATGTCAAAGTCTTGGGATCCTGCAGAGCCTGGGTGATTTCTTCGTAGAGAGCCGCAGATGGGTTGAGTACGACCAGTCCGCTGTTCGGCATGGCGGGTAGTCTGGGAGGTGCCTCGGTTTGAGCTTGGTCCGGGTTTGCATGCTGAAGCGTATAGGGGCAGTTTTCGGGGATCCTGAATCATGTCTTGTCAGCACCGCGCCCGGACTTATGGTAGTAAACCATCTGGGACACCCACCAGTCCTCTGGATAATGCGACCGCTTAAGCGGGTTACACAAACACGCATAAGACGCTGCAAAGGCCTTTGTCCCGTTTATTTCCGTAGTAGGGTCATCCAACTCCATCTCCATCAGCTCATCCATGTTTTTCACCACCAACATGTCCGCATCAAGGAGCACAACCCGTTCAAATTGCGTGAGCCCAAATACCGCGAGCTTCGTCCATGTATCGTAGAATCGTGGATCAGCGTCGTACTTTCGACTCTGGCGAGGGAGCAGGTAGTCCACCCGCACTTTGAGAATCTTGCTGCGGTCAAGCGCATCGTGGCCTCCGGGCGGGAGGTTGTCCGTATGCAGCGCTACCAGCGGGTACCGAGACCCCGAGCGCCGGAGTGAATGCTCCAAGGTAAGCAGGCCCGGGAGGTATGCCATGTTTGTGACCAGCGTGGCCCAGACTAACCGTCAACGTAAGCTGAGGTGCGCAATATTTGATCCATTTCAACTTTTGATCGGGGACATACCCTTCTTGGGAAATTCCGAGTTTCCCGAACCGAACTCCATTTTATTGACAAAGCTAGACTTTGATCAGTATCAGCGCAATGGCAAGAGAGAAAGGCGACCGGCCGACACCGATGCAGTCCCGAGGGCTCACCGCAGCTTTTTATACCTCACGATCGATCTCACGTCAAACCCCTCCGCGCTTATTACTGAGCTTGGTGTTGCTTGAAACCCAATGGGAGGAGCTTCCGATTTCCCGGAGGCGGTGCGGGGCGGCACGGCAGTTCCTAATAGGTTCGTTGGGGGCTCAGTGCGCGCTGAATCAGTGCCAATTCCCTCAGTCGGTGATCTTTAGGGACATTGTTTTTCCTGATCCCTGGAAAAGGAGGCTGATGGTCTTAGTTTTGGGTCAAGGTACCGTCAGCCACCATATCGATACAGTCAAAAGCCCGAAAGACTGTTCGTGCGATGTTTTTCGGTTTGGTTCACCGGTGCATGTGAGAAAAACCCGGAAACTGCCCCGCTGCGACATAAGTTTAAGGGGCTTTTTTACTGGTTATCGAGCGATCGATGAGGCAACTCAAGGACTCGATGACAATATTCTAGGGCCTAAATATCTCAACTCACGCCTCTTCAGGACAGCCCTAGAGATTGATAAAGAACTGGGACGTTCATGCTACATGGATCACGTGCAGTTGCGAGGTCAGAGAGGAGTTCGAGTTGTATCCAAAAAAAAAAAAACTGTAAGACGCTATACCCGACGTCGAGGTCACAGAGAGTACCTACCTGGGTAACTAACAAGAAATAAGAGGGAAGTAGATAGGAAAGTTAAATATCAAATATCAAGACGCCATGTAAAACTCTGGAAAACCACTCAAAACTCCCTCGCCGTACCAACATCAGGGGGACGCATACAGATACGGATAATGACCGTGAGCCTTCTCCAGATGCTTAGAAAATTCAGCCATGCCAGAAAACCGCTTCCCACACTGATCGCAGACCGGCTGGAACCGATTCTTCACCACATGGGCTCGGTGCGCTTCATCAAAGTCTGCGTAGCGGCTCAGATGCTTGAGAACGCCGTTCGTATCGCCAAGTCCCATCCGACACACCGGGCATTTGGTCTCCTTCTCGTACAGGGTCCGATGCTGGTTGTCAAGGGTGGCGTAATACGCCACATGTCGGTCGCAGCTCTCCTGGTCGGGGAAGTTCATTGAGCATGCTGGACACTCGGCTTGACAATTGCGATATTGCCCGTGCTTGATTTCAAGCTCACTGTACTGACTCATGTGCGTCTTCAGTGCTTCTTGGCCTGGTAGGTAAACCTTGCAAACGGGGCAAAAGACAACCTCGTCCTCGTCGTCGGGGTCTTGGTGGTCCATTACCTCCTCCTCCTCCTCTTCCTCCTCTAAGCCGAGCGCAAAGTCCGGATCAAAAAACATTGTCGCCTGGGCTAGTTGCTCCCACACAACCTGGTTTTGGCTGAGCTGTGAGCGCTGTTGCTCAAGAGACTGCTTGATCTCATTGACCACATTGTAGTTATATCCACTCTGAACGTTCCAGGCAATCTGTCGTCGGTGAGACTCAAGTTGCTCGAACAGCTCGGCAAACCAGGATAGCTGCTGCTGTCGATATCCTTGGCCGCTGGCCTGGATTCCATCTAGCCTCAGTCTCGCAGCTTCGAGCTGACTGTTGAGACTGAGTGCCCACGCGGCCCATTCCTGATTGGCTTGTTGTTGCCCACGCTGCCGGTATTGCTCAATCTCCTTGCTAATGTTAGCACTCCATTCAAACTCCTTCTGCGTGGAATCCGCCAGATCCGTCCGTTGGCGGCTTAGCTGCTGATTGTTGACGTCAAGTTGGCTATAGACTTTCCGGATCCATTCCGTTTGTCGTTGGCTGTTGTGCAACTGTCTGATCTGCTGGCAATAGCGATCGAGCTTTTGTGAGAGATCAGAGGCCCACGTGATTTGCGCCTGTTTGAACTCGTGTATCTTGCTCTGTTGCTCCTTGACTTGATACAACATGGTGGAAAGCTGAGTCATCCCTAGCTCGAAACGTGGGTAGGAGTTCTGTTGTCGCCTTTCGACGTCCCCTTGGCTTGGTGGCTGCTTCTTATTTTTCTGTTTTTGATCAGGCAGCTGTTTAACATGTCGGTCGGGCTTCTGCTGCGCGGGTTGTTGTCGAGAAAGTGGCTGGTGCTGGGGAGTTGATGACTGTTGTTGACTGTACTGACCCTCTCGGAACGGTGAACGAGCTGGTTGTGTCGCAGCCGGTGTTTGTTGCCGGGATTGCTGCCAAGAAAATTGTTCCCGGGTCCCCTGTTGCCCACTGACATGCTCTTGTCGGTATTCCTGCCGAGTTGTTTGTTGCTGCCGGGAAGATTGCTGATGTTGTTGGCCTTGCTTCTGCGGTGTCTGCTGGTATGCCGCTTGGGGCT
>Ga0247760_1002739_pt1 | contig 12712 bp, 14 predicted proteins | sample UWRJL171409R4_FD_179936 | JGI IMG/M metagenome (GOLD analysis project Ga0247760, IMG submission 179936) | Plant litter microbial communities from Arlington Agricultural Research Station in Wisconsin, United States - UWRJ-L171-409R-4 | ecosystem: Environmental > Terrestrial > Plant litter >...
TCTGGCCTCCTCTCATTGGGTTACCTCAAGCCAAAGCAGGATACACAAAACAGGAGATGCAAACCGCTTGCGGTTTGCCTAATGAGCCTTGAGGAACGAATGTACAGCCCGATCATGAAGGAGCACACATGTTGTTTGGTTGGTTAGAACGAACCTGAATTGATTGTGGGTTTTTAGCTTGGTCTAGGGGCTTGGGAGCGCAGCTACGGTACTGCTTGATGGGTACAGAGCATTTGCCGCCGATAGCTGGCACCAGGTGCCGACTACTCTCATTCGAGATGTGAAAGGGCGAAATTTCATTGTCTACCAATCGCCCAGTAACCGTCCCCATTAGGCCCCGCGAAATCGGGCCCAGCGTCAGGCCCGCACGACTCGAATCGGAGCCGTCCGAGCACGTCGCCCATGAGGTCCGCGCAGCGCCCAAGCGGTGTTGGTAGCGCGATTCTGCAAGGTCCCTGTAGCTGTCGCCGTGCTTCCGTTTTCTGAGTGGTCGGTTTTGGCCCATGCTGCCCTCCTCCCTGTAGATAGTGGACCAGCTGGTGGACGCGGCCGCTCTGCAGGTTTGATTGGTGAGCCTCGGTGGGGTGCACCAGTTCATGGCGCCAATACGTTTCATCTCCATTGGACCAATCCAACGCGATTTTGTGGAGCGCAGACAGCAGGATCTCCAGGAATTGTCGAAATAAATACTCTCCGTAGGGATCGGCTCATTCCGTCGCGGAGCCCTATGCAGAGTACCGGCATCTCCGCCTTCCTAACTGGCGCCATAAAACATCGTTCCGTTGACAGCAAGATGTGGTGGATCGACGGACGAGCCAGCACTCTCTTCATAGTTGCGACTATCGTCATCAGTACCTTTGCGGCTAACTCTCCACGTAGAGGTTGTGGGACAAGTCCCCTGCTTATGCTAATTTAATGCCCCAACACCTAGGTTGGTGGCGCAGTCTAGTGGAGCCTTAAAATCCTTCAACAGCCAGGCAACTACGTTCAGTTTTTGCCGGCCTCCCTGGACAGGTATAAGGGTCCCTCGTGCACCTCTCTTTGCTTCACTAATGTAAGCCTATAATATTGTTCCACTTTATACTCTAGTTTTACACACGTTTGAACTTACACTTACAACGTTCGAAAGCTTGTCTGCTCACAGAAATAATCGACAAGCATCATGGCAGGCCTCGACATCGCGTGCACTATTATTGGACTTGCTCTGGTCGGTTCGGGCTCCTATGGGATTATTAACCCTTTGCATAGTAAGTCAGATACCACAATCAAGTGTCGTACAACAATAAGCTCCACACTAGTCATTACAACCTCAAAACACACCCACATATGCTGACTTGTCTTATTTCCTATCCTTCAGTGTCTCATATATTTGGCATCATCAATGCGGGAAAAGAAGAGATAGTTTTCTACCCTGGCATCGGAGGACGCAATCTCTCGGTGGGACTCGCGGTACTTGCACTCACGCGGCTGAACCAACGAAAAGCACTTGGAGTGTTGTTAATGTGCTGGATGTGCACCGGATTTGCCGACACATATATTTGCCTGACTGAGCCCAACGTTGTCAATACTTGGATCCACGTCATGAACACTGGAATCCTAGCGGTCGTCTCGTCGAAACTTCTCAGATTGTGGTAGTCACTTCAGGCAGAGCCATCGTCATGAGGTTTGAATTCAATAGGAGTTAAACTCGTTGCACACCCCCACAAATTTAAGGCACACCCTCCCCCACTTATTCCAGCTGCGACGGCCTGTCAGGCAGCTTGCATCCAGAACTCCACTTTTTAGTTGTAAAAACCCGAAATCTCAATGACAGCAGCCTCACTTGACGTCGCCGGCCAAAACATGAACCCCAGGCGATAGAAATTTTCGACCTTGATTGCCAGCGACCTTGATTCAACACATCTCATCTCGACAGGGTGCGACATACTACCTTCGTTTTGGCTGGTAAAACCAGTAGATTTCTCTGCACATGGCCGTCGTTTGTGGCTGCCCGGTACGTGCCCTGATGTGCTGCGTCGCTGGTGCACAAGTGGATGTGTGGTGCGCATTGAAATTTCGGTTTTTTACAGCCAAGAAGTGGAGGTTTGGATGACGGCTGCATTCACGTGCATGACAGCTGGAATATGTGGGGGAGAGTGTGCCTCAAATTTGTGGGGGTGTGCAACGAGTTCAACTCTTCAATAATGATTCAGATGAAACTTATTTTAACAACTGCAGAAGAAGTTTCAAGAGACTTAGGACTAGAAGCTAAAGAAGTAAATATGTAAGGGCTTGGACCTGTGAGGCGTATCTTGCTGGTTTCTCTAATGAGTCCGGAAATCTTCGCCCAACACGCTCCTGCTGGCGACGGAGACAACAAGTGGCCTCCACTTTGCCGGCCTGCCGCCTAGCACCATCCTCCTGACGGCCGTCAGCACCGAAATCGAGTGCCAGAGAAAGCGGCCCTGGCAGCAGAACGACGTTGTCCTGCGGGGTCTACCGTGCGCAGCGGCATTCGCCTGCACGGACTATAAAGTGCAAAGCAAGACGCTCGGCCGCGCGGTGCTGGAACTGCGCGGGACGCGGATGACCGTGATCAACGGCGAGGCGGTCCCGAGTTAGTGTGACCCGCACAGCCCCTATGTGCAACTTTCGCGATGCCCGTCGCTGGACAGCATTCATGCTGTTGTCAAGGGCACGAGATCGGGACATCGTAGGCAACACGGTGCCGGAAGTCATGGCTGCGGTAGAGAAGAGGCTGGAGCAGCTGAGCGAGGTGACCATCCGGGAGGCAGAAACCTGGGACTGGGTAAAACGTAGGAGCTGGAGGCCCGCCGCGACGCCGTCCGATCCATGGACCTCGTTTATCAACTCAGCAAGTACCCCGTAGCATTGCTAGGTCGACCGATTTTCCGGCCACTGGGAGATGTGTTGGATTTTTCTGCCGTTTCAGACCGCCCAAGTCCTTGCGGCTCCGCTCCGAGTCACTGTTTCTGCCTTGTTGTGGCCTGGCCATGACATCCAGCCGGATCCCGACGATTCTCAGCAGCAGAACGTCGTCATTCTTCTCGTTGGTCCTGTCCCTTTCATGGCTCGCCTACAGGGGCGGATCTGGGGGCCTGAGGCCATGAGGAGGTAGTCACGTGGATATCCGTGTGACAACAAATCAAGCAGTGCCGAACTCCAAGAAGCCATCAATTCTATGTTTCGCTGGTACGAGAAGGCGAAAGCGTGTTTCGTCTACTTGTCAGACGTACCAACCCAGAAGCGGAAGGGTCCGCTTTCCAAGAGTCTCGTTGGTTTACCAGAGGCTGGACATTTCAAGAGCTTCTTGCTCCACGGATAGTGCTTTTCTTCGATAACGAGTGGCAAATGGTTGGGTGCAAACACACGCTTGGACGGGTGATTCACAACATCACGGGGATTGATGAGACGTATCTCGGCGCCAACCAGCACCAGCAGTATTTTCAGGCTTATGCCCAGCTTTCAAGGGCAAGTATTGCGGAGAGGATGTCTTGGGCAGCGTCAAGGGAGACAACAAGAGAAGAGGACATTGCTTACTGTCTTCTGGACATTTTCGACATTCACATGCCCATGTTATATGGCGAAGGAGCCAAGGCTTTTATACGACTGCAAGCGGAGATCATGAAGGTTTCTGATGACACCTCAATTCTCTGCTGGGGTTACAAGCAGCCCCATTGGCGAACTCGATCTGCCATACCAAGAAACCTCAGTTTTGGCGACTCATCCGCGTTACTTCGAGAATTGTCGCGCTATTACAACTCAGACCTTTGAGGGCTTTGATGCGCCTTCATTCTCGATGGACCAGCGAGGATTACGCATACGCCTACCGGTGCGAACGGATCCAAGTCATAACAAAGTTGTGTACGGCATTCTGACCTGTGGCGTGGACCAATCGCCGCATCGTGGCCAGTCTCTCGTGGCAATTCCACTCATATCTACTTCTACCGCCTACGACAGGGTGCTTGACTTTGGTCACCGGGCGCCGCAGAATCGCGAATATTGGAAGCCAACGTGGTGTCGGCCAAGCTTAGTCTCGAAGGAGTTCCTCAAGCAGGCATGCGTAGCCGATGTACTCATTCGAAGACCTTTTTCTCTTGGGGATGATGACCTAGTCGACCGGCAATTACCGTTTGCATTAGCGCTTCCTCCAATACCATCCCAAGGATTCGATGTCCTCGGTACATATCCGCCACAGCCTGTCCGGACACAATTCATTTCCTACGGCGATTTCACCGTCACGACAAAGGGCGCGCCATGGACTGCCAAATTCAACTACCCAGATGACCTACGCAACTGTGGTATACTGCTGGGTAGCAAAACAGAATGGATTGGATATGCTGAAGAGGGCCAGAGAATGATGCAAATACAGCTCTCAGAAGGCCATGTACTGGTTGTTCTTGACTATCAAGCAGTAACTGCTAAGGACTTACCCGGACCGGTATGGTACCACGAATTATCATGTCGAGCTTTTGACATGCCATTCAACTTCTCTTGGCAGCGTTTACACACGCTCGCTATCGCGCAAGATTTCATGCAGTACAAGGAGCTCTGCATCATACTCTCCAAGAGCGGGAACAAGGAGTCAAAGCAATACCTATACAGAATGGCCACAGATCCCAGTGTCTACGTGGAGGTCCTTTTGCGTCTATCGGTAAGGGTTACGGACGTTATTATTTCGGTTTCCAAGCAATCAGACGGGAAACTGATTCCTCGGGAACTTGAAAAAGACAGAATGTTTCGGTGGCTGCATGCGACCCGTGGGCGAAGGGCCCAAGTCAGACATACCAGCTGCCCCGGGTGCTCTTAGAATCACGTTCTGTTGTAAAGTTTAAGGTTATCTTCAATATCAGCTTTAACGTTGGTTGTACACCAAACGGATCGTGCACCCATTCGGGTCACTGGTAAGACGCGCACAGATATTTGCTGGCAGCACTAACAGGTAATCCCCGTATTAATCCCGCTATTAGTGCTGCCAGCAAATACTAAGACGCAGCCCCTTGGCTCTTCGCCATCACTTGCGCCCCTATACCCAAGCCGATCGAGCACTGGAGATCTTCAAGGTACCTACGGGCCACCAACAGCTAGCTCAGCGCTCCAGAACGACCACTGAAGCTTCGTTCTCCCTCCATCTCTAGACAACTCAACATTCGAAAATGAATTGATGTTGGAGTTACGGGTCACATACGGCCGTCATCAAGGGCAACATTTCCGAAGCGAAACAGCTTCTTGAGCTCGGGGCAAACCCGAACGTCGTAGGAGGTTACAAGGGGGGTCATGCCGCTCCACTACGCAGCAGCAGCTTGTTCAGGGCAAATCTCGAGTTCATCATCTCCTTGCTCAAAAAGTCATGGCGCCAACATTGAAGCCACGGCTACACGGCCCTCCAGTCTGCAGCCCCGAGGTAATCACCGGGATTATGGTGCCCCTGCTTGCTCGAAGCAGATCCCGAAAGGTCCAGAAACAGGCAACCTCAAGCACACAATGTGAAGCTACCAGCGAGGAACCTCATGGTGAGGTCGAGCGTTGGAGGGGGGGCCGCCAGGATGGGTCGAAGTTTGAGCGGTTCTGGAGCTCTGGGCATGACTTCATCTCGGATTTGACCCATGTACAATACAGTTACACGCATAGTATCAAGCCAATAACAAACTGTCTGTCTCGTTCCTTTGTATATGAACTCAGCCTTACTAAACTCTATCCATATATATATATATATATCTACCCAGGTAGCATTCGCATACATTAGCGAATCTGGCGGCTAGGTAATTTAGTACTATATATCTTTTAGGCGGCCTGTTAAGTAACATAGGTGAACGAGGAGAAACATATACGATGGCCCGCGATTGTGTTTTTGTGGAAATCACTGGGGGCCGGGGATAGGATATATATGAGGACTAGGGCGGACAGGAATTTGATGAGGTCGGGTCAAGGAGAGCAAGGACCAGCTACGTAACATACATACATGTAAAGGTTCGCTTTGTGAGACTGCCTGCCTAACCTGGGTAGGTAGGTACATAGTTGAGACTACTCAAAGTTCCGAGGAGTAGGACATGGAGGTTGGTACCTACCTAGGGAAAATACCTAGATGAGACGAAAAGGGTAAGATTTAACTTAGACTTGGAGTTGAATGGATGAACGGAAAAGAGTGGTGGAGAAAAAAAGTTGGGGAATTGAAAGAAAAGGAAGAAAGACGAGGCAGTGTATGTATGTGTACTCACTTCCTGGTCCAGTCCAGTCCGGTGCAGTGCAGTTGAGTAGGTACCTAAGGTACATTGTATTTGCAGGGCCACCAGACAATCAAAGTTGCTTACCTACCTAGGCACCTAGCATACCACACCCCAATCAGCTTGTTTTTTCCATCCAGTCTCATCTTGAGCCCGTCTGGTTGGACTCCCCTTCCCCACCGCCAGGAAGCGAGAGTCCGGGGGAGATGGCTATCGAGGGAAAGCTCAAAAACAAAAGGTTCTAATACTCTTCAAAACATACACGTACCGTTTTTATTTCTTTTTTTCGCGGCCCAGGCACGGGGTTTGAGAGATCCCCCGTGTTGGGAGATAGAATTGAAAGAGACTATCCTTGAGCGCTGAGTGCTTTGTTGGCGGTCTTAGTTGGATTGGATCGTAAGTTGTTCCTTGATACAACAGAGTTCTGGAACCAACTTGGGATGCCGACTGGGGGAATCGACGAAATGATTTCTGCTAGGGGTAGGCTACGAGGCAAGAAAGCTTGGGAAATCTCCTGCACGGAGAATAAGCATTATTAGACGACGTCATTATAACGAGGACAGCGAAGGACGGGCTGCAATGTAGTTTATTCCCTATCACAGTTAATCCATGATAACCCACCAGGTCATCCAAGAATTACTACAAGCCAGAGTTCATCGCCCAAGACATGGATATCATGATGAATCCGCAATGCAATACCAACCAAGAACGCCGTCCCGCATGCTCTGACAATGAAAACTCATACAGAGTCCGTAGACACCGCCCGGTAACCCCTCACCCGAAACAACCTCCTCCTAAACACCACCAACGCAATGAGAATGACCAAAAACACCATCAGAGAGACAAAATGTGCTCCGAACCAGGGGATGAACTCGTTCCCAAACTTGTCAAAGTAATACTGGTCCCAATCCTCCCACGTCCCGCCCCTGCCTTGGGTGAAGAAGATCCAAGGAGAATGGCCCTCCTGGAGGTCCATGATAATCCTGTAGATCCTGTCCTCCTCTTTTGGTGGCTTCCTGGCCTGTTGTCTGTGAAACTTTTGCCACAAGGCTGTCTCGAACCACTGTCCACTCCCGTAACTAATAGTAACAAGAGGGAATATGTAGTCGTAGCCCCATGGGACGAGCGAGTCCGTCATCAGCTTCCAGAACGGATGTTGCGGTCGGGCGCCGAGGATGTTGTTGCTGAGGGCGCCTTGAGAGCCATCGGGTATCCATGCAGGATAGTAGAGAAGGGGTTTTAGGTCTCGCGCGCAGCCCTGGAGCAAAAAGAAAGTTAGTTGGCCGTATCAGCGGGTCCGACGGGGAAGGTGGGAAAGGGAACGTACGTTGTCAAGATCGACGTAGATACCACCGAAATGGAACATCAAAAAGTAACGCAGACTGTCGACGCGCTGCACAGGATATTTGTAGCCCTCATATGTGGGAACGAACCAGCTGTAGTGCTCCTTGAGAAACTCGAGGGAGGATTTGTCGGTCCAGAGACGATGCTCGAAGTCGGGGTTGGCAACCCTGCATGTTTCCTTTGTCTCGTCCCAATCTGGAGGCAGAGTTTCGTTGCCCGGTTCTCGCCAGTTGTGGAAGATCTGATGGATGATCTTGGGAATGTATTGGGTTCGTGTCTGGCCACTTTTGGTGTCGTTGTATGCCGCTTCGATGTCGATTGGCAGGAGAGCGGTGCCAGAATGCGCTGAGAAGACCTCAACGAACCGATGTACCCGCGGAGCGATGAAGAAGACGAAAATAAGTATCGATACCGAGGTGAGCAATGTGGGAATTAATCGGAGGCGCATTGTCTCGCGGGCGCAGCGGCGCTGCAGGGGGGTCGAGGGAATCACTGCGACGAATTATCAAGAGGTGCGCGACGAGAACGCGCTCGACGGATTGGGGAGAGCTCTAAACGCTGAAATTTCGTATTCGCATCGTAGATTCGGTCGCGGGCAACGATTAACTGCACAGTCGGACCGGTCGGAAGTCGCGATCACAGTCAACTTTGCGGCACGGGGTCTTCGCAAAACTACAGAGGTCTCTCGGATTTGTCGCTTACCTGCTTAACATTAAATGGCTGCGCCACTCCGCCACTTCAGCCACAGTGCACCATCAACACCAGAAATATATCCGTAGGAGAAAAAAGAGGTTACGAAACCAACAACAGCAAAAATAAAACGACCAACATTGGCCATGAGTTAGGAGCATGAGCAAAAAACGATCCACCCAGGGGTCGAACCTGGAACCTCCTGATTCGTAGTCAGACGCTCTGCCATTGAGCCAGCGGACCCGTGATTGGATGAAATGCCTGCCGCACAGTGGGTCCTAAGAAAGTGAGTGCCGAAATAGCACGAAGGTATTCCCAACCTCCCTTAGCTTCTCAGATATCCCGGTTCCATTACAGTTGATAGAAGTCCTTTTATACAAACCAAGACTTCTGTAAACGCACTCTCACCGGAATGCCAGCCACACCAGCCACCAATGGCGCATGATTCCGACGTCGTCTCGGTGCCCTTCGCACCTTCCCAAAACGTACGCCTTGCATGTTGGAACCACGGTAACTAAAATTGGTCCGAACTCTCGCACAAAACAGCGCGAACGACAAAAAGATTCCCGAACGTGATGTAGACCCCGCCCCTCAATCAGATCTCAAGATCTGCAGTCTTGCAGAACCCCGCCAAACCGTAGTAATATCGTGGCCGGAACGGGACGGCACGGTGTATGTGTCGTCACCATGGTTCCTTTTCGGTCGCAAAAAGCCCACACGTGCAGCAAATCCCTACAGAAATTGCCCAGCATTTCGGCACCCGTTACACCGGACGCGCTGACACGGGCTTTGTAATCTCGTTGGCACCAGGTATGGGACCCAGCCCCATGGGAATCAGCATGGGATAAATCATTGTCATACCCCAGAGATTGGATGGTAAGTCCCCAGTCCTAGGTAACCTCCATCGGCAAACAACATGCGTCCCTCGCTTCTTCTCTCTGGTGGCGCCTTTGTTGCGGCCGTTCAAGGGCTCGCATTTGAAGGCCTTGACGTGCAGCTCACTGACCGAGACATTGGCAGCTTTGACGCCATCTCCTTCGCGGATTTGTCCAGAGTCTCTCAAAGGTCATCAGAGCCCTGCAAGGCCTTTCCTGGAGACAGCTCGTGGCCTTCTCAAGCCGAGTGGTCACGTTTGAACTCGTCGCTCAACGGCGCTCTGCTTCGTCCACTGCCCCCCGCGGCGGTTTGTTACAGAAGCTCGCCCGCCTTCAATCTCGCAAGATGCGACTTTCTCCTCAACAACGCCAGCCGCACCACATTCTACCTCGATGACCCCGTCAGCATCTTGACTGGATGGCCACAGGGAAATACCTGCCTGCCAGTTCGGAATGCCACCGGGAACTGCACCCAGGGCGGGTATCCCGAGTATGTTGTCAACGCCACCAGCGTCCGACAGATCCAGGCTGCCGTCAACTTTGCACGGAATAACAACATCAGACTCATCATAAAGTAATGCCCCTCTTCCCTAAGAAAGGTTGAACGGCGAGCTAACGGCACCAGAAACACGGGTCATGATTTCATCGGTCGAAACGCTGGTGCGGGATCCCTCAGTATCTGGACTCATTGGCTAAAGGGGTTCGAGCTCTTGCCCGGCTACAAGCAACCTGGGGGGACATACAGAGGTGCAGCAGCAAGAGTGGGGGCCGGACTGCAGGTCTATGAGGCATTCGCTCATGCGGCAACAAACAATGTGACACTCCCAGCGGCCTCTTGTCTCACGGTTGGTTCGTATGGTGGATGGATCACTGGAGGGGGCCATTCTCCCCTGAGCTCGAAATTTGGTCTTGGAGTCGACCAAGTGCTATCTCTACAGGTTGTGACGGCGGATGGACGTGTTGTGACGGCAGACCCTGTTACGAACCCAGATCTTTTCTTTGCCCTTCGGGGAGGAGGAGGCAGTAAGTCCACCGTGTTTGAGTCAATGGCGCACTTTTGACACTTTTGCAGGCACATACGGCGTAATCACCTCGGCGATTGTCAAAGCACACCCCCAGATCAACTTGACGATCGCGAGCTTCAACTTCAATCTTGGTAGCAACAGGTCCACCACGCCCAGTCCCAATCCGTTCATCAACGATCGCGATGCTTTTTGGAAGGGCTTTGATGCCGTCTTTGCATTCGGTGTTCCGACTGTCGACGCAGGCGGTTATCTCTGGACAAACGGCATCAAGCAGAGCAATACCAGCTACGTCATGCAGGTTCAAGTTCAGATGCCAGGTTTGACACCGAACCAGACCACCACTTTTGTTCAACCACTTCTCAGAACGCTGAATGGCCTTGGTATCCCCGTCTCCATCGACACACCAACCACGCGTGTTTACAGCAGGGCGACAGGGGCGCTTGGGGGTGGAGGTGGGAACTCTCGATTTGCCTCACGTATCTTTCCTCGTGCTGCCTATGTGAACCCGCGGCTTTTTGCGGCAGCCATGGCAGCGGCCCGCGCGATGGTGGAAGATGGTTATGTGTTTCACGGCCTGAACATGGCGCCGACGCTCAAGGTGGCTGGCTTCCCGGCTCCGGCTGGCCTCAACCCGGTCTGGCGCGATAGTGTGATGCACGCCGATGTGTTTGACTCGACCAACCTGGCGAACATTACGGTTGCACAGTTTCGGGCAGCTAAGGCTCGTCTCGATGGTCACATGGATGCACTGCGGGCAGCCACACCGGGTGGTGGCACATACTTTAACGAGGCGGATTTGCTGGAGCCAGACTGGCAGAATGCGTTCTTTGGGTCGAATTACAACAAATTGGCCCAGATCAAGAAGGTGTGGGATCCTTGGCATGTGTTTTGGGCTCCGACAACGCCGGGTAGCGAGGCTTATGCGGTGCGGACGCCGAACGAGATTCCGAGCCAAAACGGACGACTGTGTCGGGTTTAGCTCCCCCCCCTCTAAGAAGTATCTAGGGCTTGCGCAGTAATTATTGCTTCTTGATAGAGTTGAATTAATTCCACCCGCTGAACCCGGTTCATGTTTCTTGGTTCGTGGTCGAGCGCGGATGTAACACTGGGATTCGTGTTTCAACTCTTTATCCGCCGGCTATATGGCGCAACCAGTGAATATTCGGACCACGTTTTTGGACACATGTCAACTCTGGGACAAGTGGTAATTAATACCGCCTGTTGCCCAACCTGCACCTGTGCAGTGTCTAAGGGTATATGCCGTCTTTAAACATGGCCAGGCTGTGTGTTTTTTGTCTGTCTGCCCTCTCAATTTTTGTCGTCTCCGCAGATCAACTCAACCCAGATCTCCTTGCAGGCTCTACACCAGGTTTCACCACCGCACAATGTCCGTTCTACCTCCCGGGAAATCTCAACGACTTACAGCCCAGGGAATGCCCCCTCCCGGGCCTTTTGGGAATCATACCAGATCTACCAGCACTTAAAATCTGGTCTCAACCACCACAATGCATCATCTCTCCTCCTCTTCCTGGGTCTGGGTCTGGGTCTGGATCTGAGAACGCCACGGATTCGGATTCGGATTCGGGTGGTGCTCTGAACTGTTTATTTGTGGACAAAACTTTTCGGTCCCATGGCATTGCATTGCTGACGTCTACGACTATGGCTTCGAATCTCCTCGGAATGGGGGGGTTAATCGATAGGCCGCCTCCGCCTGCGGCCTTGAAACGCGATTCTCTCAGTCTTGCAGAGGGAAAAGAAAAAGAAACAGAAACTGGAACTGGAACTGGAACAGGAAGTGGTGCCGGCACCAGTGTTGGTAAAGCGTACAAGATAGTGAAGATTCCCGAAAATGGAAAAGGAAAAGGCATAGTCACCACCCGCCGAGTCCGACAAGGAGAGATTCTCATGGTCGATACCCCTGCAATATTGGTCAGTGTGGATTTCCTAGTCGGAACCAAGTCGCATATTCGGAGGCGATGGTTGAGAAGGGCGGTGGCTTCTTTGGAAGCGGAAGTGAAGGGGGACGTTGAAGCTTTGGGTTCGGGTTCTAGTTCTAGTCAGAATCCAAGTACGAGGGCAGCTTCTGGTTCTGCTTCTGGTTCGATTTCAGGTTCCAAAACAGGCGGGAAAGAGAATGGACAGAGGAAAGGGAATGAAAAAGTAAAGGAGCTAAAAGGAAAGGACGTGGAAAAAATCTTTGGCACAAACACTAATACTGTAGTGCTCGGAGGTGATGGAGAAGGAAAAGGGGGTGAGGCGCACGTGGGGATCTGGAGCGGATTGGCGAGGATCAACCATAGCTGTCGACCAAAGTGAGTTTCTCTCTCTTTCTCTCTCTCTCTCTCTCTCTCTCTCTCTTGTGTTCTTTGAGTTGAAGAGTAGAATATACTCTGATCTCGAATACTAACACGGTCAGCGCATACTACCGCTTCTCTGAAAGCCGCCTCACCATGGAAGTGATCGCCTACCGCACCCTCGAACCCGGCGAAGAGGTCCTCCTAAGCTGCAAGTCCTCATTCTGCTCCTTATCCGGTGACCAAAAAAATCATTGATA
>Ga0247760_1002740_pt1 | contig 12710 bp, 15 predicted proteins | sample UWRJL171409R4_FD_179936 | JGI IMG/M metagenome (GOLD analysis project Ga0247760, IMG submission 179936) | Plant litter microbial communities from Arlington Agricultural Research Station in Wisconsin, United States - UWRJ-L171-409R-4 | ecosystem: Environmental > Terrestrial > Plant litter >...
TTTTCAGGGTTATATATGTAACTTTGAGAGAGTTAGTATTTGTGATTTTTAGGGTTATATATGGGGAAAAAAGTGGCTGACTCGCTTGTCTGGCTGACTCGCTTATCATATACGTTACCTATATATCAAAATAAACCCTTGCTGGATAAATACTTCAGTACCTATAAAGTTGTAAGCCATTTTAAGGTTTAAATTTAAAGTGAGGATGTAGGTAATGGTCCGTGCTGTGTTATCACAATAGATATTAGAATAAGATGAACCTTTTCTTACTCACTTCTTAGCAACACCAATACTCTGTGGTTTTCTTTTAGCCCTGCCTATCTAACCACAATCTACCCATCTTGCTAACTGTAGACCGAGATCATCAGTGTGTCTGACTCAGTGGGGCGACAAAAGTCCTGCCCAAACTCCACATTCTACCGACACGTCTATCCCGCTAACTTCTGGCTTTTCTAGACGGCTGCATAACAATATATTTTACGACCACGCTAACCGTCACTAGGACCGGCGCTAGCTGACCGGAAAGCTAGGGATGGAAGGTGGTGACAGTTTTTCTTGGTTCAATGTAACCAGGTGAGATCGTTAGTCCTCTTTCGTTTGCTCGTTTCTTGTCGTCGGGAGGTACGTTCCGCTCTCGTTGCGTGGCCAAGTTGCAGAGCCGCGGCGGTCTAACACTTTAGGGTGACGGCTATGGAGATACTTTGGGGATTGACTGGGCGGCGTCTCTTCTTCACCATCTGCTTGCGTCCACTGTTGGGTGAGGGGTGGCGGCGCTCCACTTGGGAGGGATGGTGACCAGGAAGGACGTGGGACGTCGGGTTCAGCGGTGTTTGGTGAAAGGTATTCCAATTCATGGGCATCGCCTCGCTGACGACCGAATTTGCGGCGTTCTCTGAAGTGTTTCGTTACACCTAAACGAAGAAATAGAGCGTTAGTCCTGGATGTGCTATTGAGTACAGTCTTCTGGAGATAAACGCACGAAGAGTCGCGAAGATCACATCCTGGACTGCTGAAATCCATGTCATGACTGCCGTGACCTGGCCGAACCCCCATTCGTTGTCCGCGTAGTTCTTTCCACTGGCTCTCCGCAATTGCTCCCGTTGACGGATGAGGCTGACTAGCGCAGTCCAAGCCAGAATGCTGCCCAACCCTCCGATCAGGGCCATGAAAGCCAGACCTGCAAGCCTCTTTGGCCTAAACCCGGCGCGAGCACAGAGATCGAGATAGGGCTTTTCGAGAAGCAAAGGGAGGATGTGAATCGCCCTTACGACAAGAAATGTTCCCACAGGTATAATTAAAAATAAGCCAATAAAACCTAGCACGCGGACGGCTAGGGGGGAACCCGGAAGAAATTCTTTACGTGGTAACATGGGCATCAGTTCGACGCCATGAAACGGCCAGTCGTGGTCTTTAACGCAGAAGGTAGTGATCGATTGCAAAGCCTTGCCGTGAGCAACGGGGTAGGGTTTATTTGTGGTCTCAGTTACGACCAAGAACAATATCCAAGCGGTCAGCATGTAGATAGTCGTGGCACTAGTTTTCATCTGGGAACGTTTATGAAAGGCCGTATATGATACTGTACTGATGACGGTGATGAGGGTTTCGTATCCCGCAAGTCCCGAGATAAAGGCCTGCTCGGCGAGGGGTGTAACTTGGCGTGTTCGAAGGAGAAGGCGGTGAGCATATTTGCTTGATGGATGCTTGTCGCAACTGGTAAGAAGTGTTTAGATATCCACAAGTCGTTGGGGAAGCTAAAAAATGAGTCCGGCTGCGGGTTGGTAGTGATGTAGATCGCAGCAAAACCGAGTATTGGACCAAGCATGATGGATGCAACGCCTTGTATGAGGTACGGTGTCATTGCCTTAGGGAATTACTGGGCGGGCACCCTGATTTTACTGGGGGGGCACCCCCGCACGAGGGTTAGGGTTATATATGGCACCACCCCACAGAGACAACTTGACAGCGCATTTGGCGCATTCCAGTCAATCGCAGCGTATTTGTAGCGTATCTGCAGCGCAACTGCGGCGAATTTACAGGTGTAAGGGCGGTCTATTTTACAGTATCTAGTCTAAGAAGTTCCAGTGCCTCAATTACGGTCACTACGATCCGTACGCATCTATCCTCGTAACTTAGCTGTAGGGCGAACCTCGCAACCGCTCCGTGTTCTCTTCGCAGGCGGCTCCGGGCCGTTATTAGCGTCTCCGGCAATTAGGAGGCCCGGTCTCTTCCGTGATACGATGACAAGTGTAGTGCGTGGTTCAGCCGGCTCCGGCTCCGGCTCCGGCTCCGGCTCCGGCTCCGGCTCCAGTACGCGCTTCGGTCTATTCTTTGAGCCAACGGGTCTTCCACGGCGTTTGGATGGCGCAGGGGCAGCCGCTGGTACGCTGCTGGTGATAACCTCATCACCAGATGAATCCAGTAGCTCGAATTGTGATAGACGGCGGCGTATATTTGGTTGGAGGCGCGGTGCGTTGCCCCTGTGAACTGTAGTTGTATTTGGGATTTCTCGATGGAAAACGCGTTTTTGAGTGGAATTGGTAGTCAATTGGGTGGCGGCCGAATGCAAATGTCAGTCCACGATTTGGGGTGGTCTGGCTGCCCTGGGCGGGGGCCATATAACCCTAACCCTCGTGTGGGGGGTGCCCCCCCAGTAAAATCAGGGTGCCCGCCCAGTAATTCCCTTGCCTTATATCAATGTCAGCGCAGTTGTCAGAGTTCAGTCTGTACCAGGTACCGTCTCAACTTACGCCAATGCCAGATATGTCTGGATTTCCAGTACCGTACACCAAGGTACATACGCCCGGACAAGTCTCGACAAAGAGTGACGCGTTGTAGCCCGACCGATCCTCTACAAGGCGCTCAACAAGACTATTTCGATCATCGAAATCACACACGCCATCGCCAGTCGGAATGCAGGGGAAATTGCTGTTAACGTTGGCAGGAGTGTTGTACGTGTTGGGCGATCATCTGGTAACGCCGTTTTGGCAAGAACAACGAGTCCTAATAGGGGCAGTAAATTACGAATGAGAAATGAGTCCATAGGATCCGGATTGAATATGAGGGGAGTAGAATATCATGCGAGGGTGCCAAAATTGATGCAGTGGGCTAGCAAAATCTCTCAGCTGGACAGAATCTCACCTGAAATCCCCTCCGTTGAACCTGTGACGGAGACCGAAACAACGGGGCGCATGTGCGAGCAAATTCGGCCCCAATAGCCGGCGTTCGTCAAGTTTCTTACGCTCACACCAATCTCCATTTCTCGGCGTGCCTCCCAATTGAGATTCCGCGATTCCTAACTGGGAATTAATGGAACACAGCCACTGTTAGCCTCGACCCTCAAAGCAAAGGTCTCATAACCTAGAAAATAAGGAGCATCTTTAAGCTAACTAGGTTAGTATTTGGAAGATTTCTTCAAGGGGTTGACTCCAAGAGCTCAGGTCTTCATGAGTGAGAAGCTAAGGGCTATTTTCAAGCTAACTAGACGTTTAAAAGCCCGCTGTTACATATACTAAATGCAGCACCCTATAATTTATAACATCGAGACGCACGCAAAGAAGACCCCTTCCGGACCAAACCTACCACTAAAACGCCAAAAATATACATGGAAAGCAGGACAGCTAATGTTATAATTTGTAAAAGTAAGCATTTCCAGAAATCCTGCGTCCCCCTTATCGCTGTATCATGAGAAGGCAAGAAGTAATTCCACGACATGTGCAGCATAACGGCGTGTGTCGAGACTGGCCACGTTGCTGTCGAGTATGCTGCCAGAACAAGAAAAGTCAAAAAGATAATGAACCTGTGACAGCGCCGCCACTGGAAGCCAAGGAGAGCCATGAAATAGACGGCGGATGGCAGTGTGATTAGGTACCACGGAATAAGTAGCCTTAGCGCCTCGCTGGGTCCCTTGTCAGCCTGCAAGTATTCCATCATACTTACTACGAAACAAAAGGAAGCTTGCCAAAGAATAAGAAGAATAGCCCATCTTATCCCGATTGTGTGAGGAGGGGGGGCGCGGATTTCCCAATGAGCTTGGGCGGTGGTGGAGGAGCCAAAAATCCGTCGATCTGGGCTCGGGTTATCTCCACTCTCGTGGTGGTCGATTGCAGAGATGGCCTCCATTGTGATAACCAAAAACGGAACAGCGAGGAGCATGACGGGAAGAACCTGGCCGAACGTAAAAAGACCGCTTGTTGGCTCTTGTTCCCGTCTGCGTTGCATGAAGAAGACGAGGTTCAATGACACGAATACTGTAGATAAAGATAGCCAATATATCTAGTGTCATCTGGTAGTGAGCTAACTTCCATGGGCCAAGGCAGCTAGTGAAAACGAGGTGGTAGGCATACCTCGAACATCATGGACGTTGCGAACTCAGTGTAAGCATGACCACTTAAATAGAGAGCGAGCAGGGGCTTCAATAGTAAATGCCGCTTCAGGAATGTAGACAGTTTCGCGTCGTGGTCGAGATTCGGCTCTAGGAGAGTGCGCAAATCCTGCCCGCAAATCCATTCAATTTGGCCTTCGGACCAGCTTCGCAATGCTTTCCTGATTCTTTTGTGGCCAAAATCCGATACGCGCATCGACCCCTTGAGTATTCTGGTGATGAAGGTACTGAAAAGCAGAACAATGGAGAGTACCATGTCCTCGAAGCTCTTTAAATTCCGCAGGCCTCTCGGCTGTCCCTTCCTGGCTTTGCTTACCAGAACGTTGTTGGCCAGCTCTTCTCGACGAAGCTCCAACATTCTATTCGCGGTCGGGAAATCGACGAAACAGCAGGCAGGATCTCCAGCAGCTCCAGGACTCCACTGCTCAGCAGTCCACGGTCCAGAACCCTGCTGCTTAGGACTCCACTGTTTAGAACTGAAAGCCATCAAGTTGATGTAAGCCGTTGGTATCATAGCCGCTGTGAGTAGCCCGGTGAGCAACATCATGACGGCAAGCTTGATCTGGCGTTGAGCACGATTTTGTGGCTTGTTTAAATGTCCGCGCAACAAGGCAAGAGCGGATTGCTGAGTCAAGTTGGCATACCAAGCAAGGAATACGGCGATTTTCCAGTGATACATCGTAATGCCTGCATCGAGACTGCCGTATGCACTGACGAGAATAGCGATGCCGGTCAAAGTCTGGACATCAGAGAGATTCGAAACGCACTAGGTAATTATGGAGAAAAAGGTTAATACATGCCAACCCGCGGGTCTGCTGCGAACCAATAGGCATTTATTATCCGAAAAGAAACTCACCGGAATGAAGATACGCTCAAGCTGCTTCCGGTACCTGACGCTTTTCCGGTCCCCGGCGCTTGAACCGATGCCAAACATTCTCGCTAAACGCACCCTCACCGGCATCATCAAGTTGAATATGTAAGTATCAACGGCATTGGTTTCCCACGGTTGCCCCCCGGCTGTTGTGCTTTCATGGCTTCTTCGTGCTTCAAACGGGTCCCTCTCGGGATCGAAGGCGATGAGGTAGTAGGCTGATATTATTAAAGTTACCATTCCCACAGAGCCGAGAAATCCAATAAGAACCTAAGGAAAGACGTCATATCAGTGACGCCCTGCCATCGAACCGTGCGGTTGTCGACCCTTACCCCTGGGCCTGATACGTCGGGGTTTGGCTCGATCTCGTTTCTCTCGTCCCATGATTTTCTTGTTAGCGCCTCACAGGTGGCCAGAAGGGTGGTAGCTTCGATTTTGGCCATGGCTTCTCGATCTTTGGCGATTGGGTCTTTTCAGCTTCGGCATGTGCTGTTCATGGTACGGGAAGAAATTGAAATGGGCAAACAAGTCGGATTTCGGTTGTCAGGGGGCAAACACCGATATAATGCCACGATGCGTGCTCCAGGTCCGTAGCCGATCTTGTTGATCCTCTCCTGGCAAAGTGTTGTTATGAATGATGCGGCTGTTGGCAGAAGAGATTTGAGGGAACTGGGGTCGGGGGCCTGAACAGTGATGGATGCTCTGGTCGTACCTTCCCTAGAACCAACAGCCCCAGCAATTTAATAACAATCAATCATCGGAAGGTGCCAACCTCGTCTCAGCATGCATGATCTCAGCCTAAGTTTAATGATTAATTTTTGGACTGCGCCGTGCAGAGCCTTCTCAGATCAGTCCAGTCGGTGAAAATTGTTAGCGCGAGACATTCTGCTCCAAGGACTCTAACAAATATACCCTTGCTGGAGGCATCGTTCCCGAAAGCCAAAAGGATAGCGAGTATCTCCTCGATATGCTTAGTATCCTAATCTGGAAATATTTCCAAGTCTACATCGGATGCAGATCTCACAGCAGAAATGTATTTCACCTCGTGAAATCCCAGGTCCTTTTGCGCCTGCGAACTGGTACCCTATCACCAAAGTCCCGCGCTGCGTAGCATCCACTATGGCTTGACTGCAGGAATTATTACCCTACATTTACCTGCTACCCTACCTGTTTCTCTCGTTCAAAGGCAGTGAAGTGTTCACTGGAAAATGCCAAGCAGAGATAGGCTGGTACCAAGGTACCTCTTTTTTCGATTCGACAGACTAGGACTGCTACCCCGCCCCACCTAGCGGAACTCCGCCATCAATGACCTCACCTCACACACTTGGCGACGACATCTCTTTGCACAACACAAACAACGTCTATCTGTGGATCTTGACATCGCGTGCCCAACTCTTTCACCTGGTTTCTTCAATAAACTGGGTCGGCCACTTCCCCCGGCCGCTACTCGTCAACTTCATCTCGTCGAACTCTTTCGTACAACTCAAAGATACCAAAATGACCTCAACCTCACCCTCCCCCCTCCCCACCACCATGCGCGCCTGGCAATACACCAGCACCACCACCGGACTCGAAAACCACCTCACCCTCTCCCCCTCGGTGCCGGTCCCCCCGCTACCCACCTCCCGTCCGGCCTTACTCGTCCGCGTCATCTCCGTCTCTCTCAACCCCGCCGATTACAAAGTTCCGGAACTCGGCCTGCCAGCGCGCGCGTTGATCCGCACCCCCGCCATCCCTTGTATGGATTTCTGCGGACGCGTGGTTCAGAGCACTACGACGGCGGGATTCTCCCCCGGAGATGTTGTCTTTGGCCGCATCGACGCCAACCAATTCGGTTCTTGTGCTGAATACCTTGTCGCCGCACCGCATAGCGTGGCTCTCCTTCCGAAGGGTATCGACCCGGATGAGGGTGCCGCGATGGGAACGGCCGGAATGACGGCTTGGCAGGTGATTACCCCACACGTTAAAGAAGGAGATAGCGTGTTCATCAACGGCGGGGGAGGCGGAACGGGGACTTTTGGGATACAGATTGCCAAAGCACTGGGCTGTCGCGTGGTGGTTTCGTGTTCGGAAAGTAAAGTGGAGCTGTGTAAGCGGTTGGGAGCGGACGAAGTCGTGGATTACACAAAAGAAAATGTCACAAAGAGACTGTGTGAGATGGGTCAGGTCTTTAAGTTATGCGTGGATAACGTGGCGGTTCCGGAGGATTTATATAAACTGTCGGATAACTTCTTAGTTCCAGATGGATTATTTTCGCAGGTCGGCGGACCGGTTTCGCTGGGAGCAGCGAAATTAGTGGCGGCAAGGATGTTTGTCCCATCATTTTTGGGAGGCGGGAAAAGACGGTATGAGGTTTTTACCATCAAGAAAGGGACGGAATCGCTAGTGCAGCTGGCGGAGTGGAATGTGGCGGGCAAAGTCAAGCCGGTTATTGAAGAGGTGTTTCCGATGGAGGAACTTGCCGCGGCGTTCAAGAAGCTCAAGACGGGGCGCTGTTATGGGAAGTTGGTGATTCGGGTGGAGAGGCGGGATACTCAAGCTTAACTAGGACGTTCTTTGTCTTGTAAATAGTTAGTACGTAGGTAGGTAGGTAGCCACCTGAGGTTTCGGAGTGGTGTCGGCCCGTGTCTACGTTCGGGACAAACAAAGAGTCTATTTCACGGAAACCCCAATCTCTGTCGTCATATTCTGAATATCCATCCATCAACCTCAACGTGACATTGACACCACCACCACCACCACGACGATAATGAACGGCCAAGTCAGCGAACACATTCATGAACCCTCCTCCCACCTCCCCGACCGCCCCCCCTTTGATGAAGGACCCGAGAATAACCCGTACTATTTCATCGCCCGCTCCACTGTTGTTCAAAACCAGCTGGCTTGGGAAATCCGCATTCGCGACAAGCTGGACGCCACCATGAACGAACACCTTACAGAGCTCATGCACGCGATTACGAAATCCCGCATGCTAGAAGCGAAAGCCCGAGCTGCAGAAGCGGACGCTCATGCTACCGAGGCAAAAGCCCGGTCGTTTGAAGCGAAGATGCGCGCGGGACTATATGTTGTGCCGCCCGTCTTTGCGGTCTTTGCTTTGGCGGTGGGCATTTTTGTGCTGAGGGTTTATGGGGTTGAGCTTGTTAGTCCTTGACCTTGATACCTCACATAGGTATCTAGGTATGTGGATAGGATGCTTGGGTCAACATAGGGCGGATGGGCGGATGGACGGGCAGACACTTTTGCAGTGGTGAGACAGGAGGATGGGCAGCTCGTCCACGCAACTTGATCCTCAACAAAACCACAGGTACTCTATCCTGTCATCTCATTAGGATAGTCTACATTTAATGTTCAGCATATCATCCAATTCGATATAGCTAGATCACCGCTGACGTCCCACACTCTGAACCCTGAACCCAATCTTTTCCATCACCGCAATGTCCAAAACGCCCCGACCGTCAAATACCCAGTGAGGTTTCCTCATTTGGCTATAAATCTTCTTCCAGTCCAGCCTCTGCTTCGCTACGTGCTCGTTACTAGCGCCATACCCTTTTGTCCCCGTCGTCCTCTCCGCTTCACAATCCGGGCAATTCCTAGGACAAGGCGGGACAGGGTTGAATCGCTGGAGAGGGTCGTTCGAGTCTGAATCAACATCGCTCTCCGACTGCCTGAGGTAGGCTGATAGTGCCAAAAGCTCATTCTCTGTCGGTTCTGGACGCTCGAACGGTCGCGGGTCCGACAAGCGCGCCTTGTGCCGAATCGGGATGGCGAGATCATTCCCCTTGGGTGAGTTCCCAAATTCTTCAAAGGCAGTGACGATAAGAACTGCTTCTGCTCCCTCACATGCTGCGTAGGCATCCGCATAGACTGACACTGGTCCGCCGTTCATTTTCAAGACATTGTGGCCGACGAAGCGATTGATCTCGTCGCTCATCTGCGATACCGTACAGCAAGGGTCGAAAAGCGCAATCTCTCTCGGGTTCTCAGCTTCCAGGGACCGGATGATATCTAGTGCGGGTGATTCCCTGGTATCGTTGGTGTCTTTCTTGAACGCGTATCCAAAGAGGGTCACCTTCTTCCCCGAAAGCGTATTGTGCAGACTCTTGATGACTCGAGTGACGAAACGATCCCGCGCCCACTCGTTGATTTCGATCACGCTCCTCCAGTAGGTGGCAACTTCTGGCAAGATTAAAGTCTCGGCCAGATATACCAGGCTGAGTACATCTTTCTTGAAACAGCTTCCACCAAAGCCGATACCCGCTTGTAAGAACTTATTGCCAATCCTAGGATCGGCTCCGATTGCTTGGGCAACCTCGTCGACATCGGCGCCTGTCGCATCGCAAATGGCCGAGATGGAGTTGATACTGCTGATTCGCTGAGCTAACATCGAATTTGCAACCAGCTTGGCCAACTCTGAACTGAATACATTTGTGGTGATGATGCGTGAGCGGGGGATCCAGGCTGCGTACACATCTGCCAGTGCGGATGCTGCTCGGTAGCCTGTGGGGGTGTTGCTCGAGCCGATGAGAATGCGGTCTGCATAGAGAAGATCTTTAAGGGCAGTGCCGGCGGCAAGGAACTCGGGATTACTAAGGACTTCAAAGTGAACACCCGGCCGGTGAAGAGAGAGCTAATGAGATGTTATTTATGCGTAGAGGGGGGACATGTTTGTGTGCCGTCATACTGTATCGTGCACAAGCTGTGCTGTTCGAACCGGAACTGTAGACTTCTCGACAATGATAGCACCCGGCCTTGCATGTTCAGCGACGGTGGCTACCACTGCTTCGAACGTGGCCATGTCGGTTGCAGAACCAGCCCCAATACCACGTCCTGTCTTGGTCGGCGTGTTGACGGCAACCAGAACGACATCCGCCTCGCTTATGGACTTTGCAATCTCTGTGGTGAAGAAGAGGTTGGGTTGCCGGGCCGTAACCCTGAACTGGGCATTTGTAGTGCTGTAGTCAGAGCTTGATGTAGGTACGGATGCTTCGGACGAGTCGGATTTCGTGAGATTATTCTGGAAGGTAAACTCTCTCGATCCATCGCGAGCAACCCGAAGGATGTCGTCAAGACCAGGCTCGTAGATTGGAGGATGTTGTGAGTTCCATCGGCGAATTCGGGCCTCGTCCCGATCAACAACGGTCACACGAATGTGAAGGTTCTGGAAGGCAATGGTAGCGGCGGTGGGACCGCCTGGATTTCGTCAGCATGACAGAACGTGGGCCTGTGGTAGAACTAGACGACTCACCGACATATCCAGCGCCAACACAGCAGATGTTGCGGACCGGGGGTGTCCGGGTCGTGGTATCAAAGAGAGTCGACGACAAGGGTCGACTACTGTTTCGCGGTCGGGGCGGGAGGTGTTCATCCTGTGGCCGAAGAATAGGACTTTGGCATTCGGGAGTGGTCGGCGCGGTGGAGACGTCCAGCTCTTCGGAGTCGGCAAAGGGTGGTGATGGAGGCAACATTGTCAGTTGATGACGTTAGGGGTCCAGCACAGATGGAAGGGGCAGCAGCGTTGCGAGATGCGTCAAACGCGACAGAAAGAACCAAAGACAAGACATGATCGGACAGAACCCACGGGTGTGAGAATTTAAGAGGCCAAGTCGGTGGACGTGGAGTTGATGATCGGATGGTGGAGGCTTCACTCAGGGGTTGGGTCCACCACGAGAAAGATGCGTGGCTACCCATGGCAAGAGCGCGAAGGGTATCAATTGATGCCTTTGACAATCAGCGGATGACCTGTTTCTCGTGGATTGTCAGAGAGGGAGAAGAGAGGCGCTCCACCAACCCCGAATCCAGTCCTGTGGTCGTTCCTCCCTGGCCGTCTCACAAGAATCTCGTCCGGGAGACGCCTCCAACTCGGCATATCCAGGGTATCCGGATCTTGGCAAAATGCCGATAAGTTAGCGCGTTTGCAAGACGCTTGTGACGTATGCTGTCACTAGTGCAGAATGTCGACTGGTTCAAGGTTGTGGTTGTGGCGACTTTGAAATGGCCTTTGATGCCGATCGAAAGCAGCCTCTTTTCAATGTTCAAGTGTTCTCAGCAGGTAACGGATGGCAGACGCTGAGGAATCTCTGACGCTGAAAAACTGAAATGTCGATTGAGTCCTCAGACAGCAGACATGAACGTCGGTGGAGGTCTTTGCGGCGCCGGCCAATCCGGTCATCAAGGGGCTTGGCAGAATGGGCCTACCCCATCGCCTAGCGGGAATGACCCTGCTCACCCCGGAATTTTGCCCCAAACAAACAGACGCCAGAAGATCCCAGTCTCGATCTCGATCACGATGCTGCATGCGATCGGTCGGAAAGTCGTTTTGAGTGTAATACGCCGAAGAAGAAGTCATTGGCAGATACCGTTCTCGCGACATTGCGTTGCACGAGGGAAAGCGGCCAACGCTCTGGCGCTTCATCACTGACGATAGAAAGAACATCCTCGTAATCTGCGACGAATCTAGGCACACGAAATTTCCTTTTTCGTTCGTAGTCCTGAGCTGGGGTGAGCTGTGACTGATTTGTCCTGAGCTTCCCCTGATTCTTCTCTGAGTTGGGTGATCCCATACAACACCGCCGCACAGCCTCAGAGGCCCCTTTTCGGTCCTCCCCCCAGCTAAAGATTCCTATCGATGGAACGCAGATGACACGTAATCTGTAAGGATAGCTGCCAGGCAACAATTCCAATTTCAATGTACACGCGTAGTGGGTGTACGTGTGATCCGTCCCAAAAGCCCTATTTTCAAAGCTGAGCAGCCTATGCCTCACCAAAAAAAATTCAAAACAAACTAAAGGATCGATCCAATCACACTGATTTCAAACCTATAGCGTCACTCTATGCTACAGAAGGATGCAGTATGGATGGAGTCGCTGACGGCAACAGCAACGTCAACTATCTGTGCTCTCATTTAGTTGACAATTCATTTTCTACCATTAGGGATATATAGGCTGTTGTTTTACCCCAAAGTTGCCCTCACCAGCCCCGGTCACCCGTACCACCCCGTGCCACCTTGCTCAGGCGCTACTCAGACGTTGCTCAGGCGCTGCTCAGGAAATGATCAGAGAAATCGCCAAACATGGTTTAGACTATTAGGCAGTGCTCTGCGGTTCGAATGGCAACTTTTCGCGAGGTCTTGGTCCAAAACTGGGACCCCCCTCCCAACCCAACTGCTCCTCTTCCCTTCCATCCAAAGTCACATAAAACCCAGTTTATGTCCCCCATTACGTCTCCATTCCCGCCTTCCTCATTCACGAAAGTGGGTAAATCTCTGTCAAAAGAAAAGGGGTCCCAACCACATTGTCAACAAGATAGGGGTTCGACCCCTGGGTCGAACCCAAGCACTATAGTCAGCTTGCGTGAGGATGCCTGGCACAGCCAGCAATCCAACCACCAAGCCACCAAGGCAGTGTAAGCTAGTGGCCAGGTGGATCATGCAAAGAGGTCTATAAAAGGAGGGTTTCTGGC
>Ga0247760_1002741_pt1 | contig 12703 bp, 9 predicted proteins | sample UWRJL171409R4_FD_179936 | JGI IMG/M metagenome (GOLD analysis project Ga0247760, IMG submission 179936) | Plant litter microbial communities from Arlington Agricultural Research Station in Wisconsin, United States - UWRJ-L171-409R-4 | ecosystem: Environmental > Terrestrial > Plant litter >...
TCCCCGTCACAGGCGGCGGCAGCGACAAACTTGGCCAGGAGTTTCGCAGGCACCTAGGTGATGGTGGTCGGGTTGGTGCCGGTAAAGGACTGATCGGCGAAGCGGCGGTCCGAGAACCAGTCGGGCAGCAGGCCAATGTTCCTGCCAGCCTCAATGTCGGTGCCCAACTTGCGGTTGTGACGGTTGTACTCCTCGATCTGCTTGAGCGTGCCGACTATAGGCTTACTACCAATCTTATCGGCCAGCAGGCTCTACATAAAGTTGAACGTCTTACCGGTGAATGTGTTGGGGATCAGCTTAGCAACCAGCAGCTGGGTCTCCTTAAGGTAGAGCCAGCCGAAAAGAAAGGGGTTCTGGCTAGAAGCTAGAACTGTCAGAAAGAAGAGTCTGGAAACCACTAGAACAATAGATTTGTAACCATTGTCACGACGCGCAATTGTAGCCGCGTGGCTTTGCCATACGGCTTGCCACTATTCACAGCTATAAGGAAGGTTCTCTGGCTGAGCCAGAAAGCCGAAGAGCAATACAATCACCCAGTTGCAACCCCTTCAATTTCACAGAATCGAGTGCAGTGCTTCCAACACTGTAGGTCGTTGTTACTATAGTACACAATGGAGATCGTACAGCAGGACACAATGGATAATGAATTACTTGCGTGAGGGACTAGGATTCCTCTCGCTTATCGTCGACACGATGGTGGTATCTATACTGAGCTGTTTAGAGGTAGCTTGTACCCCTGTGGTTATTATGGCCTCTGTGAGTAGAGACCTTTCTTAGCACAAGGCTTCCCTGATTGGCTGGGGGCAACTAACCGCCCCACGGCTCCTGCTGCTCAGTGCACTGTTCTTCTGCAGGGAGCATCGTCGACCCATGCCGCTCCTTGCCGCGCAACCGCGGTCGTTACGCGCTGGCTGGCGATTACTAAGGTTGGTGCACGGCCCCGCTTCTAGGATCCTGTTCCTTCTTTCCCCACGCCTTGTATTGACCAGATTGATCATGATTGATTGTTGCACCTTTTGAGTCTTCATATGCGATTCGTTCTAGAACTATCAAGTAAAGCAAGAGAGCCATGTCGACATATAAGTTCTTCGTAACTGAGGGGCCAGAGGGCAAGTTCTCGGCTTCCAACAAGGCGATCCGCAGCCATGCCATGAAGACAGCTCTACGGACAAGGAAACAGCGGGCCGATAACACCCAAGACACTGTGCTTTCCCTCGCTGACTCGGAAGAGGTGGTAAGGCGCAAAGGCGAGCTGAGCGGTCGGTTCCGCTTGCCGAAAAGGTCCAAGGGGAATAAAAAAGGCGAAGCGATTGTGCCCGACCAGCAGGTGGCTAGCAGCAAATCGAAAAGTCTCATATCGCCGAGTGTGGTAACACTAACCGCTAATAATCCGCTCAGTGGGGGCCAGGCCTCCCAGGCACTGGCACGAAGGCAGGTACAGCCGGTCCAGCGATTCGGAAATGGCACAGCCGACCCCTTCCAGAGTCTGCCGGTCCCGAACAAGGGGCAAGTAGACATCTTGGTCAAGTACGGTGAGTTATCCCCCATATCCCGAAGGTTAGTACCTATAGCGGCCAGAACTCACCGTTGGCCCCCAGTGCTTACGCGCTTCAACTTGAATCGGTCGACTGTCGACTCACAGAGGCCATGGTTCGGTTACGCGATGGAGAGTCCCGGGGTGATGCACGCTACGCTCGCCCTGGCTGCTGGGTTTTGGGCTTCTAGCATGGCAAACCCCGATCCCGCCCTTGAACGCGAGGGCTTCCGGCATCAGGGCGAGGCGATGGCAATCGTCAAGGCCCAATTGCAAACGACAAGCATCACAAACATCGTCCTTGCTACGATGGCTTGTCTTGGAAATGTCGAAGTGAGCCTTCATTGTTATTTGCAGCTCGGAGCTCATTAAAACCCCCCCAAAAACCGGTTGTGGCTGACAAATGAGGGCTAAAAAAGGCATTCCAGGGCAGGTTTGAAGCGGCAGCAGTGCATCTCCGGGGAGTGAGGGATATGGTGGTAGCGCGCGGCGGATTCGAGACAATCCTCGACGATTTTTATCTCTGCCGGTGTATCGACTGGGTTGATGTACAGACAGCGTCAGGGCTTGGACGGGCGCCACTCTTTCCCCCCTTACACCGCGGCATGGACGACGTGCTTCTCCCACCCACTGCCCTACAGCAAGCAGCTCTACCACCACTAGCACCAAACCTATGTCCAACCGTACAGCCCATCTTTCTTCTTCTTCGCCAGGCCATCGTTGCCCAGTCGAGCAGTGCCGTGTCGTCCAATAGCAACCGCATCCTCTTACACCTCGCAGATTCGAGTATTCTCCACCATCTCTACGATGACGGCAGAAGCAGACGTGATTACCAACACCATCAGGAGAGGGATTGCAATCGGACCGATACAATCCTAGTTCAGGCGGCCCATGTCTTCTTGCACGGGGCCTTACGACTGGTACCTCCGACAAGTCGCTTGCTACGGACACTGGTGGGCAGGCTGCAAGACACGCTTATCAAGGAAGATGCATTACTAATAGACATTGGGTATTGGGATTACGATATCTCTCCACTTGCCTGGGCGGCCTTCGTCGGACTGGCTGCTACAAGCGAGTCTATAGAGGGGAATAGGCACAGTTGGTTTAGCAATCTGTTTGGCGCGGCAATCAGCAGATTCAGGGCCTCGGAGACGCCGTGGCCGTTGGCCGACGATGACTTGGTCGCGCGAGCAGAGATACAGAGCGTTCTGGAAACTTTTCTGTGGTGGGATGATTTCTACCTGCCGGTGCTGCATGCAGGGTGAATGGAGCGGCGTCCAAGTGCGGCTCCGTAAGCGTGCGGAAAATTACCGGATTAGGAACTTGCTCGAGAATCCTGTGCTTATTCAGGCCGTGATGCCGCGCAAGCACCATGGGCTGTTATCAATGAGGAAACCAAAAAATACGGGACATGGTGTTTTTTGGGGGGTTCGGCGACAAACTCATCCCGCATTTTAGAGCAGATTCCGAAAAAGGGAATTATGGGAGTCATTCTTGCTTAGGAATTTTCGTCAGGGATGCTTCCTCCATCTTCTTCGCTGCTGGTAGATTTAACTCTCTACGTTTAGTAATCAAGGCGACATTGGAGCTTGTATGTTAAACGCGGATATCACGGCTTTGCAGAACTATCCTGAGAAGAATTCCAGCGTCTATAAAAGTGTCAGCCATGGCCAAGAGTCATGAATTCCAAACCGGAGGACATCCATCATACAGTCGCCATCACTACCGAGCATCAAGCCCTTCAACTACCAAGCTGCTGCCTGCACTTGGCATATCTTGCTTCAGCAACCCCTAACACAACCTCTGATTCAATTTCTAGAATTATACAACCACAAACTCCGTCGACATGGCTACCGGAGACCTAGTCCTTCTGACAGGAGCCACTGGCTTCCTCGGCTACCTCACCCTCCTGGAGCTCCTGCGGAGCGGCTATCATGTCCGAGCTGCCGTTCGGTCTGACGCTAAGGCTGCTAAAGTCCTGGGCGCACCGTCGCTAAAGGCCCTCGCGCCGTCCTCGGCCCAGCTCTCCTTTGTGCTGGTGCCCGACATGACGGCGCCCGGTGCCTACGATGAAGCTGCCAAGGGAGCCAAGTACATCATCCATTGCGCGTCTCCCATCCCTAGCTTTGGCGAGGGCAAGCCCCCGGCGACGGAGGAGCTCGAGGATACTTTCGTCAAGGCCGCACCAGGAGGCGTGACAGGCATGCTGAAAGCCGCGGCGGCAGCCAAGACGGTGAAGCGCGTCGTGCTGACCAGCTCAACCGTCGCCAATGTACCGTTTGAGTACTACATGGATAAAGCAACTGACACCGACACGCGCGTGTTCACTCCGGACGACCGCATCCCTGTCGCCTCCCCTCCGTACGGGTTTGAGTTCGAGGCCTACAGCGCCGGCAAGGCGGCGGCGTTGAATGCCACCGATGCTTTCGTGCGCGACAACGATGTCGGGTTCGACACCATCTCAATCCTGCCCTCGTGGATCTTCGGCACCGATGAGCTGGTCTCCAACGCCGCGGGCATGCGCGTCGGCTCGACCAACTCTGTCCTCCTCGGCTTGCTGCTAGGTGGAACCAATGATCTCAGCTACAGCGGTAATGCCGTCAAGGGCACCGACGTCGCCGCTGCCCACGTGCGTGCGCTGGACCCGGCAGTCAAGGGAAACCAGACGTTTGTGGTCAATACCATGATGGTGTGGGAGGACGCCATTACCATCGCCAAGAAGCATCGTCCCGAGGCCTTTGCCGACGGCAGGCTGACGGATGCTGGGAAGCAGCCAACCTCTGCGCTAAAGTGGGACGTGAGTAAGGTATGTTGTTGCGCCCCCCCTTTTGTCGACGATGGTGCCCCTATGAAGCCTTGCTGACCAGAATGGCTCGCCGCGCAGTCTGAGAAGATTCTCGGCATCAAGTTTGCGACCTTCGATTCTATGGTGAAGGAGGTGGTGGATCAGTACTTGGAGTTGCTGACTCAGGAGTGAAGCCCTTGGGGGTCCGGCGGAATCATGTGAGGGTGTTCAGTGATGCCTCTGCGAAGCCACCTTGACGATAGAGTAGGGACACCTTGGGTTGGGGTACCCATAAGTTTGCCTAAGATGGAATAAGACATGCGAATATAACTGAAGACAATGCTAGGTACCCTCAGGTACCTCATGTTTAGTTTCAAAGTTTGGGGCCTAGTTTGGATCTCCGTTTCTCTGACTCCGGCAGGCTAATATAGGTGGTGTACACGAGGCCGCCGCCAAACTCTACATTATGCTCCCTATCCTTCTTCCTCCTCTAGGATCTTTTACAGCTTACAGCCATCGTGTTCTCCTTCGCACTGTCCCAGCAAGTTCCTCTCATCTACTCGGCGGTGGCACCTGCCAGTTAGGATGTCCCAATTACCTAGCCCGGGCTCGACTCCTTCATGTTCTACAAACTCTCAACCAATACTTAAGCTTTCTACTTACCGCCAAAGCTCCGTCTATAGCAAGATGTGCCCGAGCACACTCAAATCTCGCGCCGTGTACCAGTATATTTCGGACTCAGATCCTGGACTTAGGTCAACGATCGGGGGACAACTAGAGTGGTTCCCGAATTTGGGCCGTTCCGGGAAGGTACCTATCTTCAGATGGCAACTTCAATCGAGGTACCAAAACTGGGCTACGCGTCAGTGCAAACTAGGCTGACTCATAGATCATCCTGGAGCAGGACAGCTCAGGGCCACACACAGACATGGAAATTGCTGAGGGCAACCTTTGTGTAAACATCGAGCTGTTGCCGGGGAAATGGAGTATATCAGCAGTGGTGAAAATAGAACGTAAAACAACGGCTACGGGAGGAAATGAGCAGGGGTGGACATTGAATACTGAATTCTCGACAAGCACACATAATAAGGTGAAATGCCCTTTCATTTGCTTCTTTCAGGGGTCAACCCTAACCCTTGAAACCCAGGTGGAGGAGGAATATGAGGATTTCAGAGAATGCAATGTGTTGTGGGAAAGCTGACGATAATTGCAACTAAAATTTCTGGTAGGAATTAAAAGAGATGCCGCTGGAAAGCCCTATGACTGGGAAGAGAGTATCCAAGCTGAAGATTCGTTTGAACGGCACGTTCTCTTTGCAGCTGAGACCAAAAGGGCGCGACAACTCATCTTGCCAATTCATCACCATGCTCATCTTGCAGCCAACCATAATACGTCTCGTCTGCGGCAGCAATGGCAGCCAATTATGAAGGGTTGGTCGTGGAGGTAAAAACGGAGAAGGACCTTTGATGGAGCCTCCAGACGGGCTCAACCACCAGCCGACATTACTGACCCGGACAACCATGACCTAATCGATAGAGTATCCGGCCGCAAAGCGATCCTCGATCGAGTGCATCGGCAAATCCGTTAAACTAGCTTAGATCTCGACGCTACCTAATGAAGCTGACCGACATATCGAAAATAGGAAATACTTAAAACAAAAAAAGTGAGCGACAGCAACCTCGATTCGGTGTGCAGACATAATGCCATCCATCAATGACAGCAAAACATACATCACCCCAAGAGCTGTTGGTGCAATCGCCTAGCCCTGGTTCGCCTGACATTCGAATATACGCGCTTGCCGGAGTCACAGGTCTTAAATTGTCAAAGCTGTTTTCGAATCTCGCTCGTTCATACACACCGCCGAGACGAGGAGATGGCGAAGACAGACCTGACGTCGGTAGCAGTGGCCATGATCGACATAGCTGTCAGCAGCTTGACAAAGTCGCCGTCTTCGTAACGCCACTGATGTCATCGCTAGGGGAATCCTCAATAAACCGAAGCCTTTGGGTGGGGATCACTCTCAGTGTGGACCGGGGAGGCGGAGAACAGTTGTCATCCGTCTCAAGAACAAAACGTGCATGCAACTTGGTGATAAGCGAATGCCAAGGGTTTGAAATACCTGAAAAGGTAGCAATTATGATGGTTTGGGCCGGCACCTTGTTCCGTGGTGACAGGTAAATGAGAGCGTTCAATTCAACTGCGTGCTGGTTTGCGGCACTCCCATTGGCTCGCCCAGCAGGCATGAGATCGGCAGTTTCTTGGCTACAGGAACTCATTGCTGCCAACCACAACAGGAATACCCAAACGGGAAGAGTTGAACCGACTTTCTTGAACGTTGGAGGGTCGTTGGGCATCATAAGTTTGTTGTGTGTCGCTCCGTGTTTCGCATGAATAAGTAGCAGCCACGAGGGTACTTGAAGAAAAACAGAGCTCGTACCAGCAAGCTCATTGTTGCATCCAGTTTTATATGCTGCATCTGACAGGCAAGCGACCATCTATTTTCAAAGAGCCGTTTCCCATATCAAGTCCCGCCCACCATGCCAGTGCTCTCGCAGTATGACTGGATCCTCGCGATCATCAGCATTGCCTTTTGCGTCAGCTCCTTCTGCAACGGCGCCAATGATGTGGCTAATTCCTATGCCACGTCGGTGGCGGCCCGGTCCTTGACTATGCCCCAGGTCGGCGTCCTCTCCATGATAACTGAGTTCTTCGGGGCTGTGGCGCTCGGCAGCCGCGTGACGGGTACGATCAAGAACAACATCATCGACATCACCCGCTTTAAGGATTCGCCCGCAGTGCTGATGCTCGCCATGGGCTGCACCGAGATCGGAAGCGCTGCGTGGCTATTCACGGCCACCCGCTTGGGCTTCCCCGTGTCCACCACGCAAACCGTCGTCGGCGCTCTGGTCGGCGTCGGCATCGCTAGCCGAACTCAGGTGTCGTGGGGCTGGAAAGACGGCAGTGTTTCGCAGGTCGCCGCCATTCTCTTTGCCACGCTAAAGTACGGCGTACTGGAACGCAGCGACCCTTTCAAGAACGCCATGCGTGCCATCCCGTGGTATCTGGCCTTCACCGGCGCCGTGCTGGCCCTGTTTATTACCGTTGAGGCGCCTGGTGCCCCCAGTCTCGATGAACTTGGCGTTGGGACGGCTGTTGGCATTGTTCTGGGCGCTTTCTTTGGCTGTCTCGCTGTTGCCTACCTGTTCTTCGTGCCCTATTTCCACCGCCGTCTTGTCAAGCAGGACACTCGAGTGCGGCCGTGGCACATCATCCTCGGGCCGCTGCTTTGGCGAGAGAACCCACCGCTCTACTTCCCGGGAAAGGGCGACGATGTGGTTATTGACTACTATGAGACCTCGCACGATGGTTTCGATGCGGTGGCCGACTCTGACCTGGAGAAGCAGAAGTTGGAGGGGTCTGCTGCTGCTACTGCTGCGACTGCTCCTGCTGCTGCGAATGAGCAAGGGGCCCTTGATCCGTCCCAGCCAACAGGAGTCCAGCGGGAGGAAACCACCCCACCAACAACCGCCCTCGACGCCGAGGCGCGAGCGGCAACGGCAGCGCCCGGCAGCGACGTTAAGATTAGGAGGCCGAAACGAGTGCCCGAGCCCGAGGAGCGCTGGCTCGCACCAAACCGACACCTGCCGGTCTTCCATCCACAGCGACTCTTGGGATTCGCCAAGTACGTGGCCCTCCAGGGCCTCAGCAGGGACTGCGTAACCCACTCGTCACTTGCGCTGGCCGAAGTCCATGCCCGCGCCAAAAAATACGACAACCGCGTGGAGCATCTCTGGACCTACGCGCAGATTGCGAGCGCCATGATGATGTCGATTGCGCACGGCTCCAACGATGTGGCCAACGCCGTCGGCCCCTGGGTCGCCGCCTACGGCACCTGGCAGACCGGGGCCGTGACGTCGAAGACGGACACGCCCGTGTGGATTCTCGTCATCGCCGGGTTCCTCCTCGGCATCGGCTTCTGCGTCTTTGGGTACCACATCATCCGCTCGCTCGGCAACAAGATCACGCAGCTCAGCCCGACCCGCGGCTACGCCATGGAGCTCGGCTCGGCCATCACCGTACTGCTTGCGAGCCGGCTGGGACTGCCCGTCAGCACGACCCAGTGTCTGACGGGTGCGGTGTTTGGTGTGGCCTTGATGGGCTACGACTTCTCCGCGGTCAACTGGAGGCAGCTGGGGTTTATCTTTATCGGCTGGGTCCTCACTCTCCCGTCTGCGGGTCTCATCGCTGGCTTGCTTATGGTTATGTCGCTTAATACTCCTCACTTCACGCCATAAAATGGTAAGAGTCGTATTGCGCAAAGAGTTCGGGGCTGGCATGAGTGTTGAATTTGTCACTTCAATCCACCGTTAGAACACCTCTTGAATAAATGTACCTCCAAACTTAATCGCCCTAAATTATTTAACACGCACAGACATCGTGCAGAAAACGCGGTCCGGCTTACGCCCGCTCCTTCGTTCTTGTCACGTGTGTCAGATCTTGCGAACGGCTCATTTAAAATTTCCCCTAGATTCGGACACTCTTCATCTTCAAATGCCGGTTAATCCGTAAGCAGGACGATATTCTTGAAATGTCTTTCAGCTCATCAGCAATCACCACAATCACGCTCTTTTCTTTTTAGTGACCAACTACCAAAGTATTCTTTCGCGGTTTGACTCACTGCAACACCGGCACAGCATTCGTCTACCACGGCATCACCAAGCTGCGAACTGGGAGCCGCAAACAGAGGAACGTGGCACTACTAAGCGTCTACGATAAGATCCTTTCAAGACGGCCTCCATTGAGCTCGATGGGATGGCAAGCACAAAACCGGCGACTCGGAGACCACGGGGATCTATCAGGGGCACAGCTGCATGCGGCCGGTCAGGTGGTTCGTTGCAGGCCGGGCGAGTGGCCAATGGCTGGGGTATCATGCCATTGTCAGGGAGTTTGGAGTCGGCAGAACAAGAACCTCAGGGCATTCGGGGGCTGCATGCGGGGAACGGCACCCGAAGTACCGGTACATCGCGCAAACATGCGCTTCTGCATCACACCACCCAAAACCCAATTCCTTTGGTAAAATCACGAGAGAGCTTGTGAGAGCTCCAGACAGATGATGTTGCAGAATCGGCCCAGCCGTATATGTCGACGTGACTGCCGCCGGCTTGCGAAGGGCGTGCAGCAACAACAAGACACAACGCCACCAACAATAGCAAAGCAAAATTCCGACACAACAGAGAATGGGCGACAAGATTAGCCCAGGAAAGCGCGACCTCGTCCGCAAGTTTGAGGACCTAGCACGCAGCGATGTGGCGCTGGTGGGGGGCAAGAACTCGTCGCTCGGCGAGCTGATCGGAGCACTGTCGGGCCAAGGCATCGCGGTGCCTTCTGGGTTCGCAACAACCTCGCAGGCCTACTGGTACTATGTCGATGCGAACAGCATCCGCGACAAGATGGCGGTGCTGGTTGCGGAATGGCAGGACGGAAAGGCGACGCTTTCCGAGACGGGCCAGGCGGTGCGCAAGCTGTTCCTGCGCGGCAACTGGCCCGAGGACGCCGCCGCGGCCATCAGGGAAAGCTACCGAGCGCTGTGTGCGCGGGCGGGCGTGCCGGACCTGAGCGTTGCGGTGCGGTCGAGCGCGACAGCCGAGGACCTCCCCGACGCGAGCTTCGCCGGCCAGCAGGACACATTCCTCAACGTGTCGGGCGAGAACGCGCTGCTGGACGCCTGCCGCCGGTGCTACGCCTCGCTCTTCACCGACCGCGCCATCAGCTACCGCCAGACCAAGGGCTTCGACCACATGAGCGTGGCCCTGTCCATCGGCGTGCAGCGCATGGTGCGGTCGGACCTCGGCGGCTCCGGCGTCATGTTCTCCATCGACCCGGAGAGCGGCTTCGACCGCGTCGTCGTCATCAACGCGGCGTGGGGGCTCGGCGAGAACGTGGTGCAGGGGACGGTCAACCCGGACGAGTACCACGTCTTCAAGACCCTGCTGGACACGCCGTCGGTGGTGCCCATCCTGGACAAGAAGCGCGGCGAAAAGGCCATCAAGATGGTCTACGGCGACAAGCACATGCCCACCCGCAACGTCCCGACCTCCCAGGCCGAACGGGACGCGTTCGTGCTCGACGACAATGAAATCCTGCAGCTCGCGCGCTGGGGCTGCACCATCGAGAAGCACTACGGCGGCGCCATGGACATGGAGTGGGCCAAGGACGGCGCCACGGGCGAGGTTTTCATCGTGCAGGCGCGGCCAGAGACGGTGCACTCGCAGCGCGACGCGGGGGCGGCCTTCAAGACATACACGGTCCGCAACAAGGGCCGCACGCTTGTGACCGGGCTCTCGATCGGCGATGCCGCCGTCGCGGGCCGCGTGTGTCTGATCGCGTCGGCCAAGGACATGGACAAGTTCATCGACAACTCGATCCTCGTGACCGAGTCGACCGACCCGGACTGGGTGCCCGTCATGAAGCGCGCGGCCGCCATCATCACGGACCACGGCGGCCGCACCTCGCACGCGGCCATTGTCAGCCGCGAGCTCGGCCTGCCCGCCATCGTCGGCACCACCAACGCCACTTATATGCTGCACACGGGCCAGGACGTCACGGCGTCGTGCGCTGAGGGCGACACGGCCTTCGTCTACGCCGGCACTGCCGACATCGAGACACACAGCGTCGACCTGGCCGCGCTGTCCGCCACGCGCACCCGCGTCATGCTCAACCTCGCCGACCCCGCCGCCGCCTACCGCTGGTGGCGCCTGCCCACCGACGGCATCGGGCTCGCGCGCATGGAGTTCGTCGTCACCAACGCCATTCGCGTGCACCCGATGGCGCTCGTGCATTTCGACCGCCTGCGCGACACCGCCGCCAAGGCGCAGATCGCGCAGCTCACGGCCGCCGGCTACGCGCACGACAAGCCCGCGTACTTTGTCGACAAGCTCGCGTGGGGCTTCGCCGCCCTCTGCGCGGCCGTGTACCCCCGGCCGGCCATCATCCGCATGAGCGACTTCAAGACCAACGAGTACGCCGGCCTCATCGGCGGCGCCGAGTTCGAGCCCCACGAGGAGAACCCCATGCTCGGCTTCCGCGGCGCCGCGCGCTACTACTCGCCGCGCTACCAGCAGGGCTTCGCGCTCGAGTGCCGCGCCATCAAGCGCCTGCGCGACGAGATGGGCCTGACCAACGCCGTCGTGATGATTCCGTTTTGCCGCACCGTCGACGAGGCCCACAAGGTGCTGGCCGTCATGGCCGAGAACGGCCTGCGCCGCGGCGACAACGGCCTGCAGGTGTACGTCATGTGCGAGATCCCGTCAAACGTGATCCTAGCGGAGCGGTTTGTCGAGTGCTTTGATGGCTTCTCGATCGGGTCTAACGATCTCACGCAGCTGACGCTGGGCGTGGACCGCGACTCGGGCGAGCTGGCGGGCTTGTTTGACGAGCAGGACGAGGCCGTCAAGTGGATGATTGCGAGGGTCATTTCCGTCGCGAGGAAGCACGGCCGCAAGATTGGCATCTGCGGCCAGGCGCCGAGTCATCACCCGGAGTTTGCGAGGTTTTTGGTCGAGTGTGGCATTGATTCGATTTCGGTCAGTCCGGACAGCTTCTTTGCCGTGAAGCAGCATGTTGTTGCTGCCGAGCGGGCGGGGGGAGACGGTGGCGGGAAGTAATAACGGACGCTGTTGGGTAGACACTAGTGTATAGTGAATTGATATTGGAGTTGGGTTTCTTTCTTCCATACATGCTAGACAACTTTGAATTCTCATGTTGGAAACGGGATTTCAAAACGAAAATACTAACTTGAATAAGGTATATTACATGGAAATTCATCGTGCCCGACATGAAGCCCAGTTGATCCCATCCCAAACTCACAACGTCTTCCTCAGCTTATCCATCTGGTTCCTCACCTGTGCGGCCGCATCGGTCACCCTCGCGCCCTCCTCGGCACTCAGCGGCACCACCATCGACTTCACAATGCCGCCCCTCCCTAGCACGGCCGGCAGGCTAAAGTAGCAGCCGAACTCGGGCTGGTAATGGCTCACGGACCGCACATTGCGCTTGTCGAGAACAATTGACGCGCAGATGCTCGCCACGGCGGCGCCCATGCCAAACGGCATAGACCCCTTTGCGCGCACAACGGCCTGCGCCCTCTGCTGGCTCTCCTGCTCAACCTCGACGCGCGTAGGGAGCAGGATCGAGTCCGAGAGCGACTTGTCGAGGTGCACGCCCCCGACGCTGGCGGTCGACCACGCCGTGACCTGCGAGGACTCGCCGTGGACGCCGACGACGTAGACATCCATGGATTTTGCGGCGATCTGTGGACGAATTTCGGTCAGAAAAGGGCAAAGGGGTTAGAAAAGGGGACTCGGGGGGGGGGGGGGAAAGGTGGT
>Ga0247760_1002743_pt1 | contig 12686 bp, 9 predicted proteins | sample UWRJL171409R4_FD_179936 | JGI IMG/M metagenome (GOLD analysis project Ga0247760, IMG submission 179936) | Plant litter microbial communities from Arlington Agricultural Research Station in Wisconsin, United States - UWRJ-L171-409R-4 | ecosystem: Environmental > Terrestrial > Plant litter >...
CATAAGAAGTCTCTTTCCCCGTATGTCACATCCCATCACATCACGTCACCTCCCCTCTTTTTCTGCTTTTTCTAGCCTCAAACCCTCGGCGGAAAGCAATATGGCTTCCGAAAAGGAGATCGTCGACAGAGACGTCGAGAGAGACCTTGTCCAACAACAACACCAGAAGAAGCCGCAGCGTTACGAAGACTCTGCCAGTGCCGACGAGAAAGCCGCCTCGGACCGAGCTGAAGATGCTGCGTCTGTGGCGCGTGCTACGGGGCTCCAACCGCCTGATTTTATTCGGGCGTGGACGGCTGAGGAGCGCGCCGAGAAGGAGAAGGCGTTGAAGAGGAAGATTGACGTGAGGTTGTTGCCAGCGATTATCATTATGTATATTCTGAATTACATTGATCGGTAGGTTTCTTTTCCTATTTCTCAACTTGGCCCTCTTCGGGTCTCTCGAGTTTCAAAGCTTGTCCTTGTTTACGTCTCCCTCTGGCTTTTCTCCACCGTCAGAAAGTGAGACTAACACTAACAAATTGCAGAAATAACATCGCCGCTGCCCGGCTCGCCGGCCTCGAGCGTGACCTCCATCTCAGCAACGTCGAGTTCCAAACATCGGTCAGCATTCTGTTCGTTGGATACCTGCTGATGCAGATCCCGTCAAACTTGTTCCTCAATAAGATTGGCAAGCCGGCAATTTATTTGCCTACCTGCGTGAGTTTTCTTGCTCCCCACTTCAGAAAGACCAAAAACTGAGTGGAGAAGATGATCGTCTGGGGTGTCATTTCTGCCGTGACTGCCTTCTGCCACAATGCCGCGGGTCTCTATGCCGTACGGTTTTTTCTTGGGTTCGTCGAAGCAGCGTATTTGTGAGTTTCCTTCTTCACCTACTCACCCCTACAGTCCTAATGAAAAGCAGCCCCGGATGCCTATATTACCTATCCTGCTGGTACACACGCGCCGAACTCGGCTTCCGCACCGCCGTTCTTTACTCGGGGGCCCTCATTAGCGGCGCCTTCTCCGGCCTCATCTCGGCCGGCGTCCGCTACGGCATGGACGGCGCGCGTGGCTATTCCGCCTGGCAATGGTTATTCATCATTGAAGGCGTCGCCACCATCATCATCGCCTTCTTCTGTTATTTTGTCCTCCCCAACTTCCCGCGCACCACGTCCTGGCTCACCACCGAGGAACGCGAGCTCGCCGCATGGCGCCTCCAGGAAGACATTGGCGAAGACGACTGGACCACATCGGAGGAACAAACCTTTTGGCAAGGCGCTAAGCTCGCCTTTCTCGATTCCAAAACCTACATCCTCATGGTCCTCCTCTTTTGCATCGTTGCCTCGGGAACCGTAACCAACTTCTTCCCCACCGTCGTCAAAACTCTCAACTACAACGACGTCAACACCCTTCTCCTCACCGCTCCGCCGTACGTCCTCGCTGTCGCAGTAACCTACCTCAATGCGACCCACGCCGACAAGACCGGCGAGCGCTACTTCCACATTATCATCCCCATGTGCGTCGCCATCATCGCCTACATCATCGCCGCCACAACCATGAACCTTGCCGCTCGCTATCTCTCCATGATGCTCATGGTCCCCTCCGTCTACTCCGCCTTCGTCGTCGGCCTCGCCTGGATCTCCAACACCATGCCCCGCCCGCCCGCCAAGCGCGCCGCCGCCCTAGCCTTCATCAACGCCGTCAGCAACTGCAGCAGCATCTACGCTAGTTATTTGTACTATGGCGCGCCAGAGTATACCGTGGCCATGGTGGTAAACTGCTGCACGGCGGTCATAGCTGTAATTGCGGCAACGGTGATGCGCTGGGTCCTGGTAAGGTTGAATCGGAAACTGGATGCGGGTATTTATGTAAAAGGGGCGATCAATGGACGGCCAGGGGATGGGGATTCGAATCCATTTCGGTTCAAGATTTGATGCACAGCGTGTGTTTTACAAAGTACTATCTCGACCCGGCTTTTGTTCCCCTTTTCCTTCTCAACCTTGTTTCTTTGGCGGGATTTCATCCTTTGCGCCTACCTAAGTTAGGATACCACAGCAAACTCCAATGAATACCTACAGTAACCTACAGTGGCTTGCCTTATTCTACACTCGTAGCGCCTCTCCGTGATGATATTTTACACGATCCTCGACCTAACCCACCCAAATCGATACTTCAGACACGCCTCCTGAGAAGGCAAACACGGTGAATTTTGACCGTCAAACTGAACGTGGAAAGCCCACAAGCCGAGATCCTGGCCACATAATGCACCCCAGTCATTCAACGTCATCCTTCACTGCACACCCCTTCTGAAAAAAAAAACAAAAGCCTGCCTCATTCGGGCCAAATACCCAAGCGCCCTAGCTGTCGATATCCATACAAAAGTCCTAAGCTGAGCTAAGCTGAACTGAACAACAACAAACAAGAATAGTACTATTCCTTCGTAACCGCCACTGCTGGGTCAAAACCATAAACATGCCCTTGCCAATAGTAAAGTCGTCTTCGTGAGACCAGATCAACTGATCCTACGCACGACATTGCAAAGAGATAGCCCTGCCATCACTCTGCCATGTCATGCCCAACCCCCGACTTGATCTTATACTTCAACAAGCTGCTCATTCACCGTCTCGTCTTTTGCATTACCTGACTTTTCTTCCTCATTCTTCGCCGACCCGTAATTGTTCCCCGCCGACTGGCTAGTACTCTCTGACTCGTCTTTGTCGTTAAACTCACCAGTGTTCTTCATCGACTCATCTTTGCCCTCCGTGTCATCCTCCTCTGCCACCACACCATGCCCCGACCCTTCACTTCTCTCCCGCACCTTTACCTTGAGTTCTTGCCTCACAGACTCTTCCCTAGCTTGTTTTTCTGCCGCCGCCGCAGCTGCAGCTGCAGCTACTGCAGCCTTGGCTTGCTCAATGATGGTCTTGTAGGCTGGGTTAACCAAAGAACTTTGTTGTTTCTGTTGATACTGCCGCACAACACGCTGAGCCTGGCGCATTTTGCATTTCATGTGGTAGCCAGGCTCGTTGGCTTTCCGCCACTCGAGGTACGCTTCATATTGCTGTTGCTTGACCGGGTCATGATCCCGGGGCTTTTGCGTCACGAGAAAATGGGGACGAGGCGCCGGAATCTTGCGGTCAGTTCCAAGCACCGGGGGTTGACCATAAATTGCGTACGGTATCGGGGGCGTCTTAACCAAACCTGGCGGGGGAGCAACGACTGGTGTAGGAGTCACTAGCGGCGCCGTGGTAGTGATTCCAATGTGTCTTTGGGGTTCCAGGGTGGGCACAAACGCCGGGACCGTCCCGAAGTATGTGCTGAACCCGTTTGCATTGGTCATTGGAAATTGTCCTATGTCATTGGGCTGCAGCATCATCCCAGGTACTGGGAAGGTTCCATAGTTGCCCAAGTTGCCCACCACACTCTCAGATCGCATATTGCTGAGATGACGCTTAATCAACTCGTTCACTGTCGATACTAGATCGAATGGGATCTGCCTCTGAGGTTGGTGGTAGCCCATGTCGGGGTACATTTCTCTCCCCGGTATACCACTAGGACAGGACCCGAGACCGCTTGGCGGTGACCCCACGGGATCTGTTGGCGCTAGGGGCTCAGGAATTGGGGGCCTTGAATTGTACACTGCTTCCCGGCTATCAAGAGTCTCTTCAGCTGCCCGCATCATATTCAAGTTTTTTCTTGCCTCCGGTCCGTTTGACAACCTTACTGGCATATCTCGTGCGGCCTCTGGGAATATGTTCGTGAGGGGAGGACGGAACATCTTTCTGGGAGAGTTAAAAGGTTTTAACTGCTCGTTGAACATTGCTTTGAACTCGGCCGCGGCTGGGTTGAGGCGCCTGGCGGCCGTATCATCAATGCTCTTCCGGTTTTCCTTGTCCAAAGACATTCTCGCTGCCGTCATCGTTGAAGACACGTGTGTAGACTGACCGCTTTGACCCGAGGCGTAGCCAGAATCGTGAGATCGTTGTTCCTCCCGGCGCTCCCAACCCACGTGTTGAGGGCCTGGAACTGTGATAAGAGATTCTGTCTCAGCTTGTGTGCCCTGAATTCCGGTATTCTTGGCCTTAGCGGCGATTATAGCGGGATCCCTTGCTTGTATGTCAGAGCTAGAACCCTCGTCTCGCTGACGAGCTGGCAAACTATGCAACCGATTTAACATGCCTTGGAAGCGCACTTCATCTTCACTCATGCTGCCCGCCTGAGTGTGTCGTGATGAGTACGAAGCCCTCTCACCGCCTGCGTAAAGATTGGATTCTCTTGGAATTCCTGACCGTGTGCTCTCGCGGTTTGCTTGATTGGAATGGGAGACAGGGCGGTCAAACCCATCGCGTTCGGGTTGCCCAGACCTGAGCATTCCCTGAAGGGCATGTGGGAAATTCCCCATGAGCTCATTTCCACGTAAAGCCATTCGGTGGATTTTTTGGTGGTCTTTGACCCTTGTCAACATCCCCAACGTCCTTCTGATGGAACCGTTGCCACCAAAAGGTGTTGTTTGGCCAATAGGAGTAATATCGAACGTGAAACTACCATCCACTACCAGCTCCTCTCCGTTGACCCTCATAGTCATGGGCTTTGCATCGTTGACCTCAACCGCCGTGATTTCCTCAAAGCTTATTCCACTCGAGATCGACGATGAAGAGCTTGATAGATCGCCCAGCGAAGAGCTTGAGAGATGGCCGACTGGAGCTGATACCACCATTTCCCATGAAGCGAGGTCTCCCTTTGGGCGATACAGGGGGGGCTTGTTCTCCTCCATCTCCAACATCAATTCCGACATCAAGGAGCTTCTCTGGTTTCGTCTTCTTTGGATAGGAGAGACATGCTGAAAGGATCCGCCCGACGACGATTCGGCTGAGGCTGACTTGCGCCAATCTGAGGAGGCAATTGCTTGGGCTTTCATCGAGTTGGGTACATCGGTGAAGTTGCTCGTCCTCACTCTGAGGCCTGGCACGTTGAGTCGGCCGGTGCCTTTTCGGAACAGATAGGGGTGACCAAGGGAACTCATTGTGTCAACGGCGCAGAACGGACAGTCTCTGCTCTTAGCTCGAAGGCTGAGGCCCTTGAGGTGCGTCAGAGGTTGAAAAGAGCAGGCGTCTAAAGTGCTGATCGCTGTTGCTGAGAGGCTGACTTACCGTCAAATCAGAAGGGTTTAAGATCTGACTGGCGTCTGTCAGGGCTCTAGTTATTACCAAGGCAGCTCGCAGAGATGCCACAGTCCACACGAGTTTGATTTGCTGACCGGTGGTCTTGGAGAGACAGCGTAGCAACTGAGGGCAACCAGGACAGCGGTGTATTGTCAAGCCTTGACACGATACTCGAGACAGTGATATTCCGTCAACTAGAGGATGGAATAGGTCCCCGGATAAACCGCCTCGACTTCCCAAAGCGAGTGCAGGGAAGTGCTGGTGAAGCGGCCCAACTACCGAAGAATCCCCCGAGAGAGTTTCAGCGAGTACAACTCTCGAGAGTTAATCCGATCGGGGGGTATACAGCGGGCAGGTTTCTTGAGGAGACAGCTAGAATGACAACCACTTCTTGACCAGCAGTTCGTGGGAGAGACCAAAGAAGACAAGGAGAAGAGACAACTGAGCTGAATGAAGATAAAGGCTGCGGGCGGCACGCTGTCTATCCAAAAAAGAAGAGACCGAGATGAACTGTCTGGAACGAGCGCAGTGCGGGCTGGCTTGTGCAAATGGTTTGGGAAACGCTGACGCTGGTTGATGGGAAGAGGGGGCCGCACGTTGAGGGGGCGGGACCCAGGCTCTGCCGACCACGTTGGGGAAACGCTGCCCGGGGAAATGGCGGGGGTGCGTTTGAGCGTGACGAATAGCTGGGGAAGGAGTGGCCGAGATGGCGGGTGATGCTTCCGTTTGTAACCGTGGGCAAGGGCGGTGGAACTCCGTGGTCAACAGGCAGAGGCAGCGTGGACCTGCGGCTTCCAAGAAATGTTCGGCTGGGTCGTGGTTGATTGCTGATGAAGGAACGATTGTGAAGAGGCAACACGTCTTTTCATTTTGGGATGGAGATGGCGCCCAGTTCCATGTGGTCACCTCAATGAAGGAGACTGACAATTGAAGCTAGAGGCCGGATAGGTAGAGGTAAAGCATACACCAGAAACCTACTATTCACACATAAAACATCTAGTCATTGCTAAGTCCTTTAGCCCATACCAAGAAACTAACGAGCCCACGCGACAAGTTATAACCACCAAGCAATACACCAAACTCTGGTCTAGGATGCTCAACAGAAGCGCCCAGGGGGCAAGAAACCAGTCCCATCTTAATCATCATCAGAACAGAACCAAAGCCCAATTCATAACGTCATTCCCGCCCAGGCCCAGGTCCAAGAGCTTATTTGCTGGCCACGCCCTCACCAATGCCCATCCTAATTATGATAAACCAGAGGTGGATGGGTACCAAGATGACCACTTCTCATTATTCCGTCTCCATTGAAACACCCCCCTGAATTAATGCGCCCAGTTCCCAAGGGCTCAGAGTACTCCTTCTCCTCGACACGACCCTGCTGGTCCTTCGCTCTCTCTTCCTCACAGTAGGCCTCTCCAGTTCCTCCGCCTTCGGTGCAAGTTCGTCCTCGTCCTCATCCTTGGGGCCATTGCTTTGCGTCTCCTGGGCAGTTTCTGCTGTTTCGGCCGAAAGACCCCCGTCGGACCGGGTGCTCCTCGCGGCGTCAACAGCGGCGCTGGCATCCGTATCGGAAGCCGCTGGTGCAAGGCTGACGCGCTTCTTACCCATGCGAGCTGCCTTAAGCTTGGCGCGGACTCGGGCGGCGTCGGCGTCACGCTCCGAGGCGGCAAGTTTGGCGGCAATGGTGGCCATGGAGAGAGGAGACTGCTGGGGCGGTGGAAGAAGATTGCCGCCGCTACGGGGAAGGGGCAGCCGAGAATTTCCCCGTCTGGGAGAGCGATCGCGGGCTGGGGTGGGAGCTGGATTCGGCAGTGGCATGGTGTCGACACTCTTGTTCGAAGGCGAAGGGCCAGAGCCGCTGGACGTGGTAGACGTGCTGCGACTTGGTTTGGACGCACTCTCTGGCTTTTTGGATCGCGGCCGAGCCCTGTCCCGCGTAACGACACTTCGTGGAGCGCCCGCGGGCTTCACCTTGGGGCCCGAAGGTGTCTCTTGCCGTCTGCCTGTTGGAGAAATCCTCCCCACGCGGCCCCGTGATGAGGGCGCTGACGTCTTGCCCGTCGCAGACTCGCTGGGTGTTTTCACCAACTGAACACTGCCGATCGAAGACGCAGAAGCTGACAAGTCAGCAAGGGTCGGGGGAGGAGCATCATCCTGCTGTTGTACGGGTCGCGGTGGCTGGGTGGGCTTCTTTTTTGGTGACTGTTGAGGCTTGTCGCTTGGAGGCGGTGCCAGGGGAGCTTCCGTTTTCAGCTCCCACGAATTCTCCTCCACGATGGTCGCGAAGTCAACTACCTTCTTGCGCTGACCTGGCTGCACCCCTCCGCGATTGCCTGCGGTGCGCGAGTCTTGTAAGGGGGTAAGCTCGGGCATGGTTGGCAACGGTGGCGGAGAATGAATCATAACCGACTGCTCTAGAATCTCAATATTTGGCTCTTCGACGTCGAGATCGTCAACGTCGACATCATCTTCGAAGATGCTAGATTCGCAGTCGCTAATCTCGGCATCGTCGATCTCAGCGGAAGCAAGACGAAGCCGTTCTGCCGGAGATGGCGAGTGCATCGTGCCTTGCTCTTCCGAGTCTTCTGGAACGGCCTCCAGTCGTAGGCCCAGAAGACCCTGGGCCGTCTCTTCGACGTTCTGGACACGCACCGGACTAAGGCGCAGACCCATCTTCAGCTCCTCTACGTTAACTGGGCGACCGCTGACTTGCATGCGCCTCCGCCAGCCGTCAATCAGATGAACGGCCTCCTTCCAGCGTGTCTCCATCTTCTCCCAACCGTCACGAAGTCTGTGAATCTCATCCTCACGTACAACAACCTCCTCAATAGGGACAAATGATGGATTCGTGAGGATGGTGCGGAGATGATCCAGAATGTTTTCAATCTCGACCGACATCTCAGCGCAGCTTGCCGGCAGGGGAGTCGCGAGATTCTCGCCGTCTTGCGCAGCGGGTGCTCCAGCAACGGCATCCCACCCGCTCATCTCCTTCAATTGACCCGTAGTCTTGCGCAAGAGGCCCAGAACCGTTTCATTCTCCTCGCTGAGACTCTTGGCCAGCTCAGCTAGGAAGGAGTTCGTCTCCATCCGAAGGTCGTAGCCATCACTAGAAGTGACATTGGAGGACCCGGTCGCGTCCGGCCCTGACCCAATGTCGCCAACAACCGTGATAGTGGTAATGCCGGGGCTCTTGCTTGCCCCTCGCGCCCGACCGGCCTCTGTCACCGCCTTTTTCAAGCCATCGATTTGGCGGTCGCGCTTCCGCACCTCATTTGCGCAGGAAGCCCTAGTTTGGGCGACAAAGACCTTGGTTCTGGCGGCTTCGTCCTTGAGTCGCTGAATTGTTGCTTCAGCCGTCTTGAGCTGTGTGCGCATGGCGGCCTCCGAAGACTCGCAGAGAGAAACCTTGCGCTGCGCTTCTAGGTTCTTTTCTTGCAGGCGCTGGATATCGTTAGCCTGTCGCAGCGTTTCGGCGCGCAGACTACGCAGCGTTGCGGACAAAGACTCGCGGTGTTCGGCATCGCGCTGTGGAGGCCTAGTTAGCGCCTTTGGATCTCATCAGCGTGCATCGGAGTGGAAGCGGAAAACGCACGTCGCGCCGAAGAATCAGATCGTTGACAATGGAAATAACCCGGCTCATGGTGGCGGCAATCTCGCCGCTGGTGTCACCCGGGTGGGTGAAATCAATGCTCTGGCCATCGCGCAGCAATCCTCGCGAGAGCAGCTGGTTGTTGATGTAGAGCGACGCTTGTCGCAAATGCTCGAGCTCGACCATGGCAAATCGCCCCGGTCCGTTATGTCGCGCCGTGTGTTTCTAAAGGGTTGTCGACGGTTTCCGAGTCCCGACGGGTGCCGATTCTCGAACCCAGGAAAAATAACTGAAAGATGCGGATCCCGCAATGCACCTTGCTGCTGCATCCCATTGGAGCTGGAACGGCAATCTCGAGCCGTCCTGTTTATTTGGTGGGGGTCGTTGCCCTGGCACCCGCGCCCCACTGAATCTACGCCGCATAACCCTAACCCTACCAAGTCAGCAATTTGACAACAAGAGAGGTGATAGGCATTTCCTATTTGCGTCAGGCTGATCGTGGAGGAAAGAGGGAATCCAGGTGTCCTGTACCCGCCAAGCAGGCACGTACATACATGGTCAACGAGAAAGCCTCACGCTATTGAATTTCCAATTACTGAATTGTGGATTCATTTTCGAATTTGTCCGTGTAAGCGGAAGCTCGTTCAGGTATTTAGAAGTCAGATGAAGCTCGTTCAGGTATTTAGAAGTCAGATGAAGCTAAGGTGAGATCCAGTCCGACTCACAGCGAGGACGCCACCCCGGGCTTAGCAGGGACAGAGAATACCCACCCAGCGGAGACATGACCCGCCAGAGACTTTTATCCAGTTGCTACCCAGGGACTGTCAACAGGTCATCTTGGGATGCATCCCGTCTTGACCCTCTCCTTCCTTATCCAGACCGAGGCAAAATCGCCGGGTGGTCGTATGGTAAACCTCCTAGAGATTTTACATCAGCGCAAGCCTCAAGATAGATATAGAGACACAGAAGAAAGGTGAGGACATCAGAATGTTTGAGAAGATTGTTGAACGCGGTTTTTGTCAGCTTTACACCTCTCAAAGGGGAGAATCCAAACAGTGAGACGGTGTTCTGATGGCCCCGCGTGCGTCATCATGGTCCGGCATGAGGATGGAAGACAGGTGAGAAGCTTACCCAGTCTATTCGCAGAGATTGCCACAGGCAGACATCCCCAGCCATGGCCGCTATAGTTTGTGCCTTGATGAACCGCTTTTTCCTAGTTGATTGCTGAATTTATCGATCATGATTCTGGCACAAACTTGCCCCGCTTCTCTCGCATGGCTGATATCTTCTTCTTGTCCTCCTCGAAACGTTTGAGCAGCTCGGCCTGCTCCTCCTTCTTCTTTTCTCTTAGCTGGAACCGGTAGAAGTTGTTCATCTCCTCCTTCTTCTTTTCTTGCTTTTCCAACATCTTCCTCTTCGCCTCCTCGGCTTCGTTCCGGCTCGCTGGCGCGTTCCGGCCACCACGCGTGACCGTAACAAAGCCGTCTTCATCCGGTTCATTCCGTAACCTCTTGGCAATCTCTGCCGCCTCCTTCTCTCTCTTTGCAAACAACTCAGAGAAAGAATCAATAGCGGCCTGCAGCTGGTTCTTGTCCGGGTAGGAAAGCCGGTTGTGCGCCTTCAGCCACACGGACCCCAGAGGCGGGAGCTCGTCAGCCACTCGGCCGTCACTACCGCCCCATACCGGATACTTTTTGGTCTTGCTGACTTTCCTAATGGCCTTCAACACCTGATCGACACTCTTCTCGTCAGCGAAGAGAACGACGGCAGTGCCCCCGCTCCTGTGCAATGATCGCGTCCAGGTGCTCGGTAGTCGGGCCTCAGCTTCTTCCCTGGCTCTCTCTGCCTCTTCATCCTCGCGTTTCCGCTTCTTTCCACGCGCAGCGAGTAAGCGGGCAGCCTGAACGGGCCGCGCATCTGCGATCGGGCTAGATTTTTGCCCTTCGTCCTCAAACGTCGCGCTCTCGAAGCGACCATTGCCGACAAGAGCAGCAAATATGGCTCTTAGGTGGACATCCGTGCCATCAACGGGCAAATTTGTGAGAAAAAGACTTCGAACGTCGTCGGCGGTGGGGATTTTTGGAGTATTTCGTCGAGCGTAAAGGTGATGCACCACAGTTCGAGGAAAAGACGGCAAGGACGGTATTGAGACTGGGAGTACATAGAAGTCTCCTATTTGCGTAGGAGCCGATGCCATGTTGATGTTTCCTCGATGCGTCGCCATTGAGGGTGTTGATGCAAAGAAATTTGGCTTTGTGAAGCTTTGACTGATCTCAAAAATTTGTGCCCCACTTCCAGCCTAGTGACGCCACAGTAACTTGTGATTGGCCAAAATTGACTCGCAGCAGGCTGTAAGAGAAGGAACGATTTGCCAACCTTTCCAAATACGGAGGCATTTTGGGGCAGTTGTGATGCTGGGGCTCTTTTCCTCCAGACGTTGTCATCTTCACTTTTCTCCTTCAGATACACCTGAAAGCTCACAACAAGAAGCGCCTCTTTGCGATTCAACACCGCTGTCCTGCCGCGAACCCTAATCGGGTTTCGCTCGAAATTTTAAACGACGCCAATGGCGGTCCTGGCAAATGCCGAGAATGGCAAGAACGAAGATTTGGTCACACCAGCTTTCCACTGCTGTCTCCAACTGAAACTAGAATGATCTCTCATGCCATGTTGACCGCTCAACTGGTCGTATTGCCATGAGAGAACGCCGCCGTGTCGTCCTCCGGGGCCTTTTAGACTCCGCCAAAAACCCGGCGGTTCAAGCGAAACAGCCAGTGCTTCTCGCCTTTCGCTCGTCAACACCTTTCATCACCTTCACCACCTTCACCGTCTGTCTGACCATTTTTACAGACTTTTTTCTGTATGGGTTGATCGTGCCAGTCACACCCTTCAGTCTCTCTGTCCAAGTGCAGTAGCCGAGGATGAGGTGCAACATTGGACGGCCATACCTCTCGCATGCTACAACGTCGCTCTCTTCGTTGGCAACCCGGTTGCCGGATTCTACGCCGGCCACACATCGTCGCGCGGGCAGGGGCTACTCTGCTCCTTTGCCTCGGTACGACAGTTGCACTACTGGTCGTCGGACGCCTGCTTTAGGGCGTCAGCGGGGCTGTCGTCTGGTCCGTCGGTCTGGCTCTGATGGTGGACATGGTGGGCAAGGATGTCGGCCAATCGATGGGGTATTGAGCATTGCGATGTCGGTCGGGTTGTTGATCTCGCCCGTCATCGGCGGCGCGGTATATGCAAATGCTGGCTACTACGCCGTGTACTACGTTGCGTTTGCTATAATCCTCTACGATATCGTCCTGCGTCTTGTTCTCATAGAGAAGAAAGTTCGCACGACAATGGCTTGATCCCGTACGGGACGGCAGCGACGGCAATGCAACGACCGCATCCCCGGACACGAATGCCCGCCCCATGGTAGACGGCCGACGACCGCAGCTAGAGCCAGTGAGGTCCAGGACCATCCTTGCAGTTTTATGCGGTGTGGTTGTCGAGGCCGGTCTGGTGTAAGCATGGTCCCGGAACCGGTGAACCGGTGCGCATCCCGATAGGCCACAGTGTGTTAACACCCCTCAGGTTTGCCTGCGATACCGTCCTGCCCCTCTTTGTGCGCGACGTCTTTCATTGGAATTCCACCGCAGCGGGACTGGTTTTCATTTGCTTCACATCTCCACTCGTCGGAGCGCTTGCCGACCACTAGGGCGCGAGCTTGCCTGCATTTGCGGGTTTTGCACTTTCGATCCCCTTGCTCGTCTGCTTGCGCTTTGTCACACGGGACACCCTGAACCACAAAATACTCTTGTGCGCGCTCCTCACCCTGTTGGGCATCACGCTACTGACGCTGGCGAACACACCGCCCATGCCGGCAATGACATACGCTATCGATGCAAAGGAGGCCAGACGACCCGGGGTATGGGGTGAGAAGTCGTCTACGGATCGCGTACGGCCTG
>Ga0247760_1002748_pt1 | contig 12668 bp, 10 predicted proteins | sample UWRJL171409R4_FD_179936 | JGI IMG/M metagenome (GOLD analysis project Ga0247760, IMG submission 179936) | Plant litter microbial communities from Arlington Agricultural Research Station in Wisconsin, United States - UWRJ-L171-409R-4 | ecosystem: Environmental > Terrestrial > Plant litter >...
CGAGGGTTCGGAGAACTGCGTTGCGGACTCACAGTTACTCGGGCTGTTTGGCCGCAGCAGCCTATATCAAGAGGACGTTGACGACTACGGCTTTTTCTTATTGGGTTGCTGCAGTGCAAGGCCCAATCTAACCGTGATATCTGCCCTTCAACGCCTTGTTGCGCCGTCGCTACATAGCTTACCAGCTCGCGACCGGCTTGAGCTAGCGAGGGCATATTGCTTTGTCAGTCTTCCCGGAGACCATCCTGATCCGGGCGTTGTCAAATATCTTGCCAAGGGTCGTGAAAGCCTCCTTCCTATCGATATCCTCCGGTCTGTGTGGGAGGGATTTTCCATCATCCACACGATAGCCATTTCGTTTGGCAGGGCTTGCAGAACGGTGACGGGATCAACCAAGGGTTTCGGCGGCGGGAAGCAACTCGCTCTGTGGCGGCGGTTCGCGGCCGATATTATTAGTATTACGTGCTCTCTATCCAAGCCGTTTATGCTTCACCATGTCGAGAAGGTGCACCATAAATACGCGGTCGAGATATGTCCGCAGGTGGTGTCCAAGGCGGAATGGGCAGGGACCCCTTTGCTCTCACTTCTTAAAGGATGCTCTCTCGACTGCTTCGATGGCTCCGGCGGCGCGGACATGGATCTAGCACGAGTCAAAAATGCGTGGCAGCGTGTCACCTCTTTTGCCCTTGCTGGGTGGCTTGAGCGGTTGGCCATGTGCGGCATTAACCTGGGGGAATACGGGAAGAAGGAGAAGGAGACATTCGACCAGAAAAACCCCCAAGGTACATGTGCGGAGGAAAGTTATTCTTTCGCCCTGGGCTTTAGCCAGTGGGTTGCGAATGAGCAAAAGTATACGTCGCTGACGCTGGTGGCTCATCTTTCAAGTTTGGAGTATGGATTTGATCTGGCCGATTGGTCCCTGTCTTGGGAAATTGCTGCATGTTCTCGGGAGGGAGAAAGAGAAAGGCCCCAGGATTTGCCAGATGCCAAACTCATTGTCCCGGGAGCTTGGGTGGAATAGGAGTTAGACCCCTACCTATTCAAGGTGGTGGAAAATACCATTGAGAATCACTTCTGCGACAATTTTTGTTGGTCTTAGTGGTCGGGTCGGATGAACATTGTTTGATGCAGCACGTATCGACCTAGGCCCACTGCCTCTTGGGAAGGTGGAGCGGACGGATTGGCAAAAAGGTGATGATATATTTCAAAGCCTAATATTGTGTCTGAAGTAGCCGCCCTCACTGAAGTTAAGACTTGAGGCAGGTAGTAGAATTTGGTCTGATGGAGATATTAAGAGGTTACTATTCTCCGGTGAGGTAAGCGTACGTAAAGTCGGAGTAAATAAAAAGTTAGGCCTGAGATAGGATAACTAATGCTAAGTAATGAGGTACGAAAAAGAAACTTTGTGCAAAACAGATAGCCCCAGATTATGGAAGCTACTACTGTTTTTTACCATCATAAACTTCGTCTAACTCAAGACCAACTTCGATCATTGGCTAGAAACTTTCCTTTTTTTTCGTCCTCATATGCTCCTCCATCGAGTTGACCAGGGCTGTTGCCTTTTCGACGACATCCTTACATTCCCTCATGTCCTCCCAATCTTCGTTCTTCAATTCTAACTTTAGGCGTTCCAGCATATTCTCGGCACAGTTCAGTATTGTACCCCCTTTGTCAGCTTTATACTCAGGATCCAGTTGCCCAGTTTTCCACAGAGCCCATGCCGATTCAACCTGGTTTTCCTTACAAGCCAGGTGAAACGGCGTCCGACCAATGACGTATCTTTCGTCTGGTTGCAACCTTGGCGGGTTCATGTCGAGCAATCGACGCACTGTCTTTGCCTCCAGGCGTCTTAGCAGCTAATCCAAGAGGACTGTATTTTGTCTTCTGCCTCCAGCGAATGCCTTGATCCGGGAAAACTTTGTGGTATCTCATCAGGCGATCTTCGAGGAGGATGTCGGCAATGTCGAAATGCCTCCCTTCGCAGGCTAGCCACAGCGCCGTGACACCATCCTTGGTTTCCCTACCCGGGTCAACTTTTCCGACCGAAACCAATCGGTCTTCGAGGAGGAGGCTGGCAACGTTGCAGTGCCCATGGCGGCACGCCAAGTGAAGAGGTGTATAGCCTGATTCGTCCATCGCATCTAGGTCTACCCACCCCGCCGAAACGATTCGGTCCTCGAGCAGCAACTTGACCGAGTCCACAAGCCCCTCTTCGCATGCCAAGTGCAGCGGTGTCGAAGCAGTTCCCTGTTGCTTTAAGCTCTGCAGCCCCATATCTGCAGCAAGGAACTGTTCGACAATGTCGAGGCGGCCGGCTGTCATGGCAGAATTGAGCGATGTAGCGACATTGACGCTGTAGCCACATTGACGCTGTAGCCGCCTTCCAGCAAGAACTTGACCATTCTTAGATTGTTGTACTCGACCGCGAGGGCTAACGGCGTCTTTCCTCTTCTATCCTGAGCCTCTGGGTCCGCCTCGAAATGCGTCAGTAGGAGCTCCGCCACCCCATCGGAGCCTCGCTCGATAGCTATGGAAAGGAGTATGCATTTATCATCCTTGTTGAATCGTCGGAGCTTTGCTTCCTGTAATAGGACCTTCGATGTCTCTGTCAAGCGGTTGGCGGTAGCAAGAAGAAGGAGCGATCCTAATTCTTGGTCGCCGAGGTGCTTCACCCCCGAGAGGGAGTTCCTAATGGTTAAATCGACATCGCTTGGAATTTGGTGGAGGAGAAAGACCATCAGTGCTGGTGCTTGGCAACGCTCTGCAGCGAGCTGTATTATCGATTTGCCTTGGCGATTCATCTTCTCTGTGATGAGTTTGCTGTTTTCGTGTGGCACAATCTTATCCGGGAGTGGTGATATGCTGAAGCGATTTTCCATACGCTGCCAGTGCTGGGCCGGATCGTACAACTCTCCTAGACACAACCCAGGCCTTTTGTCCTCTACCGTATGAGAGATTGTGGTGATGGCGTTGTGTTTGGGATATTCATACTCCTTCAGCAGCTTCTGAGCCAGCTGTGGGTTGAGAAGAAGGCCGAGCTCGTGCACAGTAGCACCACGAGTAACTGCCCACAGATAGGTCACCTTGGTGTGGGCCTACTTGAGCGCCGTCCGGCCTCGGCCGTCCTTTACGTCTAGTGTCTCTCCATCCGAGTCCGCTTCCAATAGTGCCTTGACGCAATCGCTGTGCCCCTTCTCGACAGCTTCGTGCAAAGCCAGGGACCCGTTGTTATCGCTTGCTGTGAGGTTGATCTTCTCTTTAAGTCTATCCACCACCGTCAATCTGCCCATCGCTGCCGCCAGGTGCAACGCCGTTTTCCCATCCTTGTCTTGCACTTGGAGTTCCAAGCTAGGCTGGTTAAGAAGCTTGGAAATGACTTCTTCCTGGCCCTTAACCGCCGCCCAGTGTAGAATGGTGCGGCCATCCGCGTCAACTTGGTTGATGTCGAGACCCTGGTCGAGTAGCTCCTGCAGATCTTGAACAGAGTCGCGGTCCAGACAGGTGCGAGGCGTGACGGCGCCGAAGATTGGCCATTTGGTCCACTTCATCGTGTTCTAGTCCTTTGGCAGGCCGTGGGCGTTTTTCTGTACCGACGAACAAAAAGGGTGGAAGGTTGGAAGGCTGGGGGGTTAAAGCAACGAAGAGGGATTAGTTTCTTGGGCATCTCACTTGGATGGTTACATTATGTGGGCTCGGCCGCAATTGCTACTTGGGCACAGATATGGCAGAAGTTCACGTGCATACATCCAGTCAGGAGTGCATCCGGCATACCTGCAGCAAAGGCACAATGACGCAGCTATGATCCATCCACTCAAAAGTGCATACGACATGACCGCAGCAAAAAAAGCTTGCATGATGGCTGCTCCATCCATCCAGTCAGACTTGGCATGCAATGTGCTCAAGAATCGGGGTGATTAAATTTCAGGCAGCTGAGCGGCCCAGGAATTTTTCCCCAAGTACCCAAGCATCTATCTCGCCACTGCCTCGGACCCTCATGATAGCAATAAACCTTCTACACCAAGTTTATTAGTCAAACCTCGGTGCCAAGTTCCCCTGCACCTATTCATTTTGAGGATTTGCCTCAGTTCAAGATTTTTTAAGACCACCATAATGTCGCTGTCTGTATCTGCTCGATCACTGTTACTCGCAGCGGCCATGACAACCGCTCAAATCACGACTGCCGACGAAAACGATCCGGTTGGGTGGCAAGATAGTCCCCCTCGGCGGGGGACCATCGATATTCTCAAAAGCTGCGTCATCACCATTGTCGCCTACACATGGAGCATACAGCACCTCAACGTCCCGTCAAAGAAAGATCATGACTCCATATTTCGGTCGCTGGCACGGCGGGCCAGCTGGATGCTCATCACCATCTTGCTGCCCGAGTTCATCATGACGCACGCGGTTTTCGAGTTCATGATGGCCTGGCAGACTTTCAGGTCGATGGAAGAAAAGATTGACGCTATAATCGACCCTCCTTGGTGGTTCAAGTTTTTTTTCCGACGGCCATCGGCACCAGCTGCTGGTCCCGGCCGGGACGAGGAGGAGAAGGAGGCTGTAGATAAAGCACCCGCTGGTGAGGGCTCGAGGGTAAGATGGACTCTCACGCATTCCTACTTTGCCAACATGGGCGGTTTTTACTATAAAGGCGACGAGAGCAGCTTCCCCTTGACCGGCGTCCAGTTGGCCAAGGAATGGGATGGTCTCGGACCTCTCAAACCTACCATCACAGAGGACGAAATACTGGACAAGGCGAAAACCGACATCTTCGCCAAAACCATTGCAGTCTTGCAAATCCTTCAGCTCGTCTTGTCGCTCATTGTCAGAAAGGCACGGCATCTCCCATTTTCTCAGCTAGAGACGTTGACTCTCTCCTTTGCTGTATGTGGATTTGGGACGTACTTGGTCTACTGGTACAAGCCACAGAATGTCGGGGTACCCGTCACTATAACGTCGTCATCACGGCCTTCAGGGCGGTCAGAGTCTGATTCCCGCAAGGTTTCCCACGACAAGACTTATGACCGGCTCTGGTCGGTGCTCACCAACGCCGAGTTTGACTCGGACCGGAGCAGAGTCAAAATGACAACATCCCGATCATGGCGTCACAGACCGGACACCTTGCGCTCCCGGTGCTGGCCTTCATGGCGGCTGGGTTTGGAAGTCTGCACTGCATTGCTTGGAACTTTGAATTTCCAACTACGGTTGAGAAAGATCTATGGCGAGTGGCGAGCATTCTCTCGCTGGCGGTTCCAGCACTGGGCTTGCTCTCCATCCCGCTTGCCCAAGTCAGTAAGGGATGGGGAAGTCCGCGCGAATTCACAAGGCAGCTTCTCAGCCTGCTTCGAGAGCTATCATGGAATTCAGATCCGAGCGTACAGGCGAAGGCGATCGAGGTACGGCTCAAACTGGAAAACGTATACAACAACCCAGACAGCACCACTAGGTATGAGGAAATTCTTGGACGAGAGGTCCCGACAGCCTCGGGGCAGCCCAAGGCGTTCCGACATGAGCTGCTAGCCTTGGCAGAGAGGATGGTCGTGGCATCTGAGGTGCCATCAGCTGGACAGAAGGACTTTGTTGAGCAGCTCAATCTGCTTGTGGCGTTGATCGACGGCAAGGGCTCCAAGAAGCTGGCCTTGTATGCGAACGTCAAATCATTTCCCCGGAGGTCTGCTTTGCTGAAGGAAGTCAATTTGTTCATTCTCTATTCGACCGGGTTGATTTACTGCCTCTCTCGTCTCACCATCGTTGGATTGGCCATTTCAAGTCTTCGCTCCATGCCGGCGGAGGTGTACATCACCACTTGGACGCGATACATCCCCGCAGTTTAACGACCGATCAGCTCGTCCAGGTAAAAAAAAAAAAAAAATTGCCTCGAAGAGGAGCACCAGTGTGGTTGACCACCCGCTCATTTTTCATATACACCAGGTTCGGACGCACTGCAGCCGTCGAAAACGACACCGCGCCGTCCGGATACTGGTCACATGGGTTTGTTCACCACGTCGGATCCCAACTATGATTTGTAGAGTGAAGGAGTGAATGCATGCTACTTGACCTGACCGTTCCCTACGACAGAGTCGAGCGTCCACCATAGTTGCGGCCGACGGTATAGATAACAGTGTGCGCACAGTGGCTCCCAGCATCCCCCGCCCACTGAAGTCAAGCAAGCTCGCCGGCTTATCACTGGTTAGTTCCACCTCCACAAGGAGTGAAGACGAGGTAGTGACGACTTATACAGCCACTGAAAACTGGGAGACCACCCTCATACATGCAAGTGGCACTGCGGCGTTCTCCTCGTTGACCAAACACATTGTAATATTCTACTCTAACCGTTTACGACAAACGCCCTCTCCGGCCCGCAGCACCGTGCGCTTGTTGTTTTTCACCCACAAGTCCGTGTTCAGCTTCTTCGCGTACGGCAGCTCCTCACTGTCAAGAGGTCAGTACGCACCTGCGGTGCCAGAAAAGCAGCCGCGCTATCCTATTCAGCCGCCTTTACCTCGCCGCCTTTTTATTCGCGAATTTGCGATAATGCTCTATTAGCGCCTCATATAAAGCCAAGTCCAGTAGCGAAAACGGGAACCACGTACTGATGTCTACGCCGGCGACGGTGCCTTTGACATTTTGAGGAGGCGCAACAGGGTTACCTACTTACAGCTAGTTTCCCCAAGCAGACGCGATTACTACCGACCTCCCCATCAACCACGTCGTCTATCCCTCCTGGGACGATGGAGATGGCGTACCCGCCGTGCTCATGGTTTCTTTCAGCTGGGCGCAAGATGCTATGCGCATGGGCGCGCTTGTCGACGCCAGAGCGCGTCTGGATAGTAGGCTTCGCAGTAAAGACGATCGGATCGTGACGCAGTGTCTGAATGATCTCGTCAAGCTGTGGAGAGACACCAAGACGGCACCGGCGTTTGACTTTCTTTACGATCAGGTCGAGGCTTACCATGCGTGGGCTTGGGGATTACGACCAGTATACCGGGGGGTCCATTTGCACCGTTTGGGCCTGGGCAGTTCAAGCATGTCTATCCCAACTTTCAGAACATCTTCTGCAATGGAAGGTTCAATATGTGTGGAGAGGCGCTGAGCGGACATCATGCGTGGATCGCAGGGGCGTTGGATATCGCGCGTACGGGGCGTTGCTGCTGTGGTTGATGTGGAATGAGATGGGACCGGAGTATGAGACGTTGAAGGCGTCGTTGTTTGGCGGTGGCGCGGGCGAGCACCCACCTGAGGTGGAGGAGAGACTTGTTATGTGGAGGACGAAGCTGAATAGGTAGGCGGGAGGTCGACTAGAGAGGCAGCTAAGGTTGTTCTACCGGCTGTTTGAGGAGAGGGGTTTTGTTGGGTGCGGCTGGGCGCTGTAAACGAAGGAGGCTCGGCTTGGTAGGGTGGTCGATCTTGAGGTGGTATAGCACTATTTCTTCTTTGTATTAGTAGTAAAAGGCTCTGGAATTCCTCCAGAGCTTCCTACAACCTATAACAGGCCCTCCCGTCTCCTGTGTTTTAGTATTTAGGAAGATAAAGCAAATTAACAACTTCTCTCTTTCACTCCTTTGCAGTAGGCCCTCCGGCAGCTTTGCTCGCGTACTTACTGTTACAAAATCAGCCTTTACCGCTTAAACTACGTTCTCTATCTGCCTTATAGTGAGATATTGCCAGTTTGGCAAGGGGATATTTCTCCTCACGTAAGTGCTGCACATCTGAATGTCGGAATCCTGCACTGTCAAGGTCTTTATAGAATTCTCTGCTATAAGAGTGACCGGGCCGTATTGACCCACCCCGGCGCCTTCAAATCCCACTCGGATCCAACAACGTCGCCGGCGCGATCCCCGCCAACAACACCCCAAATCTAAACCTCACATCCATCGGCATCGGGCTTTGGGAGTGGTCCTGGATCTGATCACTCCGTCAGCCGCAGCAAGCTCGCCGCCAGCTTTGCCCCCAGCGAGAAACAAAGCACAACAACAACCTACTCCCCTTGTCCCTTCAGCATCGTCATCAGCATCTATCGCATCCCGACATGACTGCAGCACCGCCCGTGACGCTTCCATCGCCGTGGCGGCCTCGTGTTCGTCCTCCTAGCGAAGCCAGCGGTAGCACGGGCCGTGCGAGGCGCCGTAGACGGCGGTGATGGCTGCGTGCGTGTTGGTTATGTTGTCATTTTTTGGGGCCTTCTTTATTAGTGCTTGTAATGCTTTTGTAGCTAATTAGGTTGCAATACGGGGGAGCTGTGTCTTGGTGTTTGTTTTCGGTGAAGAAGATTTTTTGCTTTGCAGTTTGCTTTTTCTCAGCAGCGGCAATGATGGCGGGCCTAGGCGAGGTTCTAATACGACCCGAAGGCTCCGGTAAGCGCCGGCGGGTTTAGTGCCAAGTTCGGGCCTACATCACGGACGACCGGGGGGAATTCCGGAGGATCCACTTTCGATGTTGTTTACTTGCCCCTGAGAGTTGACGTCAAGAGCATTTGGTGTGCCCGTCTTTTCCAATCCGTCCGCCCGTAACTGATACGTCCTCCCTTCTCGTTCCATAAAGAAGGACGCCGCGTTCAAACTCCAATTCTCCCACGCCACCTGCATCACCCCCTTGCCCTCTGCTTTTTTACGAGATAGAGCCATATCCTTTATCATCTCCTGCACTTCAGTCCCGGCATTGTAAGTCATCATCGCTGCCCAAAGCAATCCCTCAGGTTCCTCCTCCAAACCACAAGGTCTTTTATACCGCCGCACAACCAGCCAGAGCGTACTGGCCATGGAAAGGATGGTGAATGCGATAACACACACGGCGAACCAGGCTCGAACAAACAGTCTCGTCTGCGGCGTTTGGACCAAACCCTCTCGGAAACCTTCAGGAATGTCGGTCGTGGATTGGAATCCAAGTCTTGCAACAGCGATTCTGTAGACGGAGGCGAATGCAACCTGAACAGCCTCGGGAATAACTGCCGGGTTGTTGATCAAGATTCCCGCTGAAGTCTCGTTTGCCGTTTGCTCGGGGGTAGGGATGATGGGGTCTGTGGACGACACTGACAAGATTTGTAGAGCTCGCTCGACAACCAGCCTGCCAAACATGGAAGGGACTTGTTGCGTGAAGCCCCGGCCGCCAGCTTCGGAAACGGCAGTGAGCCCTGCTTGGAAACTCGGACCAAAGGACTGATCGTGGCGGGTTGTCGGGCCGGTTTGAAGGAAGGAGAGAATGCGTGGTCGTGTTGGTGAGGAAGATGATGCAGCGGTGATATTGGACCATACTACAGTCAGGTGGCCGGGTGTGTGCTCGTAAAGCGGGATGCAAGACGTTACAGTGAGCTTTCTCAGAGGGGGGTTAGCATCTTTGTCGTGTTCTGCGGAGACGATGACGATACGGGAGGGAAAGTCGGGCTTGGAGGCACATGTTGTTTCTGATACTACTTGCACGATACGGGGACGGTCCATGGCCCCAATCGAGAAGCGATTCTCAATGTAGCAGTTCCTGTCGTTAGCGGTTACCGTCACTTGGCCCGTGGCGTCCTGGGCGCTGAACTCCTCATAGGCGATAGAAAAGTCGGACGGGGTGAGCACAGAGCAGGCTTGGCGAACGGCGAAGGCGTGGGACGCAGCGGTGAGACGGGCTCCAGGTAGAATAAGGGCAGGGTTCAGGGGCTGGAAGGCGTGGGTTCCGTTCGTCCAGGCCGTGTTTTCGGCCCCGTGGACATCTTCAGAGATTGCGAGCTGGAGCTCGACAAGCCAATCGCTGTGAGACCGGAGAGAGCCCTCGGTGAACTCAAAGCCGTTGCGCATGGAAAAAGTACTATTGAAGACGACATCATCATCCTTGATGAAACCGGCCGAGAAGGGCGTAAGGAAGACCTGGAAGATAAGCGACAAGAATAAGGCCAGCGCTAGGTGGTAATGCCGGTTGCGCCGTGCATGAACCCATCTCGTGGTGATGCTCTTGTTCCGATAATCAAGCAGGACGGCTGTTGCCCTAGCGTTGTGTTTTCGAGATTTGGCATCGGTGCGGGTGAGCTCAACGAATGGCTCGCGGAAGGCGGCGTCGTCAGCGGGCCAGTTGCGCAGTAAGGTGAAGAACTGCAGAATGAAGGTCGGCAACGACTCCCACACGAAGGACCAATCCTGCCCAACGCTCTTTAGGAAAGGGTCGTCTTTGCTGGTAATTTCGACAAAGCCATTGCGTGAGATGCTCAGGACGCAAAGCGCAAGAGTTGCGCCGAGAAGAAGAAGGTGGGCGACGAGGACGAAGCTGGCAGACAAGGCTCTGAGAGCCGTAGGTTCCCAACATTTGTGTGGTGCCATTGGGTTTTGCACGGCAGATACGTTCAGGCCCAACCCCCCCCCCAAGCGGTTGGGCCCCAATTATATCACAACTTCCATCTTTAGCCGTGGGCAAATCACCCCTGAAATCGGGACACGGCCCCTGCAGTGGAACCACATGGCTTCCCTGCAGGGACAAAAGGACCGCCACTCGTTGGTAGGCGGCTCTGGCAAGCTGAATTATGTGTTTCATTTTTTTCTCCAGCTGAACAACCGAGCACCACACTTGGGCGACGTCGAGATTCTCCAAGCGCCATGACCCACCCCCTTGAGCATGCAGCACAAAAGGCTCCCAGAAAGGCTCTCCCGGTGATGGCCATGTCCACGAAACCCTTGGTTGTTTGCTTCTTCGTTGTTTTTCCCTAGTCGCAGTTTTCGTAATCGCCATCTCCTTCCAATGCTGTCATCAACGCACTTCTCCGCCTCACTCCTCCTCGCCTTCGCGCTTTGCGCCTCCAGTTCGCTTCTGGACAAACGGCAGTCCGGACAGTCGGGCCTGATCAATTGGTCAGAATGCCCAACAATGCCGCACCCGCAGTGCGACTACATCGACAACTGCCCCCAGGCTGGACTCTCTCCCACCCCGTGCGATTGCACCCAGGAGATGATCAACGCGCTTTACGCGTGCCCAGCAGAACTCGGTAACTGCTTAGGCATGTCCTCCGATGCCTTCACATCAGGCTTCGACCAGATCATTCTCGCCTGGCATCAGCGCTGCACATCGGCCCTGGCCTCTATCACCACGCCCATCTCCTATGCCACAGCCACCGGCTCCGGCGGCATATGTAATATCGACGCCAATAACCCCTGCATCGCCGGCCAGACCAGTCTCGACCGCTGCACCAGCCAAGCCCGCGTCGGCAGCACGACCAACTTCCCCTCGTTGACGAGCTGCGCTTGCCAGCCTGCGCTCCTTCGGACGCTGAGCAAATGCTGGTTCACGGATGAGCCGCAGTGCTTGGGGAAGCCGCCTGATACGTCCAGGATCAAGAATAACTACCTCGTGCAGATGTGCGATGCGGCCAAGACAATTTTTCCGAATGGTGGACCAGGTGATAGTATTGTGACGACCACAGGGTCTGTGAGGGCGACAGGTATAGGGACGTTCACGGGCGAGGTGACGGGGTTGGGTTTCAGACCTGCTGAGACGGGCAAGTCCTTGGCATTGCGTCTGTCCGTGGGAGAGCATTCAACTGGTTTGTTGCTTGCCGTCTGTCTGATCTTGCACGGTGCGTTGATGCTGCGTTGGCTATAAAACCTTGGTACTTGATTCATAGCATTCCCCTCGAAAGCTTCGACCCAGTGTTGACATCCAAAAAAAGATATCTACAGAATCTGAGAGCAAGTCGTTTGGCTATCGTGAGACGTTCCTTAGATTTACCAGGAAACCATTCCTGCGGCAACCTCAACTTCTTAATGCCAACTCGCGTGCAAGTCGCCCCTTCGCTGTTCGAGACAGGTTTCAAGCCGAGCATCCAACCTTCTCTATCATCATCCTCGCGTGAGGATAAATCATCCGAGCACCCGAGTCACCCCCCGAGTCTTCAAACTCCCATATCGGGAAACAGAGTACTCCTGCCTCCCGTTTGGTTACACTTCCAACAATATCTCTATTCGGCATGCCAGGCTAAAATAAGCCTACCGCTTTCCCCATCTCTAGATCTCGCGCTTTCGGGATATTGTTTAGGTAACTGAACACATATAGTTCGGGGCCATCACGGGTCGAAGTAACTAAGATTAAGCCCAAGTCGCCTCAAATGCGCAAAACTCGGCACCATGCGCTGCAAAGACTGGCACCACCAACAAGCTTAACGCTAACGTTCTCAATAATACAGATTCCCGCCTTACAACATATCAGGCACTTTTTCACGGAACATCATATCTAACCGTTGACGGCAACGGCGGCTCATAACCAAGATGGGGCTCAGGGAGGAGGGGCCTAGTGGGCATGAGCAGAACGGGTGGTCTTGTCACGGTACGGTGCTAGATGTAGAAGGACAACGGTGCAGTGCCCTGACTGCACAACGTTCCACTTTTTGTGGTGTTTACGCATTGCGTCCTTTGGTGCCGTGACAGGTCTCGTAAGGATGTAAATACGGTACGTATATCCTTTAGAGAAGGCTGCGCTGGAAATCGAGACCTTGTAGGCTAGCGTAATGTCCTCCACCCAGTTTAAACTTCAAAAAAAGAAACCACACTAATAAAGGCAGGCAGAGAGCATATTATACTCGTGTCACGGTGCCGACCTCAGGTCTGGGGAAAGAGACTTGTTATTGCACGAAGGGAGCCAAAGGGAACTGGCTCCCGAGAGGTAGGCTATATACTGGGTGCTGGGGAGGTCACGTGTAGCTGCTGGTT
>Ga0247760_1002749_pt1 | contig 12664 bp, 12 predicted proteins | sample UWRJL171409R4_FD_179936 | JGI IMG/M metagenome (GOLD analysis project Ga0247760, IMG submission 179936) | Plant litter microbial communities from Arlington Agricultural Research Station in Wisconsin, United States - UWRJ-L171-409R-4 | ecosystem: Environmental > Terrestrial > Plant litter >...
TAACAAAAACAAAAACAAAAACAAAAGAATGTCAGCAAAGTACAGCCTATTTTAGCTATGTTTTTTTGAGGCTAGAGGTAGACTACATTGATATCAAGTTCCCGTTCTCCATCCGCTCTTCTAAGAACCCTCCACACAACACCTCTCCTTACATTTCCCACCATCTTTCACACCCCCATCCACAATCCATTCTTGATTCCATCCCTCCGCAATCAACTCCACCGAAAGATCATATCCCACCGCCCACGCCAACGCCTTCCAACAATTTGCCGCAGAGCTTTTTCCAAAAAGAGCCTCGTACCCCACGATGAAATCACTGTCACGTTGTTTCTCTTCCGCCTGCCAGTATTCAGATGTAACGCTCTGCATTTTCTGACACAGCGCCGTCAAGACAGGCCGGCATTCATCAGCCGCGGGTGCAGTAGCGTGACCTGCGTCGTCTCTTGTCCATAGGCGTCGTGATACTTCGCGATGTTCCTCTGAAGATGAAACTTCCTTGGCGAGGCGCTGAAGGGTGTCGAGAACGAGCCAGTGTGACTTTGAGACTTCAGTGAGGAATACAGGTAGACAGCTGTGCACATGGACAGCGTCTCCTCGCTTTCGGGGAGAGTCTTGCTCTTGTACTCTGGCGAGAAGGTGGACCACCGTGGGAATCTTGCTGTCGGTATCTCTAATTAGAACAAGCTCTCCCGGCTTGGCTAACTCGTTGAAGATAGGCTGGGATTTTCTTGTACCCTCCGTGTATTGCCCATCCAAGTTGTCTTCCTCAAGCAGCCTCGCGTCACGGTCCGACCACTCTTCCCAGGTCCATTCGGTGGCTATGACGCTGCGGAAATATCCAGAGATGGTGAACCACTGCCCACTGTCTACATCACGGCAAAACAGCTGGTTTTCGACAAGTTGGCGGCAGTAAAGACCCCACGGCCATTTACTCTCGCCATTGGTCCACGGCGTGAGCTTGATGCGCATGCCGGGGTAAGAAACCCTAAGACCTTGGGTTTCTACCAAAGTGCCCACTTGGAAATCCCAGGATTCGGGGGTGTGGGACGGCGTCGAGCTTGTCCAGCGCGTGGTGGCCGTAATGTAATTCATGCCTGATTCGGTTTCAGGAAGCAGCAGGGATTTTGGAGCCCATCTCCAGCCGGAAAGGGTTTCCAACGTGAGAGGCTCCTCGACGTAAAAGATAATGCGGGCGGGGATCCCACCACACTTTGCGGCGAGTTGTTCCCAGATGTTCTGCACACGCATTTGTCGACATGTGTGTGCATGGACGGCAGTCTGGTCGAGGGAGAGGAGCGTGGCAATGCAGAGTGGTTCATCGCTAGCGAAGGACACAACGCGGAAATAGAGCGCTGCTTGGGCTTTCCAGAGGAGGAATAGCTGCTGTGCGCCCTTGTTGTTTCTAGTGGTAAGGGTTTCGGGGCTCTCAAGCTCGGATTTTTGAAGGTTGGACAATCGGGAAATCTATCTGTTATAAGCTTATACGGTTCCAAGTACCTACTAGGAATTTGAACTTTGTCTCACCTCTAGTGAAATATCTCTCCAGATGCGGAAGTACCGGAGATCCTTATGCTTGATCAATAAATCTCCGAGTTCCGCCGTCTCTTTAACAAGGTGTACCAGGCGATCTTGGAACTCAAAGTACAACGACTTGGACAACACGCCCTCCTGGAGGGTCCAAAGTCTCCTCATCCACGTCGATGTCAAGATCCTCAAACACGTCTCCGCCGACTTGGCCAGAGGTACCTCCCCGCTTGCCTCTCCGTCTGCTTCTCCATCTCCCTCGCCGCTTGTCTCTGACGGGATGGACGATGTGCACGGTGAGAGGGACTTGTCTAGAACCAGCACATGGTCTGCTTCCTCGTAGACGGCGCGAATGCGACTCATTGCCACACCATTCTCAACTGGTGCATGCTTGAAAACTGGAACGCAAAGCGTGTCAATCCAGAACCAGTATGCAAGCTGTGGATGACCACCGTCGGCGAGTTTCTGGGTATCCCCGCCTGTCGGTGCCGGAAGTTTGGTGAGGAGGTCAGCGAGGCGCCGGATTTGACAGGACTGCAGCGCGTTTGCGGTGGGATTTCCGAGTCCGTCTGCCCATACCTAAGTCACTCCCGTTAGTGACTCCAGTCCAGTTCAGCGACAAGCAACCCTCAACTTACATGCGACAACGCCACATATGGCCTCCTCTTTCCAGTCCCTGCGCCCATGTACTCTTCAACATAGATATCCACCCCCCCCTGGTCGTGCAAGACGAGACGGAGAATCGGAAAGGTAGTCGTCTGCATCAGAATCCGCTTCACCTCATTCTCATCCAACCCGGCCAGATCGCACGCCTTGCAATCTTCCACATGCGACAGCTTATAAGTGCACGGGTCAATCTGCGCCGCCCCGCAGCGTGCAAACGAACAGGTCTTTACACTATGCGTGTACGATGTCTCGGGCTTTTCGAGGTGACTGAGGAAATACCGCGTGCTGATGCCAAAAAATATATGTCGAATGCGCTCTACATCGCTTCTGCACCATCGGGAATTAGCCATGGCGTCGGAGGCATCGCTCCTTGGGTCGAGGAATTTGGCGGCCAAGATGCCGGTGCTGCTGGTGACGTATTGAGTCTCCGATTGGGAGGTGTTGAGGACAGACAGCGATGAGGCGAGTAACTCGACAAGACCGGCAATGGACAAAACGGTTGAAGGGTCGAGGAAGGTAGGGCCTTCGGCGCTAAGTGTATGGAGCATGTTGGAAACAAAACCAAGGCATTCGTGGAGATACCGGAAGCGTGCGACGAGATTCTCCGGGTCACGATTCTGTAAGAGGTGGCCCACCATTTGTTTGCCTCCATTCTCCTCGAAAAGGCTGGCGCTTGTAATCACGTCATTTTTGACAAACGTGTCATACAGCTTGCGAATACTACGGGCGCGCTCGGCAGTCGCCATGCTCGGATTTTGGTGGGAGTCATGGCTTGACGGATCGTTCAGACCATGGAATTCGGCCAGGAGTCCAAAGAAAAGCCAATGCTGGAATATGGCTTTTCTCTCCTCAATAGCGGCTATCTTCGTTGCTTCCTTCTTCTCGAGGTCCAGAAACTCGTTTGCGGTAGTGGTTGTCTCTGCGCATGAGCATGTTCGCATCTGTCGCGGCACGCATCCCGACTGATCGATGCGGCAAGCAAAGTGCATAAACTGTCCCCCATCCCATTCGGTGAGCGCAAAGCCCACAAAGGGGGCTTGGGCGACTCTACCTCGTCCGGTCGGCAAGGGGAGGAGATCCATATTTGCGCCTTGCAAGTGTCTCCAGGCAGTGAACAAGGCGGGGTACATATGCTGGGGCAGTTGAGTCAATTTTTTTTCTTGCATAAAGTTCGGAAAAGGATGATGAACCACGTGCCCAACACGATGGCCAGCCTTCTCTGATCCAAAACGGGCACTTTGCATCACAGCCCCCGATATGGGGACTGCAAATCCTGGGTGATGATAGAATCTTCTTCCAGTTGTTATAGAAGCCGCAACCGGCTTGAAAATTCTCCCTGAAAACCCTCTCTTCACTAACTATGTCGCAACAGCGTCTTCCCGGTCTCTTTCAGTCTGAGGCGGGCTTGTCTGGTGTTTTTTTTGGTCATATCCCCCAGCAACATATGATCAATAATATTGTTTGGAAGAAAGCGCTGGAAACCCGCCAACATGGTTCCGTTTCCGAAAGTTGTGTATCGGACGGACCAGACTCGAGCAAGTTTCACAAAAACCCGTGCGGTGGTTTTCTCCAAGCTCGGCACCAGGCAATGTCCACCGACGGCTCCAATTGCACCATTGCTGGGAAGACCCCAACAAACCTCCACACACTGGAAGACAAAGCCACGCCTGCCTCCCTGCTTCCCGTTTTGCGCTGTTCAAATGTTCCCTTTGATGTAATAATCAGACATCAAAGGCCCTATGGCGCAACGGCAGCGCGTCTGACTCCAGATCAGAAGGTTATCCGTTCAAATCGGGTTGGGGTCATTTTCTAGTCTGGGGTGGAGGCCCCGATATTCTCGGCATATCGCTCCAGTCTGTTTGAACACACGTGATTTTTTTCGTCTTCATTTTTGCTTGTCATTTCATCACTTCTACCGAGTCTTGCGACATTCTCACAAGTGACATCAACATTTTTGCCGACCACCCCAACCATTGACCACCAAAACTCGCCTGACACCCGCACTCCGAATTGCAGCATTTCGGCAGGACCCAAAATCATGTCTATCACACTTGATCACATCGTCATCCTCGTGTCACCCGAAGTGCTGGCCGACCTTCCAGTCTGGCTCACCTCTTCATTCGCCATTCTCGACGGCGGCCGCCATTCCAACGGTATCACCGAAAACAAGCTCATTTTATTCCAAGATGGCGTCTACATTGAGCTCATTGCCTTTGTTCAAGGAACTTCTCCCGAAAAACGCGCATCAACACGCTGGGGAAAGCGCAACGAGGGAGAAGTTGTCGATTTTGCCCTGACGCTCCTGCAGTCGGAACGGGCCGGTGACGAACCATTCCACCCAGAAGATATCTTTCGCTCGATTATCCAAGACCGCGTCCGCGAATCACAGACGGAATTGGAATACTCAGACCCAGTTGCAGGCGGACGGGTGACACCAGATGGAACTGAGCTGCGATGGGCTATCTCCGGTCCTGCGTGGACGACGACCTCGCAATTGGTGGAAGGAGAACTCCCCTTCTGGTGCTTGGACCGAACGCCAAGGGACTTGCGTGTTCCGTTCCGCTCTCGGCCTGATATCACGAAGCATGCTTGCGGCGCGATTGGGGCGAGAGCTGTTGAAGTGTCGATCGTCCGGGTTGAGGATAGGGGCGAGAAGTTTCGTACAGTATACACGTCTTTTCTAGGGGAGGGCCATGTCGCTGAAGAGAGGGGTGCAGGGCATTCATTCCAGAAGATATCCTGGGAGCTGAACATTCCTTCTCGGACTCTACCATCCGTTGGTGAGAGCAGTGCAACAATTCTGACACTCCGGGATGTCTCGGAACCTACGATTGCGACCGAGAGCTCCGAGAGCTCCGAAAGCTCCGACCCTAAGGGTTCATCACGTATCTCCCTTACTCTGTTCACGAGTGGCTCGCCTAGTGCAGTAACAGGAGAGATTGCGCCGGGGCGAGTGCTGGAGATAAATCTAGTCAAAGCGTAAAGATAGCAGACACTCGAGTAATTCTCAGATAATCTCTGAGAAGGGGAAAATGCTTCGAGCCACCACCTCATTCAATAACAACAATCGTCTCGACATCTGTGAACCAATCATCATGGCCCAACTGCAGCATCCCCACTCGATGGAAAGCACCCTCCTGACCTCAGCTGAGAAGCAGGATGAACACTACCCTTTCAGACTCTTTTGCTGTTTCCCCCAAAGGGGACCGTAGATCTTGACAGCCAGTGGCGCTCGAACCCAAGGATCCAACCACCTGCAACTTGGGGAGCCCCCCTCATTTGACCCCCGGACGGAAAGCTGAGGCAATATTGATCTTGCATTTCTGCATAATCTTGCCTTGGAAAACGGCAGAGCCTAAGGTCGGCGTTAGTGTTTGTTACCACATGACTTGGTAGAGAGGTACCCAGCTAGGTAGGTACCTAATCATTGGAGCTCACATGAAAGGTCACGGTCCACAACCTCGATGAACAACTTGTACTCGACCCGGTAATGCCGTTTTCCGATCCGATTTCCATTGGCATCAAGGCCTGGCTCGATTGGTTGTATCAGGCCATCTTTGATGAGGAATGTGAAATCTACCGTGATGTCTCCGACCCTCTCTGCCCCTTTATTGTTGGGATGATTCCGCTTATAATGTGATTTGGTGGATTCATCCGAAGCATACAGGACTTCTTCGCAGATGAGGGTCTGGTCTGGAATGCATTCAAAGGTAAAACTGGTGTCGAGCGGTTCGCACCTCCAGACTGGTTCGACTTCTTGGCCCTTTTTTGTTTGGAGGTGTGCCAAAGCGTTAGCGGTGGGGCTAACGAGAGAGAGAGAGAGAGAGAAGCAAGCCCAGCGGAATCTTACCTTCTTAAGGACCCAGTCAATGGTGTGGATCACATAATCCTGCCCATCAAGTTTGTCCCGGGTCTTTTTCACTCCACGGTGCTCGGGGAAGTCACCATATGGCTCCGTTCGTAGAATTCCATAGCTCGTCCTTGCGTATCTTCGTGGGCCACGTTCTTTGTTAAATGCGCGGAGGACGGCACCACGAGCAACGGCAGTAGCACTAGGCAAATGTTAGCTGAGCCGAGACTATCAACCTGGTACAATGAGGGACAACATGCGTATTATTTGGGTGTAACAGTTGGGGTAGGGGGCAGTTTCTTTCCCGGCAGAATTTGTTGAGACGATCTCTTAGATATCTGCGGAGAGAGACTGACCCGGCAAAGCCGCCAATGAGGATTACTTTCTGGTTGGTGTCAGCAGGATGAGGGTTTGATATTGAAGGGCAGCAGACAGAACGTACCTCAACCTTGACGTCCTTGCTTTGAGCCTTGAGTATCTGCTGCTCCATGATCGAACCGATACCCTTCAAGCGCTCAAGAAAGATGGCCTGGATTGTGCTGCTGCAATGGAATATCAGCGTTTCTGCACACTTATCGATCCGACCTGGAACGCCACTTAGTTACACTGGAATTTGAAGGCTCCCTGGTCGAAAGAGCTTCGCCGGGTTGGCACGGAGGCCGGGTACTTCAAAGTGCTTGACTCCCTTCGCTGTATAGCAGTCAAAGCTTCGCTTGATTTTGTATTCGAAATCGTTGAGGATAATCTTTTCGATGCAGCCTTTGATACTGCTTTCCTCGCTGTCGAGGTAACTCTCCGTTCTCAACAGACGCTCGAGGACTTCGCGAAAGCCTTGATTGATGTAACTTGAGCCATGGAGGCCCCCTAAAGCCCATGTCAGACGGCTTTTCAGCTAGCTAGTAGATATAGAAGTCTGAAGGGCCATACCCCCTGGCTGGACGACCTCTCGAGTTAAACGTAAGGGCGTAGTTGTGCTGACGGTGTAGGTGTTTGCATCGACTGTTCCGCCCCCTGGATTTCAGGATGCACACAGGTTAGAAATATGAACGCGCTGATGTTGCCGGAAATTCCTGCGAGGGTATTGGTTGTGTGTCGGTTTAACTCACCAGCGTCCAAAAGCACAAATGTGTCCCCTGGCTTCAATAGTGATGTTAGCAACATATTGCCCCTGCAAGGTTGATTTCAAAAGTGACACACCGATATATCCCGCTCATTGGTCAATACAAACGCCGCCGCCGCCTCGGGCTCTGAGACGATGAATAGATTATCGATAGTGTTGTTATCACTATCGACGCCAGGAAAACCAGCCAATGTCATCGCTTTACCCAATGCGCCCTGCATGTCGCGAAGAGCCTTCTGACTCCAGATAGCTGGTACGCATAAGACTACCTCTGTTTTGTAGCTCTCGTCGAACCCCGCTCTTCTGATCTCGAATTTAGCGTGGCGGATAAGAGAAGCGAGGAAATCAACAATGACATCCAGGGGCTTCTGAATAATCCTCCTTGTCTTTAGCTCACCAAGCGTCCTACCCAAGTCGGCCCGAATTCTCTCTGTCCTGGGAGTGTTGTCAAGGAGAAGCTTGAAGCGGGACAGAGGCTTGCTGTTCGCGCTAGCGTGCGTTGCGGATCGTCCCCAGGCCTCGTGGGCTGAATAGCCCCAGCGAAAGGAATTCTCGTCATCGATTGACATATCATCTGCGTCATATCCGCCATATCTCTGTCCAAACACGGCGAGTCCAGGATCGGCGCCTACAAGTTCTTCATCTTGTAGGGTTAGACTCTCGTCCTCCGACTCTGCGATAGTTCCACGGCCTTTTGCCGCCTTTTCTCGGAAGTGCCGGTCAAAAAGAGGATATATCACTTCAGTCGGCACCTCGCTCCTCATTTGGTCATCAAGATTCCCAAAAGTCGCATCATCGGGGTAATTCTGAACGGTTCGAATCCTCGACGGGTCCAAGTACGCGCTACCGTCGTCTCCCTCATCCAGCGCCACGTACGCGACAGCCGAGTAAGTGGTTCCAAAATCCACAGCGATGATCAGGCGTTTGGCAGAAGCGACGTTCTCAGAAGTGCCCTGGAGAAGATACTCTGGAACAAGCTCGGACCCAGCCCTGTCCACAAGGTTCGGTCGATAGCGAGTGTCGAAATCGTCCCCTGCAACAGTTGCTGTCGACTCTCGTGAGATGTTCATGTTCAATATGAGTGTACAATGCTTCGGTTTCGCGGGGATTGCGTTTGTTGTGTGGTAGTTGTCTTGGGGTACATTGTGCTCTTCAAGCCACCGAAACCCGTCTCACCCCCGCGCTTCAGTCCGCAACCAATCAGAAGGATCTAATCATCCAAACATCAGAATCGATGGCATTGTCTGCCTTTACCATCCAATCAGGGAAAGTGAGGCCAAATGGTAGGCCTCAGTGCAGGGAGTCATGACAAATATCTGCAGGCTGCAGTCCAATCCGCCAATTGGCGACGCATATGATATGCGCGCCTTCTTTCCTGTAACTGTGACTGACGCAAGAATCAGCCAGCTCAAGGCACACCATCTGAAAGCTCCTATGCGATTCCTTTTATCCGACTCCAGTCCATTTCACCACCTACAATGCCGACCCACACACACCCTTAGCAGAAACTTGGATCGCATCGCTAACCAGCTGCTACATTGCAAACTGCGAAATAGGAAATCATGGCCAGAAGATCCGAGCCACGCGGAAACCCCGAGACGTATAAAAAAGTGTTCTTCAAGAGAAACGAAAGGATAAAGGTGGTCGCGTGCTTGGACTACTCCTTGGAACACAAAATAAACTTGATCAGCATTGTTGCTGCGAGCTTTGAGAATCTTAGGGGTTGCGACGATGCTGTCCTCAAAGTGGCGGCTAACAGTGCTCTTCGAAATGAATATCGGAATTATGGGCGTTCCGACGGCGATGATTCTTTTGAAGCATTTCTCTCTGAAGGATCAGCTTTCTTGCGCTACAGCGAAAAGGACACCGAAGTTCTCCAGGAGGCAATGGCTAGCATCCAAGAAGAAGCTACAAAAAGAAGAATCAAGTCCCAAGTATTGTCGGTATCACCTGGCCCACACACCATTCCGTCAAACAGAGTCGGCAGTTCAAACACATCACTTACGCCATCAACCGAAAAGACGCCCGGGTTTGAGAATCCGGGCTATCCCAAGAAGAGACCTGTTCGTGGCGCTACTACCACGACAACACGGTCAGTCAGGGCTTTCCGTGGAAGGCGCACAGCCAGTCGGACGGTGACTCTGTCAGCCGACATCAAAGACCGTGACGTCGTCGAGATTCCCGAAGCCGCCGCCTCCTCCGACTCCCCGACTCCCAACAGCCACGTCCGCGAGGATCGACTGAGCAGATTAGAGAAGGAGCTCGCAGTCAGGAACGAACAACTCAGGACGGCATTGCAGAACATTGCAGAGCACAAAGACCACATCTTCGCCCTGTCTAATCGTCTATCCGCAGCCGAGAGAGAGTGCAGGAAGATTGAAGACAGCATCGAGAAGGCCACCAATCTCAAAGACGACAACATCGCTACAACACAAGCCAACTTACGATACGAAATCTCAGCTCTCCGAGACCAGAACATCAAGATGGTCCACCAGCGAGAAGTTATCTCTTTGGCGGCAAATGGCTCGCTGAGGCCAAATAATCAGACCATCAGGGAGGAGTTTGAACTGCTGCTCGGCGACATGAAAGATGCAAACTCGTCGGTTGATATTCTCCTTCCAGCCAAGGCCGATATAGAATCAATGGACAGCCATATTGAAGCCTGGTCATACCGTCTCACAGGTTCTTTGAGTTTTGGTCAATTCATCTCCCACTGTCTGGACCATGATATATCCGAGATCCACTTTATGACCGCACTTGCAGTCGCAGGCGCTACCGAGCTGGTCTTTGAGTCCTCCGGATTCCCTGACTTTCTGACGCGGGCCTCACCCATGCTTGATCAATATCGGGAACATATTTTATTACAAGGTAAGTCATTACCACACACAAAATCAAGGGAAAAAAGAACGCTGACCTCCATCCCTTCCACAGCCGGCCCGAAAACACTCTCCAAACTGGACCTCCTTGCATACCACTCGATCCTCTCCATCTCTGACAACCACGACACCACGACCAACTATTTTCAGTCTCATGTTCTCACCGACGCCGCAACCGCCCTCTCCAAATCCCTCACCGGCCCCCTCAGCCATCTCATCTCCCCCACCTTGGTGGAACATGTCATGACCGCCGCCGGCGGCAGTGAGGTCGCTCAGCACGCCTTCTTGGAATTCTTTGACCCTTGCGCTTCACAAGACTTGAATACCATAAAAGGAGAAGAACCGGAGAGCCCCCTCGCAGCCATCTTCACAGAACCCATCTTGCGCGCTTTGAAGCTCAAGGCGAATTTAGCCTTGTCACCGCAGACAAGTTACAAGCTTGTATTTCCGCATCCGGGTGAGATATTCGATCCCGATACCATGATACGAAATGGAGAATCGCAAACCCGAAAAAAAACAAGGCAGACAAGGCCAGAAGAAGGGTCAGGAGAGAAAAGAGTCAAGCTTTGTTTGTTTCCGGCCCTGTATGAAGGGAAGAAGGATGCGGTGCTACCACCAGAAAAAGAGTACGGGGTCGGAGTGAATGTGAGGAATTGTCTGGTGAATTGTGATAACTTTGTAAAGGCCTCGGAGGGGATGGGGACCGAGGGTTTCGGCGTCGTTGTGAAGGCTGTGGTGTTGCTTTAAAGTCATGGGCGACATAAAGAGACCGGAGGTACCCAGATTGGCCGCCATCCCGGCCGAGAATCCAAAAGGGCCATTGCCTAGGTACCTACACATACCGCACGGGGTAGAGCCACGTTAGCGGTAACGTTAGTGGCAAAATATGATTCGGTTGGCACCTACCTACCTATGCATTGCAGCCTAGGCGTTTAATTTTTATCTACCTACCTTGGTGAGGCTAAGCAAAGAAAGTATCCGAAGAAAAAATGTCCTCTATTCATGCCAGTCCGCTCTTTATTTTGAATCTTTGCGTATTTGCTCAAACAAAGCATGATTGCCCGCGTCGGAACTACTTTAGCCATGGAAGGTGTGCTGGACTGCATTTCAGAGCTTAGGGAGAAAGATAACCTCACCCGACCGAGTTGCTTGTCAGCCTGCTTTTTTCCCATTCGCCAGCATCACAACTCCTGGGACAAGATCCTTGGTCGCCGGGCGCTCCCAGGTAACCCACGGGTTCTCTGCTGGCTCTGTCTCTACAGGAGGTGGTTTGTACGGAGGACAGCAGAGAGCGCGGTTGAACTTTAGGATCTCACTTAGTTTGGCCCGGCATGGCCACTCCTGACTCATCTTTTTCTGTTTTTTTCGCCTGGGCTGGTCACCGCCGTTGGCTAGTAGCTCTTGTCGCCTGGCAACCCAATCAGAGAGGAGCCGCTGGTATTCGGGGATGCTGTGGTCGAGCTTCGTGTGTGGGTGTTGTGGCCAGTCCCAGGTGGGTATCTCGGCCCAGAGAGTAAGTTCTGGGAGTTTGTGGGCGATGATTCTGTAGACAGTGGTGACAAGCTTTTGGACGTCGATGAGCGCGTTGTCGTACATGTATCCGGATCCGGTGCCTTGTTCAACAAGTGGCTGGGCACCGCCAAAATCGAGCAGCTTGATCTCGTCGGTGGCTTCGTTGACCATGAGGTTGGCGGGCCAGATGTCGCCGTGCACCATGCCGCACGTCAGGTTCAGCTCGTCGACCAAGTGCATCAGCTCCTTCAACCAGGAAAGCTTCAAGACGCGCGGGGAGGCCTGTAGTAGGTTTCGGCCGGAAAAGTATTCGGCGCAGAAGCCAACCACGCGGCCCGAGTTCTCGTCGAGGACGGTTCGCGTGTAGCGGGGGAGGAGAGGGTGCGGCGGCAGATGAAGCAGGAGTTTGTGTTCGGCCCAGTGATGGCGTGCCCGCGCCATCTCGGTAAAGTACTTGAAAATGCCCGTCTCGGTCTTGCCGGCGTCATTGGTGAAGGAGACGAGGTCGACGTTGCGCCATAGCCGATCTACTTCGATGAGCTCGGACCGGAGAATCGTCTTGGCCTGGGCTGGCAGCTGCGCTGAGGCTAGCGTGGGATAACGTGCGAAAAGCTGCCTGCGCACGTCGCTGCTCATGTCGGGGTCGGAAAATGTGCACAGTAGTTCTCCGGCCGAGTCCAGTCGAATACCCGTGACGTCCGGCCCCAATTCGTCTGGGTGCTTCTGAAACCTGCGCGGCTCGACCAGTCAGACCTTTTTCTTTTTTCATTTTTTTTTTTTTTCAATGTACATAACATACCATTCTTGCGCGAGCATTTCCTCCTTGTTGTAGGCCTCCTCCATGGAACACGGCGGCTCCGCGGTTACATCGTCAGGGCCATCTTGTTGGGGTTCCAGCTGCAGCGTGGATTCTAACTGCACAACAAACGCCCGTCTCGTGTCGTAGTCAAACCAGACCTGGGTAGCCTCGCCTTCCCAGATGACTCTGCTCATGGCGGGGCCGAAGCGGATGTCGGGGGAGATCATTCTAGGATTGTGTAGGCAGGCAAGGTAAGGAGAAGGAGCTTGCTCGGTGCGATGTGCGAGAAAATCGGAAATGAACGACAAACGGTGAGA
>Ga0247760_1002750_pt1 | contig 12659 bp, 14 predicted proteins | sample UWRJL171409R4_FD_179936 | JGI IMG/M metagenome (GOLD analysis project Ga0247760, IMG submission 179936) | Plant litter microbial communities from Arlington Agricultural Research Station in Wisconsin, United States - UWRJ-L171-409R-4 | ecosystem: Environmental > Terrestrial > Plant litter >...
CAGCCGCGACTTCCACGCTACCCTCAACACGCATCTCCAGAGCTGTGTTATCGCCTGGGTTCGCCTCTATTCTGCTGTGGGTGGTCGCATCTACACATCTGGCTTCTACCGGCCCTGGTTCATTAGAGATCCCGCTGGCCGCCCCCGCGACCGGAATGCTCATGACATGAGCTATATTACGCAGCCCGAGAAGGTACTTCCCCCCATTACCGACAACGTGGTTCGCCTCGTCCCGGGCCTGCGCTGGCTGCAGCTTGTCGTCAACCGTGCTAATCGAGCTCGGGATATCCTTGCCGTCCTCGCTCGTAACGGCCACCGTACACCCCCCGAAACACATGGCGTCCTGCTCAAGCTTTGGATGCTCATGGACATAGCCACGTCTCGAGCGCGCTTGAGCGTTCTGCGCCAACAACGCTTCTTTCCGGACGAGGACCTGGTCTTGGCTCACACCTTCTTCATTAAACTCCGTCTCCTATTCAACGACCCCATTATCGGCCCTGGGTCCTCTACTCTTCTCAAGGTCATGCTAGGTCAGCGGTCGTTGTCCACCCTCTGGGCATTCCTCCGGCGTAAGCAGTATGCAACACGCTACGAGGTAGCGACCCTCAAGATTCGCTACGATGTCGGCCCCAATCCATCACAGATAGCCAACGGTTATCCAGTGAACGGTGTGCCGCTGACAGAGATGGGCATCGGTCACCTCGAGGCTTGGGGTGAAGGCTATGATCACCTTCTACGCCCGGATGAGGTTGTTTTTATCGAATCGGAGCGGCGCCAGCTGGACATTGCCAGCTTCATCCGCAAAATGATGCTCTATGGACATGTAGACCTACGAACAGGTTCCACCCTTGTTCCAACTCTCGATGAAATGTACATGAGCGACTACGACTTGCCGAGTGGTGGCTACAACGACCCGATGCGGAATGCCCACGTCCTTGGTCGTTGTGGGAATGTGGCGTTTGATAGACGCAACTGGCAGCCCCAACATGCTCGAAAATTTGCGTGGGAAAAGCTGTCTGACGAGCAGAAACGGGCACTCCTTACAGAATCAGCGAAACAGATTGGGGACGACTGGGCCGCGGAATTCACAAGGAATAGTTACGAGGTCGCCAAGGATAAACTGGAGCGCGAACTCAAAAATTGGCTGGGGGAGAGAGGCAACTGCAAGTATATCAGGACTCGGCTGCCAGCGGGGATCCCTGAGAACAGCGAAGCAGATAAAACAGACCATGAACACAACGGCGGCGGAGAGAGTGCAGACAGCAGTGAATACGGCTGCGATAGAAGCGAGCGTGGGAACGACAGCTCATGGGAAAATAGGCAAGAGGCTGTTGATCCAATGGAGGTCGATAGCGATTCCTCGTCCGAGCCCGCCCGAGATGAACATGGTCAAATTTTGAATCCCTTTGGAAATGTCGACGCACTGCAGCCGGGACCCCCCGTACCGGTCCAGATCTTTGCCGCTCCCCCCATGGCTGGCCCTTTCCTGATGCCCGCGCTTTTCGACGAAGAGAATGAAGGTGGTGCCGACAGAGAACCGGGACACGAAGAGACCGGACGTGGGGGGAACAAGGAGCAGTACGAAGGCAAGGAGCTTGAGAATGCCGGCGACGAAGAATCTCGAGACCCCAAAATCTTTGACGAAAATGGCAGGCGCAGAGACGATGGCGAAGATGCATACGACGCTGACTCGGAAACCTCAGAACCCGTTGATCTATCCAGTTTGAACATTCAAGACCAGCTCACGTTTGATGACTATTTACTGTCTTTGGGTGATGAGGAATACGATGAGGAGGAGGTTGGCTTTGACTGGGAGGGCCGTATCCGCGCGCTGACAATCGATGACCCCCGCCCCGACATCGTCACGTATGGCGACATCGAGATGCAGCCGAGAATCAAGATCAAACTTGCCAATGAGGAGACTGAAGCAGATGCCACACTACGGGACCATGCTAGACTTTGGTAAGTGGCCACTTCGTCGTCAATTTTTCGCCCGGTTGAAAAAAGTCATCATGATTAGCGTCGCGATTTGTTACCGTTTCCCAGGACGGCCAATTAGGCACGCAAGGAGAGTGGCGTACACACGTCAGTTGCGTCAGTACAGACCGCCATGGAGATGTATATGGAGAGCCCGTAGCAAGGATTGAAGTACCAAATCTAGCCGTTCATAAATAAGACCGAAGTTTTCGCAGATCGTTTACCCCAGATGTTCCAGTGTGATCAACCATTCCCCGAATGGCTGACTCCGGGTTCCACACGACAGGGGCAACAAGTATGGAAACATAGATGGGTAACGCGCTCTTTTGTTCAACCTTATAACAGGTGCAAAGGAGTTATTATATCGACATCCCGCGAAGAGAACAGCAAAGAAGGGTAAGGTAACGGTCAGGTTCGGCAGGTTTTCAAGAACCGCCGCCCCTCCAGGCAAGCCCGCACCATCATTGCCATCGAGCTGTCGCTTTTGGTGCCCTCTTAAGTGCTAGGTGAGGGCCAGGTTAAGGAGTGTGTGAATAGAGAGAGAAAGAGAGACGAAAAAAAGCAAATGGAGAATAAAACAACGTCCCACCCTGCCGTTCCGAAAACCCAACACCCCTTCGCCCCTTCGCCCCCTGTTTCCACTTTACTCCCCTGCCTCCCATTCAGCGATTTTCCCCTGCAAACACAAATACCAAGGAGGGGAAGGAACGAGAATTTTCAATCTGATGAGAGAATGGGAAAAAAATGGGCGCAAACAAACCGCAAGGACCGGAGAGATAAAAAAAAAATTAACACAGGATGTGGAAAGAATGCCCAATTCGAACCGCGAGCAGCAAAGGCCAGGTTTACCCTTTACACGCCCTCGCTATGCACGCCCCTCCTGTACTGCCGAAGACAACCAACCCTCCTCAACCAGACCGATTTCCCCCCTTCGGTGTTGTTGGAGGCCCTGGAGATGGGAAACAACCGTGTAACCCGAGGCGACCCGGGCAAATGAGAGGCGACAACCAGCCTACGCCCCAAATACCGAACTTCCAAGATACAATGGTGGTCGAAAAAAAAACTCCGCCCTGAGGGTTCCTGTACGAATGGTATGTTCTTTTTTTTCTTGCCGCCCCTGCCCACGCTTGCAATTTTGACCGCTTCCCGTCGCAACCAAGTCGCCCGCAAACCCGAATAATCCGCTTCGACATCGCTCCCAAAAAGCTTGCCGAATCTCACTCGTTGAAACAGTGTTGTGTAAGTCCAGAAGCTATTGCCAAGGCCCAAATGCTCTCTATTCCCTGTTCCCAAACCCACCACAAAATATAGCCACATGTGAAAGCCGTCGAAAAAAAACTGGTTAGGTTGCTCACGTTGCTACCACGCCAAAATTATCAGCCCGGTCTCTATGCGGGGGATTTGTTGGGAGGCGCAGCACCACCGTTCTGTCGAGCATCCTGGTTGCTGACGGAGAGACTGCCGATGCCGGTGGAAAGGAAGGCAAAAGGATCGCTGTCGCCCTGTCCGTAGAAATTATTTCCCGGACCAGCCGAAGCGGGACCATTGCCAGCAGACTGAAATGCAGCTTCGGCGGCCCGGCTGTCAAAGGGACCGGCCGAGTGAGAGCCCGGGGCGGGTCCGAAGTGAGTGTTCAGTGAAGGGTAAGGAGCAGCACCACCACCCAGGCCCGAGGGGAGAGCGTAAGTGCTTGGCGGGCCGCCAAAGGGCTGTACATAACCACCGCCAGAGTTGAATCCACTGGTGGATGCAAAGGGTCCGGGACCGGGCGTGCCAGTCATGGAGCCCTGGTTCATGCTGTATGACGAAGGCGTATCCATGGGCGACGGATAGCCAGAATCAGCCACGACAGCTGCGCCTGCGCGGCTAGCACCACAGCGGAGGCAACAAACATTCTTGGCAAAGTTATGGTAGCCGCAAACCTCATTTCCGCACTTCCAGTCACCAGCACGGAAAGGAACGACACCGGAGCCGCCCATGCGGCCATGACCGCCGCCATGTCCATGGTGGCCCATGTGAGGCGGAGGAGGCATCATAGCCGGTGGGCCGTAGCCGTAGCCATAGCCCATTTCGCCTGTGGGCCCAGCGCTGACCGCGGGGAAGGAGCACCGGAAGCAAGCGGTGCGGCGCTGGAAATTGGAGAAGCCGCACGATGGGCAAGTCCAATCTCCAGGCCGGGGCCTATTTTTGCTCGGAGGGAATGGTGTCAAGATCTCGGCAGCGCGATCAAGGACACGGCTACTCGAGGGCGACACTTCGATGGCTTTCTCATTGAGCGCGCGCCCATTCATGCAAAGACTCTCAGCAGCCTGATAATGACAATTAGTGGGAGAATCATGGATCACAGCACAGTTATCGACACACCTCTTCGTGAGACGAGAAAACTGCGAAGCCACTGCCAGTCGGCTTGTGCTGCTCAGGGGTCCGCAGCGTCCAGAAAGCAATCGGACGGCCACCAAACTGCGTAAACCAACTCTCCAGCTCAGACTGCGTTGTATCGTGAGGGAGGCCAGACATGTGCAAAACCTTGCTTCGTTCGGACAAGAAAGCACGCACGTCAGCACGCGCATCCATAGGCCTAGTCAAGACATCCGGGTGCTCATGCGCAGGCTGAGACTTGCGGATCAGACCACGAAGTACCCGGGCTAGGGTAACCGCCTCCTCCATGGCGCGGCGCGGTGAGGCAGGGGCCAAAGCCTGGAGATGGAACGGAAGGTTGTGCTTGATCGGGGCGCTCGACTGGACGGCTTCCACCTCGAGGGCAGCGCAGATGTTCGCGAGGGACGAAGGGCCGAACGGCAACGACTCGGGATGGTGCTGCTGCCATCTCTGGTATTCGGTGCGGAGATCAAAGGTTCTCGAGTGCTGCAGGTACGGGGGGAGCACAACAGCCTTGTCGCGGGCTTCTCGGGGAAGCTGCACGCGAAGGTCCCAGGCATCGAGCGTCACGAAGACAAAATCGAGGTTCTGCGACGTGAGGTGCTCTGAAGCGAAAGCATCGAAACGATTGATGGCATCCCGGAAAGTGCCAGCATTTCGAACATGCTCCCACGTCAAGGTCGTTAGGCTGGCTATAGTTGAAAAAAGGAAACAACGTCAGCAGGCGGGCGGATATTAGAGGCGGTCAGAAGTGACTCTCGATAGCAATCGCAGAGGCGCAATAAAGACATAAACTCACTGCACAGAGGCGTAATAGGCGTGTTGATAGGCTTTACCAGAATACTCTCCCGAACGATCTATGGCTGATGGTTAGAGGAAGCTGTGCTTTGCATTGCCGGGGCAGTCTGTCTAGACCCACCTCATCTAGTGTGCTCGCGTCGAGCAGAATCCAGCCGAGCTCGATAACCTCCGCAGAGTCTTTCGTCACATACACGCCGTGTTCGTCGCACGTCGTTGCGACATGCATGACCACATAGCGGTCAACCTTGAAGGGTGGGCTCTGCTGGCTCGCCATGGTGGCGATTGGAGGTATCGGCGGGCTCGGGGCCTGAGGGGATTTGATACCCGATGATATCTCAGTGTAATCCTCAGAATAAGAGTCTATAATGGAGATTCGATGTCAGTAAAGTTTTGCCTGACTTGTTGAACGAAGAGGCGCGGGATGGCCGAATCAGCTAGCTGTTCAGGTACCAGGCGCGCTGGAGGGAGAATGGTAGCATGTCGGGGCAATGTGGAAGAGACTGGCCATATCCGGGCACCGGTCTTCCGGGCACCCGCAGGAAAAGTGCAGAATGTGAAGGTGTCAGAGAGAAAAGAAGTCTTACCGGAACTGCACCAAGTGAAAACCTCTGAGAAAAAATGACAATTGAAACCTGGTGCCCCAAAACACGCTTTTTAGCACAGAAATGGACGAGGCCTTTCTGTGCCAACACTTGAACAGCTTCACGACCCTCAGAGGTAGGAGGAAAGGGTGGAGCAAGCAGCGGGAGAAGGGGAAGGGGGAACGGGGGAAGCAGATGGAGGTTGGCGAGAAAAAAGATGCTCCTGCCTGTGGTGGATTGAACAGTGGGCCCCGACCACGGGCTGTGAGCAGGGAGGTGCGTCTGCTGCGTTTGGTTTGGTTCGGGGCCAGGCACTTCCAGGTTCCCTTACGCTAACGCTAGGTATTCTTAGTTAGCTCGACCCAAACTGCTAATCTCCATAAACGTAGGATGGAAAAGACAGCAAGCACACCGGACCGCAAGCCTCTAACAGCTGCCTCCAGATTGCTGCGTGGAAGCCCTTCAAGAGTTCCATGTAGCTGCGTCCTTGTGCAGCACCGGTACCAGCTTGCGACGCCTGTCTTGGATCTGACCGTTGCCGCTGGCCGTGACCAGGTCGCGGCTGCATACACCTTGGCGGCCTGAGGTATCTACTCTACCGACTCCAAGCGGGAGTATGCAGCATGCACGTCGAGCGCCATGTACAGTACCAACAGCTCCGCAGCTTTAAGTTACTGAGCAGCTTCTAAGGAAGTTCAAGCTATTTGCTGTGTATTTTCTTCTTCCTCCTTTCGCTGATTTCCACGTTGTAGCCCTTTGGATAGATAAGCTGAGCAATAAGGGGCTCGTGTTGCCGGGGAAGAGTGATGCAGCCAGCACCGTGGTTTTGCCGTGGATGTCTGGCCCATAATCCAACGCACCCGACCTTCTCCCATTTTTCTAGCTTGTTTCCAATTCCTCAACCCATCTTGTTATTGACCAGCAGGTGGCAGAATGGAACGCCCCCCTTTCTTTGCTCCGAAACTCCCACCCCGCTTTATTCACCCATGAGCAGATTTGATGGGTTTTTTGTCGATGTCTAGCAGCGGGATATAAACATTGCTGTGCAAAAGGGCGCGTCTTTGCGACGCTGATACGAAGCCCGGGCAGAGTCGATTGGCAATGGCTGGGCAGGTGCAGATGACTGGCTGTCAAAAGCAAACGTATCTGCCGGATCATAGGCGCGGCGGAAGTGGAGGATTTCCCAACAGCTCCTCAAGTGCCCCTAGTGATTGTAGGGTGATCACCGGCCGCCGTATGCGCACACTCACAAGCTACACGCACCATTACCTATAGCAAGACCTGTTGACTACTGGCCAGCCTGCTTCAACAATCGGGCATGTTTTTAGGGGCCGGACCGGCGCCAATTGGGCGGGCAAAGGGTCCGGCTGCACGGCTGGGGCTGCAACCTGTCAACTTCCATGGCCAGACGCACCTGACACCGCAGAAGCCCGACCATGTGAAGCCGGTTCCAAGTGGTCTTTTGGGGCAAAATGCTCTGCAACGGTTCTCGACCTCCCATGCCGGCATTCCAATGTTTCGGCGTTCCACCGCCCAGAGCATCCTTCGGCTTAGGCGAGGCGTCATTTCGCTCCGAGCCCACAGCTGCTCCTTTTCCAGACCCCCCACACTGGGCAACTTATGGTCAGTAGAAACTGGAATATTAGTTTGCCATCACGGCCGTCTCAGTAGGCACTCAAACAAACGCGCAGACCTCGGACGAGGCACGTTCCCCGGCTTCCTTGTGTTACAAGACTTTGCGACTGCACTTGCACCACATGGTGTCAGTCTCGCACTGCTGCACTGGAATTTTCTCCTGGCTGGCCTTGATGGCGGAGCTCCCCTGCAATGCTGCATCAACGATCAGACCTTGATCCAAGGGGCTCCCCTTGTCCAGACTCAAGACGACAACTGACCATGAGACAGTGTGCCACGGTTAGTATGAAAAATCTTCTTCCGATAATATTGTGGTGTCCGGTTGAGTGCTTGGTTAGCAGAACTGTAGCGTGGTATGTAAAGTTATAAGTTTTGATTAGGTACTGAGTACCGCTTTCTCTCACGCAGGTTAGGTAGTTGTTCCAGGTTCACTCCAGCGCAGAGGCAGCTCCTGGATCTGTGCAGCCACACGAGACTTTTGCGCTGTGGCGACCAATCCAACCCCGGTACACGCACTGAACCTGGAAAACCCAACCTCGTTGGGAATCTGACCTACACACGTTAAAAAGAGATTTGAGAAACTGTCCAGGTCTGACTGTCTCCAGCAATCTTGGCGAGGCCGCGCCAGCACAGCGACAGCGACAGCGGCACAGATTATGATAACCATGTTAAACAGGTTGGCAGAAAAAGTTGCTGTTGCTCATACCATCAAGGTGGGACTTGGAGAATCTAAGATATCTTTCCTGCCGAGGTCTTGAACTTTCTCATCAAGGACCTTACTTTGGTGTGATAGGTAAATAAAATAACCCTGGCTGGTACTCTGTATCGACCAGGATGAGCGCCTGGGTTGGCCAGGGTTAGTGCCCGCCGATGGGCTCGGAAAAACCTCTGGTGGATAGTCTAGAGGTACCTGACAGGGATTTTTTTTTTTGCTCGTAACCACAGTAGGATGTTAAACTTTCCTCGCCAAGCCTTTGATAAGAGGGGAGGACACCCTTGTAGGTTTCCCTGCACAATCTGTGGGTGCTCCGACGGCTCTCAAGCTATAGAGTACCGCGCGAACATTCCTTCACAGGTTGGCTCGGTTGGGTTGTACGTACCTAGAACTATGAAGTAATTGGTACGAAGTAACGTGCTGGACGTCGCATTTTGCCGTTGCGAGCTCCCTTGGCCCGTGCCTTACATGTACGTCATACGACTGGCCGCTCACCTGGCTGGCTGGATATAATGGCGGGCTCTTCCTGCCCCTCACCGCAAGCCACAATCACTTGGCCATCTGCATACTCGGCATCAGCTCCTGGAACCCGTAAGTATCCAACATGGGTGTGGCGTCGGCGATTATCTTGGTGTTAATCACCATCCTATGTAAGCCCTACCACATGAAGCACCACCAGTTACTGACGAGTAAACTAGTCCCACCACTCGGCGTGTGGGCGATCGCAGGATGTGGCGCCGATCTACTGATCAACGTCTGCTTCACGCTTCTAGGGTAAGCGATGCCCCGTCAACCCCTCTCCACTTGTCAGGTGAAACTGAGAACTGATGGCTCGCTTCTCCAGGTTCTTTCCGGGGCACCTCCATGCGTTTTATCTCCTCTATGTGTACTACGATCGCCGAGAGCAAGCCAAGGTTGGGGCTCCAAATTTTAGCCGCGCGCCCGGCGTTTACAGCGAGAGAATTCAGAGTGGTGGGTACGGATACGGAACTATCGTACAGCCCGTAAGTCACTAGGGGCGTTCGGAGATTGAATGGTACGAGAAGAGAGACAATGAAGCCTCTTCACCTAGATGTTTCGGGCACGAATACTTCCGTATGTCGGTACTTGGACGTTGCCAGGGGTTTATGTCTTGATGATGATGAGGAATGGCAACCTGTATCTTGTGTGTGGCAGAAACTTTCGAAACATAAATACATCTGCACTGACTGCGTCGACAGAGTTCTCAATTAGATACATGGCGACAAACGGGCAACATCCCGCGCACTAGGATACATTTACCTAAGTTGTCCCGACATTGGGCACGGCCGTCATCATAGATTTCCCCGGGCGACGGAAGCCGGCTAGGTATTTCCGCCAGAGACGAGCTAGCTGGCGGTGAGTTTCTTTCCCTTGGATTAGGTGGTGGTTAAGGGCCCTCGGGTAGATTTATGGGCTTCTTGGTTGCGACTCCATTAAAATGACCAGGCTGTATTGTAATTTTCGCAGGTAGGTAAAGCATTTCGGAACCTACTGACAAAGTTCTTGTCAAATAGGATATCTTGCGTATTTCTTCTCTGTCCTTCCCTTTCTCTTGCATCGCCTGCAATACAGTAACATCCTATCAGGATGACAGCTAGCAATTTGATATCTAGTCTCGGCATTTGCTAGAGAGGTCCAGCTCCCTGAACCGTACAAAACGGACTGGCTAGGTACTTAGGGTATGTACCTACCAACCTACTTCGAACTTTACGCAGTGTAAGAAAAGAAAAGAAAAGAGAGACTATTCCCAAACCCGTACGATAGCGGAATCCAGCTGGTATTGCTTTGTAATACTAAGGAAATCGTACCTTTCGCCGGTATTGCACCTTGGTACTGTAAGGGCTAGCTCTTTACAGTCGTTTTATGGCCAGGCGAGCCAAGCCGTACTGCCCGCCAAACCCCGCTCGTCGCCCACACCCCTGCAAGAGGACTTGCATGGCCCGCCCTCAGACCATCCTTTAAACGTCAGCCACGACTGCTTTGCAGATGCACCAGCTGTCATCCAATGGCGGGAGCGACTAGCTTTCTGACGTCCCCCTCTCGATGCAGCGAGCCAGTGAGCACGCCCGGAGCAGAATAAAGAAGAAAATTCCGGAGCAGAAAACTGCGCGCCCTCCAATCTCGCGACTGCAATTCCCTGGACTTTGCTTGGACTTTCCTTGGACCTCCTCACTTCTGATCCAATCTCCCTCGCTGGCGGGGACAAGCACCCATGCCGGAACGCCAAAGTCAAACGCCCACGTCGACTCACATATTTTTTTCTTGCTGGGGACTGGCGCCTCCTCGACAAAGACGCGGCGCATATTGCGCGTACTGCGCACCTCGCAACGCGGCCATGTCGTCTATCCTATCGTGCCGTCCATAATCCTCGGAACGCCCCAGTGTCACCACGACACTCTGCATGCTGCGACCCCAACCTATTGATACCATGTATATATACAGCAAACCAGATGAACCCCATCCGGGGAACATTCAAGACACAGAGCGGGACTCTGCCCACCAGGAACAGCTTCGCCCTCCATCCCCAAGACCCACAACTCGTCCCCTTCACCCTCGTCCTACTCCTCCGCATATCTCGCAACCCCCTTCCTCTACCTCCACATCCAAGTGCAGGAGGAGCTCGTTTCCGGTCTCTTTCCCCTTTCCGCCCCTCTTCCAGGCGAACACGTCCTCGACATCTCTCGCCTCGTCGACCGCCGAGGGCAAGCCCATCCCCTTGGATAACACGACTACTGCCCACCGTACCTCGGCTCTCCAGAAGCTCAACAGTACCTACCCGTCCCAGGTACGCCGTCATCGCTACGCCAAGAGTGCTGGTGCTCAAAGCAGCACCTACTCCCAACCGGTGCTCGTTCGTACCTACACTGGCCTTCCTCCCGCCCAAATCTCACAGGGTGCCCGCGGCCTTCGCTATCGACTGTCCAGCGGTAGCCGTGGTGGGTCGAGGCGTGTCCCACTCCCAGCATCTTCGAGACAAAGCACGGTCAATCTCTCTGGTGGACCGATCCAACCCGCACTTAGTGGCACTGGAACGGCCTACGCGGGCAGCACGAACGCCAACCCAGTCAACGAGGAGAATGAGAGGCGTATCGTTGGCCTGACCATGCCCCGTCCCAAATCCAAGAAGAGTAGCAGCAAGCTCCCTCTCTCTCTCCCGCTATCCATACACCTGCCTGTTCCATGGCAGTGGCAGTCATCGTCACCGCCGCACCCAGACAATGACGACACGAAGCTCCCACCGCTAGAAGCCTTTTCATTCAAGAGCATTCTGGCTGACATGCAAACTCGTGGCGATGGGGGCAGTATCAGTGCCGATTTAGATCGGATTGCGGAGATCTGTGCTCGTTCACGCTATTCTTTGAGCAACCAGTATGAAGTTCATGTTGCACCTCATGGTTCGGGAGAATCCTTTACGACGAGTGGACGGTCATCTGGGGGGCATAGAAGAAGAGGACATTGTCACGGCGTTGCAGGACCTACTCTCCAGGCATTCAACTCAGACGATGATGAGAGCGCCGCCACTCGTTCCCACCGACAACGGAGGAGCGGCGGAGGTCGACGGAAGAGCGTGGCGTACGGTACACTCGAGACAATCATGTCTTCAAGTCGATCCTCGGAAGAAGATAAATCAAAGAAGAAGCCGGCTGCTGAAATTGCTAGCCAGGTTCGGGGGAGGGCTTCGAGAAAGAATTGGGGCAGCTCAACTGCATCCGGCTCAAAATCAACCTCGACGGTTAACCCGGAGACAGAAAGTCAGGGTGGAGGCGCCCACGACAGCAGCTCTACCAACCCGGACCCCAAGGATATGCTAGCAAGGAAGAAATCTTTTTCATTTGCGACTGCCATCATTGACAGCGGTCGGAGCGTCGGGAGGAACGAGGCTGCATCATCTCTTGTTAGTGAGCCTGCTCTGCCGCAGACTTCGAACACAAACTTGGGCGTCAGGACCACTCTAGCCGGAAGCGAAGGCTGTTCGCAGGGTAGTCGATCTGCCTCACCAAATGAGCGGATCGAAGTGCAGCTTGCCGATGAACTTCCTCACCAGGAAGGGTCAACTGTCTCTGGCGGAAACATACGTCCTTGGAGCAGCTGGATCCCGTGGAGAACAGAGTCGATGGGTGATACCGAAGTCTCTTCTCATAGTCAAGGCACACCGAGCCATGCAGAGGGCAGTCTCAGACAGCTGCTCAGGTCGGTTGATGTGACCTCGGACAAGGGCAAACAATCGACTGGGCAGCCTGATTGAGCTTGAAATTCCCTGCCACTTTCGGTGTGGGCATATGTACCCGAGACGGACCTCTGTGATCCGACCGAAACAAGATGAATGCATTGTGGGATTGCACAATTTGATAGGTCGCCGGGTTTCTGTTTCTTGCTCACGCCATGTTCTACAGTGGTTGTCCAAAGCCAAAAAAGGCAAAGGTGAAACTGTCAGGAATGTTTTCATATCCATATACCCATTTTCAACTATTTGGCATTGCTGGGATGGGAGTTTTGATAAGTTGTCCTTCTTTTGGGGGGGGGGGGCTCGACCTTTCGGCCCCAGCATG
>Ga0247760_1002752_pt1 | contig 12650 bp, 13 predicted proteins | sample UWRJL171409R4_FD_179936 | JGI IMG/M metagenome (GOLD analysis project Ga0247760, IMG submission 179936) | Plant litter microbial communities from Arlington Agricultural Research Station in Wisconsin, United States - UWRJ-L171-409R-4 | ecosystem: Environmental > Terrestrial > Plant litter >...
AATCCCACACACCCTGGCTGTTACCGCCTTGAGGTGATGCTGTTTTGAGAAGAGTCAAGTCAGTGGACAGCTCAAACGCGATGGCCAAGAGTCATCAGGAGGGGTCGGAACCCGCTCGACTGGGCAACGGTACCGATCTGCAAAGGCAAGAAAGCAACAAAAGGGGGATCCTACACTTCTTGAGCAGCACCACCCCCGCAAATCCGTCATCCAGGTTCCAGAAATAGACCGACGAAACACCCCCTTCGTAGTACAGCTCGCGGTAGACGTCAAACGCCTCGTTGGCCTTGATCTCCATCTTGCGAACCCGCTCGCCTGGGACAGCTCCCTCACCGGCACCCTCGTTGCTGCCAGCCCCTACACCACCGACACCACCCTCATCCAGCGGCGGGTCGAACTGGTTGCTCCACGGCGAGCGGTAGCTGTCGCCATCACGATTGTAGTCGCAGAGCAGGTAGTCTCGCCCCGTCTGCTTGCAGCGCCGGACCAGAAGCGGCTGGTCTACTGATGAGAGGAGATCCTCGGTTAGATCTGGTGCGAGGGAGATAAGGCCATTGAGGTGCTCGGCTGTGTGCTTGGGGTTGAGGCGGCGGAGGAGATCGCTGCAGCGCAGGGCCACGAACGCCGACGTCAGCTAACTAGTCCGTAGTCGTGAATCATAGGGAATCCGAACTTACAGCGCGGAATCGAATGGGTCGGCCATCGTGATTGCATCCAAGGACAGTTTTGTTAATTTGAGATTAGGAGAGTGAGGGCGACGTCAGTAGAGCCTGGCGACCTTCGGGTTTCAAGTTTGGCGGGGAAGGGCTGCTTAGAGTTTGTCGCAACGCTTGCTTAGGCAATGGCGGGGTCGGTCGCTGCCGTTCAAGAGGCTCGTGCGCCGTAGCTAATGCAGTTCACCGCGGTCTGTTACAGGTGCAAGGATCGTTCTCATCTGCGAAGTACCTAGGTAGGTAACTAGTCAGCGACAAAAACATCAAACGCTCAAGCTGTCAACTTTTCGCGACGCTGGTACCGCCGCAGCTTCATCCTAGTTAGCTATTCTTTGTTTTGAGAAATTTTGGGTCCTTCTTTTTACAGCCATAAACGAGCATTTTGATTCGCATGGCGGGTTTGTCCCTAGTCTTGCAATAAAGAAGCCATCTTTTCATGTGCCCATCTCCAACGCAAATCCGCGACTCAAGATGGCGGTGCACATAAAGGTGTTTGGTAAAAGCTCCACTCCTGACAACCAACATCCGTCCCAGCTAACAGCACGCAAGACAACGCGACTGCATGTCTGATCCCCCTACTGATTCTCGTCCACCTAATTGTTGCGCCACACACAAAGGTTGAGGAATCCTTCAACATCCAAGCCACTCATGATGTCTTGGTTTACGGTATGCCAACGACGGATATCGGACGGAAGCTCGCCAGCTCCTATGACCATTTCTCCTTCCCGGGGGCAGTCCCGCGCACCTTTCTAGGTCCGGTTCTGCTGGGTGGTCTCTCGCAACCCATCGTTGCTCTGTTCGGTTTCAACCACTCCCAAATCATTGTCCGGGGGATTCTTGGCCTCTTCAACGCTTTTTGTCTGCTCGAGTTTGCGAAGAGCATCCGGAGGACCTGCGGAGATGGCGTGGCGAGGTGGTACCTGCTGCTTCAGGTATCGCAGTTCCATGTCATGTTTTATGCCTCAAGAACACTGCCGAATATGTTTGCGTTTGGACTGAGTGAGTGCCACACGAGGGGAGGTTGAGTCCCATCACTTACAAGGCAACAGCGACTTTGGCATTTGCACGTATCTTGCCGAATGGTAACGTCAGAGAAACACTGCCCCGTCAGCGGGTTGCTGTCAGCATGTTCGTTTTCGCCGGCGTCATATTCCGCTCCGAGGTAGCGCTGTTGCTGGTAACCAACGTGCTGTACCTTGTTATCCTCCCAGCCATGTCGTTGGAACGCATGATAAAACCAGCCTTGGTTGCTTTCGTCGTGGCTCTGCTGATATCGGTCCCGGTTGATAGCTACTTCTGGCAGCGGCCTCTCTGGCCAGAGCTATGGGGTTTCTACTACAACGCTATTCTCGGGTCGTCATCTAACTGGGGTGTCTCCCCCTGGCATTACTACTTCACCTCAGCCCTCCCCCGTCTTCTCCTAAACCCCTTAACTACCATCTGCCTCTTTTTCTCCCTCTACCATCCCGCCCTCTCCGCCGCGGCGAAACGTCTTGCCATCCCCTCGTTACTTTTTGTGGCAATATACTCCCTCCAACCCCACAAAGAAGCCCGCTTCATCTTTTACGTCGTGCCCCCACTCACCGCCGCCGCCTCCCTCGCCGCCAACCAAATCTGGAACCGCCGCTCCAAAAGTATACCCTCCTCCCTCCTCGCCCTCGCGCTTGTCTCCTCGGTCATCGCCTCCTTCGCCACCAGCACCGCCATGCTCCTCCTCTCCTCCCTCAACTACCCCGGCGGCGAAGGCCTCTCCTATCTCCGCAATATCATCCAGTCAGACACGTCGTCGTCCCCAGTCGTTTCCGTCCACGCCGACGTTCTCGCTTGCATGACTGGTGTGACGCTCTTCGGCACCGCCATTGGCAACGCGCTGCCGAACCAACGGAGTGCCGAGCCCAAGTTTGTGGAGCAGCAACGTGGCGGCCGCGCCGCTGGGGTGTCACTTTTGCTGGATAAAACGGAGAATGCAGCGACACTCGCGCAGGGTGAGTTTTGGACAGCGTTTGACTATCTGCTAATGGAGGACGCTTCCAAAGCCACGGGGGGGAAGTGGGAGACGGTAGCGGTGGTGCTGGGTTACGGTGGTGTTGAGGTGTCCAAGGGCAAGGCGGGGAATGATTCTGGTAATCAAGAGATGGACGGTTTTGTGGTTGGAAAGGGGAAACTTGTGCGAGACCTCAAAAGGGTGGTCACCAGGGCGACGGGAGGGTGGTGGGTCGGGCCGAGGATGGTGCCCAAGATTCATATCATGAAACGGCGGAAGGAGTCTCAGCGCATGACCGTTTCGGCGGAGTCATGAGGGGAATAACGTGTCATAATATTGTACAAACGGAAACTCAGTTACTCCTACGTGACTGATGGACAGGTAAACTTCCAACCGAGGCGGTTACCAAGGCATGTAGGTATGTGTGCAAAGTAATATGTTGAATCTATGAAATGTAAACGGAGCCAATGAATGATAAGTAGGGTGACCAAGTCAAATTGGCGGGTCACAAACAACAAGCAGCAGGGGATTGCCAAGTTAAATCAAGTCGCCCCGTCCCCTTGAAGCGGGGAAGGTCAAAAACAATACTTTCACGCTTTTGATCATTTTGGTGGATCGTTCCTTCTTTTCATCTTCCTTCTCTCGAGACATACTGGCAGGGGCAACGCCTACTGGATGCTCACAAGGCCCTCCCCGTTGTCGTACGCGGGCACATAGACAACTTCAATGGGCATGTTGATGGCGGGGATCATTGCTTGAGCTATTATCTCTTGTCAGCTGGTGCTTGTGGGCATGTTCCTTCTAACCAAGAAAAGGCTGGAAGAGGGAGTTGATAGTGGAAGGTTAAATTCCATCGTGTGGAATCACTTACAGTTCACGAATGTCACACTCCACTGTGCGTTGTTGGGCCCATAAGGGAAAGCCTGCCAGCTACCCTTGCCGCCAGCGTAGGTCACAGCATTGCCTGGACGACCTGGCGCCGGCGGGTTTCCCCCGCCCATGCGGAATGACCGCCAATCGCACTTTGTGCCCGCGGGTAGCTGGATGGCAGCTGGGTCGGGCAGGCCGTTGAGGTTCAGTAACCCGTCTCCTGAGCCTATCAGAGCGAGTAGTTTGTCGTTTGTCCCCTGTGGATAGGTGTGCAGCTCAACAAGGCCCGTCTTCTTGTCGGTCACTGTATAGACCTCGAGGGGCTTGAGGGGTGCGCCATCTTCAGACTTGAAGAGGCCAACGGTGCTGCCGTTGATGCTGAGATATTGTCCGTTGAGCTCCTGATTCAGACTAGAGGGCAGTTAGTTTCAAGCAGCCATAAAGAAGGCAGATTACGCACGATTGGAGACGAAGGCGTAGTGGGAATGCATCAGGTGCCGGAACGATGGGGCTGGCCATGGTGGTGAGGCCAAACATGGCCGTGGCGAGTGTCCACTTCATCGTGATGGGGGATGTTTGATTTCTCACCAGAGGCTGATAGCAGAAGCTGGACGAATGATTTAGCGTGAGGTTGGTGGTGTTCTCCTGAGCCCTTCTTGTCTGGTCCAAGCAGTGAAGATCAGACGCCTTTATGTTCGTTTCCCTGTCTCCCGCGACCTCGTTCTCCTTTGATGTCTTCGAACAGCACAGTGAAAAATGTGATGATGGCGTCCACCCCACGTCACCTCACTACAGAGCACATGGTGAGCCATGAATTGATTGCCTACCCTCTTGGCTGCACTTCCAGCCAATTAAGGCAAATATCCGCAACCAACGGCGCCACATTCATCCGCCACCCTCAGTCTCACCCCCCAGGCGCTCGCCGCCGCGTCGATACCACCCCGCGCATCGTAGGATTAATTGAGTGTAAAGTGGTGATCAACTTGGGGCGTATTTTTAGCAGCTACAAGCTCTCCCTGGACCGGGTTGATATCCCAGTGTTGCAGCCAACATGGGACGACATACATCTCAGGGCGTAGCTACCCAGCTTGATCTGCCAGATTAGCCGCAACGGCCCAGATTCTGGGGTTAGGGGGATCGACAGATGGATGGAGGGTTGGTTTGGCTTCTATCACTTCTAGAATACCCACTGACGACCCGGTGTTTGCTACCTTCCTCTTTTCACAGCGGACCGTTCAGTAAATTGCGCCCAGATGAAGACGCTTCTTGGTCGAGATGGTCTAGAGCCGCCGGCAGCCGACTTAGGGGGGCATCGCATCGAGGTTGACAATTGTTTTGCACTTTGCTCTTGCTTTTCGGTTATTCCGCCGCTTGACCGCAGCTGCTCGCTCAAGGTGAATTCCGGGTTCGCGGTGGTCAAACGAGGTCATGAGGCTCCCCGGTGGTCCTATTTCAGGAAACAAGCAGCCGAATAGGCCAGGATCTGTGGGCGCTGCATGCCGTATGCCAAGTCGAGGGAAGTAGGATACCAGATACGAATAGTTTACTGGTGTAGTGTTGTACCTTGCGGAGAATTCTTCGGAGTGAGGTACCCCTACTACACCGTGCCTTCCCCGTTTCCTGATTGCAACCCACCCGTGCTCTTGCCTACCCTCCAACACGCACAAGAAAGTAGGTACGTGTGCAGAATCCTGTTCCAATTCCTCCCTCCACTGTCTTGAGCCAACTGCTCCTCATCAACTAACTTTGTTTCTCTCCGCGATCCCCGTCTTGGCTGCGACTCTGCCCATGCTGGCCGGGTAAAGAGGTCGACTGGTAATCGCAAGATACGGCTTGTTTGATGCACGGCGGATTCTCCCTTCCTTGGAAAGTCTGATGTGCTCTTGAGAAGTTAGCGGTACCCTATCTGGATATATGCTGAACAATAGCCGCGTCCCACAGCAACGCAACACACTGGCGAGATAGTCCACAGTGGCCATAAAGGTAGGATAGTTCGGTCTCACCTGGGTCATCTGGGCATCGCGTGTTGGTTGCCATTAGGCAAACTGTTTGCATCTTTAAGGTTTTTCATTGCCCGCACTCCGAACATGCATCCCTCCGCCCTTTGTGTCGTGGGTGTCTTGACCCTCATCCTGGGCAACACCGTTGCTTCCCCGGCTGTATCGTCCGAAGATTGTTCCCCCCGCACACTTTGTCTGGACGGAATCAACAGCTGCGGCGTCAGGTTTGGTGGTTGTTATGATGTGTGCAAGCCAGAGCTACGACCTGTTGCGCCCCTCTGTGCTAGTGCCACATCGTCCGCCAACGTGAAGACCACGGTAACCTCGGTCCGGGTCACATCTATGCTCACGAGGACATTCAAGCGGACCAGGACTAGGCATAGGCCTACCAGCAGTCCACGTACTCGCCGACCCAAGCCGACAGCCACTATTACCAAAACGCTGGTGGTGACTTCCACCGTGCCTGTCACCACCCCAAGGGTATCCACTGGCAAGTGCCCTCCAGGCAAGGAGGGCACCGGATTGTTAGTCTGCGCCGACTACATCAGCCCCTGTGGTATGACATATGGAGGGTATGCTTATTCTCGAACTTGTCGCCACTCTGTCGACAGAGCTGATGTTCGTTTCTGAGCAGCTGTTTCGAAGATTGCAAGCCCTGGCCGACCTTTGTGGTGAGTAAGCCTGGAAATTGTCTTATCAGCCTAGCAACTGAACTGACATGTTTCCAGGCACCACCTTGCCCATCTAACACAGGAACTGCGCCTGTGAAGCCTATACCAGCTTGACCCCTTACAGGACCTCACGACGGTATGCAGAGTACGGCCAAGAAAATATCCAGTCCAGCTATTGCTAGATAGGCAGTTCTTATGTCAGTACCGTAGACAGCAGGTTAAACGCAGTCAATTATCTAGATAGCACCAGTATCAATGACGTGCCTTGAACAATGTCCTATTCTTGAGGATCACCACCATGACCACCCACACATTCCTTCCTCTTCATCAAACCACCACCGCTACCGCCCGGTGGCGTCCAGCGTGCAACCCACCTGCAGCTGATAGCTGCAAGACACCAACGGCTCGGCATCGTACGTGTATGCAAGGGTTTAAGTAGTGTTTCGTAGGTAGTTTAGTTGCCGTGACATGGTGGTAGCAGCCTATACACGTAACCCGTCAATAAGCGTTTTGTTCAGCTATAGCCAAGCCGTTGGAAAATCGAAACACGAGACTGCTTACTGAGTAGGCCAACTCGAATACAATACAATCTCTCCAAGATTGTTAGTATTGGATCTAATGCATGTCCAGCGGGGTGCTTGCATTGTATCGAGCAGCTGCAGTGCTCCTTCCAGGTTGCGAGGCATCAGGGCAAAGGTATTTAGACCCTGGGCTTAAAGATTGAAGCTTCTTGTGGGCCCGGCCCTTGATAGGTACGTAGTTGGGAAGAAGTATCCCGTCCTTATATAGGTAGGTACTGGTCCTTGGGGGTTGTTTGGGGGCGAATGGAGGGTGGGGAGATCCTTTTATTTAGCTGCCATATTCTTAGGTACTATGCGAACAATCTTTCGGGGTTGGATTGCATATTTGGATTTGGCGTGGTAGAAACATTTCCCGTACATATTCTGATGACGCTACTCGAAGATGATAGATATGCCGGAGAGTCAAAATGGGGTAGGTAGGAGGCGTTTCCTAGTCACCTGGGCAAAACTACCAATAGCGAGCGATCCTTAGGTACTTCAGAACTCCTTTACCCATCTTGTTGCTTTTGGTGGTATCCGCGTATATACGTGTACTAGTACATGTTGACCGCTTCCGTATACTCATGTCTCATTCCACACAGCCCCTTATTTCTTCATACTAGCAAGGTATGCCACATCGCCACCCTCTCGCAGCATGTTGCCCTTTTCAATAACCGCCTCTTCCATATCGAGCTGGTACTTCTTCATCTTCTCCTGATATTCTGGAACAAAAGACCCCAAGATACGGATGGCCAGCAGCGCTGCATTGGTTGAGTTGTTGATGCCTACTGTTGCTGTGGGAACTCCCCTCTGTGAAGCGAGCAATCAGTTGGTGATGAAGCACGAGGGAAAGGAGAAAACAAACCGGCATCTGCACAATACTCAACAAGCTATCCAAGCCATCCATATGCGTCGCTTTGACCGGCACTCCGATCACAGGCAATGGTGTCTCAGACGACAGCATACCCGGAAGATGGGCGGCGCCGCCAGCTGCAGCAATAATAACTTTGATACCCTTGCCAGCAGCCTCATCGGCAACCCGCATCATGTACTTGGGCGTCCGGTGCGCCGAGGTGATGTCCAACGTGTAGGGTACACCAAATTCCTTGAGGATATCCAAGCCCGCCTTTAAGACGGGGAGGTCCGAGTCTGACCCCATTGTTACGAGGACAACGGGCTTTTCTGGAACGACTTCCCCATTGCTCTGCACCTCATTCGCCTGTGGGCGCTTTTTCGGCATGCCGGCTTGAGCGGCAAAGGGGGGCTCGGGGGAGCTGGACTTGTTTTCGAGCTGGGGGCGGAGCGACTCGACCGCGCCGTCAATCCGTTCTTGTCTAATTTCATCAACAAGTTGAATGAAGGGCGTTGCCTTGACCTCTAGTTCTGTTATTGGCAAATCTGACGTCAGAGTGATGTGGCCGATTTTACGACCAGGCTTTGACTCTTTTCCGTAGAGATGCAGATAAACGTCCATGTCTGTATCGAAGGTGCTCCGAGCCAGGCGGGTAAGTTTATGGTGAGCAGTTGGTGTGGCTCCCCCTAGAATGTTGAGCATTATGGAAGACTTGACCCTCGGAATGAGTTTCTCTGGCACAGGTAGATCGAGCACGGCCGATATTTGTGCCTTGTATTGAGACATATAAGGAACTGCCTCAATAGTGTAGTGGCCTGAGTTGTGCGGCCGAGGGGCCACTTCGTTGACCATGAGAGATCCTGAGAACAGGTTAGAAAAGTGGCCGCGTGGGAGATAAAACTACTCACCGTCCTTCATGACGAACATCTCCACGGCAAATACGCCCCTCCCCCACAGAGTGCTGATAACGTTGCACGCGAGCTCTCTTGCTTTTTCGCAAATAGCTTCCGAGACCCCCCTTGGCGGCATGAATACCTTGGTGCAAATGCTGTTTTCGTGGATTGTCTCGACGGTAGGGTAGGGGACGCAACTCTTAAGGTTCCCCTCATCATCCTCTGTCCGGATAACCATGACAGCTAACTCCTTGACAAAGGGAGCCCATTTTTCGGCATAGAGGGGAAGGCCCTTAAGAGCGTTGAGGGCTGGCCCAAAGTCGTCCTCGCTCGTCACCTTGTAATTGCCCCGGCCGTCATAGCTTCCCTTTCTAGCCTTGAGCATGAAGGGAAAGCCAAACTTGTTGAGCACGCATTTGAGTGATTCTAAAGCGGGCGTGTCTGTGTCTGAATCGATGGCAACCTGGTCGGCAATGGGTATTTTTTTGTCGCTGTTGCGAAAGTGTTCTTTTTGCAGATACTTGTCCTGGATGAGACGGATTGTCTTCCAGGAAGGATGGATGGGGGGACGGTGGATGACTGTGGTGCCATCGGCGAGGTCAATTTCAACGCCCTCTTTCTCGATATCCTCCAGCACCTCGGTCTCAACGTGCTCAATCTCAACTGAGAGATAGTCGGAGCGAGCAGCGAGATCGCGGATGCGGAGCGGGTCCTTGAAAGAACCCGTGACATGGCGATTGGAGTTATGAGCCTGCTTGGCCGGGGCATTCTTATCATCGAGAATGGCAATATCGATGGCGAGGGGATTTGCGGCCTCGCATAACATGCGGCCGAGCTGGCCACCGCCAAGTAGGCCGATGACGGGATTGCCCCCCATGTCGTCGCCCGGATTCGCTTTGGGACCCATTAATCGCTGCTGCTGAGACAGGTGCTTGCTCACGGATTTGAATCTTAGCAGCTGGCGACCGTTGGAGACGTGAGAGATGGGGTGCATACCAATGGTGTGGGTTGCGAGGATAGCTCAGACGAGATTTTGATGTCACGCCTGGTTTTCCATCGCTTGAAAGCCCCCAAAAAAGTCCCGCTCTGGGCCGGCATTTGGCGATTTGAGCGCCGTTAGAGTTTTGCTATTAACTACCAGCCAACCAGCGGTCAAGAGGACCTGCAGAGTGGAGCCTCTTTGCCAAGCCTGGATGAACACACCAGCAACTTGGGTTCTCTGAACTGTCTGATCCCACCTGGAGATCTGGAACAAAAAGAGAGAAGGATAAAACCGAAGTATATTTTCACTGATTCTTATAGATATTCATTAGGTACATGTCAGCCCTGTAACTCACCGTCGGCTTCTTGCTTTTTCCCAGGGTTTTTTTTTCTTTTGCTGGGGTTGTTTGGAAGTCGTGGAGCCCAACGTTGACCGTTGTGTGACTCCCATTCCCAACAGCCAAAGGGAGGCTCACACGTCGATTTTCACCGTCGATCTGGACCCTGCCCGCCCCAAAAACTAGCCTCGTTATACAGCCCTGACATCATGACCGAAGCCACGGGCTTCGATCATGTACAGTGAGTGAAGCTCATTTTTGGCACTTTTTGGGGGGAATCATGTTCGTGATGGCTGACCCCTGTCTCGTTACCCCCTCCCCTGAAGCCCTCTCAAGCTTTTTGAGCTTGCCAAAGATCAAAAGCGCTTCTTGTACACCTCTGCGCCCATGGTTCGCTACAGCAAGCTCGCTTTTCGCCAGACAGTGTACGAATATGGCACTGACCTCTGTTGGACTCCCATGATCTTGGCTAAGGAGTTCAACAGAAACCAATTTGCCAGAGATAGCGGTTAGCAATTGCATCTTGACACCTCCTGTTGCCAACCTTCACTAATGACGCATAGACTTTACCGTGTCTACGCGGGGCCCCCAGCCACCCACTATTGTGCAGTTTGGTGCTAATGTTCCCCTCGAACTCGCGAGGGCGTCTACATTGGTGGCTCCAGACTGCAGTGGTGTTGACCTAAATTGTGGCTGCCCCCAAGGATGGGCTTGTGCTGAGACGCTAGGTGCCGCTCTCATGGAGAAGCGGGAGCTGGTCCGCGAGATGGTCATTGAGACGCGCGACCACCTGCGACGGGGTGGCTGGGGTGTTGGGAAGGAGAATGACGTGGACAATCCCAAGGGAAGGAGCGTGAGTGTCAAAATCAGAGTCCACAGAGACCTCCGGTAAGAGAAGTCGTCCGCGAGAAATAGTCACGGCCATCAACTCACCCATGGCTAGACGTACCGTGGATTTTATTACCACGGTTTTAGGACCAGAACAGGACCGGCACATCGACTTCCTAACTATCCACCCGCGAACCCGTTACACGCCGTCCAGCACTCCCATCAGCGTCGAGGCTCTCGAGATTCTAACGTCGACATTTGGGAAGAAGGTTCCAATCTTAGTATCGGGAGATGTTTTCACTCTGAACACGCTTCCCTTCACGTCGCCGATATCGCCGCCGACTGAGAAGGATAAGGATGGCGACAGAAGCCAACTTTCTAATATACCCAATCTCGCAGGTCTTATGTCGGCCCGCGCTATCCTCTCGAACCCAGCTCTATACGCCGGGTTTGACAGGTGTCCATGGTCCGCGGTGGATACCTTTCTGAACAAGACAGCCAGGTGCCCGATCCCATTCAAGCTCGTACTCCATCACATTAGTGAGATGTGCGCACCAGGTATGGGTCCGAACAAGACGGCATTATTGAACCGGCGAGATCGAAGCGCTTTACAAGAGTGTGCCAATATGGTCGATCTCATCGATTTTCTAGATGCGAAGCGGGAGGGCGGCATCCGGAGAGACGGCGACGAGGAGCGCCCAGCAGCACGAGTTTGGTGAAGGATGATGAATTGAGGTAAATGCAACAGAAAATGCCTCGATTAGTCATGTTTCTTCCAATTCCTGCCGTTCGCCAATCCCGTGATTGGCTTGTTTTTTAGGGCCTTTAGAGCATGGCAGAGTGGAATCATATGTCAACAACCCCCGGTCCCTACCCCTCTCTGGAGCCTCGGTGATAGCCTCACCCAGAAACCAGGAACAGGTTTCTCCCGACCCACTCGAATGCGGGGTCTAACTGTCAACTGAGAACCCACCCGCAGTTGTAGCAGCGATCTATCGATTGCTTGGTGTGTTCTTTCTCCACCAAGACACCGGCTCCCGACGATGACGGTGAATAAAGGGCGCGTGGCGGTAGAGCCATCGTCGACAAGCACCACCGCTGGATGCCTCGTACCAGGAGATTCTCCCTCAGAGAGGAAGGAGGTTCTAACCTAGGCGCCACCGAAAAATATTGGTGTGCAGTGTGGCAGTCTCAATTCCCTACAGGCAGCATGTCAACCCGAGCTGACATATTGTGTGCAACCTCGGAACTCCCCCCCCAGCTCATCTGCCCGGCGACTAGCCACCACCGACCCACATGAGGAAATCTGGACCACATCCTGGCATCGGGCTTTTCCCACTTTGTTTCTCTCTACTATGGGTGCCAGTGTAGATTGTGTAGAGCTTAGTGCCCCTGCCCGCACAGCTTCGTCTTGTCCAGACCTGAGCATCAAAAGCCGGCGCTGGAGAGGGGTGGACCGGGTGGTGTCCATCAGACCGGGATGGAGCTTCATAGATAGGCAAGGCACGAGGAAAGCACCCGGGACACTCCACTCAGTCTATCTCTTTCTCTTCCCGGCTTGTCGTTCTTTTTTATTCTTGCTCCCTTTTGCCTCCCATCTATACAACCAAACTACCTTCCCTGTCAACCGATTGAGAGCATCAACAGACACAACAATGCAGCTTCTATCGCTCCCCTTTCTCAGCGGCGCCCTCGCCCTTCTCGTTGGCGGCGCCCAAGCCAACGATTGCCTCGAGGTTGCACTCGCTGCCATCCCCGTCTGCGCTCAGGGATGCTACCTCGAGGGTACCCCGACTATTGGTTGTGATGGCCTCGATTTTGCCTGCCAGTGTGACAAGCAGGCTGCCATGTTTGCCGCCATTGAGAGCTGCGTGGTTGCGGCCTGCAAGGAAGTCGAGTTTTCGGCCGTGATTGATGGAGCTGCGCAGGGTAAGTTTTCATTCCCTTTCCTTTTTTTTT
>Ga0247760_1002754_pt1 | contig 12644 bp, 8 predicted proteins | sample UWRJL171409R4_FD_179936 | JGI IMG/M metagenome (GOLD analysis project Ga0247760, IMG submission 179936) | Plant litter microbial communities from Arlington Agricultural Research Station in Wisconsin, United States - UWRJ-L171-409R-4 | ecosystem: Environmental > Terrestrial > Plant litter >...
GGGGGGGATGTGCTTGCTTCAATGGATCAACGACCCTGCGACATTGCATCGAGATGAGGGCAGAAAAAGCGAACAAGAGAAGTATCGTTCAATTTCTGCGCTCCATCCACGCTTTGCTATTCTGAATACCGGTGACTTATTACTTCAGTAGACTATCGCAAATGGACCGCATCACCGGGCATAAACCCACATGTTTCTTCAGTACCAAGATGCATCGGGATCTTCCGAGATCTTCTCCCAACACGCCCGCAGAGCCCTGGACTCATTCACCAGTGGGCACACTAATGGGTACTTATAGTGGTCGATTGTATGCCAAGGGTCAGCGGAGGGCATTCTAGGACCCTCAAGATCCCGTGGCGAGACAAAACCATCATGGAAGTGGGCCGTGGCGTTGTGTCTGTAGCAATGATGCCAGAAGTCAGGATCGATCATCAGTATCCCAACGCGACGTTCCACATCCCTCCATGGAGTTGTTAGCGGCTGGTAAAGGGAAGGTGAGGTCGCACGAGTAGCGACTCCCGTTCTGCCGTCGTCAGGCTTTGTGCGCCCATGTCAGCCCCTCACTTGAACTATGTATACGATGGGCGCTGCTAGCGGTAGGAAACGAGTAGGGACGATATGTACCTCATCGCTGTCGTCGCTCAATGTCTCATTGTCACCCCAGTCGTCGCTGATCTCCTCCTCCTCCTCCTCCTCATCATCTTCGTCGTGTCCGCCGTGTTCTTCATCGTCCTCCGCCTCGTCCTCCGCTTCATCATGGTAAACCCCCTCAAAAGAATCCTCCACTGACCCACACCTTGGCCATCGAGCCAGCGCAAGTTGCGTGTCGTGACGGGAAGCCTGGAGCAAATGCAGGTTGCTCCGACGAATAGTCTCAACGAAGGTCGTGAGAACAAGAATGAAATTGACAACGGTCTGATGGTCTACACCATACGTCTGGGCAAGCTCTTGGATAGCATCTTCGAGGAGGTCACTCGCATCATAGAAAACCGACTCGTAAAGGTCTCCGCGCTGTTTGTCCATGGTGTCAATCGAGGAGAAAAGGGGAAATGGTGAGATGTTTAAGGTTCGAGCGAGCGCAAGGAGGAAACGAACGGATCGGATCTCCTCTGCTTTCGGGTGGGGGAAGCCTTCTTGTATCGCACCGGATTGAAGTGCACACTCCTGGCATAACTCTCCCCTGTCCGAAAAGAGGGGCGATGATGCATGCACTATAACCCCCAGCACCCTTGTCGCTAGACTTGGTCCCTGGCTCTTGGGGAAAAGTTCTGGCCAGGTCTGGAGAATGCCGTTCCACGGTGCTCGCTTGGGGCTGATGCGAAAGTGGTTGGGAGGGAGGGGTTCGTCCGCCCACCAGTCATGAGCCGAACGTTTTCGAGATGCAGGCCGTACGTGATCGGCGTCGACGCTACCACCTGATCGAAGCGCGGCCTTCTCGCTGTCTCAGACTGACCGACATTTCACCCTCAGAAACGGGCCTCCCTTGACCCGCAGCTCAGCCCAACCAGGCTGGTTGACCGCAATTCAACCTTCCGTAGGGTTTGCTACTTGCCATGGGTCCATGAATGGTTTTCTTCTGTGCATTCCATTTAACCGTTCGCAGCACATGCACGTTGTATTGAGTGCTAGAACGGAGTACCAAAGTACCAAAAGTACTGAAAAGAAAGACGCTCGTCTGTAGCCCCTAAACATGTTTTTCCTCGACCGAGGCGATGGGTATAAATCCTGAGTCCTTCAATCCCTGCGACACCTAGTATGCTGCATTTCTATGCAAGGTCCATACTCCAGCCGCCCAACCGTGTCAGTGTGTGACCAATGTAAACCACAAAGGAAAAAGAAAAGAAAGTAAATGCAGACAGAAAAAGAGGAGCATTCAGTATCACACAAGTGAGTGTCCCCAGTATCCACCCATCATTTTCGTTATCCTCGACCCAATACGTGTTCGTTGCTTGTCCACCATCACCCTAAACCCCGCGCCTTGATTCGTAACCGCCAGACTCGACACCCTTATCTACCGAGCTGATCACAATCGCTCGTTACCTTATGTTTGCATTCGAGCACCACGGATCTGATCATTGTAACTTGGCCGTTGCTCAGAGAAAGCGTTGGGGAGCATAGCGGCGGCAAACATAGTCCAGGATGCAAGAGAGCCCTCCTGGTTTTCCATTCTCCGCCACAGCGCCTCGCTTGACCTAAAGTCTCTAATGGGAAGATCAGGGTTTCGAATGTGAGCAGACGACGTTCCATAGTCATTCCGGGCCGCCTGACTGGAGCTCGCGGCCGCAGCGGATTGGTTTCGACTGGCACCCGCAGCTGAGGCTTCGAGATCATCTTCGTCGTCGCTGTCGTCTCTATACGCGTCGTATCGTGGGCCCGAGACACTGCCGCGAGCAAGCGACCTGACAACATCGCCTTTGCAAATGGGGCAAGTACGCCGCCTCGTTGTAAGCCACGGGGTGCTGTGTGGGTGTCAGTATAAGGGATGATTTTTTTTATCTTGCTCGGGACGGCGTCACTTACATGCACTCCACATGGAACTCGTGGCCGCAAGGTAAACTCATTACTCTGCTGACGCCATCCACGTACTCTTCGAGGCAGACAACGCATTCAACTTGTTTTCCCATGTGTCTTCCCCACTCACTGGAGTTGGGAGACCCCACCACTTCACCTATACCTGACTCATTGTGGGGAGCATCGGCCCGCAAGAGGCCGTCCGATTCTGGGACTCCTGTGGTAGTGTGGGAACGCGGGCGTGATCCTTGGAGCAGAGGTGTTGTAGGCGACGGGCTCGAAGGTGAAGGCAATCTCGGTGAAGGATCCATAGTGTGATACGTGCGCACGGGAAGCTGGTCAACAACTGACTTGGGGGCCCTCCACCTCCTCCTGCGGAGTTTGGCTCTTATGAGAAGAAGCGCATAGATCATAGAAAGGGTGATCAACGGGCTTACGACCAATATCAAGAGAGTATCAAAGAAAGGGCTTGCGTTACTTGTCGGCGTAATGGTAATCCACAACCCTTCCCGGTCACCAGGTCCGTCTCCATCCCCAGAGGGGCGGGTTGATGGGGGCGGGTTGGGTGCTGTTGGCGTCTCGTTAGAGGTGGGATCCGTCGCATCGTCGTCGCCAAAAATTTTAGATATCAAGCCACCTTGTGAGGCAGACGATACGTCACCTTTTGAAGCCCCGGTAACCCTGGAATCGGATCCAGTCTCCGAAGTGTATTCACCACTGCTAGGTGTGATGATGCCGCCCTTCGGGCCGTTGGGATCCGGTGGAGACGGGGTGCTACCAGTCTTGCCGGGCTGTTTAGCCGCGCTACCAAGGCCGCCGGCCTGGCCGGCGCCATCGATCTTGGCGCCGTCCTTGGAAGTGGGCGGCAAACTGTCATCAGGTGAGGTTCCGACAAGGTCTGGATCCCGCCAGTCTTGGACGCCTATCTGGAAGCTATCACCTACACTCGCGCCGGTGTTTGGGGCTGGTGCGCTGTCGGCGTTGTTGTTTCTGTTCGACGCCTTGTCTAGACCGGTCTTGATAGCTTTGTCTTTCTCGTCGCTCCATTCATCAACGATAACCCAATCATGACTGCCGCTGCTTGGAGGGCGACTGCGGTCGGACGAGGCACCACCGTCGGATCCCCATCTGAGGAACCGTGAGATCCAGCTTCGTCGGGAATGGGCCGGCTTGTCAGCAGCAAGCTGTGCGTCTTCCTGAGCGGGCGCTGTCTTGGCCTTGGTAATTCTGGACGGAGAGGAAGTCACCGGCCCTGTCTCCTTCGTCTTCTTGTTCTTCCGTCCCTTGCCTGAGTGCTGGACCTTCAAAATCGGATTACCGTTCTCATCGAGGATGTCCTCAATGAAGCTCCCAGGTTGCATGAGGGATGAGAGAATATGTGCCGTAGTTCTCGATGTAAAGACGGAGGGGATCGTGACATTATCAACGTTGCCCCTTGCAAACATCTGGATGAGAGGCCCGCCTTTTTGATTATCCCCAACAATTAGGGCGATGGCGCCACGGCGCTGCGCCCATTTCACCTTCTCGAGGAAGCCGCAACCGCCTCGGCTTAAGAGGACGACCTTGCCGGTAATCTCCGCTGTCTCTTGAATCGACTGGATATCAGCATGACTGGAGCCGAGATTTGTCGTGGGCTCATTGAAAGGCCCTTTGGCCGAATGCAGTCCCTGGTGTAGATAGTCATCCGTTCCGTCGTCAACATGTGAACCGCTCGCAGGCTGTCGCTTGGAGGTGGTCTTGCGCCTGGCGAGAGGGTCCGGCCCATGGCCTGAATGTCTGGGACGCTTGGCCTTGCCAGCAGGGCCAACCAACTTATCGCCACCCACGTTTTGCTCCTTTTTCTTTATAGCCAGTCCCGACCTCCCATCTTCCCATCCAGGAACATCACTGCAGCCAAGCTCGCCTTCACTCTCGCCCTCCTGGAAGCTGTCGTCCGTGAACCCACTCCCAATCCACAGTCGCCCACTTAGTCCATCCGACGGCAGCGGAGGACCAAATGCAGCAGGCCGTGCAGCGAAGAAAGTACTATTGTCATCGGTGAGGCTGATTGCGGCGCTAGGTGGGAAAAGCGAGAATGGAGCCGAGAAGGAGAAGAAGCTTCGGAATGATGACTTCTGAGGGGTCAAAGACGCGACAGCCGTATCCGAGTGGCGAATCGTCGCAATGAATCGACAAATGAGGAAAATAGACGCGACGGAAAAGAAGACAAGAATGGCAACCCTCGGAGGTCGCATCGCGGATCAGTGATTGACTGCAGTTTCGCAGCCGTGGGGTGGGTGTTGCTTTTGTCTCAAAACGTGTCTGTCAGGTTGGGGCCTTCTCGCCCTGCAAAACGGCTTCGGTTGACCACGAAAAAGTAGCACAATTACTCGCTTCGAACGAAATAATCGGTGCGGCAAGCAGAAGTGGGGAGAGAAACATTTGTCGGCAACGGCGGAGGAATGACGAGTGGTTAAGAACTAAGAGGAGGGATGGTTGGCTGCTGCTGAGATACACACGCAGCTGGTCAGGCGATTGGAGGCTCTGAGGACGCACGCGAGTTGCCTCCACCGACCCAACTTAGCGTCGAGAGAAAGCGGGGCAGCCGACCGGGGAAGCTGGGAGCACGTGCTAACAACTTTCCTGGTGTCTCGGCATAGAAAATGTTAGGGTTGAATGTGACGAATGCCGCTGCATGCACGGTACTGAAACCTTCTGATAAGGTCGGTCAAGAAGTTAAGAAGTTATCCAATTGAAACCATCTCTTGCAGACCGGCTCCCGTTTCCGATGGTCTTCGGATGCTGGATGAAAACCTCTTTCCGACTCCGCCTACTGCAGCTCCCAACTCGCGGCGGCAAGGACGATACTTGGAAACGAAGCTTGCGCAACGGGACGCCCGTTGCTACCCGCTGCGGGAGTAGGTCGGAGGAGCAAGGTGCCCCGGACTGTCAAGTGCAATCCAACCTCCGACAAAGTTGTTAGCACGGGGCTTTGTATGCCAGCAGTGGGAATCTATTGGCACAGGTGATGCATGGGGAAATGTTAGAAAGTCATCCAACAAGGATTGAGACCTGCGCCAGAAAAGCGCTAGCCAAGGTACCGCCTAGGGTTGTGCAATGCATAAAAGTCCGCAAACTGGACCTGGACGAATTCTCGAAAGGTGTTTTCCGGCACACATCATAGAGTCTAGGTTTGAGGCACCCGGCCAGCTTCCATTATTAGGTGCATGGACAGCACGCCAGTTTGGTGGTGGACGGACGGGCAGAGAACATGGCTCTGGTGTTGGGCTTCAATAACTACGTTTTGTGACGAGTCCTGCTGGAGCATAAGGTTCCCCTCACTGTTGCCCGATAAAGTACCCCGCTCTCACCCATGCCCATCCATGACTTGTTGGCCGAGTTGTTGACGGATGATGGGCAGGTATAGGCGTGATATTTTCAGCAGAACAGACCTCATAATCACTCTCAGCCACATCTTGTGTCCCTTTGAAGTACTAGGTAATATGTCCTACTGCAGATTGCTTCTGGTCGCAAAGAGCGAGGCCCTTGGGATTCTCCCACGGTCCGTGCGCCCTGCTGTTGGGTTGACTCATGCAGGAGCCCCTCGTCCCGCAGAGAATTCCTGCATACTCTACCAAAAAAACTGCTGTGGATCCAAACCAGTCATACCTTTGCCCGCCATTGACCCCTCTACAAGCCCTGGATGCTGATTCCGTTGCGGCGGCTGGTTAGCACGAGAAAGGACTCACTGCTCAGAGTTTCCTCGATTGTCGCAATTCCATCGCTTCGACACAACTCCTCTCACCTAGCTCACAGAATGGCGGGTGATCTTCCTCAAGCCGCGCCTGCGCCAGATGCGCTGGCGCCGAAAAAGAATGGTGAGCCCGGGACGGAGACTTCTATAATTGCAACGTGCTGACTTTGAATGTGTCATAGACAAGAAAGAGAAAGCCAAGGCCGAAAAGGCCGCAAAGTTTGCTGCCAAACAGCAGATGAAGCAGCAAGCTCAGCAGCAAGCCCCCGCGTCGCAGTCGACACCGAAGACGAAGGCGCCAACACCGTCCCTCCCCCCCTATGAAGACCCGACGCGACCCGGTGAGAAGAAGGTCATTCAGCCGTTCGACCACCCTCACTTCTCGGCATATGTTCCTTCAGCTGTTGAGTCCTCCTGGTACCAGTGGTGGGAGAAGAGTGGCTTCTTCAAACCCGAGACTCACGGATCCCCTGAGATTGGAACATACGTTATTCCTCTGCCGCCCCCCAACGTCACCGGAGCTCTCCATTGCGGCCACGCTCTAGCCAATTCGCTCCAAGATACGCTGATCAGATGGCACCGAATGAAGTGAGTAGCTGCTAGACTAGCATCGTTTAGGGTAGGCAGAACTGACAGCAACAGGGGCTTCGTTACTCTTTGGTTGCCGGGTTGTGATCATGCCGGAATCAGCACCCAATCCGTGGTGGAAAAGATGCTGTGGAAGAAGGAGAAGAAGACCCGGCTTGATCTCGGGCGCGAACAATTCACCAAGCTCGTTTGGGACTGGAAAGACGAATACCACCAACGAATTAACAACGCCCAGCGCCTTATGGGCGGCTCTATGGATTGGTCCCGCGAAGCCTTCACTATGGATCCTGCCCTCACGAAGGCTACAATGGAGACCTTCTGCCGTCTTCATGATGAGGGCCTCATTTACAGATCGGATCGTTTGGTCAACTGGTGCACCCACTTGAACACTGCTCTAAGCAATCTTGAGGTGGAAAATAAGGAAATCACTGGCCGGACGCTTCTCGACGTTCCCGGATACGACAAGAAAGTGGAATTCGGCGTCTTGACCTACTTCAAGTACGTTGTAGTGGGCGTTGCCGCCACCATCCCCTCACTGACGGCCCCACAGATACCCGATCGATGGATCCGAGGAGACTCTGGAAGTCGCCACAACTCGTCCTGAGACGATGCTGGGTGACAGTGGTATTGCTGTGAACCCAGAGGATACTCGCTACACGCATCTTGTCGGCAAATTTGCCCGCCACCCATTTATCACCGAACGGTTAGTCCATTCGTTATAGCCACTTGCGGCCAACCCTAACCGTTTACAGCCTCCTTCCCATTGTGGCAGATACCTACGTAGACAAGGAGTTTGGTACTGGAGCTGTCAAGCTTACACCTGCGCACGACTTCAATGATTACCAGTTGGGGAAGCGTCATGATCTCAAGTTCATCAACATTCTCAACGATGACGGGACTTTGAATGAGAATGCCGGCCAGTTCAAGGGGCAGAGGCGCTTCGACGCACGATACACCGTTGTCGAGGAGTTGACAAAACTTGGCCTCTTCACCAAGAAGGAAAGCAACCCCATGAAAATCCCGCTGTGCGAAAAATCCAAGGACGTCATTGAGCCGTATATGAAGCCGCAGTGGTGGGTTCAAATGCGCGAGATGGCAGACGCCGGCTTAAAGGCCGTCGACGAGGGCAAGATTACTATCACACCTGAAAGTGCCAGAAAGTCCTATCGGCACTGGATGTCCAACATTCAAGACTGGTGTATTTCGCGACAGCTCTGGTGGGGTCACCGCATCCCGGCATATCGTGTTGTTTTTGAGGGTGACAGTGAGGTGGAAACTAAAGACTCCGCCTGGATCGTGGGACGAACCGAGGAAGAAGCACGATCCAAGGCTGCAGCGAAGTTCGGTTCGAGTAAGCCGTTCCGGTTGGAACAGGATCCAGACTGTCTTGACACCTGGTTCTCATCTGGCCTCTGGCCTTTTGCTACCTTGGGGTGGCCAGACGAGAATTCCGGCGATCTCAAGCGGTTCTTCCCTACCTCTACCTTGGAATCCGGTTGGGACATTCTTACATTCTGGATGGCCAGGATGATTGTAAGCACTATTCAACAATTGAATGTCCACTTTTCAGATGCAGTGACTAATGGTTCCCAGATGCTCAGCCTCAAATTGACCGGAGAGGTACCTTTCCGTGAGATCTACTGCCACAGTCTTGTCCGCGACTCGGAAGGAAGGAAGATGAGCAAGTCATTGGGCAATGTCGTTGATCCCCTAGATATCATTAACGGCATTGAGCTTGAGACGCTTCATCAGAAGCTGCACGTCGGCAACCTTAAGGAAGAGGAGATTGCGCGCGCAACAAAGTACCAAAAGACCGCGTTCCCTCAGGGAATTCCGGAATGCGGAGCCGATGCGATGCGCTTCACCCTGCTTGGTACGTATTTCCATTCAAGGCTCCACTATCCTCTTCCTCCCCAGCGAGCTAACTATGACGACTGTACAGCATACACCACCGGCGGCGGTGACATCAACTTTGACATACAAGTGATGGCCGCTTACCGCCGGTTCTGCAATAAGATTTACCAAGCAAGCAAATATGTCTTGGGCAAACTGCCGCCAGGCTTTGCACCGGCGCCTCTCAACACGATCGCGCTCTCTGTCCCCGAACGTTGGATTCTCCATCGCATGAACCAGGCCATTCAAGGTGTCAACGATGCGCTAGAGGCACGCGAGTTTAGCCGGGCCACCAAACTCGGCTATCAGTTTTTCTACGACCAGCTGTGTGATGTGTTTATCGAGAATAGCAAGAGTCTGCTGAGTGACGGTACACCGGAAGAACAGAAGAGCGTGCAGCAGACTCTCTACCACATCCTCCATGTCTCGATGCGGTTGCTGCATCCATTCCTGCCTTTCTTGACCGAGGAGATCTACCAGAGATTGCCCCGTAAGGCAGATGATGCTGCCAGCGTTATGGTGGCAAAGTACCCGACCGCCGATCCTGCTCTCGACTTCGCTGCTGAGGCTGAGGACTATGAGGTCGGTCTGCGGTGCGCCGGCGGTATTCGCTCCCTCGCCTCCGATTATAACATTCGGGCGAATGGCCAGGCATACATCAAGACTTCCACGCCAGAGAGCTTTGCCAAGGTCAGCTCTCAGCTTGCGGACATAAAAACTCTGAGTGGGAAGGGAATTGTTGATGTCAAGGTGCTTGGGACCGAGACTGATGAAGCGTCATTGCCCAGTGGCTGCGCAGTCTATGTTGTATCAGCTGAAATCGTTGTTCTTCTGCAAGTTGAAACACAGATCAAAGACGTAGGTGCAGAGATCAAGAAGCTCACGACGAAGCTGCAGAAGACTACCGTTGCTATTACCAAGCAGGAAGAATTCCTGAATCGTGAGGGCTTCGAGAAGGTCAGTGAGACGGTTCAGGCATCAGAGAAGCAAAAGTTGGTGGACCTCCAGTCTGCAAAGGAGAACTACGAGAGGACACTTGAAGAATTTGGCAAGCTGAAGCTGGAGTCCAAGGCTTAGACTGGGTTTCATCAACTCCCATATACATGGTTCCTAAAGCACGCAGATGATTGACATTACCAATTTCATGTACCTGCGTGACTTTTTTGCTGGCGTTTGCTCATTGTCCGCACTCGGTCGGACCGGTGCTCGCTAATAGGAATTCGGCTGGGGATCCACGCTGGTATCCATAATACGGCCTACGTCCTCCATATTCGTAGTTTTAGACCACATCCGGCGCATTTCTGTAGCAATCTTTCATGGGCTGTAGCAATGAACAAGTTCGTCGAGATTGAAGAGATAGTGACCTGCTATGCCAGCGACAAAGCCTAGCATTACTTCTGCAAAGAGGTTGTTACGCACTACAAGCCTGGGGCATTTGGGTCACGTGATTCAACCCCACCAAGCCAGGGCCAATTCCTCTGCGCCATCTGTGGCGCGGCAAGTGGCTGCACACACCAGCCCTAAGCCGGAATTCCATTCGCTCGCACATTCCCAAAATTTCGCGATTCTGGTCTTGCGAAAACCGTACCTCACCACAACGTTCCCTTTAGTCGCCGACGACAAAGGTAATTCTGCTCCAACACCCACCACTTCTGAGGGCTGCGATACTGATTATTGAATTTACAGAGCAACCGCCACAATGAGTAAGTTCCAATCTTCCGCAAACAATTTCTCCATCGAGCACTGTCCCGCACAACTCGATCGCCCGACACTTGATCCTTATCGTAGAGCCTGGCATCGCATCCAACTCTGCTCCACGCACTCTGCAGCATTTTTTTGGTCCAAGAGGTGGTCGCTGACTTCATGGAATAGCCAAGGGAACTTCCAGCTTCGGCAAGCGGTAGGTTGAACTGCTCCCCGGTGTTCCAACCTGTCTTTGCATACTGACTGTGCCGGTAGCCACAACAAAACCCACGGTCTCTGCAGACGTTGCGGGTAAGTCGAACCAAGTCCGAGCGAAGAATCGAGCGGAAGTCATCCGAGTTCGAATACATCGAAGATTCCGTGAACTAGGGATATCAATATTGACCAGGTATTCGATTTCAGACGCCGTTCGCTTCACAATCAAAAGAAGACCTGCGCTTCGTGCGGTTACCCCGGCGCGAAGATCCGCAAGTGTACGTCCGAGCTTTTCGATCATCTGTCACCAGTGGCGCTGTTCAGGCCAGGACATCGAGGCTAACAGCATCTTGCAGACAACTGGTCCGAGAAGGCGAAGCGCAGAAAGACCACTGGCACTGGCCGGATGCGGTACCTCGGCACCGTTGCGAGAAAGTTCAAGAATGGCTTCCAGACTGGCCACACCAAGAACGCGCGGGGTGCTCTGACTGCCTCCTCCTCATGAAGTGGGAGCTTGATGGGCGACGGCTGATGCGGGTGTGGACATGGGAACGCGGGCGACGGGAATGATCGTTTTCGGCGAGCGGTGTACAGGGATTGGACTTTTTCGGATGGGCCATCTCCCTTTTGGCTGCTACATCGCAACATACATGCATGATTTTGCGCGGAAATAGGTTGACGGTCAACATCGAGCAGAGGTCATGAAAAATGGCGTAAATGTTTGACAGGCACATCTTCGGTGGATCCCAAGCACTAAAGTGACGCGTCGGCCATGTCATTGCATGTGATGCTCATAGAGCGACGCGAGACAAGCCAACGCCTTGCTTGGTGTTGAGCGAACTATTGGCCTCGCTCGAACACCCGGACGCCTCCATCCCCCCCCACGTGGTACAAGAACTCTTTCTCCTCAACGGGTGGGCCAGAATCGTCCCCTCCACCAGTGATTCTCACAACGCCACTCACATCCTTCGCGGTGCCAGTGTCGAGCAGCCTCAAACTCATGACCGTGTGTGCTTCGTGAGCCAAAGATAGGATGAAAGCTGCGTGCTCTTTCTCGAGCGTTGTGGCCTGTGCAGTGACTAGGGGCTCATCTGACGCAACTGCCAGGATGACTGCATGTGCCTTCTGTGATGAGAGTAAAATGTCAGTCTTGGCATGTCTCCGCGGACATGGGCCCTGCTTCGATGCGGGGAGCCCACCCACCTCTCTCAAATCGAACAGCAGCTCTCGCAAGGCTAGGGCCGACACACCACCTTCTCCTCCGGCGGCAGCTAGCAAGAGGTCCAGTTGATCGACCACCACTACGACTCTTGGGCCGCCGGAATGGGCTGTCAACGCATCTACGGCCGCATGGAGAATTCTCGCAACATCTGTCACTGCCGGGCTGGCCAACACCCACTGGTCTTTTTCGTCGTTGGGGCGTCTGGTTCTCGGCTGGGAAGCTGACCCAGCGACGAACAGGCCGCTCAGGCCGTCGACATAGGCAAACTTCCCCTTGCGTCGCAGGCCCTCCAGGTCCAAACCGAGACGGCTGGCGCCCTCTCTCCAAAAGGCATAGTCCCGGAGAAAGCTGAGAAAAACTACGCTAACGTCGTCGCCGTCTCGGCCATCTTGTTGGTCTCCTTGCGCTTCGCCCGCAGGTGATCGTCGCTGCGACCGGAGGAGGGAGTGCAAGCACCGGAGAACCAGCCAGTTGGAACTTGCGCCTAGGATCCCGGTGAGAAGAATCAGGGTGGTCGGTTTGGGCAGGCCAAGGTATGGCTCTAATGGGGGCGGGAGAATGCGCGAAGCCATTGGGTGGAAACGCGGTGTGCAAAAAAATTGAAGTTGAGCGAGCTGAGCTGGTTTGGGCAGTTGTCTCACTTTGGCGTAGTCTTCTTTGCGTTTTAGAAGTGGCTGGCAGTAAGAGAGTCTGAATGGGAGAGAAGGGGGAAAAAACAAAAAGCAACGAGTGGCAGAAATATTGGTGAGGGGTGTGTGTGAGTGGTACTTGACTGGTACATCCCACTTGGTTTCGTCT
>Ga0247760_1002756_pt1 | contig 12631 bp, 2 predicted proteins | sample UWRJL171409R4_FD_179936 | JGI IMG/M metagenome (GOLD analysis project Ga0247760, IMG submission 179936) | Plant litter microbial communities from Arlington Agricultural Research Station in Wisconsin, United States - UWRJ-L171-409R-4 | ecosystem: Environmental > Terrestrial > Plant litter >...
CAACACCAGTAAAATAAAAAGAAGGAGAGGAAGGTTACAGTTATAAAATAATAAACACTGTAATAGTTACGGTAATAGTAAAACACCTTATAATACCAGCCAGTATAAATAATATCTATAAACTGGAAGAAGCTTTTAAAGTATTATTAAAGGAGCTTTTACGTATCGTAAACGCTACAGTACCTAGAAGGAAACCGAATATAGGGATTATAATGTTATAGTAGGACGACGAAATAAAAAGAGTTATAAAAGACGTAAGGAGAGTGGAAAGGATATAGAGAATATAACGCTTTTATATTATAAAGAAGGAGTTAAGGAAGGCTAAGAGGTATAGAGATAAGGTGATTAATAAGGTGTAAATAAGGTGTTAGTAAGGCTCCTTTAATAAAACAGTAACTAATAAGAACCTAAAAGAAATGTGGAATATAAACGTTAAGTTAAATTACACAGTTACTAACCCCTTAAATTACTAGCTATTTCAGTATTATAAGCTATAAAAGACACTACACCTAACAGACCCTAAATAGCCATCACTTACATTAAGAAGATAAGAGAACTTAATAAACGCTTTTTCCCCATACTGGAAATAAACCTCTTAAAACTTAAAGACTTTAATTAAAAAGCAGGCTCCTTTTTAAAGATTATATTAATAAACTAGAAGGTGAAGGACTTAAATGTAAAAGAGGTTATTTAAAGAGTAGGTACCTTAAAAGCGCCAGGACTAAATAGGATCTTTAACAGCCTTTTAAAAACCTGTAATAAAGATGGAAGACTGTCGGCCATTTTAGTGAAGATTATATAAGCGAGCTTTAACCTTAGCTATTACCTGAAGTGTTAATATACCGTATACGTTATAATACTATTAAAACCAGAGAAATTAATTAATAATAAGAAATATACTAAAGTATACCGCCCTGTAACCCTGTTAGACGTAATAAGGAAGATTATTAAAGCTATCCTGATAAAGAGGATCTCCACTGTAACGGAAACAGCCTACGTACTCCCCAACCTCCAGTTTAGATTTAGAAAGAAAAGAGTAATAAATATAACCATCTAAGCTATTATTAATAACGTTTACACGGCATGGTTACGTAAAGCTTACACCTTATTACTATAGCTAGATATTATTAAAATGTTTAATAAAGTAGATTAGAACTAGCTGTTTACTACACTAAAAGACTTAAGGTTTAAAAGAAAGCTTATCCTCTAGTTAATTAGTTATATATATAAGAGAATAGCCTAATTATTATTTAATAACAGGCTGTTAGCACTGTAAAACATTACCTAAGGGATTCCCTAAGGATCCCCCTTATTAGTAATCCTTTTTATCCTCTTTATTAATACACTGTATAAAAAGTTAAAATATATTAAAGGCTTAATTACATTAAATTTTACAGACGATATAAACCTTTAAACCTTTATATATAATATATTAACATATTATAAGATCCTTAAAGTTACGTATAAGATCTGTAAGGAATAAGTAAAGGAAAAAGGGATAATGTTTAATTTAAAGAAAAGTAAGCTTATTCACTTCTTATAAGTAAGGTGCTTATAAACTGAAAAAGTAAAGATCCTAAGAGAAGACTACTTAAGACTAGCGTTAGTAGAGTTAACCAGGTTTTTAAGAGTCTGGCTTAACAGAAAGCTTAACTGGAAAGCTTATTAAAAAAGGATTATTAGAAAAATAGAAACTTAAACCCTTATATTAGCCTGACTTATAGGGAAAATGTAGGGAGTACGGGCTGTCCACGTTTAAGAAATTTACATTAAAGTTATTAAAAATATCCTTACTTACAGAGTAAATATATAGCACACATTAATAAAGCCAGAAGAACTGGTAAAAAGGATAATTAAAAAGCTGGAAACCACTTAGACATAATACCTGTAGATTATACTTAAAGCGTATAAGGTAACCTTAATAAGGAACCTAAAATTAAAAGCTTAAGTCCCACTACTTAATATTTACCTGAACTAATAGATAGTAAAAGTTAAGTAACGATTTAAATATATAAAGATTATAAAGCTTTTATATAACATTAATAAAAAGATAGTTAAATAGGTAAAATAAAGATAAGGTGTAACAGTATATACCCTTTTAACGAATAATAGTCTGATAAAAACTATATAAGTAAAAGACTAGCTAGGGCTTACATTAAGAAAAGTGGAAAACTTAAATTAAGAGAAGTGGATAAACTATAACCCTGATATCTTTATCTTTTATAACTGGAAGGAAAGATAATAAAAAAAAAGGTATAAGGTGTTTATACGCTATAGTTACATCGTTACTGTAACAGATATATATAACCTTAATAAGAGTAAGATATTATTTTAACTTTATTAAGAACTTATAAAAGTTTAAAGCTTTATCCTTATATAAGTTAAAATAAAGAAGATTAGCCTAAACGCTTTCCTTTATTAAAGAAAGGTCCCTAAGGTAGTGTCGCCCTAATACTAATGTGGTATTACCCTAGAAATAATAGTATATATAATCTTAAGGTGCTTAAAGTATAATAAAAGTAACTTATATAGTATTTAGCTTTACGATTAGTAAGACTTAAAAGTAAGGTTATTACACTTAATAAGTGTAATGATTATTATTAACTAAATTATAGAAATTAAAAGGCTGGAAGAATACAGCTTAGTTAAAATACTTAATGATAATAGGAGAGGTTTAAGTAGACTGTTACTAGACTGTATTAACCCTGATAATATACAGGGTATAAAAAAGAAGAAGATGCTGAGATATTAACTTAGATTTTAAGGCAGTATAATAAAGACCTAACTTAAAAGATAAGATAGTAAATAATATTAAGGGATAATTATATAATTAAAAACTTAAATTATAAATATACTGTAAATATATTATAAATATACTGTAAATAACCCTTATATTATTATACATTAACTAAACGTAACCACTATTATTAACTTAAAGATTATTAAGAGGAGGATAGTTTTAGTCCTAAGTGTTATTAATAATAACTTATAATAATAATTAATAATAAACGAATTATAGACAGATTACAATTAATGTATACTTATATCCTAACTAGCCCACTGCTAAGTAATCTAACCCTTTAAATTAACGAGACCGTTAAGTATAATCAGATAATATTAGATAAGGTTTAAATGCGTTTTAAGACGCTAGGCCTAAATAGGTGGAGTGATATTAACCTGTAAGCTACCTGTAAAAGTGGTAGGCAAAGGTACCTAAGCAGCCTAAGCTAATGTCACAGGACCGCCACTAAGACTACTGTAAATTATAACAGATAAACTTAAGTTAAAGGAAATAAGAGGGACGCTTTAATTATAACCTAAACGCTTAGTAGCTTATTATTTAGTTATCCTGATATTAGGGTAAAGAGATAGCTAGACCTGTTAAACTGTATTAAACTGATTAATTAGCTATTACATTATTAGTAACTTATATATGACTTAATAAAAGAAATTACTTATATCTTAGTAAGTTAAAGCAGTAGTTAACTTATAAGACGTACAGATTATTATAACAACAATGTAACACTCTAAGGTGTAGGTGAAGCCTAAACCTTAAATAGTTTAATAAATAATAAACAGAGCGTAAATGATATAAGAACTTATTATATAAAGATAATCACTATAACTGTCATTACACTTCTAGTAATAAGTTAAATTTATAATTAGTTAATAAGCGTCCTGTAAATAGTAAAAGTAATTATTTACTTTAAATAGGATAGCACTTATAATAGTCTAAGGGGGAGTCTAGATAGATATAGTTATTTAATAAGTTAATATAGGCTAGGTAGGGTAACTTATTAGTGTTATTATTAATAACACGTTAATAATATAATAAAGAGGGGATAATGTAGATAATTAACAGGGTGTTAATAAAGTGGTTACAGGTAGTGGTAATAAGAGGGTTATAATTAAAGCTACTAGAGTTACACTTATAAAGGCTTAAGATAGATATAATAATAGCAGAAGTAAGTAAGTAAGGGTATAAAAAGGTAATTACAAGGTGTGTAAGGTTTAAAGCTTAGGAGGAGGAAGTTAGTGGTTAAAGGAAGAAAAGTTTTAAAGGAAGGTTAGAGAGGAAGGAAGAATTTATAAAAGTTAGAGAGTAAAGCTGTAAGAACCGTAAAGGCTAGTTAACCTTAATAAAAAGGTTAGATGGAAGTTATAAGGCTATTAGAGGAGGTATATAAAGGTTAGTTAATTACACTGGTAACCTTAAATGGAAGGAATAAAGTGATAATAGCCTAAAGGAAGCGAGTTAACAAAGTATAGAACTGAAAGTTATAATAAATAAAGAATTACAAACTAGTAATAACTAGAGTGGTGTGAAGAAGACCAGATTAAAAGGGGGAGACATTACAGAGTTACCCCTAAACCGTTAGCGCCTTAGTCCTGGTTAAACCCCAGGGAGCTACCCTAGGCTAAAAGGGTCTCCCTTTTTATCCTGGACGAAAAAGGAGGTGACGTAAGACCTTTAAGCCATTACGGCTAAGGGGTATAAGCGTAGCAGAACTGAGAACGACCTGCTTACGCCCCCATCTCACTTATAACACACGCCAGTATAAGGCACTAACCTTATAACCTGTCACTACGTTTAGTAGTTAAGACTAAACTATATATATTTTAGTAAGATAAACAGAAGAGTGGGCGGGGTGGAAACGCCCCGATTACGCCCCGACAGTAGATAGTTAGCAGTAGAGGGACCGCTTGCCCTTACGGGCGGAGCTTTCAGCTCCTACGGTGTAAGACAAATAATAAGTAACTTTACCATTATTATATTAATATAGGCTTCCTTCTCTATTTTAAATAAGAATCGCCTTTTTATACTCTTTATTAAAGAGTTTCCTTCGGTTAATTAATAAAGAGTACACTAGGTTAGAAGCACTCTTATTATTAATTACTACTCTTACCCTAAATAACCTTCCTCTTCTGTCTGTTAAGTCAACACTAACAGAATAATACTTATACTTCTTTTACATTTAAGTTATAGTAACTATCTATTCTTAAGGTCTTATCCAGTCTAATCTTTAAATACCTCTCCTTCTTCTTAAAGCTTTTACTAACTAATAAACTACTAGTTTCCAGCCCTTCTAAAAAGTTTATAACCTTTTCCTAATTCCTTTTAGAAAAACAGGTAACTTTAATAAACCTAACAATTAACCTTTCTCAGGTTTTCACACCTTAGCGTCCAATCGACTTCAAACAGTTCAATATTGCAGAAATCCTTAATAAGTTAATAATACGTTTTATTAAACTAAATCTTAACAATATCCTCTTACTCTTAAATCTGTCCGTAATCCACTTATTTTTACCACTTTTTAACTTTTCCTCTAAAGTAGACTAAATATATTATAACTAAGCAGTTATCAAGTAAACCTCCTTACTAATAGTTAACAGGAGTCTAATTAACTATAATAACTTTCCACTTACTATTATCGCTAAACCCCCTTATTAGGGTATAAAAGACTTGATAATATACTACTTCCACTTTTACCTTAATAATAACATAATCCCGTCTTTATATATTAAGAAAGTAATCGTAAAGGGCCTTAAGCCCACTATATTAATTAAAAGCGTAATGGTTATATATATAATCAATCTACAGTACATCTCTATAACTAAGGTAATTAATATAAACTACAGGTATTACAGTTATAAAGTACAGGACAAGGGACGTAATACCTTATTCCTTTTCCTTGTCCACCAATTTCCATATACACTATTTCTCCCAAACTTCTTCCTAGAACTTAAGTAACAGTAAACCAGCTTATTCTTTTATAAAGTAATCCTCCTTAATAAGTTAATATTTAAGTTAATTAATAAAGTAAACTTTATTATAAAGTTAAAACCCAATCTTAACTACTCTATCTTTAAACGTCATAGTAAAGCCCTTAACTTATAAACCCTCCACTTCATCTACTAGTTCCTAATATTTTTTTTTAATTCCTAAACCCTCTACTAATATACTTATTTCTTATCTTCTTAAGAGACCTTTAAGGTACCAGTCCAGGGTATACTAACATTAATATAAAGTATTTACTTAAGCTATCCTTCTTCTAAGGAGGTAAAGGTACTAATCTACTTAACGTACTTAAAGTATTTAAAAGTTTTAAAGGGTACAGTTAAGAAGAATTTTCGTTTTTCCAACTTAATTCTTTCAGCCTACTCCCTTTCACTTTCCAGGACTTATTTCACCATTTAAGTAACCTAAAGAGCTAATTCTTTAACTCCTTCTACTATCTTAGTAAAGTTTAAATTAAGGTCTTTCCTAGACTTCTTTAGTTCCTAAGCTTATAATATAAGGTTTTTAAGACCCGTAACAGCTAATTAAAACATCTCTTCTTAAGGTCAGTCTTCCATAACCTACACCTCTAGCTATCTTAAGTTTCCACCTTAAAGTTAATCTATATCAATCTACACCTCTATAACTAACTCTTCCAGAACACCTTTAAAAACTAAATACACCACATCTTATAATTCTTCCTCTTCTTCCTTATCTCCTAAATCGCACTTATCTATTTAAGTACAGTCCTTTTTATTACTTATCATCTTAATATAAACATCTTTAAAGTTAAACCTAACATATTTTCCTCCATCTAGGACAGGTTTCCACCTAACTTGCTTTAATAAGGGGCATTACCGTACTATATAACCTTTCTTACCACAGTTAAACACTACACCTAAGACAAATCCCTAAATAGCTTCTGCTGTTATTACTATTATAACTTATCACAGTTAGGCCGATTTTAACAATTCACTATACTAATATCCATTAATCTAAAGTAATAACTTATCACAGTCGATTAATTCCCCTTCTTTTATTTACTTAATTAATAAGAAGTCCGTTCCTTCTGAAAGTTCTTTTAATAATAATAATCGTAATACTAATTATCAGCCTTAATAGCTATCTTAACTAACTCTTAAAAACAGTCCAGGCAGTCTTCTCAGTAAAAGTCCCTAATAACGTACTCCTTTAGACCACTTTAAAATAACATTATTAAAACTTCTTAACTAAGCTTAGTTTTTACCACTTCTAACTTAAAACACGTAAAGAACTTAAAGATTAAGGACATTTACCTTAAAGTTATAAAGTGTTATTTAACTCGCCTTAAGGCGTCCAGTTCTTTAAACTCCGTCTAAAGTTAGTTAATAAACACGTCAAAATCATCAAAAGGGCCTAAGTCTTTAAAGCTTCCTTACGTACTTTATCTATAGAGAGGTCGTTAATTATTTTTATATAAGGTTTATACTAATAAGCTGTTACTCCGTCTAGTAAAGCTCTAACGAACCTAACCTTTCCTTCTTCCTTAAAGAATTATTCGTTATAATAAGTAATATAACTCTAAAGCTAGGCTATCTAAGACTCTAAATACGTAAAGTCTCCTTTAAAACGCAAAGGTAAGGGAAACTTCACTCTTTTCTTTTATAAACTTTTAAAGTCGTTATTTTCTAGCTTAACAGCGTTAAGTTAAGCTTAAAGTTTCTTAATAAGACTAATGTAGCTTTTAATATCTTTAGGGAAGGCCTTGTTAAGTTCCTTAACCAGCCCCTGCTAATTAAAGTTAAGCTTATACTTCCTTAAGCTCCTTACCTTTTCTAAAGGTTAACATATTAGTAACAGGAAAAAGGTAATATTTAAGAGTTTTAATAAACAGCGTTTAAAACTAGACGCTAATATCATATTACAACCTACACCTAACATAAGCCTTAAAAGGACTGGCGTAGATTAAGACAGAACGTATAGTAAGACGCTAACAGGTAAGGGGCGTTCTGAAAACAGCTTATTAAACTAGCACTTCTAGACAGGGGGTTTAATATCACTATAAGCTGTTATTACTATAACACATAAAGGTAAGTCTAAACAGTAAGACATAAATAAATAATTAAAAACTAACGTGAGGAACTAAAGTCCCTCACGGTAATTATAAGCATAACTATAATTATCTATACTAACTAACTAATAAGTACTTTATACCTTACTTAGTCCTTTATACTTAGTAGTACACCATATAGTTATGGCTAAACAGTCAATTAAGCAGTGCTTAGTGTCCATTAAGCATTTTCTTACTAGTTATAAGGGCTTCAGGTCTTTGCACCCCTGGCCCAGTGCGCAGGACAGTGTACACTGCCTCCCCGCACTGTTCCTTTCACGGGGGATTCGTCAGGCTGCCCTAGCCTAAGTGACAGCCTGCAGGGTCGTCACAATTAATTAACAGACTTATTAATAACGTAGTCCTTTAGCTGAAGTGAAGATATTAATTATGATAACAGGTAACTTACTACTTAATAATAAGTATTTTGTTAAAATGCAAAAGGGGTTAAGGCATTAGAAAGCAGTGTGTGTTGAAGGTGATTAATTGTTTCTATCTTCGAGAGCGGAAGCCGTGTTATTATAGCCGTGAGGGTGGCCAGTGCACAGAGTGCATTGGCCACACTCGCTTCTGCGAAGCGAGGTTGGCTGACTGAATACGAGGTTAGCAGTGGAGTCTAGCGTTCTTAGCTATGCAGATCCACGGATGCAGCCGCGGAGCAGCTGCGTAGATCCAGCCACACTGTTCTAACCACACTGGCCGGGTTAGGGTTGTAAAAACCCAACATATTTAAGTATCTTTTAAGTATAATATAATTACTGTCTATTAGTAAAAGTAAGCCTTAAGCTTCTCCTAAGCTATATTAAAGTTATTAAGAGTAGGAGTGTAGATAACAGACCTTTAAAGCTTATAAACGCTAGTTATAAAGTACTTAATAGCTTTATTCTTAGTATAAGGATAACTATTAACCTCTTTATTATTACGATTAGTAAAACTCTTATCGTAAAGGGATTATAACCGTTTATAGCCTTCTTCCGTAAGTGATAATAACGGTTCTGGAGTTAATATTACGTGAAGACGATACTTATATATAATAAGAAGGTTAGTTAAGGTTCTAAAGGTTAAGCTAAGTAGTGATCTTACTTAGAAACGTTCTCCTAAACTCTACGGTTAGTTCTTAGTTCTATATAGTAAAGTAATTAATAAACTCCTTAATTAAAGTAATGTAAGTGTTAGTAAACTTATTACTTACTTACTAATCCTTAAGATTATAATCCTAATAACCCTTATAGTCTTCTCTAATCAAGAACTGCCGTAGCTGCTAACTATTAATAAGTAAGGCTTTAGCTAAGCCCTCCTACGTACAGCTAACTTTACCTATAGTTATACGGTAAGAGTAAGCCTTAAAGGCACGAATCTTACCTTTAGCACAGTTAAAGTTTATCTTAAAGTAGCTAAAGCCTTTAACTGAGTTGCAGGTCTGTAGCTTTATAACTGAAAAACGTGCCTAAGCGCAGTAATCGTGTAGTTTGGTAACTAGATCTTCCAGCGAATCGTAAGCGTAAGTAAGAAGCCTGTGGTCTGGGGGGGGTTTGCAAATGGAAGAACATCGCTGTAAGTCAGAGCACCGGCTTTTAGAACACCCCTGCCTTTAGAACGGGGTTTGTCAGCAAAGACTTACCACTCGCCACCAAACTCATCTATTTAAATCGCCAACAACTCAATCAATTCTGCTCCAATTCTTTTGCTGTCTCTTTCATTAGATCCAGAATTGAATGGTAAAGCGATATACCGACTTAGATTTACGCAATACGCTAGCAGAGTTTACAGAAACTGGCTTACTCCGTAACTCTGCTGAAAACCATAACGTACCCCCTACTACTCTCTTTAATCAAGTTCGCGGCTCCAGGCCAGCCAATAAGTCCCAAATCATCAAGCAAAAGCTCTCTCCAGCTATGGGGGAACGTTTAACCGAATGGATTCTATTCCAGGGGTCGCTTAATTACCCTCTAACCTACGCGTAAATCTGAAAACTGGTTAGAAGAATGCTTGGAGACGATAAGAGCCTTGGAAAACGCTAGACTAGCCGGTTTTTAGCTAGAAATCTATTAATTTCCACTATTAAACCTTAAAGAATCCACGGAAACCGTGCTAATCGAGCCTGTAAGGCCGTTATTTGGCTCTAATTTAAGTATTTAAAACTCCCTGGTATAAAGGCCATTCCGGCTTATTACAAGTATAATATAGATAAAACCGGTATTATTTCTAATATTAGAGATAACAGCCTGGTTATTAACTTTAAGGAACGAAAGAAATTCCAGAAAAGAAAGAAAGGAGATCGAATTTAAACCTTAATTATCAAGTGTATCTCCGCTAACGGCTAATATTTAAACCCGGTCGTTATTTTCAAAGGTGGAAACCTTTAATAACAGTAATATCTACACGATTTACAGCCATTTGCAGGCTGGAAGTGGAAAACCACCGAAAACGGCTAGTCTGACAATAATACTGCCGTTACCTAGCTTTATAATATCTTTCTTCCAGAGACTTAACTAGCTAACTCCTTAAAGAAACACCTCCTTATTTTAGATAACTATAGTAATTATACCATTAAAGAATTTATATAGCTGGCATTTAGTAATAATATACAGTTATTATTTCTGCTAGCCTACACCTCCTACGTTCTCCAGCCCTTAGATTTATCAGTTTTCAGCCCCCTAAAAGCCAAATACAGAGTTAGGTATAACGAGGTTATTTCTGGTTTTAATAAAAGCACTGTTACTAAAAAGAAGGCCTTTCTAAAATGTTACCAGTAAACCAGGGTCTATAAAATAACCAAATCTAACATTAAAGCCAGTTAGAAAGTTACAGGCCTTTAGCTAGTTAGCTTTAAGAAGCCCCTAAGTAACAGCCTCGTTATTAAGAATTCCAATAGCAACGTGGGTTAAGTGACCTTTACAATTTCTATAGGCCTTTAAGAGGCTTACAACTCCATTATGGGTAAGAATTTAAAGGACCGGCCTGTATGGTTTACCCCTAAAAAGCCAAAGGATATCCGTCTGTAAAGGCAGGTTTTTCTAGCTGGTTAGAAACGGACCGCCAGTGACCAGCTTTTTATACGCAAGGCCGCAAAAGCCTTTGATAACGTAAATTTTCAGCTGGCAAATACGGTACATTAACTAGAGGCTGTAGAAAAAAGCCTAGAACGCATAAGAGGCTGAAAGAGAAGGAGGGTCCAAGTCAACCCTAACACCCAGTTTGCTGGAATTAAGGAGGTTCGTGCCTCACAGAGAGAGGCTGGCAGGGAGGATCTGAGTGATTCTGAAAGAGAAGAATTAGGCGATTCTGATACTGAAGACTATATTATCGTAGCTATCTAATTGAAGAAATTGTGGGCAATTGAACTTGGTGGTGTTGTGCGAGGTCCGACGCACGGGCTGTTCCAAAGGCAGGGGTGTTCCAAAAGTCCCCCACCTGACTTAGTTGCTAGTAATACTGTCGCAGTCACTTTCGCAGCCTAACCACTCGCTCCACTTGTCGCTATCAGGGTCCGGAGGTTGCATTCTAATCGAAATTAGCAGGGTAATTGATTAGGTTACTTTGCAGCTTACTGGGGCAATTTGCGCGTTGTTGCGACCGGTTTGTGTGGTGTGGAAGTTATTTGCGAAGAGGTCGCAATGTTGGTGATGGCTGTAAATGGCGGGGTTGGAATTTTGGAGGTGGGCGCGGCGCGCAAGGTGTGGGCTGACAGCTGTCACAGATGCGCGGCATTGGTGTGGGGGGGGGGAGCGTTCGGGGGTTAGGGCTATGTATGGGCATTTAGTGGGGTCATAGTACAAGTGAGACGGTAGTCACAGTACGGGGATGCGTCCTCTTAGAAAGTACCGGCCTTACTGACTCTGCCCTCCCAGCCTCTGCAGCAACTCTGGTTCTGGTTCCGGTTCCGAACTGCCCATGCAACCCAGCACAGGGTGTATTAGCAGTGAATCCGTCATCCCCCAAACTGACAGCCTCGAAGACTATCCCGCTCCAGACATTGACTGGAGCATGGATGACTTTCCCATCGCCGACCCTCTCTCAGACCCCCACCTACTGCATGATGTACCTCCATCTCACCCCACAGCCGCCGAAGGTGATATACAACTTGAAAGCAACAGCACTAAGGACCTGGACCCAACGCAGATTTTGCTCGGCATATTGCAAAGAAACAGCGCTGAACTCCGTGCCGAGGTGCAGCAACATAGAGCGTTGCTCGAGATGTCTAGGATGCATGCATATCAACTGAGTGGTTTGTCCGAGCGGCTGGCTGTGGAATTTGAGCTGGTCGATGGAAAGCTGGTGCTTGGAAGTCGAGCTGCGAGTACGCTCGGCGAGATTTCCGTTGCGACGAGGGATTTGGTCAATGGTTTGAGTTGATGTCGGTGTCTCCTGGTGAGGAGCTTTTTGGGGTCAGTTAGGCGAGTAGGCATCTGTGAGCAGGTACCTATAAGGATGGACTATCTACAGATTTGTTTCGGTCAACATGCGCGGCTGTTGGGACAGCTGCATGACCAAGACATGGGCATTTCTGACGAATCGTGAGAACCTCCCTGTGCGCAGTAGGTATTTACCTAGGTAAGAATAATTCTTCCGTGGACACTCAGTGTTGAAACCCGTTTTCTTTTCGATGTCACACCCGACGATACTTTCTCCACGGATATCCGTACATACCAAACTGTGATCCAAATGATTCTCAGCATTGCCGCAAGGCCGTGAGGCCCAAAAACTATTCTAGTATTACTATTACAACCCCAGCCAGACTCCGCGTTTTTCCACTACATTGC
>Ga0247760_1002757_pt1 | contig 12630 bp, 11 predicted proteins | sample UWRJL171409R4_FD_179936 | JGI IMG/M metagenome (GOLD analysis project Ga0247760, IMG submission 179936) | Plant litter microbial communities from Arlington Agricultural Research Station in Wisconsin, United States - UWRJ-L171-409R-4 | ecosystem: Environmental > Terrestrial > Plant litter >...
GCGACGCGGCAACTGCGTGTATCTCGAGCTGAATCCTCGACAACCACTCTGCTTCGGGGATGGGCCTTTCGAGCTCCTGATCAGCGATTGGAATGGCGATGGTCGGAGTGATTTGGGCGTGCGAAAAGGCAGCTGCGTCGACTTCGACCTCGACCTCGACGGTGTGTTGGACGAACGAGGCTATTGCTACGGCAACGGGCTCGGCGAGGACGAGTACCTGGTCGGCGCTTGGGACGGCGGAAACCAGGGCCGCTTGGCGATTAGAAGGGGCAACACCGTGCTCATCGACTTGGACAAAGATGGCAGCCCCGATGAGTCGCGAGTCTATGGCAAGGGCGGCAACGAAGACCAATACCTGGTGGGCGATTGGAACGGCGATCGACGCGCAGATCTCGCGGTCCGCAGGCAGACGCTCTGCTCCATGAATCACGACGCCGCCGTCGGGCTCGCGGACGAAGGGCGCGTCTATCGCGACTTCTGGTCCGCACTCTAGCTCACCCGTTTCTCGCTGGGTCTACACGATCCAAGTGAAGTCTGAATTCGAGAAACAACCAGTGATGGAAGCGAGACTACCCATGATCCGAATAGCAGGGACGATCAGCGTGTGTTTGTTGGCGGCGATTGGCACTTCGATGCTGCTCGGTTGCTCGGGCGATGACGACGGCACCGAGAGCGTCAAACAGATGGGATCGGCTGGCCAGGGAGGCGCCAAGGCGCCGTTTTACGGGCTCGCGGGAGCCGCGTCGAGCGCCGGAGCAGCGTCTTACGCTGGCCGCGGAGGAGCGGGCGGCGCGAGCGGTGCGGGAGCGAGCGGTGCGGGCGCGAGCGGCGTGGCGGCCGCCGCTGGGCTGCCGAACTTTATCGGCGCACCGGAGGGAGGCCGCGACAGCTTCGGCTTCGGAGGAGGAGCTGGGACCGTGCTACGAATTGACTCCAGCGCCGGCTCCGGCGGGATCGGCGTCGATCGCGACGCGGATCGAGGTGAGGACGACGGCTCTTGGTGGAGCATCGGCGGCGTCGGCGGCACCCGAATTTGGGCCTCCCCTTGACGAACCGACGAACCCCGGACTTGGCGAGAGGGGCAGCCGTGCAGTCCTTCTCGCCGTCAATTGCAGGTATGCATATCGCGCGTCACGTTGTTGAACGTCATGCAAATGACTCCGTCGGCGCACGGAGCCGTGTCTGCGCAGTCGGCCGAAAACCAGGAACTCACTCCGGCATCAGCGGACTCACCCTCGAGACACGGGCAAGCGTGCCAGCAGGCGATTGTCGGCGCTAGACACGCGCCTCCGTCTTCACATATCGCAGCGTAAGTGACGCCATCGCTGCCGCACAGCTCCGCCTGCTCGCCCAGGCAGGAGCAGACGAGCTCGGAGGTGGCGCCGGCGTCTCCGCCAATCCTGACGTCGACATTGGTGCCGCCCGACGAGAGGATGATTCGGTCTGTTCCCCCTTGAGCTGCAGCTCCTCCTTGAGCTGCCCCTGCTCGTGACTGAGAGCCGCCCGAACTGACGGCGCCTGCCACGCTCGTGGCCAGGCCCGAGCTGCCCGCGCTAGCGCTCGAACCGCCCACGTTCGCACCCCCCGCTTGATCGAGCGCGGCGACCACGAGGTGGTCGACCGAGCAAGCGACGATGATCAGAGACCCCAGCAGCAACGCGGCATTTCGCATGGAACCATCACCTCACGACCGGATCGAAGCCGATGCCGACCTCGAGACTTCCACCAGGGCTCAGAGCGGGGCTCAGGCTCGCCCCGCTCTGACCCGCCACCTCGTAAGAGGTGGTTCGCACCGGGACCCGCAAGTCAGCTCCCGCCGCGAGCCAGGCTGGCCCGAGCGGCCACTCGAAGGTCGCAGCAGCGAGCGCGTAGACGCGCTCGAAGTCTTGCGCGTCGAGCGCGCGTGCTTTCGGCTGATCGACGACGATCGATGCTTGCGCGCGCCCCCACAACACACCGAGCCCAGCTTCGAGCCGGACCCGCATTCGTTTCGCGTCGCCCGACAGCCATCCAGCTCGAAGCTCGCCGGAGACGCCGCTCAAACCGACCCGCGCTGGCGGCAAGTCGAACTCGGCTGGGACGAGGTAGCGTACGGCGGCCCGCAGCGAAAGCAGCGCGCGATACTCGAATGCGAGGAACGCGCCCGGCTCGTGCAACCAGCCTTCCGCGCCCGAGGTGTGCGCCGTATCGCTCGCGCCGAGTGCGAGACGGAGCGGGCTTGCTCTGGCGTCAGCGCGCCGCGCTGCGGGAGGGTGCAGCGAGTCCGGCGACGTGACCGTGACAGGCGCGGTCGCCGCGGCGTCGCCACGAAGCGGCGCGCCGCGCGGCAGCTCTTCTTCTCGTTCCAGGGCCGCCACCAGTGTTTGTCGCGGCGTCTGCAATTCGCGCAGCCACAGCGCTTGAGCCGACGAGTGCGCCACTTCGGCCAGCGTCTCGCCGCCCACTTCGTCCAGCCCCGCATCCAGCCTGATTTCGCGGAACAAGTAGCGCGCCCGCCCTCCTTCCTCACTGAGGGCGAGGTACACGCGGGCGTTCGTGCGTTCGGTGACGCGGATCCAAATGTACACGGTGTCCGCGCGCTCGGGCAGCAGCACCGCGCGCTGGTCGATGCGATCGACGTCGCGTCGGATCAGCGCGGTTTGCGCCGGAAAAAGGCTGCGAATCCGTTCGAACAGCAGCGGATCTTGCTCGACATCGCCGATCAGGGCGATGTCGACTCGACTCAGCAGCGGCTTCGGTTCGTCCTCGCCAAAGCTCGAGCCGGGGCTGGCCTGCGAGCTTTGCACGATTGGACACAGACCGCACAAACACAACACGGCAACTGGCCACTTTTCACGGCGAGCCATGGGTCGTTCGCGTCCGCGCGACCTCGGCGTAAGGAGAATCGGGGAATTCGCGGATCAAGTCCGCGAGCGCTTGCTCGGAGAGCGCGCGCTCGCCCAGGGTGCTCGCAGTCTCCGAGATCCCCCACAGCGCTTCTGCGCGCAGCGCGCCGCCGCTGCGCGCCACCGCGCGATAGAGCGCGAGCGCTTGCGCGGGCTGCTTGGCCTGAAGGTATTTAGCCAACGCGAGGCGAGTGGGGCCGCCCTCGCGCGAGTTCGGATGAAGCTCGAGCAGGAGGCGATAGAGTTCCGCCGCCTCGGCCCCGCGCCCTTGGCGGCGCAGCAAGTTGGCGCGCGCGAACAGTTCGCTCGCTGAACTCGAAGCCGCCCGCGGCTCCTGCGGCGCGCGACGTGAAACGGAGCTGCTCGGCGCCGGAATGGGCTCGCTGTTCGGGATTTCTTCGGCGACGTCGGAATCGTGCGTCGGCTCCGGCTCGGCCGGCGCGGCTTGACTCGGTATTGGCTTCACGATCGGCAATACGGTGGGCGGCCGTGCGCGTTTCGGTTCTTGCCACGGCCAGCCAGTAAAAGTCTTGATCCAAGAGCCCTCGGGCGCCTCCGGCGACTCGGGTTGGCGAGCGCGTTCGAGCCAGGCGCTGGCCAGACCCGCGAGCAGTAAGACCGCGGCGGCTACCAGGAGCATCGTCAACGGCCGACGCCGGGTGGGCGCCTTCCGTGGCTTGCCGAGCGCGCTCGCCGTGATGCGGGCGAGCAGGGCGTCATCTCCTGGACGCACGCGACTCTCCCGTTCGAGCTCGGAGAGCATCTGGCTCATCAGCGCGACCTCGAGCGAGCGCTCGAGGCACTCGTTCAGACGGCGCTGCTCGTCGACGCTCAGCTGTTCGCGCCGGCTCCGGCAGAGCAAATCAGTGGGTTCGAGCTGGCTCATGCCATTTCCTCCACTAGGTCGCGGAGCCTCGGATCGGCGAGTGCTCGCGCCACCAATGCGGCCTTGGCGGTGCGCAAACGGCTGCGCACGGTCTCGAGTGGAGCATCGCAGATCGAGGCGACCTCGCTCATGGTGTAACCGAGCACGCAATGCAGCGCGAGCGCCTCGGCTTGCGGAGGCGGCAGCGAATCGCACAATTCGCGGGCCAATTGCACGCTGGCACGCGACGCCGCCAGCGCATCGGGGGGCGCGTCGTCGCTGGCCGTTTCGTCCGCGTCGGTCAGATCCGGAGCGCCGCGGTTGCGCTTCGCCGCTCGTTGTCGCCGCCGCGCGTTCATCGCGCAGCGCAAAGCGACGCGCGCCGCGAAATGCCGCATCGACGACTCACCGCGGAAGCGCGGCAGCGCGCTGACGAATTCGACCGCGCACTCCTGGGCGACATCCTCAACGTCCGGGTGCGAGCCACCGATCACGCGGCGCACGACACGCAGGATGTTCGGCGCCAAGGTCGTCAGCAGCGTGCGCAGCGCGACCACGTCACCCTCGATCGCGGCCCGCGCGAGCGGTAAGAGCTCGTCCTCCGCCCTCGGGCCGGGCTGAGCAGGAGCGCTGCGAAGGGGCAGGGCGCGTAACATCCGTGGCGATCTGTGTAAGCCCCACCCAAAACGGGTCAATGGCGGCAACACGCCGAGAAGATTTTGCATGCTTCGGTCGTTCGGTAGACGCGCGACGTTCGCGCGCGACCGACACGTGCGCGAAACAACCGGCGGAAATCGACAGGCCGTCGCGGGCCCTCTACAAAGATCCATCCTGAACGGTGGTGCTCGGAGGTCACGGGTAGGGACGGCCTCGTCCGCAGCTGAGCTAGGGTTCGGACATGACGCCGCTCGCGCATAAGCTCGCCCGCATCTCTGCGCGCGAGATGGTCGCGGCGCTGGGCGTGCGCGGCGGGCCTCACTGGCTGCGGCGAGGGCTGGGGCTACCGTTCTACGCCGCGTCACGCGGTTTGGGTCAGACGCTGTCGACGCTCGAGCGCGAAGTCACGTCGCTCGGGCTGCCGCGGGCGGCTGCTGGCGCGTTAATGAGCTTTGGAGTCGCGCTGCGAGTGAGCGGTGTCGAAGTGGGAGGTGGTCCGTGCCTGGTGCTGGCGAACCATCCCGGGGCTTATGACGCGCTGGCGCTGATGCGCGCCGTGGCTCGTCGCGATTTGCTGATCTTGGCCGCCGATCGCGAATTTCTACGCGCGCTGTCCGGATTGTCGGCGCACTTGCTGTTCGTGGGCGACGCGCCGTCCGAGAGAGCGAGCGCCTTGAAACGAGCGCTCGGTTGGCTACGTCGCGGCGGCGCGTTGCTGCATTTCCCAGCCGGTCAGATCGAGCCCGACGCGGACTTCGTGCTACCTGGAGCGCCGCTGCTCGAACAGTGGCAGCCGGGGGTCTCGGCGCTGGTCAAGGCTTGCGAAAGGGTCGACGGGCGTGTCTTCGTCGCGGGTGTGAGGGGCGTGCACTCACCGCGCGCCAAACGTCTGCTGCTCAATCGCTGGGCGGAAAAGCGCGGGATCAGCACGCTTTCGCCGCTCGTGCAGCTGACCTTCAAGCTGCGCGATGTGCAAGCGGGTGTTCGCCTCGACCTGGTACTCGGCAGTCGCGATGAGCTCGCGCTGCGCGCCGCGCTGATCAGCGCGGTTTCACGAGCGTAGCCCGCACGGCCAGCGCTGTGTCTCGCCAGCGCGGCAGCTGCTCGGCCGAGAGCCAGGCAGCGCGCCGCAGCTTGCTGCGAAGCTCCCCATCGGCGACGAAGTTGGTGAGCGCCGCTGCCAGGCCGCTCGGATCGTCTGGCTCGTAGACCAGGCCTGCGGAGGTGCGGCTCACGAGCTCCTCGGCGGCGCCCACCCGAGCGGCGACGATCGGTACGCCTGACCACAGCGCCTCGCTCAGCACCATGCCGTAGCCCTCGAGCGCTGACGGGAGCACCAATAGATCGGCGAGCGATAGCTGCTCGGCGACGTCAGCGGCCGCCAGCGAACCCAACCAGCGCACGCGCCCCGTGACCCCGGCCCGCGCGAGCACCGCCCGCACTTCTTGGGCGTAGCCGGCTGAAAGCTCCGCGCCGACCAACACCAGCTCCGCGTGCTCACTCGAGAGCTCGGCGAACGCTAGCGCCAGCTCCAGCACGCGTTTCCGCGGCGCGATGTTGCCCACGAACAGTAGGCGCAGTCGCGCGCCGCTCGGCTCTTGGCCAGCGCTGGCCGGGCGCTCGAAGCGATCCGCTCCGGGCTCGGCCACCAGCACCCGGCGCGCGAGGCGCTCGTGCTCCAAGCGATCGGCGGTGACGCGGCTGGTCGCGATGCAGGCGTCAGCAGCGTCGATCGCGGCCTTTTCGAGCGCCAGCAGCTCACTCTGGGCTGGCCCCGGCGCGTGCTCCCAAGCCGTCAAGTGATGGATCAAGAGCACGCGCCTCAAGCCGGGCGGGGCGGCACGAAACAGCGGGCCCAGCTCGCGGAAGCACAGCTCGTCACCGAGCACGACGTCGTAGTCGTTGCTGTCGAGCGCCGGCAGCGTGGCGCCGTTCGGCTCGAGCGAAACGATCGTCACCCGGTCGCCCAGCGCGCGCAGGTGCTCGACCACCAAGCGGTCATAAATGTAACCGCCGCTCACTTGGTCGAGCGAGCCGTAGACGACCCAAGCCATGCGCAGGGGGGACATCCCGCATATTTTAACCCATGTTCGAGCGCGCTGCCGATGATGCTAATTTTCTCGCGAACGAGCGACCCAAACTCGAATTTCTGCGTTCACTAGCTGGGTGAGCCGAGATGGTGCCGCCAAGCGCGCCGCCTGCTAGTTGCGCCAAAGCTCAAGTCAACGTGCTGTCGCCTCGGACGGTCGCCATCGATTCGCGCTTGTATGCGCCGGGGGTCTTGCCCGTTACCCGCCCGAAGGCCCGGGTGAACGAGATCGCGGAGTCGTAGCCGACCCGATCCGCGACGTCGGCGATGGCGACACCTTCGCGGATCAGCGAGCGTGCGCGATCCATGCGGAGACGGGTCAGATATTCCAGGGGAGCTTGACCCACGGTGGCCCGAAATTTCGACGCGAACGAAGCTCGTGACATCCGCGCGCTTCGAGCCAGGTCCTCGACCGTCCACGCCTGCGCAACTTCGCGGTGCATTTCGCCCACGGCGCGGGCCAATTGGGGATCCGCGATAGCGGCGAGGATGCCGCGTCGAGGCCCATCGCTGTTCTGTAGATGCGCGCGCACGGCGGAGACGAAAAGCGCTTCGGCGAGGCGCCGCACGATGGCCAGCGTGCCCATCTCTGCCGAGCAGATCTCCACGCGCAAGAGTTCCATGAGCGATTGCAAGGCGTGACTTCGGTTCTGATCGGCGCGCAGGTGGATGAGCGGTGGTAGGGCGAGCAGCAGCGATTCCGCCTCGGCTGCGTCGACCGTGAATGCGACGCTCACGAGATCCGAGCGGATGCCGCCGCCGCCGTAGCGAATCGAGTATCCGTCCCGGTGAGCCTCCAACTCGATGCAGTCCACACAGCTCGAGTCCGGGGAGTCCGACACTGAATAGGGCTCGCTATCGAGGACGACGAACAGATCGTGAGTAGGGAGCAGCATCGGCTCGGGCAACGCGCGCGTGCGGAGCCAGCACGAGCCGCTCACGACGAACACGAATTTGATCTGTCCGCTGTGGGTGACGCGATGGCCCCAGGGCGCGCTGGTCTCGAAGCGCGTGTAGCGCGCGTTCTCGAAGTAGAGAGAGCCCAAAAGTTGGCTGAGTGCGTCCAGGGGCGGTTCCTTCCGTCAGGAGTAATTCCGGTCCGGTTTAGACGTTCGGTTCATTGTTTCAGTGTACGAGGCATAGTTAGTCTAACTGTGGAGACGCATAGTGCAAGTGCTCGGAGCGCGATTGTCGCGCCCAAGCAGCATCCCAACCCCAGAAAGCCACTCGAGCTATGCGCACTTTCGCCCAACGTTTTGCTTCCCTCGCACCGGCCCTGCTCTTATTCGGAGCGGCGCTCTCGATGTCCGCCTGCGCATCAGACGCAGCCACGCCCAGAGGTGGCGCCAGCGCGGCCACGGCCGATGCATCGCAGGCCGGGTTCTACCGCGCGCGCATCGGAGCCGTCGACGTGACGGTGCTTTCCGACGGCACCGTCGGTCTCGACGTAGCCAATGGCTTGCTGCTCAACGCCAAGCCAGGGGCTGTGGATCACTTGCTGACCGAGGCGTTCCAGAAGTCACCGATCGACGCGTCCTTTAACGCCTTCTTGTTCCAGATCGACCAGCGGATCATGCTCATCGATACCGGGGCCGGAGCGAACTTTGGCCCAACCGCTGGCAAGCTGGGCGACTCGCTGGCCCGGGCAGGGGTGCGCGCCGAAGCAATTACCGATGTTTTCCTCACGCACGTGCACCCCGATCACAGCGGCGGGCTAGTCGTCGATGGCAAGAGGGCGTTCCCCCAAGCGACCGTCCACGTCGATCAGAAGGAATTGGACTACTGGTTGGACAAAGACTTGGCGTCGAAAGCCACAGGCATGCAGGCGACGTTTTTCGCCGCTGCCAGCGCGTCGCTCCAGCCTTACCTCGACGCGGGCCAAGTGAAGGCATTCTCCGGAGCCACCGCATTCGTGCAGGGCTTCAGCGCCACGCCCGCGTACGGTCACACTCCCGGCCACGTGCTGTATCTTCTCGAGAGCAACGGCGAGAAGCTGCTGTTCTGGGGTGATTTGATCCACGTTGCCGCGGTGCAATTCGACGATCCGAGCGTCGCGGTCGCCTTCGATGTGGACCCGGCGCTAGCCGTCGAAACTCGCAAGAGCGCGCTCGCCAATGCCGCGGACGGTGGCTACCTGGTCGCGCAGAATCACGTCGCCTTTCCTGGCATTGGTCATATCGGGCGAGCCGCTCAGGCCTATCGCTGGGTGCCCATCCCGTACGTGAATGATTCAGCAGCGAAGACGCCCAGCGGCCCGTGATCGCGTCAGCTGCTTTGCCCGCTCGCCGGTCGTCCGCGCGAGCGGCGGCGCAGCGCGCCGGCCAGCATCAGTAGGCCGAGCGAGCCCATGCCCGCATCGCGGACGCGCGCTGTGTCCAGGCTCACATAGCGCTGCGACGGTACATCGCCCTTGAACGGAGTCGCGAAGACTACGTCGTCGCCGAGTCGTTCGCGCAGCACCAACGTGGTTGCGCGCGTGATCAGCGCGCCTTCGTCGATGAAACGCGCGAGCCCCGGTGCGCTCGCAGAGAGGGTGGCGAGCGGCGTCGAACTCTCGAGCACGAAGGCCTTCGAATCGCGAGCCGCGACCGCGGTTTCGACCGCCAGTGCGTAGTCATTGCGCCGCAGCGTCGCGGTATCGAGATCGCTCAGCGTGAGCGCCTTGAACGGCTCGGAGGGCCCGACGGTTTGCGGCGCTGCCAGAAATAGCGTGAGCGCGAGCTTCGATGCCGCACCAATTCGCGTAAAGCCGAGCGAGAGCATGCGGTGGTCGCCAGCCAGCGTGTAGTGAATGCCAATGCTGCTCGGCGCCCCATTCGCCGCGCTCTGACTGCGGCGAATGGCGATGAAATAGTTGCCCTCGCCCACGTATCGATCGAACGTCGCCACGTCGCTTTGCGGCAGGGAAAAGCCGTTGTCGATCAACCAGGCGCGCACGGCGTCGCCGCTGTCGCCGCGGAGCGACACCGCCACCACTGGCCCGATCGTGACCGGCGTGCTCACGACCACGCCGCGATTCGGTCCCTTCCCACCGCTGTCATCGCCGCCCGCTGTGGCCCCGGCGCCGAGGCAGCCACAACCGGAACCTCCGGGCTCATGCGTTTGGCTGGAGATTACGGGCGCGGTAGCGAGATCGAGATCGTCTAGGTCCGCTGCGGCAACCGGTTCGCTGTCGAGAGACGGTTGATCGGGAACCGGAATCAGAACGCCGTAGTCAGCGGTGGTCTCCGGCACCGTGATTTGCGCGACGACGTCGGTCGTGCCCGCCGCACGCACCGACATGAAGATGCGTTGTGAGTTCATCGTCACGCCGACCTGGCTCGTGACGCCTCCGCCCCCGCAAGCCAACGCAGGCGCGCTGCGCAGTGATGCCAACAGCAACGCGCCCGCCACACCGATTCTGCAAGCTTGATTCATCGAACACCTGCCCCGTAAGAAAGCCCAATGCCCGTAGGATAGCGCGCGGCGGCGCCGGGGCGGGAAGCTTCGGGCGACCGCAGGCGAAGGCAGGAGGTCGCACTAGAATCCCGCCTGAGTCGAACAGTCCGCGCTTCGCGGAATTCCAGGGGCGGAATCTGCTCTTGGCCCGGGCTTTGACTTGGTGTCGCGCTCGAATCTTCAGTACTCTTTTTAGACCTCGTTACGAGAGTGCCCTCGGCCCTCTCCGCCTGCCCTTTAGAAGAGAGCCTCATGCTGAGTCGCCGCTCGCCTTCCTGGTGTTCGTTTGGAACCCTGCTGATTTCACTCTTGGTGGGCTGCTCCACCGAGGCTCCGGACAACCATGCCGGCAGCGCGGGCGGAAGTTCCGTCCAGCCTGGTGCGGGGGGCAACGGTACGGGCGCAGCTCCGAGCACCGCGGGTGCAGGGGCCCAGGTGGCTTGCAGCAGCGCGACGCCGGATGTGGGGCCGAGCATTTTGCGGCGCCTCTCGGGCCTCGAATACCAACTGACTCTGCAAGATCTGTTTCAGCTGACCGCGCCGCCGAGCCTCGAAGGGTTGCCCGCCGACACCGAAAAGGACGGCTTCAAGGTCTTCGCCGAGGTGCAGACCGTCTCGGCGCAGCATCTGCGTAGCTATCTGGCCAAGGCACAGGAGCTCGGCACGGCGCTGATGGCGGACAGCGCTCGGCGCGCGCGCGTGCTCGGCTGCGAACCTGCTGCGAGCGATTGTTTGAAGAGCTTCATCGGGCGTTTCGGTCGCCTGGCGTATCGGCGCGCGCTCGCAGCCGAGGAGGTCGACGCGCTGGTCACGCGCGCCGAGCGCGACGCGCTCGACGTCAACGATCGCTTTCAGTTCGTGATCGAAGTGATGCTGACTGCGCCAGACTTCTTGTATCGCGCCGAACTCGGTGCGACGCCCGAGGGCCTCTCGACGCTCAGCCCGGCTGAGCTCGCGGCCAAGCTTTCGTTCGCGGTGTGGGGCCGGGCGCCCAGTGCGGAGCTGCTCGATCAGGCGGAGCAGGGCGCGCTCGCGACGCCCGAGGGCATTTCACAGACCGTCGATCGCCTGCTCGCGGACGAGCGCGTGCAGGGCTTCTACTCGGGCTTCTTCCGTCAGTGGCTCGGCTACGAAGCCGTGCGTGCGCCCACCACCGCGGTCAGCGGCTGGAAGGACTCGTTCTTGCCCGCGATGCAGGCCGAGACCGATGCGGTCATGAAGGACTACGCCTGGGGCGGACTCAATTTCTTGGATGCGCTCACGGCCAATCGCACGCACCTAAAACCGGAGCTCGCGACCTTCTACGGCTTGCCGGCGCCGGCAGCCGACGGCTCGCTGACGATCCCAAGCTCGCATGTGCGCGCCAATACCGGCCTGCTCAGCCACGCCAGCTTGCTCGGCGCCAAGTCCGATGGCGACCTGATCGCGCTGCGTGGCGACTGGCTGCGCGAGACCTTCTTGTGCCAACACATGCAGGTGCCGGCTGAGGTAGCAGAGCAGCTGGGTGAGATTTTGGTGGGCCTCACGCGCGTGCAGATCGTGAAGGAGCGCAATAGCCGTGCGGCGTGCAAAGGCTGTCACTCGATCATCGATCCCATCGGCGTCGGGCTGGCCAAATTCGATCGCGCTGGTCGTTACGACGAGAGCATCGACATCACCGAGTTCGGCATCGCCCCGGCGTTGCCGGACGCCCCCAGCCCGCCGTTCAGCTCGGTGGCGGAGCTCGCCGCGAAGCTACGCGCCATGCCGGCGGTATCGGCCTGCCTCACGAGCCGCGCCTTCCTCTATGTCAACGGCCGCGAACCGGCGGCCTCGGATCGCTGCACCACGCAGACGGCCGAACAGGACTTTGCCGCTCAGTCCAGCAGCTTTCCACGCCTCTTGCGCGGCTTGATCACCGCGCCTTCCTTCCGGCTGCGCCGCAGCGAGTGACCGAACCCCGGACCCCGAAGAACCCATGGCGATCTCCATCCCTCGACGAACCCTGCTGCGTGGCGCTGGCGCCTGCCTGGCGCTGCCTCTGCTCGAGATCATGCGCACCGAGCGCGCGGCGGCGCAGAGTGCGCCCGTTCAGCGCTTCATCGGCTTCTTTTATCCGAACGGCACCGATCCCAGGAAATGGAATCCCGCGGCTGGCGCGCTTACCGCCGCGAACTTGCCGGAGTGCTTGAAAGATCTGGGCGGCTTCGCGGCTGAAGGGATCTGGCCTGCGGGCGACGCGACGTTTCAAGACGTCACCGTCGTCACCGGCATCGACCATTCCGGCGTGTGCGTCGACATCCACATGCCGTCCATGTCGCTCTCGGCGCACAAGGGCGTTGCCAACAACTACACGCCGCCGCAGCCCACGCTCGATCAGTACCTAGCCGAGCGCCTGCAAGCCACCACGCCGTACCGAAACCTCGCGCTCTCGGCGACCGGCAGCACGGACATCGGCCAGGGCAACATCTCCTTTCGCGCTTCCGGCCAGGTTGAAACGGTTTCGCGCAATCCCAAGCAGCTGTTCGATACGCTGTTCAAAGGTATGTCCACCACCGTCGATCCGAACGCCGAGAAGCGCCGCAAGCGCGACACCAGCGTGCTCGACGCCGTCAAAGAAGATCACGCGCGGCTCAACGCCCGCCTCGGCCGTGCGGATCAGATGCGCATCGCGCAATACCTGCAGTCGATCGCCGAGCTCGAAAAGCAGGTCGCCA
>Ga0247760_1002758_pt1 | contig 12619 bp, 9 predicted proteins | sample UWRJL171409R4_FD_179936 | JGI IMG/M metagenome (GOLD analysis project Ga0247760, IMG submission 179936) | Plant litter microbial communities from Arlington Agricultural Research Station in Wisconsin, United States - UWRJ-L171-409R-4 | ecosystem: Environmental > Terrestrial > Plant litter >...
AGTTTCAGGGATTTTTTTTTTTTTTTTTTTTCCAGTTGGGTGTGGTGTTTGACTGCCGAGAAAATGAAATCGAATTGAGCCACACTACAAGATCAATGTCAGAGTGACAACTTCAGTTCTCTTTGCGAGCGATGCGATACGCAGGTTTATAAGGGCAGGCAGGGAGAGTCGGTCTTAAATATGCACCATTCGGGCTTGTCAGTCTGCATCTGCAAGGATGGACGGACACGCGGACTCGCTCGGTCGGTCGGTTATGGCATGGCATGGCGTGGCGTCGTGCGACGATAATGTCCGCTGTGCGTGGTTGGCTGGCATGCATGCACATTAACGAAGTTATGGGGCTGACAGAAAGAGACATGCAGTGATACGCAGAGAGAGGGAGAGAGAGGTTACGCAGGCATGTCTCAGGCATGTCGGGGCTGAAGTGACTCGGGGGACTCGGGAGTTCCGGTGGGGATAACGACGCCTCGCCAGTCAACTGCCAACTCTAAAAGAGTTTTCATTGGCCATTCATTCTAAACTGGAACATACCGGTGCTGGTGGCGGCCTGCCAAGCTAGATCAGCCCCGGGCCTGCATCGGTCATCCAGTTCTATTCTCTTAGAAAGTACTTCGTACCTAGATAAAAAAAAAAAAAACTGTAATTGCAAATTTATTTCCTCGTGTAGACCACCTGGTAAAACAAACCCCGTCAGTTCTGTGCCCGAATGTCTGGAATGCAAGCCACATGCAAAAACCCCCCTCCCCTTCAGATATCCTCGACCGGCGTCTTGACATGCAGCCAGTTAAGCTCGCTATCGACCATAAACGCTGCGCCGAAACGAAACGGACCCGTGGGCCATTCCTGGAATCCCTTGATCAGATCATAAAACGCATCGACCCTTTCAAACGTCGGTTCCGTGGCCAGTTCGTCGATGCACTCCATCAGCCCCTCGGGCTTATCCGGTGCGTCCTGTAGAACCCGCATGAACCATTTGTGAAACGGGTACAAAATCTCGTTGTGCGCCAAGATCAACCGTCCCCCAAACAGAATCAGCTTCGACACCGCCGTGTGTAAGAGGTATTTGTTCTTCTTGCGCAGCGCTTCGCCGGTATACCACCGCCAAATCTCGAGCTGCGCGCGGAACCGTCGCAACCGATCGTGTTTGTCGGCCAAAGGGTACGTGACGGCGGCGCGGATGGCGTCTTCGAGCTCGGTGGTGCTGCCAGGAATACGATTGAAGAGGATGCGTGCGCCTTCAAAAGCCCAGCGGGCCGGCTCGCTGCCCCTCTCGGCGACCTGTTTGATAAACGAAATGCTCGTGTACTTGGCGTCGACGTATCCTCCTTCGTACGTGCAGAGGTCATGCAGGACGACGGTCATGTTTCCCGAATCGACATGTTTCTGGTATTCATCCTCGGCGAGAACAATCAGCGCATCGACATCGGATTCCGCCGTGTGGTAGCCATGAGCGATAGAACCCGTCAAGAGCAGAGCCTGAACCTTGGGGTCCGCCTCAAAGTGCTTCTTGATATTCTCAATGGACTCGGCGTAAAAAAGAAAAATTTTGGTAAAAAAAAAAAAAAAAAAAAAAAAAAAAAAAAAATCTCTTCTTTGTTATTGCCTGACCTGAACCCCTTTCCAAAACAAAAACCTCAACTCGGAGCCGGGCGGTGCTGGGCGTTTTATGTTGGTAGGTAATGTTGATTAGGCAATTCAGGGCCGTGTTCCGGCTCCGTCGTTCGGGGGCCCCACCTCTGACCACCTCTCGGAGAAGCATCGGCGCGACGATAGTGTGGGCTCCGAGGAAATAGTTGGCGTCTCGGTCGCGCAGCATACCCATCTGAGGCCTGGTCAGGTTAGATCCGGCATAACATCGGGAGAGAGAGCGAATGAGGTTTTGCTGGTGACGGGTCTGCCTGCCGTCTTACCACGGCAAAGTCCAGCTGACCGCACGGCCGCGGCAGCCAAGACCATTTTGAGGCGGTTGTGAGGCGATTTTGGGAAACTGGCGACAATCTTGTGGCACGGGATGGAATGCTGGAGCGGGGTTGTGCGCGCCTTTGCTGCCTTGACTTCAACACCGGTCGTCTCCTTGCTGCTTCCCCACAGCAGTGGATCCACAGTCATTTCCGTCCAGCCCCTGACATTTGCTCCCTGAGAATATGTAAAGAATGCATTATTCTATTCCACTCTTGTCCGAGTCTATATACCATCTATGCACCAATCCACCCCCCATTCTATGTACTCGTCCCCAAAGCGGCAGAGGCCGTCATAACATGTCATGGCTCATAAAATCATAAGTCGTCCAGAGGAAGCATCCCAAAGACAGTAAAGACCGTAGAGAAAATGGAAAGAGGAAATCACCACGACCCTCATAGTGCGCGCCTGTTCAACTAGTAGACAGTATCCCAAGGGAGGATCTTGCTAGCAGGCTCCTCAATCTCGACATTGCACGAGGCAAGCGGAACACCATAGTCCTCATACTCGAGAACACCAGGCTCGGACGTGGTCGAGACCCAGCGGCGGTTGCGGAGATCGCCCTCCTGAGCGCGGTCGAAGAAGTTCTGAGGAGCAAAGACAATGCTGCTAACGGCCTCGGAGTAGAGCGTAACAGGGATATCCTCAGCGCGAGTGTAGTGGTGCATGCCCAGGTTGAACCACACGGTAAGATCCTCGTTCTCGACGTTCTCGCCGTCAAAGAACTTGGAAAAGTCCTGCTGGGGAGCCCAGGGGAGGTTGACGTTCTGCCAGCTGTTGGCATAGGGCTCCGTGTCGTGGACCTTGGTGACGGCCAGGTGCGACTTGAGAAGCTCGGATGACTTGCGGCTGAAGGGGGAGTCCTGGATGGTGAGGTGGATGTTGCTCTTTCCGGGGACCATGCGGTAGCCACGCTTCTCGCCCCACTTGTTGGTCTTGTCGCTGACAATGCAGTACATGGACTCGCCGTTGGGAGCCCAGTTGAACTGCTGTTCCTCCTTCATGTTCGAGGTCTGCAGCTCCATCTGCTTGAAGATACCAAGCTCGGGGAACCAGGGCTGCGACTGATCGACAACCTTGAGCTCGGTCACCTGCAGGCTGTTCTTGGTGTCGAGGATGTCGAAGTCGGCCTTGAAAGTCAAGACGTGGTCGTGGTACGAGCCCTGGGTGCCTTCGTAGATGCGCGGGCCGAAGTTGCTCTGGTTCTTGTAGTAGGGCGAGCTCTGGAGGTAGCCCGAGGCGCGGACCTCAACCTCGATGGAGGCGTCGACGTGGAAAGCGTAGTTGAACATGTAGTCGTAGTTACCAATGGTGGCAATGTGACGGAGATGGAGAGCTGAGCCCTTAACGCTACCAATCTTGGAGAAACCGTAGTCGCTGCCCGAACCGTGACGATGGCGAGCGACGGGGAAACCAGAATCCGCCTCAAACAGGCAGAGAGCCTGGGGGTGAACCTGAGTGCCGTTACCTTCGGGGAAGCTAATGTTCAGCATGGTGACGCCATAGGGGCAGTCGAAGCCCTCAATAAGGGTAGAGGAGTAAGTGCCGATGCTGTAGTAGGTGTCCTGGTAAACAGTACCAGCGGCCTTGGGCTGGAAACCAGCATACTGGGCAGCGGCCTCCTGGAGGGACAGTTCGTACATGATGCGCTCGCCCTTGAACTTGATGTCGAAGAGCATCAGCCCGAGAGTGCGCGTAAAAGACAGATAGAAGCTCCAGCCCATGAACTCGACGTATTGCTGCTCCATATCGACCTTGTAACGCTTGCCGCCAATCTCGATGCTCTGAGGGGCCATGCGGTCATCCAAGTCGCGGACGCCCATGTCCTCCTGAAGGCTGAGAAGAGCCCAGTCCTGCTCACGAGTCTGAGGGAACTCATTGATGATCTCGCCCTTCTCGTAGGCGGCCCGGAACTCAGCGACGGTGGGGAAGAAGCGCTCGTTGGTGACAATACCGCGGAGGAAGTACTTGCTAGCGTCGGTGCCGCTGACGTCGAGGATGACGAAGAAGTCGATGGGGGTCAAGTAAGTGGCCAGACCAGGGTAGCGGAACATGACGGTGCGGTAGGAGGAGGTGCCATCAAATGAAACAGGAGTGGGGGAGCCCGCGGCCAAAGTGGTGTTCTTGTTGCCGGAGCCGAAATAAGCGCCACCGTAGAGAGCCTGCGTGATGTCGGCGATCTCGACCATGACCGAGGTCAGAAGAGGGTCTGACGCCTTGCTGCGGGGACCATCAAAGCTGCGGGCATTGTACGGAACAGCGCCGCCCTTGCCGCCGTTGAAGATGTAGTCGAGGGGCTGGACAGTGGTCTCGGCGGACACGGGGAGAGGACCAATCATGTACTCTTGAGAAACAGGCTCGACCTTTCCACCCTCAAAGATGACGACACGGGCGAACTTGGCGGGCTGGGGAGCATTACCATCCATGTAAGGCAGGACAGCTGACTTATTCGTATCTTTACAAGTCTGTCAGCCGCGCTCTGGATAACGAAATTACAGTGGTTGGGACGGTGGTTCGTATGAACTTACGCAATGTGTCTAGGAAGTAAACGTAGTTGTCAGTGACTGTGGCCTTAGAAGGAGCCGTGAGGTTCAGGCCAGTCTCTGGGGCATGTAGCAGATTCCAGACAGCAGTAACATCGGCAGGGGAGATCTGAGCCCAGGGGTTGACCTTGGGAGCCTTAACAGTCGGGGCATTGTCGTAGATACCGCAAGATCGTGTCTCGTTGACCAAGCTCATTGCCCGTTTCCAGAAGCTGACGTCGGGGCGAGCCACGACGGGGGCAGCAGCGGCCAGAAAGGCCACCGCCAGTGATTGCATGAGCATTTCGAGTGAGTTATGTCCAAAAGGCGAGCCCTAGCCAGAATCGGTGAGAGGATGATGGGAGGATGGGGATGACAGAATCAGCTCCGAAGAGTTGAGCGTGCAGTCTTCTTATAGCCGAAGTCTCTCTGGCATCGGAGTGCGGAGTTGCCATGTCGAGTCGAGTCCTCCTCGTCATTGTCGTCGGCCGCATCGGTTTGCCGGGCAACCGGGTCCCCTCAGAGATAAGCATCAACGATCGGCGCCGTCAAGCTTGGCATATGGAGTGCAGGTGATAACCATTCCATCCTGTTGGTACACTGATATTCTGTTCATGATCTCCGCAATGTCGGTGTGGCCCCCGCAAATGGTAACTAGGGATCCATGTTCCAATAGACTGGTTCGTGAGATTTCAGGTACCTAAGACCTCAGGCAACATGGAGGTATCACGGAGGCGTCGGCACAATGCTATCCAAGTCCCAACTTTTGATGGAAGATGTATAATATTGCTTCTCGGGGTACACCGATCGTGGTGGTCATTGATGCGGAATTCTCGATGTCAAAGTTGTCTTGGAGCCAAACCTGCATTCCTGCGACTTCAGCGACGATTCTGATTGAGAGTTGTCGGATCTGAGGAGGCAGGAACATTTGCTGCTAGTGGATCCACGAAGAAGTCTAGGAACGAAGAGATGCCTGGCACGGGTGGACGGGGAGCGCGGAGTTCGTTTGTTTTGTTCGTTTGTACACTAGAAAGCAGTTAGCTCGGAATAGGCGCAACCAAACCCCACGATACCCTCTGAGCACCCCGCTCCAGATCCACTATTCCAAGGCCTTGATAAGGACTGAACTGGAGGGCTGGCGAATGTGGTAGACGCGCCGATGACCAATGCATTTCTTCAGCATCAATATCTGGCGGCCGACTGGATACCTAGCGGTAGCTCAGGAAGCGCAGATAGTATCCCGTTGGCGGCAACAAACCAGAACCCTTCTTAGACTGTTGTCTGAGGCCTATCGAGACGCCAAGCCGCCAAAGCAACTGGCTTTAGAAGTTGTCACCCCAACCCCTCGCCCTCTGTGTTGTGCTAGAGAAGTCGAGAGATAACGGCTATCCGGCCCGATCACAGTATCCGTTGATATGATCTGGGGAATCACTTGCCCGCACGTTGATAGAGTGATTCGATTCACGCTGGCTCCGCTTTCGGAGATAGGGTATTCTCTACCCAGCTTGTTACGGGATTCGGGGCTCGCAAACTGGTCGGGATGTCAGCCTGTGGTATACTAGAGATATCTGTATCGGCCGGAGGCTGGCTTCGGCAAAGCGAGGGCGGCCCGAGAGAACAGAATGTTATTATCTGTAAAAAATCGGATCAGACCTCATTCAGCAGGTCAATGTCTTAATGCAAACAACGGCTACCTGGCGTACATGTAAGATAAGAAACTTACAAGGATCCATTTCCCGTCTCCCAACATTTTCCGCCTTGAATGGAGTGCTCCGCTCATACCTTTTGCTATCGCAACTCGACGAATTGAGACTCGGTGAAAACTGACGGATGTTTGAAACAAAGGTAAGAATGGTACCTAGGTAAGGTCTTGCTGATGAGGATATTCCCGCACTTCAAGAGCTTGGGTCCCTTGGTTCCTTATATGCCGGTGTTGTCCTATAAAAAGGCAATGTGATGAAACCATCGCGTTGTGACGGCAATTTAGTTGCATGAAGAAGGAAGCTGGGAGACAACTGGTTGGATCGGTGTGGCCGCTCGTCCAAGCCAAGGCGCAGTATCGTACGCGTCAGTTTGGAGAAAACGGAACTTTGTGGCAAACGATGCAGGAATGGAGAATGCACGTCCCTTGATATGGCAGAAAGAGGAAGGAGCGATGGAAGCTCACAGTCTTCACATGCTTTAGCTTGAAGCGTGACCACAGAGCTCTGTCTCACAGCTTGTCAACGTCCTCCGGCCGCCTTTGAACGGTATCTCACGGGTTTTCTGAGCCATGATCTCCTCCGGACATGTGCACCCATTGCATCACACGCACTGAGGAAAAGCGGTGCCAATGTAAGTTCATCGAATAGCAAGTGCGAAATAATATTCTGCGATGCCATCATAAGCCAACCAGCGAAAAAGAATTAATGATGAATGACTTCTCCTGCGCCCCTGCTGCTCTACAGCACTGGATACCTACATTAGAGCGCAATGACCATTACCCCCGCTACCAGGCCCATACCAACAACAAAGCCCACAGCGCCATGACGCGCGGCAGCTGATTCGCCGTCGCTTGGCGTGGACGATGGCAACGGGTAGAATGTTGCAGTACCACTCCTCCCACTTCCAGAACCAGGTTTCCTGCTGGCATCGCATTCAGGTCCAAAAACAGGGTCCTGGTGGCTCAGTGATTGATCTGGGACCTGGAGTGTGTTCTGCGGATTGAGAACATTGTCTATCATGTGCACCACGCCGTTGGCGATGAGGACATCGGTCTGCAGCAACTGGGCAGAGTTGGCAAAGATGAAATTGCCCTGGCGCGTCACGTTAACGCCTGGGCCTTGGGAATTGTTGACCGCGATGCCGTTTCGGAGGTCCCAAGAATGAAAAATAGTGTCGGGGTAAATGTGATACCGAAGGACTTGCTGCAGCTTCAGACTGTCCATCGGACAGTTGGAGATACGCTCGAAGGCCTCGTCGGTAGGTGCAAAAACTGTGACGTCGGCTCGAGTGTCGAGAAACTCCCACACGCCGGTCCGTGCTAACGCATTCGCAAACTCTCTGAAGTCCGTGTATGCATTCATCGCCGTAGACTCAAAGCTCTGGGGAGCAAACATAACCGAGTCGATGACCAGAATATATCCTCCGTCAAACTTGTACGAGTCCGGCGACATAACCGTCCCGCGTGTAGCAAACCCCGAGGTGACAACAAGTTTGTCATCAGGCTGCTTCGTGATGATGACTCTTTGACCTCCAGTGACGTTGGTGTACACTGGATCTTGCAGATATGTCGGCACTGAGATGGAATCACCACGGAGAATGGACTGCAGAGTGATGGGACGCCTCAGGATGTGATACTGGAGCAACGCCCGTGCGTTGCCGTGGTCGAGATCTTGGGAATACCACTTCCCACGTGAAGCCTTGCTGAAAGCGAACTCGTTTGGAACAAGGATCTAGTATTTTGTCAGAACACTAGATTGTCTCCACGAGCGTTTGTGAGGGCTGACCGTGACACTGTTTGGCGTGATATCTGCGAAGATATCTCGGTGTGTCTGCCCCGATTAGCATGAAGTCAACAAGGTGACCGGAGATGCAGATGTGCCACATACTGCGTACAAACACCTAAAGGAATCGATGGAAGGGATCCTCTGTAACGCAGTGTCGAGATCAGTCTCTGGAAAAGGGCCGGCTAATTGCGCGTTGGCGAGTGTCGTCGATGCCGTAAGCAACGAGGCGACGCCCAGCAGTGCTGGGAGTAATCTAGAAGCCATTGTAGGGCTGAGTAACGATGGAGAAGGATAGTTGACAAAAAATTCACTGCCAAAAGATGAGTGACGAGTGCGATAACCAAGATTGGAGATGCTGGTTGTTGGATGATGGAGGAGAAAAGATCTCAAATTTCTGGCGGGAATTTGAACCAGACAGGCCGGGAGTTGTTCCTTCCTTCCATGACGCAGCTCTCGATTCCAGAAACGTTATATGGGGCGCAAGTTCCATCAGCAGTGTTTCTGGAGGCAAGAGCAACAGCAACAGACACCAAAGCTTTCCTATCTTCTTGAATCCAAATGCATCCCTGCATAGAAGCTGCCAGGGCGCGAAGTTGTTCACGCCTTCCTCGTGGCCCAGCGGTCAGGCTCCTGGAAGATTCGTCATTCAGTCTCGGCAGATAAGCCTGCCTTGGGGCCAAGGTTGTCAAGCCAACCGAGAGTCGCACCATGAGTAGCAGTCTGTCCAGTAATACCCGGATTCCAAATTTGAGAGGTCGAGGCACCTGGACATATGTCACGAGGCATCAGGTAGTGGCATGCGACCAATCTGTCAACAGAAAGTGATGCTGCCTCTGGATAACAGTGTTTATTTGTCTGCTCTCCAGCATTCAACGTTGTGTTATATAGGTATTCCGTGTATTGCCTGCATGCCCGTGGCTCCCGTGTCAAACTCGCGACTGATCCAACAACCAAAATCCGTCCCGCAAGTCCATGCCAACATCCAATTCACTGGTCAGTGAGGTTATAGATTTTCTGGATGTCGCCCAGCACCTTCTCAAAATCGATCTCAAGGTCCTTGAGCAAGCCATCGTGAAAGCCAAAGACCCAACCGTGAACAATGGGGAAACGGTTTTGGGCGTAGCTCTGCTGGACGCTGGCCGTCTTGATGACGTTACGGCATTGCTCAATGACGTTGAGTTCGACGAGGCGGTTGTAGCGAGCTTCCTCATTGGGGATGGCATCGAGCTCCTTCTCGTGTAGGCGGTAAACATCGCGGATGTTGCGGAGCCAGGGGTTGAGAATGCCCAGGTCCTTGGGCGTCATCGCAGCCTTGACGCCGCCACAGCCATAGTGGCCACAGACGACGATGTGCTTGACCTGGAGGTGCTGTACAGCATAGGTAATAACGCTCATAACATTCAGATCCGTGTTGCAGACTAGGTTGGCAATGTTGCGATGGACAAAAGCATCGCCGGGCTGGAGCCCGGTGATTTGCTCAGCAGGAATGCGCGAGTCGCTGCATCCGATCCACAGGTACTCGGGATTCTGGCCCTCAGAGAGGTGAGCGAAGAACTCGGGGTCTTTGGCCTTTTGCTCGGCAGCCCAGGCTTTGTTGTGCTCAAAAACGCGATCGTGAGTCTGGCGCAGATACTTGGTAATGTCCTGCTCCGCCATGGCGCGCCAATTCGGTTCAGGTTTGCGGGGAGGCGAGCTTGTCGAGTGGGTCGATGAGATGCTTCGTCGCGGAATTGCTAGGAGCGCCGTGGCTTGAGTTTTCGAGCTTGCGAAGCCTGCCGAAATGGTTGACTTCGGCAAGAAGCGACCACCGAATCGTGCGCTGCTGAGAAACATGACTTCTTTCCCCACCACCGTGCTGCCCAACCTGCGCCAGAGGTGTAGCGTGGGTGTGCAGCAAGTTTTTTTTTCGACGCGGACAGACACGGAAGTTGCCGATGCCCTAGTCGCGTCAATTTCTGGCGACCTGCATTTGATAAGAACTCTTGGCAGTGTGGAGGCACCAAACTGATAAGCCACGATGCATCACACGCCGAATGCAGCTGTGAACTCTGCATGTCTGGCGAAGACTCCAGCCTGGTTGTAAGCAGGATCTTCAGTGGTATCAAGGAAAAGGAGAAGTAGGCGGCGTGTTGGAGAGGAGAACCGCGTTGTGTGACAGAGAGTTCATAGTATTAGACTGAGACCAAATGGAACCCTATTTTATCCCAGAGGCTCAGACCCCGTGCCCCGGTATTAAACTGAGGGGCAATTAAACGGGTTGGTGTACTTGATTTTCTGCACCAACTAGTTTAATTTAATCCCCCAACTTATGAGGAGAAAATTCGCCTCCTTCCCGACCTCCTTTATCTCGGGTCCAGTGTCGGTGGGTGACGTCCAAATCGGCCTTCCTCAAGCGCCAAGGCGTCACCAAGGGTTATGGCTAATATTAAACCTCTTGGTGTACTTTAGCTTAGTATGTCAACTAGGTAGCTTAGCCTCGTGCTCTGTTGGTTGGATGAGCTGCTACTGTTAACGTGTTCAATCACTTGTCAGGTAAAAAAAGCCTTTGTCTCTTCGTTAGACTCCACTTCGCCGAATTTATCCTCATCATCAATGCTCGTACGCCCCAGCCTGGTCCGACTCTCAAAGTGGAAACGGCCGCGCCCCGGTTTCTCTAATGCGGAGGCTAACGGTACTTATGTATGAGCTCGTTCTTCTTAGCCTGGATTACCGGGGGAATAATTCCTTATGGTACTATTATATCTTAAGACAACCCGCCCCGTGGCCAGGAATATAACAAATTTTGGCCGTACGGTTCGAAACGACAGTACAAAAATGTTGGACTCCCAGGGGTCCAGGGAAGGTTATCTTGGTAATGGAGCTGCACGGTATGTTCTTCCAGTATGATGCCGCTACTGCTTGTTGGATGCCGACGAAGCAAATGGCAAAGCCAAGGACCAATGATTGTTTTATACGATTAGCCATCGTCTCAGGCCCCCTCTCCAGCATCTCAGTAGGATGAGCGTCTCGAGCATATGTGACGGCTAACGGAACTCTTCTTGGGATTGGCGTCTACGGCAATGGATTTCTATATAAGAAATTTTCGCCATGCTCATCCACCAGCGCACCCAACGTCTCTCAGCTCGTTTAATTTCCCGAGAGGGTGACATTACCCGCTACAAGCCCCACTTACCCGGGAGAGTTTCGCACACGCTATTGACGGAAGAAAACCTGGTTCAAACTTAACGAGTGCGGAGAAACTACTCAAGAGTGAGGGGGGAATTTGAGAGGGGAATTCAAACGATACCTTGCTTTGTAAGACGTACTGCCTCTAATCGCGAGGGGGTTTCGACACGGCTAAAGGCTTGGGCACGGTATGGTTCCTAGAAAAGCGAGGACAAGACCTCATGCAAGGAGTGCAATAAAATTCCAGTAGATCGCTGGGTCGCCGACAAGTTTCTTTCCCGGGCTAACACCATGTCGGCCTCGAAGTTTCTCCTTCTCTTAGCCTCATTCACCCACTTGGGTTGGACAGCGTCAACGCTCCAATTGCGGTCCCCGCTTCTTCCGCGCGCGGAACCGTCCAAGACTTGCACCATTAATCCACTAGGGAACGGACAAGACGACGTACCCCAGATCCTTGCTGCTTTCAGCGACTGCAACAACGGGGGAACTGTCGTCTTTCCACAGGGCGAGACATACAACATCGCCACGAGACTGAGTCTTGCCATCCATGATGTGACCATCGATTGGCGCGGCACATGGCTGGTACGCTAAAGTCAGCGACGCTTTCAACACTTTAGCTAACGAGGCTCTAATGAGCTCTCCGATGATCTAGGTTACTGGCGTGCTAACTCCTATCCCATCGCCTTCCAGAACCACCGCGGAGGTTTCATCATCTCCGGGGAGCGGATCCGCATCGACGGCCATGGGACCGGCGGCATAGACGGCAACGGCAACGCCTGGTACAACGCTGAGAAGGGGAAAACGCAACCCGGCCGGCCCATGCCCTTCCTGTTCTGGAACGTCAGCGACGTGACTGTAGAGCACTGTGAGAGTTTCCCCTCCCCCCAAAACGTCCTTCTCCACGGGCGGGTCTACACAAAGCGAAGCTGATCAGGGAAAAAAAAATACAAAAATAGTCTCGGTAAATGACTCCCCGCTATGGGCGCTCAACATCATGAATGGCACTCACTTGCGCTTCCACGACATCACGTGCAAATCGACGGCCCTGCAGGCCCCATACGGCACCAACTAGGTGCAGAATACGGACGGCTTCAACACCATGGATGCCTTTAACGTTGAGTTGACCAACTTTTACTACCAGGGCGGCGACGACTGTGTGGCCATCAAGCCGCGATCATACAATATCTTTATTCAGAACGTGAGTACATCCCGAAACTCTCCACAATAGGCAAACCCCCTTGCTAACCCTTGCTCGAGGTGACATGTCATGGGGGAAACGGCATCGCCATCGGGAGCCTGGGCCAGTACCTTGAGGACTCGTCGGTGGAGAACGTGGTGATCAAGGACGTTCACGTCCAGACCTACAACGACGATATGCACAACTCTGCCTACATCAAGACGTGGATCGGAGAGCTTGCGTCTCAAGGGAGTAGCTACGAGAGCGCAGGACAGCCCCGCGGCGGCGGATGGTAGGTGAAGAGCGTA
>Ga0247760_1002760_pt1 | contig 12616 bp, 11 predicted proteins | sample UWRJL171409R4_FD_179936 | JGI IMG/M metagenome (GOLD analysis project Ga0247760, IMG submission 179936) | Plant litter microbial communities from Arlington Agricultural Research Station in Wisconsin, United States - UWRJ-L171-409R-4 | ecosystem: Environmental > Terrestrial > Plant litter >...
CAGCGGCACGGCGAGGGCGGGGGCGTAGACGAGGCGCCGGTGCAGTTGCGCCGCGCGACGGATGCGGTTCTGGTTCCCCGCGGAGACGGAGCGGCGACCGAAGAGCTCGGGCGGGCCGGCCGATGCGAGCCGCGCCGAGGGCACGCCCACCACGCGGTGACCGGCGAGACGCGCGCGGATCGCGAAGTCGAGGGCGGCATCGATACTGGGCAGACCGGGGTCGAAACCGCCGAGGGCGGTCCACACGGTGCGCCGGACGAGCATTCCGCCCGCCGCGACAGCGAGCAGGTCGCTGTGCAGGTCGTGCTGGGCCTGGTCGAGCTCGCCGGACACCAGGTCGACCGAGCGGCCGTACGCGGTGATCGTCTCGCCGAAGCTCGCGATGACCGAGGGGTCGTCCCAGCGCATGAGCTTGGGCCCGGCGATCGCCACGGAGGGCGCGACCTCGACGGCTCCGAGCATCGCGGAGAGGGCAGTGCGGTCGGGCGCGTTGTCGTGCCCGAGCAGCCACAGCCACTCGTCCTCGACCGCCGGGGGCGCCGATTGGAGGGCGTGGGCCACCGCTGCGCCGAACGTTCGCCGACCGGGGGTCGTGACCACTCCGTCGGGAGCTGCCGCCGCGAGAAGCGCGCCCGAACCGTCTGACGAACTCGCGTCGACCAGGAGCACGCCGTCGGGTCGCCGAGTCTGTGCCGCAAGGGCGGCTAACGTTCGGGGCAGGTACTGGGCGCCGTTTCGGGCGACGAGTACGGCGGTGACTCTCGGCTGCATGACGTGTCGAGACTAAGCGCCGGGCCGTGCGCTACCGGGGTGACTCGCGGCGGAGCGTGAAGCTATGAGGCGGCTGTACCCCGGTAGCTTCAGGCCGAATCGCGCTTCCGGAGCTTGCGGCGCTCGCGCTCGGAGAGGCCACCCCAGATGCCGAAGCGCTCGTCGTTCTCCAGCGCGTACTCGAGGCAGCGCGTGCGCACCTCGCACGACTGGCAGATCTTCTTCGCGTCGCGGGTGGATCCGCCCTTCTCAGGGAAGAACGCCTCGGGGTCGGTCTGCGCACACAGCGAGTCCGACTGCCAGGCCAGAGGATTCTCGTCCTCCTCAGGAACCTGCTGGCGTACCCCCGGTACGCCCAATCTGATGGGGTCGACGAACCAGTCGTCTGGAACACTCGCGCGATACCCGTTGTTCGCCATGCTCCGTCTCCCCTCCGCACTCGAATTGAATCCCGACGCGCGTTACATAATTACACCGGTGTAGTTACCCCCGCGTCAAGTCGGGCGATGATAATTCCCTCAATCTCAGACGGAGGGTTCTACCGCCCGGCGTGTTGCAATCCACTGGCTCTCCACCATCTCCTCCAGGGAGTGCCTCATCTTCCAGTCGAGATCGCGGGCGGCGAGCTCCCCGCCCGCCACGATGCGGTCGGGATCACCCGCGCGTCGCGGCCCGATGTCGGGCGTGAACGCGATGCCGGTGGCCTCTGCGACCGCGGCCATGATCTCCCCCACCGAGCTGCCCGACCCGCTTCCGAGGTTGTATGCGGGCTCGATCGGCTCCCCCGCGTCGAGGCGCTGGGCGGCCGCGACGTGGGAGACCGCGAGGTCGGAGACGTGGATGTAGTCGCGCACGTTCGTGCCGTCCGGGGTCGCGTAGTCATCGCCGTTGATGCGGGGCGTCCGTCCTTCGATCAGTGCGGTGAAGACAAGGGGGAAGAGGTTGTGCGGGCTCTGGTCGTAGATCTCGGGCGTGCCCGAGCCGACCACGTTGAAGTAGCGCAGCGACGTGTGACGCAGACCCCGGGCAACGCCCTGGTCGGCGAGCAGCCACTCGCCGATGAGCTTGGACTCCCCGTACGGCGATTCGGGCGCCTTGGGCGTCTGCTCGGTCACAAGCTCCGTGCGGGGCGTGCCGTACACCGCCGCGCTGGAGGAGAACACGATGCGGTCGACCCCGTGCGACTCCATCGCGGCGAGCAGCGTCGCCGTGCCCGTGACGTTCTGCTGGTAGGTGTGCAGTGGCTCCTGCACCGAGACACCCGCGTACTTGAAGCCGGCGACATGGATGACCCCGCTCACCTCGTGCTCGGCCATCGTGTCGAGCAGCAGTGCCCCATCGAGGATCGAGCCGCGCACGAAGGGCACCTGGGGTGGCAGGAAATCGGTGTGACCCGTGGAGAGGTCGTCCAGCACCACCGGCCGGAGGCCGGCATCCAGCAGCGCGCGCACGACGTGCGATCCGATGTATCCCGCTCCGCCTGTCACGAGCCATGTCATGCGACCACGCTAGTGGCTGGGTCGGGCGCACAGGGCCGGGTCCGGCCCTAGTGGGTGCGCTCCCGGTGGTATCCGTCGGCCAGGAGCTGGCGGATGGTCGCGACGATGGCGACGGCGGCGAGAGCGGCTAGTGCGATCGTGAGAATCATCATGGCAGTAACGCTACGAGTTGCGAGATAGCGCCACGAGTGGCAGGCTTGCCATGTATCGGCTCATATCTGCCAGGAGGCTCCGTGCTCAACAAGGTCGTGCTGCTCGCCATCCCGGGTGTCGCCCCGTTCGAGTTCGGCGTGGTGTGCGAAGTCTTCGGCATCGACCGCAGCGACACCGGCGGCCCCACGTTCGACTTCACCATCGCCACGGCCGACCCGGGCCCGGTGGAGACCAGCCTCGGGTACGACATGGTGATCTCCACCGGTCTCGAGGTTGCCGCCGACGCGGACCTCATCGCGGTACCCGCACACCGCATCGAGAACATCGACGAGCGCTACCTCGAGGTGATCCGTGCGGCCGAGGCCCGCGGTGCCTGGGTGCTGAGCGTCTGCAGCGGAGCGTTCGCGCTCGCTCAGGCGGGCATCCTCGAGGGCCGTCGTGCCACCACGCACTGGATGCACACCGACCGGCTCGCCCGCCGCTACCCCGGCACTGCGGTCGACCCCGACGTGCTGTTCGTGGAGGATCGCAAGGTGGTGACGAGCGCGGGCACCGCAGCCGGGATCGACGCGGCCCTGCACATCGTGCGCAAGGAGCACGGTGCCGCGGCCACCAACGTGATCGCCCGGCGCATGGTCGTTCCGCCCCAGCGCGACGGCGGCCAGTCGCAGTACATCGACCAGCCCATCAAGCCCGAGTGCGCCGACTCGTTCGCGGCCGTCGCCGACTGGATGCTCGAGAACCTGTCGGAGGATCTCACTGTCGACCAGCTAGCCCGCAAGGCGCTCATGTCGAGCCGCACCTTCGCCCGGCGCTTCCGTGCGGACATGGGAACCACGCCCGCGGCGTGGCTGAACCGCCAGCGCCTCATCCGTGCTCAACTCCTGCTCGAGAAGACCGACCAGGGTCTCGAGACCATCGCCCAGCAGACGGGGTTCGGCACGGCCGCGGTGATGCGCCACCACTTCGTGAAGGTGCTGCAGACGTCGCCTCAGGCGTACCGCCGGGCGTTCGGGGCGCGGCTGGCGGGCTAGCTGCCCGTCGTCGCCAGGAAGACGCTTCCCAGACCGGCGAACGACAGTTCGCCCTCATCCGGCGTGATGTACACCGCGTCGCCGCGCGACAGGTTGTACGCGGACGTGGCCCCTTCGATGTCCAGATCACCGTGGGTGCACAGCGCGATCGCGGGGCCGGTGAGCACGTACGAGCCCTCGTCCTCGATCGTCACGAGCACGAAATCGGGCACATCGGGGCGGAACACCTCGACGCCCGGCGCCGGTCGCTCCGGGGCCAGGTACGGAACGGCCACCGGGCGGAAGTCGAGCACGGAGAGCAGTTCGGGCACGTCGATGTGCTTCGGCGTGAGTCCGCCGCGCAGCACGTTGTCCGAGCTCGACATGAGCTCGATCCCCACGCCGCGCAGGTAGGCGTGGATGTTGCCAGCGGGCAGGTACAGCACCTCGCCCCGCTCGAGCGTCACGCGGTTGAGCATGAGCGAGATGACGATGCCCGGGTCGCCGGGGTAGTCCCGCGCGAGCAAGCCGACCGTGGCGAGCTGCGGGCTGCTGTTGTCGGCCGCCGCCACGACCTCGGAGATGAGGTCGTCGACGCGCTCCCCCCGGGTGATCAGCCACTCGAACACGTCGCGCAGGGCGTCGTCGCCGGTCAGCCGCTCGAGCAGCGCGGAGACCGCGGGCGACGCGGGCAGTGCTTCGAACGAGGCTCGGATGCTCGCCGCCGGGCGGAACCCGCAGAGCGCCTCGAACTTCTCACTGAGTGCGTAGATGAGCTCGGGCTTGGGGAACGCGTCCTTGTAGTTGCGCTCGGGCGAGTCCAGCGGGACGCCGAGGGCGTTCTCGCGGGCGAACCCCGCTTGCGCCTGCTCCGTCGTGGGGTGCGCCTGGAGCGAGAGCGGCGCCCCTGCCGCGAGCACTTTGAGCAGGAAGGGCAGGCGGCCGTCGACGACGTCGAGCAGCGTGGCATCCTTCTCGACGACCCGGCTCGGCGAACCCGGGTGGGCACCGAGCCAGAGTTCGGCCTCGGTGCGGTCGGACGGGGCGAGGCCGAGCAGCTCGGAGATCTCGCCCGTGGAGCCCCAGGCGTAGTCGCGCGGGGTATTGGTGATGCCTACAAACACGGTGACCTCTCAATAGGGGCGATTGGACCAAAGTACCAACCACCTATGGCCGCCCCGCGCGCGCCCGTAGTCTGCTGGAGGACTCACCCGCGAGCACTGGAGCAATCACCCATGTCATTCGAGCCGATCAGCGCTGATTTCTACGGATTCGAGAACAAGCTCACCGATCAGGAGAAAGACCTGATCGTGCGCCTTCGCGCCTTCCTCGACGAGCACGTTCGCCCCGTCGCCAACGACCTCTGGTCGAAGGCCGAGTTCTTCGACCGCGACGTCGTCGTCAAGGGCCTCGCCGACCTCGGCCTCTTCGGCCAGCCGTGGGAGGAGACGCAGCAGTTCCCCAACAGCGCGGTCTTCCGCGGGTGGGTCGCCCTCGAGCTCGCCCGGGTGGATGCATCCGTCGCCACACTGGTCGGCATGCAGAACGGCCTCGTGATGGGCTCGATCGCCGTCGCGGGCTCCCCTGAGCAGCGCGCCGAGTGGCTGCCCAAGTTCGCGAGCGGTGAGCTGCTCGGGGCATTCGGGCTCACCGAGCCGCTCTCCGGCTCCGACACCGCCCAGGGGCTGCAGACGGTCGCCCGCCGCGACGGCGACAGCTGGGTGATCAACGGCGCCAAGCGCTGGATCGGCAACGGGTCGATCAGCGATGTCACCATCATCTGGGCGCGCGACGAGGCGGACAACCAGGTCAAGGGCTTCATCGTCCCGACGTCCACCCCGGGGTACTCGGCGAAGCGGATCGAGAACAAGCAGGCGCTGCGCATCGTGCAGAACGCCGACATCGTGCTCGAGAACGTCGTCGTCCCCGAAGCGAACCGACTCCAGAAGTCGCAGAGCTTCCGCGAGACCGCGGCAGTCCTGCGCCTCACGCGCGCCGAGGTGGCGTGGGCCGCGGTCGGCAACTCGATCGGCGCCTACGACGCCGCCGTCGCCTACTCGAAGGAGCGCGTGCAGTTCGGCAAGCCGATCGGCAGTCACCAACTGGTTCAGGAACTGCTCGCGAAGAGCCTCGGCAACATCACCTCGTCGATCGGACTCGTCACGCGGGTCTCCGAGATGCTCGACGAGGGCATCCAGAAGGACGAGCACTCGGCGCTCGCCAAGGAGTACACGACGAGCCGGATGCGCGAGACCGTCGCGTGGTGCCGTGAGCTGTTCGGCGGCAACGGCATCGTCATGGACTACGGCGTGATCAAGTTCTTCGCCGACGCCGAGGCCATCTACTCCTACGAGGGCACTCGCGAGATGAACACCCTCATCGTCGGCCGCGCCATCACCGGCAAGGCCGCTTTCGTCTGAACCCTCTAACCTTGGCGTCATGCGTCTGATCGAGAACCGCCGTGCGCGCGCAGCGTTCCTCGTGCTCGTGCTGTTCACCCTGCTCGCGGGGGACGCGTGGCGGTACACGATCGGCTGGGCGGGCTGGGCTGTCGTCGTCGGCCTCATCGCCGCCGCCTCGGTCGCGCTGCTGGTCGTCCAGCGACGGCGGTGGCGGCTCAACTCGCTCCCGCACCCGCTCCTCGCGTTCCTCGCACTCTCCGCACTCTCGATCGCATGGTCGTTCTACCCGGGCGCGTCGGCCCTGGGCGTCGCGTCCACCTGGTTCACCGTCGCCGGGGCTGTCGCCGTCGCCATCACGTACGCGTGGTCGGAGATCCTCCGCGCGCTCTCGGTCGCGCTGCGGCTCATCCTCGGACTCTCCATCCTGTTCGAGCTCGTGGTGTCGGTGATCATCAGGCACCCCGTCCTGCCGCCCGTCGCCCAGCCGGGCATCGACTACTCGAACCTGCCGGACAAGATTCCGCTCATGCTGTTCTGGTCGCGCGACCAGCTGTTCGACGACGGGAAGATCCAGGGCATCGTCGGCAACTCCGCGCTGCTGTCGCTCGTCGCGCTGCTCGGCATCATCGTGTTCGGCATCCAGTTGTTCGACCGCGCCTACCGCAGGCGGTGGAGCGCTCCCTGGCTCGCGGTGGCGGTGCTGTGCTTCGTGCTGACGCGGGCCGCCACGAACATCGTGGGCCTTGTGGCTGTGCTCGTCGTCGTCGTCGCGGTGCTGCTCGTCCGCAGGGCCACGACCGACCGGTCCCGCGGGATCACGTACGGGGCGATCGTGGTCGTCGTCGCCGGCGCGGTGGGCGGAGCGCTCGCGTTCTTCCCCCAGCTCCTCGCACTTCTCGGCAAGTCCTCCGACCTCACCAACCGCGGCGACATCTGGACGAGCGTGATCGCCCTCGCCCAGGAGCGCCCGGTCTTCGGATGGGGCTGGGTCAGCTACTGGGTCCCGTGGGTTGCGCCCTTCGACCACCTGGCCGAGAACAACGGAGTGCGCCAACTGCACGCCCACAACGCGTGGCTCGATATCTGGCTGCAACTGGGAATCGTCGGCTTGGTTGTCGTGGGCGCACTCGTGATCTCGACGCTCGTCCGCTCGTGGGCATTCGCCGTGGACCGCCCGCAGACGGCGCCCGGGCTACCAGGCAACCTCACGGCGGGGACGCTCCTCCCCCTCCTCGTCCTCACCGCCCTGCTCGTGCAGAGCGTCGCGGAAAGCCGGCTCCTGGTCGAGTACGGGATGTTCCTGCTCGCCCTGATCGCCGTCAAGACGAAGCTCGGCGTCAGCGACCCGCTCGAGCCAAGTCCAGGTCGTAGTCGACCATGAGCTCGACGAGCTGAGCGAATCCCACTCGGGGCGACCATCCCAGCTCGGTCCGTGCCTTGGAGATGTCGCCGAGCACCACCTGCACTTCCGCGGGGCGCATGAACCGAGGATCCTGCTTCACGAGTGGAGCCCAGTCGTCAATGCCGACGTGCGCGAACGCGACGTCGAGCATCTCCCGAAGCGAGTGCGCCTCCCCCGATGCGATGATGTAGTCGCTCGGCTCCTCCTGCTGGAGCATGAGCCACATGGCGTGCACGTAGTCGCCCGCGAAGCCCCAGTCGCGGCTAACGTCGATCGTTCCCAGGGTCAGGTCGTCCTGGAGGCCGAGGGCGATCCGAGCCACCGACTGCGAGATCTTCCGCGACACGAAATCGGGGGTGCGCCGCGGCGACTCGTGATTGAAAAGGATGCCCGAGGAGGCGTGCATTCCGTACGACTCGCGGTAGTTGATCGTCATGTAGTGGGCGAAGACCTTGCTCACGCCGTACGGCGAGCGCGGGCGGAACACTGTCGTCTCCCGCTGGGGTGACTCGGTGGTGTTGCCGAACATCTCCGAGCTGGACGCCTGGTAGAACTTCACGGCGCGGGGGGCGTCACCGGAGTAGAGGCGGGTCGCCTCGAGAATGTTGAGAGCGCCCTTGGCGGTCACGTCGGTCGTCAGGCCGGCGTTCTGCCACGAGAACGCGACCGACGAGATACCGGCGAGGTTGTACAGCTCGTCGGGCTGCGAGACGGCGAGGGCACGCACCAGACTCGAGAGGTCGGTGAGGTCGCCGAACACGATGGTCGCCTCGGGAACGGATGCCACGACCTCGGCGAGCTTCGGATTGCTCTCGCCGCGCACCAGCCCGAACACCTCGTAGCCCTTGCCCACAAGCAGTTCGGCGAGGTAGATGCCGTCCTGCCCGGTGATTCCGGTGATGAGGGCGCGGGGACGACGAGCGGCGGGCATGGTCCTTTCTAGCAGACGAACCAAAGCCGACCCTGTACCGTGGGACGGGCCATGGTAGCTCCCGCCCGCCCGTCACGACTCGACGCCGCGGTGTCCTTTCTCGGGTCGGCCGAATTCGCGCGGGCGATCACGATCTGCGTGATCGGCACGGCATTCCTCTCGCACGCACTGCGCGCTCTCGTGGGGTGGGCCGGCCTCATCTCCATCATCGTCGCGCTGACCCTGTTGGCCTCGGCGTCGCTGTTCGTGAGGAGGGGGATGCTGGAGTGGAGAGGTCTGCTCACCGTCTCACTCCTCGCCTTCGTCGGCTGGTGCTGCCTCTCACTGCTGTGGAGCGACTACCAGTGGGCCACCCTCGCTGGTGTGCTGTACCAGGTCGCCCTGGCGGTGCTCGGCGTGTACATCGCGCTCGTGCGGGACCCCATCCAGATCGTGCGCTCGTTCGGCGATGTGCTGCGGGCCCTGCTCGTTGCGTCCCTCGTGCTCGAGGTGCTGTCCGGACTGCTCATCGATACACCTATCACGTTCCTCGGCATCACCGGGAGTCTCGACTCGGGCGGTCCCATCCAGGGCCTTTTCGGTAGCCGCAACCAGCTGGGCCTCGTCACCCTGATCGCCATCATCACGTTCGTCGCGGAGCTCCTCACGCGCTCTGTTCCGCGCAATCTCTCCATCGGCTCGCTCACCCTGGGCGCCCTCATACTGCTGTTCACCTCCTCCCCCGTCACGCTGGGGACGCTCGTCGTCGTCGCGGCGGCGGGGCTCGTACTGGCGGGACTCCGACGGCTCGACCCGGACCGACGGCGGATCGGGCAGTTCGTCGTCACGGGGGCGGTGGTCCTGACGCTCCTTGCCTCGTGGCTCGCGCGCACGCAGATCATCGACGCCCTCAACGCGGGCAGCGAGTTCGAGTACCGCTACACGATCTGGAAGCGGATCCTCCAGCTGGTCTCCTTCAACCCGTTGGAGGGTTTCGGCTGGCTGGGGTTCTGGCGCACCGAGCTGCCGCCGTACATCCTCATCGACGCCCAGGACGGCGCCCACCCCTCCGCATTCAATGCCTACCTGGACACCCTGTTGCAGGTGGGTGTGGTCGGGCTCGTCCTGCTCCTGGTGCTGCTGGGTCTAGCCGTGGTGAGGTCGTGGCTGCTCGCCTCGAACCGGAAGAGCGTCGTCTACGTCTGGCCGGCGCTCGTCATCATCGCCCTCATGATCACCTCCGCCGCGGAGAGCTCGATGCTGGTCGAGTACGGCTGGCTCATCCTCGTGATCGTCGCGGTGCGCGGGTCCGAGGGGCTCAGCTGGCGCCGGGGGCTCCGGGACTCGGCCGACACCTCCCCGTAGCATGGAGCCATGGCCCGCATCCTCGTGAACCTCCTCCAGTCGACGGGAACCAAGGGGGGCATAGAGATCTACGCGCGCGAGCTGTACACGCAGCTCGGCGGGATGGATTCCGGCCACGAGTTCGTGGGCCTCGCGAGCCGCGAGCTCGCCGCCAAGGGGGCCGACTGGTTCCCGGGGAGACTCATCGATTCGGGCATCAGCGGTGAGAACCGGTTCGCCTGGGCGCGTGGTGAACTGTTCGGGGTATCGCGGTTCGCGCGACGCGAGGGCGTGGACCTCATCCACGGGCCCGCCATGTTCGGGCCGTTGCGGTCGTCGATCCCGGTCGTGATCTCCATCCACGACCTGCTCTACTTCTCGCACCCCGAGCTCATGCAGACCAAGCTCTTCACCGGGCCCGTCAAGTGGATGGAACGACGAGGTGCAGCGGGCGCCGCCCGATTCATCACGATCAGCCAGTTCTCGGCTCGTGCCATCCAGAAGTACCTCGGGGTGCCGGCGGACCGGATCGACGTGATCCCGCTCGCGGGACGTGCGACCGCGACGGGGGTCCACACGCGGCCGGCGGACGGCCAGTCGCTCTTCCTCGCGATGGGACAGCGCAGCCCCTACAAGGACTTCCCCACGGTCATCCGGGCCTGGTCGCACATCCCCGAGGCGTCGAGGCCGCGACTGGTGGTCACCGGCAGCCACGGCGACGACCCGCTCATGCCGCTCGTTGCCGAACTGGGGCTTGAGCGCTGGGTGGATCTCAAGTCGTGGGTGTCGAACGAGGAGCTCGCGCAGCTGCTCGGCAGCGCCACCGCACTGATCGACTCCACGCTGGCCACCGGGTTCTCGATGCCCACCCTCGAGTCGATGGCGATCGGGCTGCCCACGCTCCTTGCCGACAACGAGATCCTCCGCGAGGTGGGAGGTGAGGCGGCCGACTACTTCGCCCCGGGCGACCCGATCGATCTGGCGCGGGCCGTGCAGCAGCTCGCGAGCGATCCCGCCCGACAGGACGAACTCTCGACGCTCGGTCTCGCTCGTGCCGCCACCTTCTCCTGGGAGAAGGTGGCCGTCGGCACTCTCGAGACGTTCGACAGGGTGCTGTCCGAGCGCGCGGCGCGGAGCTAGCCCAGAGAGACCAGGGTCTCGCGCAGGAGGTCGAGCCCTCCATGCACGGGGTAGTGGTGGTTGCCCACGAAGAGCCCGTCCACGTGGATCTTGTCGGCGGCTGGCAGCTCGGTCGGCACGATGGCATCGAGGTACTTCATCACCGGGTTCTTGGTGAAGTTGCCGGCGACGATCGGGCGGCACTCGATGGAGCGCTCGGTGAGCGCCGCGACGACATCCCCGCGACGACCGGCGAGCGCGCCCTCCAGCACTAGGGAGAAGCCGAACCAACTGCTCTCTCCGACCTCGGTCTGAAGGCGCACGTTCGGCACATCGGCCATGATCTGCTGGAAGTACGCGGCGTTCTCGCGGCGTCCCTCGACGAGCGAGGGAATCTTGCGCACCTGTTCGATGCCGATCGCGCCGGACATCTCGAGCGGCCGCACGTTGTACCCGGGCAGCACGAACCGGAAGAGGTCGTCGAACATGTCGCCGGTCTTGTGGTGCACGAAGTTCTCAACGGGCAGCTCGCGGGTCCAGCCGTGGGCGCGCAGGGAGACGAGGATCTGCCGGAGCTGCTCGTCGTCGGTGAGGATGACGCCGCCCTCCATCGTCGAGATGTGGTGCGAGAAGAAGGCGCTGAACGTGCCCATCGATCCGAAGGTGCCGGCGGCCTTCCCGTCGAAGGTCGCCCCGAGGGACTCGCAGTTGTCCTCGATCAGGATGAGGCCGTGGTCGTCGGCGAGCTTCGTCAGTCGGGCGAAGTCGTTCGGGTTGCCCAGTAGGTTGACCGCGAAGATCGCCTTGGTGGCGGGAGTGATCGCGGCCTCGGCGAGATCGAGATCCATGTTGAGGGTGTCGACGTCGATATCGACGAAACGGAGCTTGAGGCCGTACTGCTGGAGCGGGTAGTACGTCGTGGCCCACGACACGGCGGGCACGAGCACCTCGTCGCCCGCGTTCAGGTCGGTGCGGGGGTCGAGCACGGCGGCGGCGATGGCGAGGAGGTTCGCGCTGCTGCCGCTGTTGACCATGACGCCGAAGGCGGAGCCGAACTGGGCCGCGAAGTCGCGCTCGAACTCCGCGACGAGCGGGCCCATCGTGAACCTGCCCGAGTCGACCACGCGCTGGATGGCCGCGTACTCCTTGTCGTCCCACGAGGACGTGGCGAGGGGGAAGCCTGAGGTGTCGTCGGCCATGGTTATCGGACCTTTCCTGCGCTGAGCTGCGCCGTGTATTTCTCGTACGTCTGCGCCATGCCGTCGCGCAGTGAAGTGGTGGGACTCCACCCGAGCGCCACGGCCCGGGAGGAGTCGAGCAGGCGCTGGTGCATCCCCGCCGGCTTGCTGGTGTCGTAGTGGAACTCGCCCGTGTAGCCGATGACGTCGCGGGCGGTTTCGTAGTACTCCGTGATCGAGTGGTCGACGCCGGCACCCACGTTCACGAGATCGGGCCAGGCCGCCAGGTTGCCCACCTGCGAGACGAGCCACGTCGCGAGGTCGTCGCTGAACGTGAACTCGCGACGGGCGGTTCCGTCTCCCCATACGTCGACGATCGGCTCCCCCGCCGCGTGGGCGGCGTGGATCTTCGCTATCGTCGCGGCAATGAGGTGCCCGTGGCTGAGGGAGTAGTCGTCATTGGGGCCGTAGAGGTTGGACGGCACCACGACGCGGTAGTGGAAACCGAACTGCCGGCTCGCGTACTCGCACAGCTTGGCGCCGGCGAGCTTGGCGATCGCGTAGCCCTCGTTCGCCTTCTCCAGTGGTGCCGCGAGCAGGTCGTCCTCGATGAACGGCTGTCGGAAGTGCTCGGGGTAGAAGGCCGCACTTCCCACATAGAGCAGGTCGGGAACGGCGTGATCGATCGCGGCGGAGATGACGCTCGCGTCGAGCAGGAGATTGTCGAGCAGGTAGGGAACGGGCTCAGCCAATTTGGCCTGAATGCCGCCCACCTTCGCCCCGGCGTGCATGATGACATCCGGCGCGGCCGCCGCGATGAACGCC
>Ga0247760_1002761_pt1 | contig 12608 bp, 10 predicted proteins | sample UWRJL171409R4_FD_179936 | JGI IMG/M metagenome (GOLD analysis project Ga0247760, IMG submission 179936) | Plant litter microbial communities from Arlington Agricultural Research Station in Wisconsin, United States - UWRJ-L171-409R-4 | ecosystem: Environmental > Terrestrial > Plant litter >...
TACTCCATACACCTCATGTAGAGAACGTGATTAAATCAAGACTGTTTCATGATTCATGACTGCCATAGTGGCTAGTCTGGGCTCATTGATCATAACTCATCAAAGCATACTAATGTACAAGGCTTTTGAAATCCTGTAAAGTCACGATTAAATCCGGACTTATTCCTAACCTAAACTAAGATCTCCTCCTCCTTATCACGCTCTTTCTCCGGGTTAATAGCAGCCTCTAGGGACGTGACAGGGGCCTTTAAGGAAGTGCTAACGGGCGGCTTACAGAAGGCGCTCTTATAAGGGTGGACTGTAAACTTCTTCTAGAGATTACAGGTAATATTACGATTCTTTAGGTAGGTTACTATATGTAAGTTAAGATCTATTCAGGATCTATTCTGGGAAAGAAAAGTTATAATATATTTATAACGCTTTAAGATAAAGTAGCTATTACACTTACCCTTAAGCTTAGCTATACGCTTTATCTCGATTAGGTTAGGCTGTTATAAATAGGTTAGATTATAAATAAGTTAGGAATAAGTTATAAACTTATATAAGGGCTGTTTCCCTTACCTTTAGACTTAATATACGGAACGATAAGTAAAGAAAGGGTAATGGGGGTAAGTTTAATACGCTAAGCCTAAACTGGAATAATAGGAGTAGCTAAAAAGTGAACAGTTAGGGTAATCGGGACGTTATTAACAGGTAAGTTACACTTACAGTAAGCCTTAAACTCTATATAATAGTCTAATTAAATTACAGTTAAGTTAGGGTATAGTTAAAGTTAAGTTAGGGTAAACTAATTAGTTATATCGTTATTCTTATTATTAGTTAGGCCTTTAAGACAGTTAATGGTAACAGTAATATATATACTGTCGTAATTATAATGTTTCTTAATGTAACGGTAGAGATTCAAAGCATTATCTTTCTTCGATTATTATAAATAAGTTAGATTATAAATAAGTTAGGAATAAGTTATAAACATATAGCATCTCTGTAAATGTGCTGTGCATTAGTATTAAGATTAACTGAGCTATTACTTTAGCAGTAAAACACAGCGTTAACGGGGATGCGAATGTTACTGTCAGCCTAGGGCTCTTAAGGAGGTAAGGCCTTAAGGTATGTGATATAGTTAACGTACTACTTATACCTATCTTAGATTAAGTTAAGATAAAGTTAGTAAGTAGTTAGTAACTTATTAAGGATTACTTACGCTCTGTTTGTAAGAAACTATTATTACGAGGTTAACGGTTATAAGATGTAAAATCTAATTAAATCCGTAAGTTAAAGTTTAAATAAGGTATAACTTATTTTAATTACGTTAACGATTAAAAAGATTTTACTAAATAGATTCTTTAAAGTGTTTAGTGCTAAAAATAGCAAATAGTTCGTAATTAAATTATAATTAAGTTAGATAAAAAAAAAACATGTAAAATTATAATTATTATTATTATTAAAGCCTTATAATTTAATTTAAGCTCTTATAGTAATTATATAAGCTTTTATAATAGTAATATATTATTAAAATTTATAATGTAATTTAGATTTATTTTAATAATAATTATAAGCTTTTTACTAATGCTTTTTCTATTACTAATAGTTTATGCCTTAATCTATTACAGCTTTTAAAATAGCTGGTGCTGTTGCTAACGGTTTATAACTAAATTTAGACCTTTTCATGTAATTCCTGTTAACGATTACGCTTATAGTAGTTAGTGGAATAAGCTGTAGCACTATTTACTACTTTATTAACTAGATTACGAAGGGATATATTAGATTACTGCAGTGATAATCCGTTATGCATTAACTAGCTAACTAAAATTAATTTATTACGATATTAGTAAGCTAACTTACATAACTTATTTTATAAGTAACTTAATTAAACGTTACATTTAGAATAGATCTTAATTTATTCCTAACCTTTTCTCCTACACACTAATATATAGAAAGCTTACTCTTATCTCTATAGCTTTTACAGCTTATAGGATTTTTAATAATGTGAAACTAATAGATAAGCTTTTAGTTGCAGATTTTTCCTTAATTCCTCCTGCTCTTTATTTCCAGTTCCGGAAAGGAGAGTAAAAATATACTAGAGTATAAGGTAGGTAGATAGAAAAAGGTTTTAAAAGGGTTAAGGTTTTACATTAACTGTATTATATATATAGAATTACTTTCCTTACCTTTATTACTCTTTTTTTCGTCTTTAAATTGTATTTTTATTCTAAATTACTCCCTAATAAGATCTTAATCTATTAAATACTCTGCTTTCTTTCCTACTATAAGAGTAAGTACCTTCCCCCTTAAGGGAGGCTCTATTACGCCCTTAAGCCTTATAGACATTTAAAGCCCCTTACTTTAGCTAATTAACATTAAATCTATTAATTAGCTTAAATCCTCTATTTAGTTTAAGGCTGTTAATGGCGTGTTATTACAAAGCAGTTAGGAAACTCTTATTAACGACTTTAATTTACACTTATTTATAAGGCTATAATTTAACACTGCGACTAGAGCTTATAACAGTGAAAAGTAAGAAAATGACCTTAATTATATTAAATCTTATAAGTATAATACGTAACCTATCCCTTATTAATCTAATTTTAACTCCTTTATACAGTTTCACTAATAGTCCCTTTAACTTTTAATAAGGGCGATCTAAAGCTATAGGTAACTGAATATGTGGCTTTAGGTAATATCTTAGCCTTTAAAGAACAGTTATTTAAGGTGTTTCTCTTAGATAATGTTAATAAGACTACTTAAGAGAATATTAATAACTAATTACTATCTATTCTCTCTTCAGATCTACTTTAGCGGATGAATTAAGCGTTAAAACCTTAATAAACCTTAATCTTAGCTGTAATATATGGAAGAAATAACTAATTACTTTTTTAACTTCACGTAATGTATGTAAATAAAGTTATTTACACTGTAAACCTTCTAGACTACCTTAAAACTAGTTAAGGTGGTGTAATGTATATAGTTCTGCTTGGAGCTGTTCTAAAAGTAGCTTTAAAAAAGCCTAGAAGCCTTATTAGTATTTCTAAACTACTTATACCTTTATTAAACTTTAAACTGATTTAATCTAAGTTTAATATTACCTAAAAAGGTCCTACCCTTATAAGCTTACTATATTAGATTTCCTTAGTGGTGTTACTTATAATTAGTAGACCTTTTAATATACAGGCTGTAAGGCTTGTAGGTTTTTAAACTCTTAGCTTTAATAACTTTACTAAAAGGTTATATCTAGCTTCTAAGTATATGTGGAACAGGTATAATCTTTAATTTATTAAGATCCCTTTAGGGAAGTATTATCTTAGGTTTTTAAAGTAGTTTAAAGCTTCTAAAGAGGTAAGGTGTGTAAGGGAGAAAGTGTTACTAGGGAGCCCTCTCTTAACCCTTACCCTCCTGTTATTAGGCTTTGCTACCTGATATAAAGGTGTGAATAAGTCGTAGTTGAAGATATAAGTTTACTTAGTATTTACCTTGATTTATCAGCTTTAACTAACCTTTATAGAATTTTAACGGTAGATATTATAATATAATCTAGTGTGTAAATTTCGATATTTAAGATATAGTTAAAAACGAATATAAGCGCTCTGTGAACACTTACTATAAAAAGCTAATCTTTTATAAGTTCGAAGCCTTCTAATATAAAATTAGTTTATTTATTAATAATGACGATTAAGTCTTTAATAACTTAAAAGGCTGTTATATGTTTAATTATAACGATTAAAGGATAATACGTTGTAGTAAGTTTAAAGTCTGACTTTTATTTAACAGTTTTACTAATTTAATCTAAATTTGGACATAAGTTACCTATAAACCCCTAATAACGTTAATATTATTTAACTAAGTTATAAAGTTCGTTTCCACTGCTATATTCCAGTTCTAACAGTTTAAAACAAATACCTTTACATACTGTGGGTTTCTACTGGAATTTACCTCTATCCACCTCTACTACTAAAGGTTACCCTATTATAAGTAGTTTAAGATATTTAGAATCTTATCTTACAGATTAATAATCTATCCCTAAAGTTACGTAAGTTATTTAATATTTCTTTTCTATATATAAATAATTACTAACTTTATCCTGTAAGAACCTTTAAGTAAAACACTGCTATATAGCAGTTTGTAAAGCTATATTAAGGTAAAACCTTTATTAACCTACACCTTAGCCTTAGTAATAACGCTTACCTGTAGTATCTACTGAAAAAATAATAACTTCTTTACTTTCCACTTAGCTTAACATAAAGTGTAGTTAAGGTAGAGTACTTAATGTATTATAAGGATATTAGCTCTGAAAAGGTAGTAAGTAAACTAATATATATTTTAAGTTTAGTTTTTAACTCTTTATAGTATATTTAGTATTATTATAATAATAGTATTAACTTTCTAATTATTCTTTTCTATAAAAACTAAGCTGAACTTTGGAAGTAAGGTAAGGTACGGACTTTTAAGATTAATATAAATTATAAGTACCTTAAGGAGTTATCTAAGAATAAGGTTATTATTACTTATTACGATAAGACTCTTCAGTAAAGTAAATTATATTTAACTTATATAATTCCTTATTAAGTTACTAACTTTACTTTTAAGTGTAGTGCTTACTTAAGTAATTACTAATTCTAGCATTAATAAGATGTTTAAAATTCTATTTACTGAATATTTCCTTACTTTACAAAGGATTTCTAGCTATAGGTTCTAATTAAAGTATTTAAGTAATTAAGACCCTTATTTATTTATTAGAATTACTGTTAACGTTAGATAGGGTATTATTATTAGTAAGTGATCAGTTACTAACTTAAAGTTTACTTAAAGCTAATTTATTTTAAGTTAGAGTTAGTTTTTAATAGATCTTATTAACTGCTCTAACTTTAACTTCCTTTATTACTAAACCCATACGCTTTAAATTTACTATATTTATTACTAACGTAACGTACGAGAAGTACTTAGTAAGGGGTTTTTAATTACTCCTAATTTAATCTACTAAAGGATAATAGTACTGCTAAATACACTTAATAAAGCTGCTTTTAAGCATAAGCTGGTTACTATATAAAGTATTTATAACTTTACTTTAACCACTCTTAAAGTAATATTAATAAAGTAATAAATTTTAGTTGAAAATATAGCCGAAAGGTTCTCGATTAGGTAAAGAATAAAGCTTTTCTAAAAGTTTATTAGTCTTTAATTCGTAACTGCTCTTTAATAAGTAATAAAGATTAGGATTTCTTATCTCCACATATTAATAACGTTAAAAGTACGCTAATTATTTATTAACTTAATATAAAATTTTAAATCTAACTTATTACAGTCAGCTATAAGGTAAGGTATTATTAGAGTAAGTATTGTGTGTTAACTTTAGATTTAATCCGCTTTAACTTATATTTAGATAAAGAGTATCTAACCTTAATTTACGTCTTTAAGAAGTATAGGATTTGGAAAAACTATTATAATATAAACCTTATAAGGTAATAAGTTAATAGTAATGTGAAAATAAGTATAAACTCTTTAATTATTTAAGTATCTAGTTATTAACTTTATATAGGGCTTTAATAGCGGAAAGATCGTAAGAAAAAGAAACAGTTTACTTAAAAGTGTGGAAAGAAGAAGGCTCGGCCTACTTAGAAAAGTAAGGAAAAACTTACTGATAATGCTAAGGTTATAAAGGATTATATTAATGTTACCTTTACCTTAATTACATTATAACTGTAACGAGATTAATTAAAAACCTATTGGTCTTCTCTATTAAAGATCTCACCTGTTTTAGCATCTGACTAATCCTTATAACCCTCCTCTCTAATTCGACCTCTTCTAACAGCTACTGAAGGTAGAAAAAGGCTACACCAGTAAGCTGAAAGCTTCTTAATCTTTTAATAATTTATTATTAACTATATAATAGCCTTACTGCATCTCGTGCCTCTACCTCTTTATCTTTATAACAAAGTGCTGTAAAAAACGTAGTTTCTAACGCCTAGGAAGCCTTTGATAAAGACCTTCAGCGTAAGAAAGCCAAATTTAAGATGCGAAGGTAATAAGAAGAGTAGGCCCTTAAAGTAAAGGAGCGGAAGCTCCAGATCGAAAAAGAGAAGATAGAGTTAGTGATAGCTCGCAGAGCTTAAGAGGACTAGTTCTTATTTTATACTGCTTCTTTCCTTACCAGTATTGGTTTCTTTATTTTCAACACTCTAGATAGTAGTCTTCAACAACTGCTTCAATTACATATGGGGAATTTTAAAGTTCTTGATTGCTCGGTGATAGGTCAGGTGAGCTACGTGGAGTAGGTCGGGTGAGGTGCGCGGTGTAGGTCGGGTGAGGTGTGCCAAGGCTCGCTTAACCCCTGGAGTAGGTCAGGTTGTCTGATTCCTGCCCACTCATCTCGGTTCATTGTCTTCTGGAAGAGCACGTTTGCGGCACACTGTGCGATCTGACCCGGCGCGTCCATTTCACCGCCGAATCCCTCGTCTCCGTACGTATAGAAGTTAAACTTGCTCGGCGCCTTTCCATCCGCTAGACAATCGACAAGGGTCTCCCAAGTGCGGGTGAGCTGCTTTCGCATCAGCAAGAAGTTGACCTCACTCTTGTCGCACACGCCGGCCTTGACCAGATATTCGTGCTCCGCTTCAAACTTGTAGCGCCATTGCTGATTTGTCGTACTCTGTGGGATCTTGAGCGTATCCCACTGCTCCTTTGCTTCCTCCGACAGCGCGAAGCGCATTCTCGGGCTGATTTATCCGTTGATACATTCTCCACAGGTGCAGCCGTACTTGATCCGTAGCGTTTGGTTGAACGTATCCATATCGGGCCCGACGTCTTCCATCAACATTTCGATAGCGTCGTCACCACACACGAGGGCACGCTCGCTAACGTTAGAGTTCAGATCGAAGATTTCAATGCCAGTGAAAGCGCCCACGGATGCGATTTTCGATGGGCCAAACCCGGCGAACGAGTCGCAGAGTGCCCCGGATCGCATTCTCTGTCGCTCCATCCTGCTCCGCAGGGCTTCAAGGGGGGGGGGGGTAAATCCCTCGGGGTTGCGCATGGACGCTAGCTTGGGGTTCTTTGACATGAGATGCTCGATAACGGCGGGCCGGTACGACAAAGCCGCAACATGCAGGAGATTGTTGCCCGCTCGATTAGTGCAACACCAGGACGGATCCTCGGGGTCATTAGGAAGCACGTCGCGAATTTGGGAAACAGTATCGGCGGATGTTTTCTGAGGGTTGGCGAGGTGTTGGGAGACGATTTGCATCAGCGGGGGAAAGCACGCTTTTGATTCTGACACAAGTTGCCGGAACGCCTCGAGTTGCCGTGAAGGATGGTTCGGGTTGCTGCTGCGAGCCAGCCAGTTGGAGTTTCCAACTCTTCTGAAACCTAAAGACAGCCAGAATTTCTCAGCAGTTCTGATTTGCCCATGGATAATCGATTCTCCTTGAGTTGCGTTGGCGTTGAGTGATCCAGGGGCAACAAAGGCGAAAGACCAACTTCCAAATTTCTGTCTGAACACTTCTTCGACAGTCTTCGTTTCTAGCTTTCGCCTCCGCAGGCTTTCCTTGATCCTCAGACTGTCAATGAACAGGATGTTTCCGCAGTCGAACTCCGCTCCCCACCCAAGACGCCGGTGCCCTTCTTCACGTCGTGTTCATAGTAGTCTCGTTGGAGTCGGCCATATCTGTCAAAAAGATCAGAGGCCATGCGGAAGAGACCCTCGGATTCCTCTTCCAGCAACATGAAAAAGTTGGCTCGGATTTCGTCCCGCTTGATCAAGTTGGCTTTGCAGCTTCAAATTCCCTTGTCCTTGAGCAGGAGGCCGACACCCCGCTGTTTGATAGCCTCGCACTCGCTGTAACCGTCATCAAAGTGCTCAAAAGCCAAATCATCATCGTTGATCTCTCCCGATTCCACACTACGACGACCAAGGTCAGCACGACGGACCTCGCAACCGCGCTGCAAAAATGATCGAAGAGGGCTTTGAACTTACTCAAAATTGATGCTGTTTCGCCTCTTTCCCTCACCTCTCTGAAGCGGCGCAGCAAGTTCGTCAAGAATAACTTCCCTGGATCAATCGCAGTGGCCGTATGTTCGTGCCGCTCATTAGGCGGCTCATCGTGAGGCGCCATGACGGAAGCCTTGGGACAGATTGCTGGGCAACGGAAGAAGTATGTCTCAGCTGCAGATGAATTGCGCGTAAACTGTGGGTTTGGCGCGAAACGCGAAGGGAGAGGAGAGGTAGAAAATCCGTAGTGAAAGAGGCTCGTGAGGTGGTGTGGGAAAACATTGAGAAGACACGAAAGCTGCACTACAATCTAACTTTGGTTTGTTTATTAGCGCGGAACCCGTGAGGCTTGGCATTTCACAACTTTCCGTTCTTAACGGCGCAGCGGCAGAAGATCACCAAGAAAATTCCACTCGCCAGATTGAATTCATCCTCTTACTTAGAATTATATACTTTTCTGCGTTGGAATCGCTTTGTGTTTTGCCGTGATGACCCCTGTCGGAAGAACCGAGCTAACAAACAAACCAGTATTGTATTGTACCTCGCCTAGCAATCCGTGCAGTGTCAGAGAGCCATGGCAGAGAGATTGTGTATTCGCACAGTGCACTTTCTATATTCATACAGTAAGTCACCACCATTAGCACTCTTGTAAGGCAGGCCATGAATTATCAGAATCTCTCTAGGGTTGAGGGTGAACAAACGGCGCAATGCGGGCAGCTCCTTGGAAACCGCCGGAAGCGATGGAGGAAGGGGCGCTGGGTATCTAGAATCGCTGAGGCGCGGCGCGGTAAGGTGTCATTGATCTGTCTTTCAACCAACTTGAAGTTCTTTTCCCGTAAAAGTCCTGGCGGTCAATTCCCAAGATTCCAGTTCCCTTTTTCCGAGTCGTCGTCGCCTTAACACCCTTTCAAAGCCCGCAAACAAATGCTTTAGGTTCTCATCACCATTGTGTGGTATCATTGTGTGGTATATACCCTTGGCGTAGGTCAAGACCCTTGCTCGCCCTGGTTTCAGGTGTAGTCACAACCACCACGCAGGAAGTAGGAGGCGCTTAAACCAGGGTCAATTCGGCGAGGGCCAGGGCGAGGGGCGGTGCGAACCGCCGCTCAAAAGCCCGATCCTGTCTCATGTCCAGGGGCTGTCTCCCTCTTCAATTTCTTCATCTTTCGTCGAATTCCGCTGTTTTGGATTCATGAGTAAATCGTAGCTTCCATGCGATGGTGTGTGACCGCGCGCCGGCAATCTTCGCGTTTCCCGGGAGGTATGACGAGCCGACAACCGCTCTGATGGACGACAGCAAACATGCGTCGAAGCGCATTAAACTCAATCAGCGCCTCGGAACGTACTCAATCTCGATTCTTATCGGCGGCACGCTCTTGATCTTGGGGTGCATCGCATTCCTGGGCTTCCTCTGGCTCGGCGACGAGAACAACACCGCATGGCGCAGCATTGTGGTGTCAGGATGGGTCACGCGGTCCATCACCATCATGGCATTCGTGCTGCGCGCTGTCACGGCAGCGCAGGCCGCTGTTGCGACGTCCATGGTGGCCGCGCTTCTCCTGCAGTCCGCCCAAACCAAGCTCGCTAGCGCCGCGGCCGTCTCGATCGCCCGCTTCGCAAACATCGGACCCATCGCACTTGTGGAGCATCTCCACAAACGCGTGGCTTGGCCGATATCTTTCCTGGTCGGAACCCTGGTGGCGGTATCCGTGGCCCTGCAGCTGACGTCGACTCTGCTGCTCTCCGGTGTGGGCAGGGGAGCGATTGAGACAACGCAAACGTTCCCGGACCTCAACTATGGCATCACCAGCCGCTCGATCTTTTCGATTCCGCGGGAGACCGTCGGATATCTCTTGCATAGCAAGCTGCCGACTGGATTTCCCGCCTTTGCGGAGTACGCGGAACCGGCACCTGCTGGCACTGCAGATGGGGTTCGAGACACAGGCCCGTCGAAAAGGGCGTTCCTCCCCATTCCCGCCCAGGCTCAGCGCGAGGCGACCCTCAGTTACGAAGGCATGGCCACCGTGCTCGACACGCGCGTGGTCTGTATGCGTCCAAAGATAGAGGGCTTGCGCATTTTCCCACCGACGACCAAGGGCCACTTCATCAACGGGACGATTTCGACCGACGAAAAGGTGTTGGGGCAGGTCACACCAGGAGGAGCGCCGCCGACAAAATTCAGCTGTGGATATGCGGTGATCAACAAGGAGACCAGGTTCAGCGTCGACGGGACAGACACTAACGCCTTCAATGATTGGGACGAAGAGTGGCCCATCAGCCTCTGCAATTTGGACATGCTGCAAGACAGCAACATCCGGTCCGAACTGCGCTCGCCGCTCCTCCCTGAGATGTTGTACCCCTATCTGCCCGTGAAGTTGATAATCCACTCAACAGGCCCGTATTCGGCATGGAACACGACGGGCGGACTCAACGTGACCAAAATGTCTAGTTCTGGCGAGTGGCTTGTCGCTGAGACCAGCGCCGGTACGTCGCTCAGAATGACGCTCTGGTAAGCTTCTCCACCCTAACAGCCTCTCGTTTACGGGAGATCACCAGCCTGATATCTTCTCAGTGCCTCAGACGTAATCTCCCAAGACACGCACATCACAGCCATTCGACCCGCCGCCGTTCCCGAGCCTGTTCCCATCTGGCGCAGCGACAAGGCCGTGTACAACGTCGACCCCATCCTCACCCAGCTCGGCGTCTCCCCTGCCCCCTCAGTATCACGCGGCATCTACGCCGCCTCACTCCCCTCTCCCCTTCTCCGCACCCTCAACACCACAACCGACGACACGGGCATGGCCATCCCCGCACGCGAAGAAACCTTCCCTCAGCACACCTTCGTCCTGCAAGCCCTCGTTGACCTCTCGTACTACGCTGGGACCTTGGATGATAACCCCCTACAAACCCACAAACTCGCCATGTGCGTTTACTGCACGACCCAGAATTACGGCATCAACCTCGGCTCGCAGCTCGCAGCTGTCCCTGCCGCGGTATTCCAGGGGGCAATGCGCGCTACAGGGGGGAATGCCGCGCTGGCGATGCAGGCACTGATGACTACGGCGCTGGGGATGACGTATTATGACTTGACGGGGCGATTTGATAAGGCTTCCCCGGCAGAGATTAGGGGCATGGTGGAGGTGGATAGGCCGATGAATGGGGCGTTTGCGATTGTGGTGGTTGTGTTGTTGGTGGTGCATTTGCTACTGGTGGGAGCGGCAACGGCGTGCTTCGCGATGTCGACAGAGGATAGCTTGCTTGGAGGGGCGTGGGCTGCGGTGGCGCAGGTGAGGGGGCGTGATGTTGATGGGTGGTTGGAGGAGGCGGGGAGAGTGAGGGATGGGGAGGTTAAGAGGAGGATGGAAGCAGCTGGGGAGGGAGGTGTGCTGGTGGGGGTTGATAGTGGGAGTGCGGATGGGAGGTTGAGATTACGACAAAGGGGCGGCATCAAGGGGGAGATGGATGAAGGGTGATCTGCCGACTTTGAAAGTTCTTGGCGGTAAACCATGTATTTATCTCGAGTTGCAACCACTGTCAAGACAGCTACATCTATACATTAAACATTACAACATCCTTCCCCTCCCCTCCCCGTCCTATTCCACATCTCCCCCATCATCACCAACACTTCAGTTCACCCCCTCCCAAATCCCACTCACCAGCTCCAAATCCCCGATAAAAAAGCTCTGCGGCCCCACAAAATCCTCCGACTTCCCCTCCTTCTCCGCAAACCACCCCGCCGGGATCTTGAAAGTCCCCTTCCTCAGCCCCGGTCCCGTCGGAGCCAGCTTCTGAAACACCGTCAACTCAGCACCCTTATCCTCCGTGCGGATGAGGGTGAATGATACGGAGGTATCGTTGCTGGGGCCGGAGCGGGGAGTCTCGCTGGGGGCGGTGCAGTTTGTTTGGGGGAAGGAGCCGATGGTGTGGGAGGCGGGGGTGATGGTGTAGCTGGTGCAGAAGTAGGGTGGTGTAAGGGTTGTTACGGAGACGTAGAAGTGGGTGCTAGGAGGGGGGTTAGTGTGGGTTTGGGACAGGTTTTGGGTGGCGAAAGGAGGAGGGGGGAGGAGAAAGACGGGAAAGAGGGGAAGGGGCGTACAAGCTCCAAGTGGGGTCTTGGATGACGCTGTAGGCGGAGAAGGTGGTGACATTGAAGGTGTCGGTTGAGGGGACCATCGGCCGGATGACGGGGGTGGTGAATGCCTGGGCGGTTGTGGCGAGGAGGGGGAGGGCGGTGGTGGTGAGCTTCATTTTGGGAGTTTGGGCCTTTTAGCCAGGGTCTGGTTGGTATGATGATGGTTGTCTGGTGGTTGGTTTTGAGACTTGAGGTGGTTGGGATTGTTTTGCTGTTGTGATGTTGTGATGCAGAATGAGAGTTTGGCTTTCAGTTCGAGATGTGAGGTTTGGTTATATATCCCGCAGAATCACCACCCCACCCCGTATACTAAAATATGCATGTGGATTTTGGGTTGAAAAGCCCCCAATAGAATCCCACTTTGATTGCCGGTGGTACAATGGGGGCCAAAAAGTCTCGGCCCCCCCGCTAGCACCACCCCACCTACTTTGAACACGCGTAACTCCACGAAAACACAACCAAACAACTTCAAATTAAAAACATGCATAGATCTATCAA
>Ga0247760_1002763_pt1 | contig 12602 bp, 14 predicted proteins | sample UWRJL171409R4_FD_179936 | JGI IMG/M metagenome (GOLD analysis project Ga0247760, IMG submission 179936) | Plant litter microbial communities from Arlington Agricultural Research Station in Wisconsin, United States - UWRJ-L171-409R-4 | ecosystem: Environmental > Terrestrial > Plant litter >...
GGTGGGGGGGGGGGATTCGGTCGGACTGTTCCGTTTGGCCCCGCTATCCTCCCAGGAAGTTACATCCTGGGGAATGGAACAGGGAAGGAATTGAGGATTTCAGCAAGCCCTCTCGCAACCACAACAGCACGGCGGCGCTGAAACGGGGAAGCATTGTCATGACCGTCGGTGTAGATGACATCCCCGAGCGGCTTTATCCAAGACCGATTTTGCTCCGTCCGTCGCTCCCTCGGCTTGACTCCGTCCCCGGGTGAAGAACTACACACCACGGCTGCCTACCTATCTATATAAGTAGCCCCGAGGTGGCTTCTTCTGGTTGCGCTCGCTCGCTCGCCTTGGCTCACTCCGCTTCGGACTCTTTGCTACGTCATTCAAACGACGAGATGCGAGAGGATGAGGCAACGCAGTATCCAGCTCGGGTCATAAAAGAGAAGGGAGGATTTCATTTTCTTTCAATGACGTGGGGATAAGAAAGAAGGAGGCCGGATTGGCAATAAACAACAAAATAGTTGCCTGCGAAGACGGCCGGAAAGAAAGCCATTCATCTCACCTCAGCTTTTTCGTAGGTTTCCCTCCGGAAGCACTTGTTGCACTGGAGCAGGACACATTGTTGTTCTGTCCTCCGACTGGTTTATATGAAGTGGTCACCTTCCGGGAGTTCGCCGCTTTCAAAAACACCACGTCAAAAGAGTTTCTCCGTCAAAAATGCGACCATCATACCCACCCCCGATCCTCCTCACCATGCCACCGGAAATCCGCCTCGAGATCTACAAACACCTACTCTACTTACCTCCGGACGCAAATCCCTTCCCTTCAAGCCAATGCCCCAACAACAGCAATGACAGCAGCCACACTCTATTCCCACCACCATCCACCAGCTTCGGCTACGTGGGCAACTATTACACTCTCGCTAGCGGGAACAACCTGCCTCCTTCTCCGCCCAATGAGCTCGAAACTGAAACCGAGACCGACGTCAACAATCCCAACACCAACACCGCACAACCCAAACCCCTGCAACAGCCGCCTCCCCCAAGCCGGCCTCGTCCCTTCTTGTATCCCGCCATCCTGCGCGTATGCGCGCAAACCCACGCTGAGGGCACCGAGGTGCTCTATGAGCACAATGCCTTCCTCGCCGACGACTACCTGCTCACTGCACTGCCGCGCTTGCGGCCATGGTTCCCACCGGTAAGGGCAACCAGACACGTAGGTCGGATAAGACGGTGGTGAGTTTCCCCCCCCCCTTTCCGTCACCCTTCTCTCCTCTTCCCCGTCATCCTCGGTTCTCCCTTTTGCCGCTTCTCCTCTTGCTCCCCTTCGCCATCATCCGAAACGGTGACTTACAACAAGAAGGCATATGCGCCTCCGGCTTGACGCTTCCCCACCCTGGCCCGCCGCCTCCGTCACCCGGGCCTTTTCCGACGCCGACGAGCTAGTCCTCTCCCTCTGGCAGGCAACCTTTATGGGCGGGGTCGGCACCGATGCGCTCCGATGCTTCGAGGGGGTTCGCGGGGTGCGGCGCGGGAGGGTGTATAATGCGCCGCCGGGGTTTGAAGGGTATGTTGCGTGGTTGGAGAGTGTTATGGTGCAGGATATTTCTGGTCAAGACATTGGATTGGGAGGGGGAGGGCTTTTACCTCTTCCTGTTACGGCGGTGGCAGCGAAATCAAGGGAGGACAAGAAAATCTGCAAGGATAAGGGAAAGGGGTATCTTTGTGATGATGATAGTGAGCAGAGACGGTTGGATGGGTGATGCTCATGTGAAAAGAAACCAGTCTCACAGCAACACCTCCCCGTGGAACATGTGAAATCATGTGCAACTTAAGCATGGTATCAAAAATTCCGGTCGCCACATTGAATCATACAGAGAAGAAATAGCAGACGCTACCGGTGCTGCCGATACCGCCAAAACCTTGAAAACTTTGACGGTGTTGATCTTCACACTTCCGCTCAACCGCACCAAGTTGCAACCCATTACCCTATGAAATCGGCAACAAGCCGGCATTATTACCGAGGAACAATCCACATTTGCTTCACTTTTCTCCCTTGACCAAACACTCCTATTCGGCACCGTGAGAGAATTCCCATTTCAACAAGAGAAACATACATCTACAAAAGGAAAAGCCAAAAATCATCAACCGCCGTCCGCCTGTTTACCCTGTGCACACAATAAACGCCGGGCTCTACTTGTCGATATGCGCATGCAAATGCATCCCTCGGTAAAAGAAAAAGACAAAAAGGTGTATGCGAACCGGAGTTGCCCCCTCGAACCCCTCATCGGAGGACCTCTTTCTCCATGCAGCCGAATGCACCCAAATTCTTCGCCCCGAACCCCTCGTCATTAACCCAGGAAAATGGGGGAACAGACCTGTCCCGAAAGTCGCGACCAAAAAAAACATTTTCTCGCCATCAAGCCATCGCCTAACGCGTCGCATCACTGCCCTTCATCCATCCCGGAATCGCCTTCCAGCCCGTCTCACTGGGGCCCAACGACGTACGACCAAAATGCTCATCGAGGTCGAGCAACATCTTCAGAGCGTTGCGCGAGCGAAAAAACGGACTGTCGACCGCCTTGTCCTTGAGCGTCGAGACAACTTCAGCCATGGCCGGCTTCTCGGCCAACTTGCCCGGGTATGGGAACATTGTCTGCAACAGCTCGTACGCCGCGAGTGTGAAACCGAACTGCGGCGAGGAACGCATGATGCGAGCAGGGCCGCCCTTGAAGAAGGCGCGGAAGCCTTCCTCTTTCCAGATCGTCTTGGCCGCGTGACGCAATCCGGTATAGGTGGTATCGCCCTTGCGGGCCTCAACCTGGAGACGGGTCTTGATCACGTCGCAAGGTGTGGTCAGATACGCCGCTGGCATACCGGCGATGGCACCAGCGGTCAAAAGCTGCAGGACACCGAGCTTCTTGGTCTGTGACTCGCCAAAGAGGTCTTTCTTTAGGTGCGAGTATGTCGGGAAGTAGATTGCCGAAAAGGGAACGTCACGTAACAAACACGCTGATGCACCTTTGTACAGGCCGACCAGACCGAGGTTACGGACAATCCATATTGCCGAGCGCTTCGGGGCACCTTCAACACTCTTGGCGACCTCTCCCTGGACTTGGAGACGAATCTTGACAATCTCCAACGGGTTGGTGAAGACCTACGTGTGTTAGCCTCGGCCCCGAGAACACATCAAGGCACGACTTACAACTTGGCAGCCACCAGCAGCGCCACCAGCAAAAACTTCCCAGCCCCACCAAATCTTGCCCTGCTTATCGGTGAACCAACCGCGGACAAGGTCGTTTACCGTCAGCTTGATCGCCTTTTCAGGCGCGACGCCGACCAATTGCGGCAAGACACCCGAGTACAAGCCCCGGAAACCCTCGTTGCGAATCACCTTCTTAAAGCAATCGATCGAGTTGTTGTATAGGCGCTGGCCGGGCGATGCGCCTCTTTGGTTCTGCATCCTGGTCTTGACCAGGTCGATCGGGTACACCATGAACGCGCCAAAGGCACCTGCAATACTGCCGAGGGCGAAACCGTATCCAGACTCCAGAGCCTTGCCGAGAAAAGCCTGACCCGTTGACTTGGCCGCAGCGACGGCGCGGGTGCCGTCACCATCATCACGGATTCTCCACGAGGGGTCGAGCACTTTGGCGAAATCTCTGAGACCCAGACGTCCAGACGGCTCATCAAGACTGGCAAAGTGAAAGAGAATATCGGCCTCCATGGGGGTGAACAAAGAGAACCGCGTGGTCTTGGCGGCTTGGTTGAGGAACTCGGTCCTGGTGATCTTCCCATCTGAGCTTTTGGCGCAAGCGCGTCGCACAATGAGCTCTACCAAATCCATCTCCTTGATCATATTCTGGAAGGCACGCACATTGGCGTACGATACTTTGCTACCCTTTGAGATGTTGCACAAGGTGTGCAGGTTAGCCAACAGGTGATCCGAGAGCTTATGCTTGGAAGTTTCCATGATGATGCGTTCAAAGTCCTCAGGTTCAATGTACCCATCGCCATCCTTGTCGAAAAGTTGGAAGGCTTGACGAATCCGCTCGCCTTGGAGGCCGCGCAGCATCTGAGAGAACTGCTGGTAGTCCATGTTGTGTCTCTTGGTTTTGCTTCCGATATACAGCTTTGCCCACTCGCAATCCCAGTCGAAGGGGATACTGCCAGGTCCCTTGTTCAGCTCATAGAGACGACGGAAGTCCTCGTACTTCACGGTGCCGAGTCGGTCAACATCGAAGAGGCGAAAGGCGATCTCGAACTCGGCGTCAGGCTTGCTGAGCAGGTTCTCAAAGTAAGCCCAGTCGGAAAGGGACACCTTGCCCTTGTTCTTACGGTCGGCCACGTTGAAGAGGATGGAGTACTGCTCGCGCTTGATCTTGTGCTGTTTCCGCATCCATGCGCGTCAGTAACAAAATCGCGCGCGATTGCGCCCAGTGGTATATCATGCCGACTCACATAGTCCTCATTGGGCGGCGCGACGGCATTGATGAACTCATTGGGTCCTAAGAAGAGCTCTCCCGTCTCGGGGTCCTTGATCGCGTGGCCGTTGAAACGAGCCTTGGTCTGGATTGAGAGCTGTGCGGGCTCGGAATCACTGTGACCGACGAGGGTCTCCTTGACCGCCTCCTTGACCTTTGCGACCTTGGACATGGCGACCGATGGTTCGAGAGTTCACCCAACGATCACTACAGTTCCAATTGGTCAAAGACGACAAGTTTCTGCCAGCTGTATCGGTCGGATGTTGGAACGTGTTGTAGTTTTCGCGTAGCTGCGGGGTTATCGATGCTGGATCTGGCCTGGCTTTGATGGGAGATATGGTGTTAAACTGCGTGAAAGAGTGAGTCAATTTGGGAATGGGGCCAGGTCTCGGGTAGAATTCTCGCGCGGTGGACAATATCCAGAGGGTAAAAGAAAAAAGAGGAGGGTGCCACGCAGGAGCTTTTCCTTCGCTTCAACGCTAGCGCGCTATTATTGAACGAAGTTCCAGGAGAGCTTGACCAACGGGCACCAGGATCCGACTGGTCAATGGCAACGAAGGACTGGGCTGGCTTGGATCTGGCTTGCCAGCGGGGAGAAGAATCAAGGGGGACAAAAGAAGTGTGGAGGTGGAGATCTGGGGGAGATTAGAATCGCGAAATATTTCGTGGAGCTTCGCCGACAACCGGCTGCTTGAACAATTTTTTATGGGTCCCAATTTTTTTTTTCTCGCTCTTTTTGGCTCATTCACATCACGCAAAGGAACTATCCGTCAGTTACACAGCAGGTGAGTGGGGGTCAGGAACGCACGGACCCCCGAGGCTGACGCCAGCCTCTGCCCGGCAGGACCCATTACACAATGAGACAGAAGCCAGCTCAGCTGCAACTTTTTCTCCGATGTATGTACGTAAAACTGCACGAGGGCTGCGTGGGGGGTTTGATTCAACGTCAGCCCTCAAACTAACCCCTCGAGTCTGTGTTGGTATTTGCCGTTGGAGACGGCCGGTTGCATTAGAACACCGAATAATGTCAACCGACGCTGGTGCTCCAAAGGGTGCACATCAAGTGATACCTGATGGAAGTTTTTTTTCCGGGAGTTTTCGTTTCTTAGGGAGGGGGTTTTCATAAGTCTGCGCTGCAGGGTGAGCTCCAGGGCGATTGGGTTTGAACAAACTTGATAGTTATTCCCGTTATATATTCGAAAACGTGGAGAAGAATAATACCCTCCCGGCATTGATTGACCTTGGTCTGTCTGCCGAGCTACGGGGTACCACGCGAATAGTCCTCCAAGGGATTGTCTAGTGACTGATATAGGCTGGACGTCGAGGCGGGCCATTGGATCATGGTCGGGGACATCGGGAAAGAGCTTTCCAAACACCACTGCGCCAATGAAGTCACTGACATGGCGGAGTTTCACATAACCGTCGCCTTGTGCCGCAAACAGGACCCTTTAATACTTCGGAGGGGGAAGACAGTCCTGACAGCATTGCGCAGTCGCTTGTCTCCAACTGGATGGAAGCCTTTGGAACCGGTCGGACATACTTTGCACTAGTGGCAGCCCTGTCAATGGCGACGCAAACAAAACTCTAAGAACTTTATCGTCATTTCTATTGGTGACCTACTTGACCAGCGAGCCTCCAAAGACTGCCCTGGGATGCTTAGTATTTCTCATTTTCATAAAGGAAATGAAGAGATCCGCCGCCCCAAACGCCATCTAAGAGTAATATTACGAAGGTACACATGCAGACCTCTAGAAAGTATCATCCCCGTCGTGGGATCCGGATCACAAGTGATCAGCCGCCCTAACCTTCCATGTGCGCCAAAGCAGACCATGTTGCTGGCTCTCTGACTGCCAGCAATAAAACCCCTGTCCTCACCGGGACAAAACAAAGCAAATAAGACAGAAAGGAAATCGCGAGAAATGCCCCGTCGCAATGAGTATGCTGTAGCGTCGTCACTTCGTCAATGGGTTGAGGGTGGTATCGTAAACATCGGGGATCAAGATCCTGGCGTTGCTGGTAGCCAAAGCGACAAACAGCTTTGTCATCAAGAATGGCCTCCGCTGTCTGTCGGTCGGTCAATCAGCCCAGCGCTCAAGAAAATGGGTGCTCTCGGGTATTAGTGAGAGGCCCCCTGTAGTTGCAATCGCGGTACTAGTACTCGAAGTGACTCCAAACTCGGTAACTTTGCCGATGTTCGGTTGAAGATCAGAACAAGAACGCGAATTGCCGTTCCCAAAACGCATAGCAAAATCCGTGATATGCTGCGTGGATGTTGACGAAGACGGTGCTCCCGCGGGGTCTCGTGGTTAATCTATACATCGAATCGAAGACTGGCGAACAGCCAGGGAAAAAGCGAGTCAAAGGCCCCTCATGCCTCGCAAGCCGTAGGATGGCGAGGTAAGACGGACAATGAGTCGTCATCCTCAACATCGGCGAACTGGCTGCTCCGGAGCATCGGCGGAGACGGGAAGGAAATCTGAAATCCCTTCTTGATCTCGGCCTGGACATAGGTGGCCGCTTTCTTGAACTTCTGCGACGCGTATTTCTCGAACACGGCGCTGTGGTGCTTACGGGCATCCTGGCAACAATCAAAGATCATCGAGATCAGAGGCTTCAGCTGAGCCATTGTGTAGCCAGAGAAGTGGACGTGGGCGAGGGTCTGCGTGTGTTAGTAACAAGATCCAGAGAGGAGCAGCAGACTATGATCCACTTACCCAGTCGCCCTTCTTCAACATCAGACGAGCAAGACAATGAGCGCCCGCAGCGATAAAGCTCGGGGGGCTGCCCACAAAGCGCTCGTCCATAATAGTCACTTCCAAGAAGTACTTGGCAAGAGTGCGTGTCTCCAGATCGTAGTCATCCGCCTTGCTAATGCGTCGGAGGAAGCTCATAGGACCAGGCCAGCCAAGCTCGAATTGCAACATTGAGAGCATGAACCGTTCCGCCTTGAGAACTTCCTCTGGGGTGTAGCCCTTATCGACCATGTAGACAATTTCTTGTACCGAAGGACAGTTAATCTCTTCGTACTTTGCAGCCAAGAAAATCGCTGTAGCTCCGACAAGCTGCAGTTTGTTAAGTGACACAATCTTAACTGACAAGAAGCGGTCGATATAGTTCACAGTAAGGAACAGTGTCTCTGGGAGGAGAGCAAATCGGTGGTGAACCTGAACCAGCCAATCCATGAGGACGGATCGCATTGACCACCGGATCTCGGTTTGGATATCCATGTAGTAGGGGTTGGGCATCAGGTTTTTCTGTGAGATACTGTTAGCTAAGTGACGGCAGTAATGAGTGTCACTAACCTCAAGTTTTCGCATGTACTCGAAGATCTCATCGCCGTACTCTGCAACCATGCTGACATCCCACGACTCCTCTTCCAGCTCTTCCTCCGTCGTCGTCTCCAGGACATATTGCTTGGCTACCTCAAGCTCCCGCTCAACATTCACTGATACCTTCGGGGCGAACAGAGTCGTGGGGCCACCGGTAGTATTGTCGCCATGGGACCGGTACGAATGGGCCGTCGTGTAGCCATGCTCGTCGTAGAGGTCCTGGTCGTCCTCCTCTTCCCAGTACTCCGACTCCGAAGGCGCCGAGGCTGGGCCTGAGATAGACATAGCAGACTTAATGGTTTCTGGGCTCGGGGCAATATGCTGGTCAACATCAAACTCGACCTGCTGTCCATGCTTGGGGACAAGTTCACTCTCGAGCAGCACCTGCTCCTCAAAGGTCTGGACATCTTGGACAAACTGCTCGAGCGCGTCCTCGTAAGCCGCTTCCGTGATATCATCCGGAATTTCCATATCAACCTCGGTAACCTTATCGTTCTTGCCGAGGTATCGGCTCTGGGTACGACGCAGGTTTGGCTGGTCAGTTCTGAGCACGGGCTGGCTCTTGTAATGGCGCGGGTTCTTAGCCAGCGTATCATCCTGAGCGGCGGTGGCAGAAGCCTTCTCAATAACGGTGTGAACATCGGCGCGGATTGCCACGTCGGTCTCCTTGTCAAAGTAGACAGCAGTCGCCTTCTTGAGCAGGCTTGACTTAGCCGGAGCCTGGTAGTTCTGGGACGAGCTGGAAGCCTGGATACTCGACGAGTGAGTGCGGAGAGAAGGTCGATTGCCCTGCGCTGAGTTGGTCGCGGAGATAGGAGCCGCTGAAAGGTACTTGGAAGTGAAAGAAGCTCTCGATGCGGCAGTCGGTCTCGCCCAGCTCTCTCCAACATTTGCCTGGCTGTTTTCCTTATCGTCGGTGCGGACATTGCGCGAGATCGTGCCTACGATCGATTTCCCCTGAATTTTCACGCCATTCTTCCCCGCAATCTCGGCCAGCGGTCTGGCCATGTTGCTGACGTCGCCAAAAGCAGTGCGCTTCGCAGGGACGTTCAAAGCGCCCGTAACAGCCATGGTCTTGAGATTACCAGCGGATTTGTGTCGCTGATGACCCAGTTGCTTCGCGGGGATGATGTTCTCGTTGCCGTGGGCAGCCTGCAGGGGTGCTCGCACCAGACGCTGAGGCTGAAGACACTTATCGTCAGTAACCGGCGACAGTAAACAGACCATCGGCCGCGTCGGGGATGGCACTGGATACGGGTTTGAATGGTAGTGGAAACGACGGGGCATGGAAGATATGTTCAGGGAAATGAGGATTGGGGTCGGAGATTGGGAAGAATTTTGGAGCTCACCTTCGCGTCCATTTTCGGTAAGAGTGACTAGGAGATGCTGGTAGACTCTGCTGTCGCGTAACCCGTCTTGTGGAGATGTTAAAGACAGCGAGGAAGCCGCGACTGTGACACGCGCGCCGTGGATTCCAATGCAGGCCTCTGTAGGTCGCTGCTTTGCGCGTGGCTCCTGGCACCCTTGATGAGCGCTCGGAAATCTGCGCCCGAGGTTAGAGCGAGAAAAATTGATGTCGCGTTCAAGGCGCGACCCTGGAAGAGTCAGGGCGCCGTCTGAACTTGCTGCTCCAAACTTCCGGGTCGGATGAGGAAGACAGAAAGGTTCCGGAACGCGGTTCTCTTTGTTTGGGTCGCCGCTGAGATCAAAAGGCGGAGGCGGGGACACTGAGAAAATCGGGGAAATGAGGCCGGCGAGATTAGAACAGTGACGTGACAGCCCGGGTACAGCGCGACTACAGTTGCGCGCTCAATCCATACATCAGGAAATATGTTTGGAAGACAGAGTGCTGTAGACGCCTTCGGTCACAGTCGTGTCAATGGGTATTGACTGTCAAATGTTGGAATGACGGAGGTGGAGCGCCTGGGTGGGACAGCAACCAAAATTATTTGGACGAGGCTTCTGTTTATTGATAGAGTCCGGTGTAAACACAGGCAGCCACCGCAAAGCCATCGCGCTGGTCCGTGCAATCCTTGTCCCGGCCCGCTTTGGTCGTACCGGCGACCCATTCTTCCGGCTCCGCTCAGGATGACATCACCCCTCTTCTGTGGGGTCTGGCCAGGCGCGTCCACTTTAAACGCCAGTGGAAGACTCGACATCTTGAGAGTGCGCATCATACTAGCTCAATCTCGAAAAACTGGTGCATCCAATATTGCGGGTGATATCAGATTCCAAACGCTAAGTTTTATTGATTATCGAAAAAATCATGGCTCAGAATCAGCTCGTTTCGATGTGATCAAGGTTTTTGTCAAGTGACGCCAAGCCAAGGAACGGAAAATCACCAACCTCTCGCGCTCTCACGTGAGTCCTCCCAGCCGCACAACGCTTGCTGTTGACTCCGACTTGGGCTGCAAGAGACGTCTCCGAGATGCTGGATTGGTCTTTGTTTTTTTGGGTTTTTTCAATTTAGAGTCTGAAATCAGTCTTGTGATGTTCTGTCGCATGCTTCTGCCTCCCCGCCTGAATAGTGCCGGTTTTTTTTGCGGACACTGTGTTGCCCCAAAAGTGTGGACAAGAATTGTGGAGATTGACCCGTTCAAACGGCCGCGCTTGCCGACCAGTCAAATGCCTGTCGCAGAGAGATATGAAGCACAGTGTTTTGATGTTTTGATGTTCTGATCAGCCGCGCAATTTGTGTGGTCGAATCCGTACGCAGATTTGCCTAGTCCTCACTTTATTCAGAGCCGTCCCCCGATCTGAACAATAGCAAAGATAATAGCAAAGATTTGCGGTTGCCCTCCAGGGCTTCGAGGAACTCCCCGCTCTTAGATGTTGGTCCTGATGCCCTCTTTGCGGGCCTCGCCTCGGTTCATGACGGTGATTGCTCTGATGGTTTGTTCTGCGATCACCCACTAACCTGACCAGATAAAGGACGACACATTGGCCTGACGTGGGGCTGCCAAGTCCATTGACAGACGGCCCGGAAAAGTGCTGCCCTGCCTTTGCGATGCAGCGATCCAGTTTTGACTGGCGAAAAGGGTGCATCGTCCGGTCAGAGGTGCGCCGATATCTTTGTAATTCCTTGCGCGGCTCGCTACGCTGCGAAATATAGTGGCTAATATGATGGCGGACTATATTATCACGCCTTTCTTTCTCTGTATGTGCAAGTAATCACCGACGAATTTAGTGCATGTTACTCCGTAGCGGTGAACCTGAGAACGAAGTTACAAGAGGGATGGCACTCCAGGGCTGGGTGTGTGTCCGTCGGCATCAATGGATGTCGCAATGGGGCGTTCGTCAACTCCTTTCGGTTGGTCTACCTTGCAGGTGAGCTCCACCGCCTCCTCGACCTTTTTCTCGACTGCCGCTCCCCATCGCCGCTTTGCATAACCCCACCAGTCCAATCCGCCCAACCAGGGCAAGTGGTGTCTGGACTTGAAGCCGAGATCAGGCGAGACCCTTAGGTAGAATCGCAGAGAGAAATATTGGCGAGGTTTGCTGGGAAAGGTGGTGGGTGTGTTCGCTGGTTGCAGATCTGCAGCACGAAACGGGCGAAGGGTGCGGATGGCTGGCGCAGCCATGAGGAATGGTTGGACCAAGCCATCAAGGTGACTGACGCCCGCTCCTCCTCCGCCACCACAAGCGCACATGGGCGAAAAGTAGTCGCACACATCCAGGATCGGGTCACGTTATCGTAGATGACGAGAACGGGCTGGTCTTGCCCAACCTCGAACATGCCTAGCAAGCCTGAAGCAATGGCGATGACGCTGAGAGCCCGATACACTTGGGAGATTGGACTTCATACGTGTATGTTGCTGGCAGCTATTCTTGTGGGTTAAGGTATTCAAGGGCTTTATAATCTTGGGGATATGGCTTCAACAGCATACATATCCGTAGGTGCGGAAGGGAAACATCCCTTGTTGATTTGACATTTCTGATGTTGGACGATGAAGGTACTCTACGGGTGCCAAGTTGTAATGTCCGTGCAGCAATCATTCAGGATTCAACCAACTCTCAATCTTTCGCCAGCAAGCTTTCCAAGCTGCGGGGTCCCGCTACCTCTCTCGTCTCGAAGCCCCCGGTGACTTTGCATCGTAGACATGAGCATTGCAGCAGACAATGCAGATTTCCTGTGTAAATAGTAATTGAGAACTCCGAACAAGACGCAGCTTGGACGGCCTTCCTAATGGATGCAACAGGAAGTAGTGCCTCTGTCGCGGTGATTTGATGCAGGCTGCATTTGAAACTCTGCCAGCGCATCGAGCCGTCCTCCCAATCTTCAATAAACCTGCTGCCCAGCTGCCGACTTTTACACGCCCAAAGCGACCCTGCCACCCCATCCTCGTGTGCTCGCCTCTACTCCGTTTCATCAGAGCATACCCGGAATATTTTCTAAAGTAGAAGCGTTCCGTGTTCATACACGGGGTTCGTCGGACGTGCAAAAGTACGAAGCACGAATAGAGTACCGCAACTTGGAACCGCACGACTTCAAACCACTTTTGGGAAGCTACCGATGTCTTCAACCGCCGCGTCGGGTATCCGGCGGCTTGACAAAGTCGCATTTTGCGGCCAGGTTGGACAGACGGGGTCCATCCGTTCCGCTCTGCGTCGTCGAGACTGTTGCAAACGTTCAACAGCAACTGCGTAAAAAGCGGAAAGCCGAATTTGGGCAGTCCTGCGTCTTTGGAGCAACTGCGCGCCCCTCCTTCGCTGGCCAAGATACCCCTGTCAGGCACTCGACGTCTAGAGCCAGATCCCTGCGCTGGGCCGGGAGCGGCTGCCATTGGCTGGTCCCCACTCCC
>Ga0247760_1002766_pt1 | contig 12595 bp, 5 predicted proteins | sample UWRJL171409R4_FD_179936 | JGI IMG/M metagenome (GOLD analysis project Ga0247760, IMG submission 179936) | Plant litter microbial communities from Arlington Agricultural Research Station in Wisconsin, United States - UWRJ-L171-409R-4 | ecosystem: Environmental > Terrestrial > Plant litter >...
ATATTTCTACCACCCCCCCCCCCCACTCCGCGCATTCACAATTTTCACAAAATCAATATGCTTCAACTCCAACTCCTTGCTGTCGTTGCTCTCTCATCTTCCAAAACCGGCGAGAGAAGTCTTATGGAGAAACAAGAAGATCGGTGTATACCCCGTAATGCTGGCTACCTGTGAAGTATGTAATGCTCCTCATCACCCGTCCCGTTACCTCCAGATTCGTATGTTCATCCAAGACCTATGACTTCGTTCTCCCACCCCTGCTCGGCCTTCCCACCAATCCCTCCGAACCTGTCTTTTCTTGCTCCTTTCCCTCCGCACCCTCAACCCCCAAAGGCTGGATGGTATTCTCCCTATCCTTCAGCCTGTGAGTCAAAGCACTGAGTTTGTCCTTGAAGAAACCCCCACCACCGGTGTGTGAAATAGCCGGCGACTTCCTTCGATCTAGACTGTAAAACTCATCACCTCCACTGCCACCTCCGCTGCTCCCCGGTCTTGAGAGTCCGACGCTCCCAGGACTGGCACCCCCGCCGCCACCACCGAATAATCTGGCCCCCCCGCTCGAAGCTGGTCGCAACAAGCCGAATCCGGACCGATGGTTGCCGCCCTCGGTAGATCCCGTTGGTGTTCGCTCTTGAGGAGTGGGCGGCGTCATCGTCAGGAACGCCGGAACAGCCCCCGACGCCTGCGTCACGACACTAACTTGATTGGACCGGTGTGATCGGGATGACGCGATACTCGAGCTGCGGCTGGTTGATGGCGCGGGGATCGACGTCTGCGACCGACGAATCGACCTTGGAGGCGATCGTGAAAAGTCGACGGGCGATGTGCCGTATATAGATGACGAGTCGTCGCCGCTGTTCTCGAGGGAATCGGCCGAAAGCTGCGGTGTCCCCAAAAGGATGGAGCTGGTGGCGAGTTCGCGTAGCTTAGACTGCTGTGCCGTGCTGGGTCTGTGCTTGGAGAATTTGTTACCGATGATGGCGCCGGTATGGCTGATGAGCGCCTTGATAACACGCCCCTTGAGAGCCAGTGCCAGGTCGAGATTCGACCACATCTTGTTGCGATATTCGATTGTGGGCAGCCGAAACACAAAATCATGGACATCCTCAATATTGCGGTCACCCTTGCCCTTGTAACTGAGGCAGAGCACTACCGAAGGCATCTTGATGTAGGCAAACGTCATGTAGTTAGACGCGCGGTCAATCATCTTGGTAAGGTCGTCCGATTTCTTAGCCTTCTCCTCATCTGTCGTTGACCTGTGCCGCAGCCCGAAGCGGGATCCTCGTCTCACATCGTTATCCGACAACAGAACGCCCTTGGAAGAAAGCCCCGTTGAGGTTCTCGCAACGCCAGGCCGGGGCGCACCTCCACGCAACGATTCATACGACCTCTTCTTCGCGGGGAACTTGCTTGTCCCCGTCGAACGAAAGAGTCGGAAAGAACTGCCGTCCCCGGAGTGAATGCTTACCGCCTTCTGCTTGCTGGGGCTCGCGTCCGGTTCCGAGGTGAGCGTAGGGCGCAGTCGTAGTTCCAGAGACCCGGCTCGGTTTGCAAACGACGCCGGGTCCTTGTCCCCATCGGCCGTCCCAATACGAAGCGAGCCGCCCAGAGACTCATCGTCACCCTCGTCGTCTTCTTCCTCGGGTAGCGATTGCTTGATCATGAAGGGAGAGTCGTTCTTCCCGGTAGACGTCTTGCTGCCCTCGAGGCCGGGGAATATATACTCGAAGAGCCTTTTTCCGACCTCACGCTCCAGTTGGATCTTGAGCGGGAACAGATGCACCTCGAAGTGGTCCATGACGGGGATGCCTGCAATAGCTTCAAGCATGTTCCAGTAGACGCGTATCATGGGCCGCGAGCCGTCGAAATTGCTGCCACCCGCTTCTATGTACGGAGACACCATTGCCGGGTAGATGGCATCCGGAAGAAGGTTGAGACCAATAATGCTCCCCACCTGAATCAGGTTGATATGTGAGCCGTCCGCATTGTCGGTCCGGTCGTACTCGACATTCTTGAGTTGCAACTCAACAAGCGGTTCGTTAGTGTCTCGAATGAGGTGCCACACAATCTCCTTAGCAGTGATGCTCCACTTGAGGAGCGCGCTGCTCGCCGTGTTCTCAAACTTCCTCTGCGACGTCATGATGGCCTTCATCATGAAGAACAGGTCGTCCTCGCAGGCAGCTAGGTCTCGCTCGAGTTTTAGGCGGTCCTCCCAGCCGCGCTTGTCCAGGAGTCGCGAATTTGTCTGGAAGTGTGTCTTGATGGTTTCTAGTTGGCGCACCCGCTCCTGGAGGCGCGTTACCATCTCAGGCGCGCCCCTTAGATCGCTAAAGTCCGAGGCCAGCATGATCTTCTCGAGTCTCTCGCTACGCGTCTTCTCTAGCGGCTCATTGTACATCAGCAGGTCGACGACAATGACGTAGATAGCATAGTACTGTGACGAGTTGCACAGCGCGTGGGCCTGGGGGAACTCGACCCAGAGATTGTCCATCCTGCTCTCGGTGTTCTCATGCAGGGCAACACTTGCGCTCTCAGTCGTGTTGACTTCGTCGTTGTACTTGAGGCGCAGCGTATTGTACTTATCATAACGCAGCATGGCCGATGTCTTCTGTACAACGCGCTTGAATCCGAAGGGGTCCGTCTGGAAGTCGAACATGACCTCCATCGGAACCCAAGGTGGCCAAGACGAACCGGCGGGTGTGCCGTACGTGTTGCCCGAGTACATAGATACCAGCTGCGTCGAGAACCACTTTTGATGCGTGACGAAAAACTGGGTGCTGTCCATGTTGACGAGGAAGCGGCGCTGTACCAGACCGCTGACGTTGTCTGACATTCTGCTCTTGTCGAGCACTTCAACAACCTTGAGCTCCATGCCCTTGGCTGTGATGAGCACCACGTGCTTCTTGTTCTTGTCGCTCTGCAGCTGAATCTGGGGAGCGATTAGCCGGACGTGGTAGCTGTTCTGGGGAGTGAACTCGTCGGCGATGCCGCTCGAGAGATCTGACATGGCCGGGTTTGTCGGCCCAGTTGCCTCTCCGGTGGAACTCGAGGTAGAAAACTTGCGCCCATCCTGGAGAATTTTGCGAATTCTATCTTCGAGATCCGTCTCAACATCACGGTCAGTGCCGGCAGTGTCTGGAGTACTCGCAGTCACTGAGGAGGGCCCGGCGTTGCTACCCTTGCTCATCTTCGATTTGTTTTGCTCCTCCACAATGTCAAGGATGAATTTGACGGCCGGTCGGGAGAGGTAGTAGATGAAACCGCGACGCTGGCTAACTTGGTGGATATAGCGAAGGATGATGTTTCGCAATGTGTTGTTCCACTTGAGTTGCATGTTGTGGACGACGAAGCGGTTCTTGAAATCGCTGGCGAACTCACCTCCGGGCTGGTCCATCATGGTTTCGTCCATATTCAAGAACGACTCGGTGCTCGATTCGGAGCTTGTCAGCTCCGGAGAATCGTCATCATTGTCACTATCGCAGCTCTCACACGGAGTCTTTTGAACCATATCTCTGAGCATCCCTTGCAGGAATGTCTTCTTTCCAGAAAGGACAGCCGTGTGTCTGTTCAGGGCATCGAATTCGGCGCGGAGATCCCCGTCATTATGTCCATCTCGGACGAGGCGAAGCTCAATCTCGCCGAGATTCCGATTGTGCGTCTCAATCTGCTGGTCGAGCTGTTCAAGTCTCCTCCGGATGAGCCGAATCTGAACCCTTCTAGGATCGTCGTCCTGGCTCATGATGCACAAGTGTGTGGGCTCCTTTCCAAACGGGCTACGCCTATCCGGATCGCCGTCAATGATACCGCTAATGTCTGTCTGGCGGAAGTACGTGATTCGGGGGGCGAACGCCAAAGGGAGAATCTTGGTGTCGGGATTGGGCTCTGACGGTAATATCCAGTCAAGCTCGACAAAATCATCCATGTCAATCCACGTCAAGTCGTTGTCAGGAATGGTAAAACGGGATAGATCGGCCCCTCCGTCATCGTCGTGCTCGGCAGCGGAGCTCGGCGAGGATTGCTTGGCCAGCGCCTCTGCCGTGGTTCCACGGATACTGGCAGAGATGGCGCGGATATCGGCTGACACCAAGTCGAGCTGTCCGGCGTGGATTTTCATGCCAGTGGTTCTCGACTGCGTCTTGCGGCCGCGATCCCGTGTGTTGAACTCCTCGCGCCTCTGGTGGAGATCGAGCATCCAGCTATCAAACCGGACTTTAATACCTGTTGCCGAGACGGCATTCTCAGATTGATCTTCAACGTCCTTATGTTTGTAGATGTGGCTGAGGAAGAGCGGCGCGAGCAAGAGGTTGTACTTGATCGTGGCAAGATGTCTGCCAAACTTCTTGCTGTTCTTTTCCCTCCCAGGCCACAGCGAGCCCTGGCGGATCGGCAAGGATAGCGGGCCACTGAATAAGGACCACCAGGCAAAGAAGTGAGTGAAAAATCGAGGAGTAACGTGGACGGCATTGTAACTCCGTGATGGGTCCGAATTTGAAGCCGACCACTCCCGATCGAGAGGTGCTTGGACAGCAAGAGACAGGTGGATGTGTTGGCTGCGGAACCCCCGAAATGCATCGTAAAGGATATTCTTTTCGGGCTTGGCATAAAGAGGAGACTTGAGCACAACCTCGTAGTGAGGCTTGAAATCAAAACTTCTGTTCCCCTTCTCAATAGCTCGCTCAAATACGAGGCCTGCAAGCCATTGTACCCTGCCCGACAGTTTCATAACCACCTTTTTGAAGGCCGCGCCGTTCTTGTGGCTAGCCTCGCTCGACAGGCCGTCGTCATCATCGCCCTGGCGGCGCCTCCCCTCGCGGACTTGATGGCTGTAGTCGGGTACAGCCAGGACGTATTCACCACTGTCCACGGTCATGAAGCGTTTCGGGTCATCATCCGTGTGGATGTTCCACCTGACATCATTGCGCCAGCACATGAGGAAGCCAGCGCCATTACCCGTGACTTGGTAAGGATCCCTAGTGCCCTTTAGCGCCAGGTGCACATCGCCATCGCCCCGCCAAGCAACACGAACCCGCGAATGGAAGTTGAGACGAATCTTGTCCCAGAAGCCCACCTTGTCCGACGGATCAAACTGCGGCTTGGTAAAGGATTCGATGGCCATCATCATGTCCTGAATTGCCGGCTGATAGGACGGGCCCCAGGTTATCCGCGTCGGGTTGGCAGTTGATATATCGATGCTCATGTCCGAGTAAGACTTGACCGGCCCGACAGTCCTCCGCACATCGATGGCAAAACTGCCTTCGTTTGACACAATTGGATCCAAACTTCGCGGAGGAACAATCTGGACTTTAATCCTCCGAGTAGACTCCTGACCTCGGAACTCTTCAGCAATAACAAAATCCGTTTTCATCGAGAGAGCCGGCACCCGAGCAGATTGCCCAAGCCTAGTGGGAGGAACATGGAGTAGCGGCAATGGGTAATCACGAAGTGATAGTCTCGCCTCGCCCATGTTGATCTGCACGTTCATGGGAATCAAGAGGGAGTATTGCATGTCCCTAGGCATGCCTTTACCGACCTTGAACAAGAAGTCCGGGAGCTCCTTGAGTGGGAAGGAAGGCTTGTCAATGATGAATTGCAGGTCGCTGACCAGCGCAGACATGAGCGCAGGGCGATGTGGAACCTCCAGAATCCTCTCGCTATCGTCCAGATCGTCAGGGATCTCGTCCTGGCCCCAGAATAGCGCACGAGAATCCTTCATGTCATTTTTGGCCATAGCAAATTGCCGGTCGATTCGCTGCTTCCAGCTCTGCGCATTGTGGACGTTGAGTTTGTGTCGCGCCTCTGCTATTGAGATGCGGGCGCTTATGCTGAGGCATTTGGCTGCGCTATTCGGGTCGTATCTAGGCTTCCTGCCGCGAACATCGTTCTCGCTAGCGGTCCGCTTCAACCCATCAGCACTACGGCTTCGAATGTGAGAAGAGCCGGGGGTATAGGACGGTTCCCGAGGGGCAGCGGAACGCGTCCGCAGATTGGTGGACCCTTTTCGGGACTCCTCCTCGTGAATTTTCTTGGCCTTGAGGCGGAACGCTTCCTCCCGGGCTTGTCGTTGCATCAATTCGACCTTGCCAGCGCGGTAAATGACACCGAGTTTCCACTCGAAAGCACCGTCCTCTAACTCGAACAGAAGAGTCCGCGTCCTCAACGAGACCTTGGGAACGTTCTTGGGGCCTTCGGGCCCCTTTTCAAGGATATACTCGTTGGTTCCCGTTCTGAACCTGTGATGTAACTGCTGAATAGCTTTGAACGTGTTGATGAAGTTGTCCGATATCTTGTGAATGACCATCTCGTGCGGCACGGCGAGCCGAATAGTGTCTGAGTTAATATCAAGCATGCGCTCTTCTTGCACTCCTCCACCAGCCGCCTTTCTCCGCAATTCTCGGTAGTCGACACGGCCGCCATTGATGCTCACAATCCGGGCCCAGACCCTGTGCATCCGCGGAGCTTCGGCATATAATCGAATGAGTTTGGCCTGCAAGTAAGGGGGTGACCATCGTTGGCGGCCAGCCTCCATACCGTAGATCTGGAGCATGAGTGGCGGATCCGAAGGCATCTCGGCCTTGACCTGGATGAGGGTTGCCTTGATGTCAACCGAGACGAGCTCGTTGACTGCCCGCATCGACTCCAAATCGCCCAATGGGAAGTCGAGAGCACCACTCCCCGAAGGTGGCGAGAGGTGGCCCACAGTTCGCCGGCTGAACGAGGGGGTTGTTGGTGTATTCGGCTCCGCACTGCTCTCCTTATTCGTCCTGGCAAATGCTTTTCTGAGAACCGACACTGCAACACCGACAGCGTAGTGACGGTAGAGCGAGTATTGGACCAAGAGAGTCCTAATATGCGAATAAATGTGGAAGACAGGGCCTTGATTGTCGCTCGATGTAGAGAATTGCAATTCGAGCCTCGGCACGTTCAGGAAAGGCTCAACCTCCCATTTCTCGGCCCCCTCTACCATGAAGGCTTCCAGTCCCCTCATATATATGTTGATGCGTCGTCCGTCGCCTTCATGTTGATATTTCTTCCTCGGTGACATGGGGACGGCCTTGAGGAGCTCCGTCTCTGGGTTCACCATACTACGACTGTTCGCTCTCCGTCTAGATGGCCGACGCTGAAGCCCGTCAAGACGGTGCTGGCGGTATTCTGCCGACCACGAGTCAAGTTGGATTGCAATGCCCCTTGAGTCTTCGGATATTTCACTGTCTACCCCCGCGACTTCCAGACTGAACTCGGAAAACTGTAGATGAACATGTAGGAGCCATGTTGGTATGGCACGTAGAAAGTTGGTCTCTTCCAAGTTTCTCGAAGTCGCCCGCTTGTCAGGCTGCACATTGAGCCGTAGCTGGCGGACAATCTGCCGAAGGCCGTCGGCGATTTCTTCGCGGACCATGTGAACCGAGAATTTCTGCAGATTTCCTGTAGCGACGACGTGTACATCAGGTGTGGCGTTGAGCTGGACCTTAAGATCGAAGGCTTCAGTCAACAGGAGATCGAATCTATTCCCGGCCGATGTTTGGTAGTATAAATTGTGCGTTTGGACTCTCAAGGTAGAAGCCAATGAATAATGAAGATCCTCGACAGCGGAATGGAAGGATTCCAGGTCGAGAGAAATGGACGAAATTGAAGAGATAATGAGGTCGAACTCGTCAGGGTCAACTGTCTTTTGCACTGGAGGTAGTGCTATCCTCAAGACAGGCTCATGCATCGAGAACTTGATGTTTGCTTTGGGGAGAAGGCGTGATATGAGCATGTGTCGGTGCTGTCGTTGCGCCTTTGGCCGTTTCGGTTTCGGTGCTAGCATTGCCAACAGCAAGGGAAGATGTCGGGGGTCGAGATCTACCGAGGGCGATGTCACGACCGAGTTCGCGAATACTATGTTTGCGTTCCTCTCCTCCGCCGTGCCTTCGTCAGCCAACTCGACGGTCTTGGAAGGCAACGTCGTCCGAACAGTCGTCGTCGCCATGGGTATGTACATAATTCTGTCAGGCTTGCCTTGGCCATCATCCAAACCAATGGAAATAGAAAGAGCCGCAGCAAGGGCCTCGTGCGCAATATCCTTGGACGGGAAGTACATCCTATGCGCCGGCGACTTGGGGTCGAGCCGGTGCAGATCAATACCCACCTCCTTCATGGATGCGTTTAGGAGGATGGGCGGGCCTCCAGTCTTGATATTCTCAACTTTTTTGGTGAAGCCAACAAAACTGACGGCAAACTGGACCTCTTTAATACCTCTCAGGATGGAACCTGCAAGCTCTTTCGAGTCGGATACCGTCTGCATTAGCTCCTGATTGGTGCTTCCAGGGGTATCAAGCTCCTGAATGACCTTATCGACGAAGACTTCAACGGGTTCCGCCTCGGCAAAGAACTTGTCTGTCAAGGTTTTGATCTTCTTGTATCGACCAACACTGTGGTGGACGTCGTCGTAGGGGACGTGGACCCGCCCCAGTTTGAGGGCCACGGCCGTGTCCCTGAGGCCGTCAAGCGCTTCGTAGAGGTACCCGTGGATATTTAAAGTAGCGCTGTCCAGAACTTCCAGAGACTCCCGCCCGTCGGCGGTGAAGAGAACGCTCCGAAGAGTCGCGATCCACTCGGCCTGCTTCTGCTGCCCTTTCCGCTCCGCCCTTCCTTGAAGAAAAAAGCGCGCGCGGTCCACCATTTTACGACGGGTATCGACAGCAACAGTGAAGCTGCCAACCTGCAAGCTTCCGACATCGACGATCCTGACCGTGGAGTTGGTCGCAACGACATCCACCATGCGGAGCCAGTTCACCTTGCGGTGCAACCGCTTGATCCGCTCCTTGATTTTGGTGAGGTGTTTCCATGTCTCGCTGCGCCCCTTGAGGCCTTTGTCGCGCCGAACGGTGGGCGTCTTAGGTGACTTGGCTGCTGCTTCTGTCTGTACATCCGGCTCGCCATCCCTAGCCGCAGCCCTGTCTTCTTCTTCAGCTGCTGCCGCGGCTCCCTTACCACCCTCGTACTCGCGGAGGTCCAGCGTGATCGCGAGCTCGCTGAGAACTATACTGAGCCATGTGGGTTGCGCAAAGGTCGGACGGTGGACATTGAGACCGAGGCCGCGAATCTCAATTCGGACGCCATCACGTGGAGTGTAGGCCAGTCTTCGGAGGGAGAAATAGCCGATGCGCTGGATGGAAATGCCTGTCACAATGCGGAGGACAGCGAAGAGAACGAACGAGGACAGGTAGAGCAGGACGAAGATTCCGAAGATGAAGGTCGGATTGAGAAGCGCCATCGCAAAGCCTGCGTCTGCTCGAGCATCAAAGCAAATGCGCGGTTAGCTCGGCAACGTATATTCAGGCTCCAGGGAGGGGTGAGTAAATGGACATACTCGGTGATGGCCCGACATGTGTCCTTGCCTTGCTCCGTTCACTCGCATGACAAGCTCAGGAATGCCATCTCGAATACTTTGGTTATTCACCACCCAATTCGTTCCCCCTGGTCACCAATTCCCAAATCACCACACCAAGTTCAGGTTTGAGCCCGCGATAACCAGCGCATTCATCAGTCGCAAGAAAAGGAGCCGGCGAATGTGAGACAAACAAAAAAATCTTAGGGAGAGTGAGCGTCAAACCAAATGCCGTCGCAAAACGAGGCACAAGAAAAAGGAAGGGAAAATGAGCTTGTAGTTGCTCTGGCCAGGGACAATTAGCGATAAAGAACCAGGATTCCGGCGTGGATTGGAGTGGCCTCTTGGCAGCCCTCTCCCCCGTCACATCGTGGATGCCGTTCTTGCAATGACACACATATCCTGGACACAGGCGTGCGGGTCCCCTTTTAGCGTAGTTTCTGCCATCCAAGACCGCCCTGTTCTCGTCCCCTGGCCCATAGATCCATTGGCGGGGACATCACCTGCGACCACCACAACGCAGGCCATATTCGCGAGCTGGTGATGCGTTGCCCCCAAACCCCCAGGAAACCTATGTCAAGGCAAGCCCGGTGACGCTTTGGCTACCGCGTTTCCATTTGCATTTGCGCATCGCTCCGTTGTGCGCCATCCAATGGTCCCCATTTGAATTCTTTCAGCCAGCCCGTACATGTACTTATTAACCAAGCATAGCTCGGGATGGGACTGTTTGCTCGTGCAACCGTGGATGGATAAACTTCTCGGTCGCCAAACAAGGGGACACCTGCGTTCTTCTGGCTTTTCTCTCCTACGGTGCCATTGGTTTGGATATCTTCTGCCATACTTTTTGCATTATCGTACACATTGGGCAACAATCTCAGTTCAAAGCCCTAATTTGGCCACAGTCAAGACCTAGCAACTATTGCCAGCTCATTGCGCCTTGGGACTTCTTGGAGTTGACTGCTGTTCCACTCTCTTCTCGGCATCACGCAGTTCCTTGATATTTTCATCAACAATGGCAATCTCAGCCTCTATCCGAAGCAGTCTCCCCTCGAGTATTTTTTCATACTCATGGTCACTCAGATACGTTACGGGACTCCACTTTGACTGTAAGAAGCTTCTCCCCGGCTCTGAGCTGGGTCTCCAACTCACTACATTGGCAGCGAGCTGGCCCAGTCCTCCTGTAACCGACCAGAAGATCATACCAGGGACGATATTCTTGGGTCCTCCTATACCGTCATGATTAGACCATGACCACTGACCTGTAGCCCCGTAGTTGTATGCTGGACTTACGGATAGCGCCGCCCACCATCCCAGCAAATCCACCAGCTATGGCACTTGCCTTAACCATGTTGACTGGCCGAAGCCCCTCATTTTCTGGAAAGGCACTCAAGACAAGGAGTCGAGATGCTGGGCAGGTCAAAACTCGCTCTGAGAACGCCATATCATCTAAACTCACAGTAGTAGCTGGTGCCAAACGCAAACCATTGGCCGCCCATGGCCAGCGAAAAGAGGACCGGAGGTGCAGAGCGGATGATGCCTGCAGCAACTCCCGTGAATGCCCCCAGCGCCCCTACGCGTAATGTGAGACCCAAACCTAACATTAGATGGAAGATAGAGAAATGAAGCCTCTTTACCTGCTGCGGCGCCAACCTTGAGCGATGGCGCCATGATCTTGAAAAGGTCTGGTGGGAATCTCTCTCTGCGCTCCTCTATCAGACACGGCGACGTGTGTGTTTGTAATTCATTGTTAGACCGGATCTGGTTGCCGCTCGCCTTGATATCCGGATCCGACTTGAGAATGTCAATGGGCTTCATAATGTCTGCGAAATGAAACTTGCAAATGAGAATAGAAATTAAAGTACAAGGTGAATTGAACAGCCAGATGTAAATAAGGCAGTGGTAACAAGAAATTCGTACAATGCTTGAGACGGGAGGTGGTTCTTCCACACCAAGGAGGAGGTGAGGTGAGGTCGCTGCAGCGCAGTCGAGTGCCTAGGAGGCAGTTCCCCTGTGTGGAGTTAGCCGTTTCGGTACTAGCGTCACTCAGCACCTTGCCCACGTCCTTGCCGATGCAAAAAAAATGTCAGCCCTCCTTCCTCCGCAGAACTTCGATTTTCGCTTCACCCGCCCTTCGAAAGCACCACCCGAAAACCGCGGTATTCGGCTACACCTCGACTCGGCCGACCCACAAACCATTTGTGCCATTTGCAATTGCATTTGGTGCTGCATATAATTTGTTCCAGTTCTCCGAATTACGCTCGATCTCGCGAGTTGAGACCTGCGTCTCAACCATCGACTCCTATCTGCGCGCTACGATATAGCGTCGTCGCGCGTGGACTAAAAACCGCAATCATGGGTGAGCACCACCGTGCCTTGGCCGCGATGCCCGCACCGCGATGCCGCCATTCTTTTGCATGTTGCGGCTGACACATTGTCCAGCGCCCAAGAAAAAGGAAGCTCAGAAGTTGACGCTGAGCGAGTTCATGAGCGAGCCTGGTGAGTTCCCCTCCATGCCAAGACGCACCATCAGCAATTGGCTATTGTACAGACTAACACAATCAACACAGCCTACGGTGGTGGTAGCTCTTGGGCCGACGAAGTTGAGGACACCTATGGTGCGTAAACCATTCTCGACGCAATCATGCCCTGGACCTCGTTGTGCCAGTCGCATCGGGTCAGAAACTGACACGGATTGCAAACAGGCACCCAGCCCCTCCCTCCCTCCGATCGTCGCTTCGGCGGACAGAGTTCGTATGGTGGTGGCAACAACAGTTACGCTGACCGAGGTATGTTCGTTTTTTATACATGAGAGCGACCATAATCGACAGAAATTAATCGCCGAGTGCCTGCAGGCTACCATTCCATCCGCGACAATCTTCCCCAAAAACTTCCGGATAAGCCCCCCTACACCGCCCACCTCGGCAATCTCTCCTATGATGCTACTGTCGAAACCGTCACCGAATTCTTTGAGGGATGCAATGTTGCCAACATTCGGATCATCGAGGATCGCGAGCAAGGCCGTCCCAAAGGATTTGCTTATGCCGAGTTTGAAGATGTTGAGGGTCTGAAGACCGCCTTGACCCTGGACGGCCAGAACTTCCAGGGCAGATCTATCAGAATCAAGATTGCCGACCCACGTACGTGTTGTTGTCTATGAGTACCGCTAGGTTGCTAACAGTTTCGTAGCCAAGGATAGGGGTGATGGTGGTGCACGAGAATTCCGTG